>ERZ1106983.1860-NODE-1860-length-16584-cov-2.450602_pt1 | contig 16584 bp, 14 predicted proteins | sample MGYA00403693_ERZ1106983 | MGnify/ENA primary metagenome ERZ1106983 (study PRJEB35170, sample SAMEA104062420) | human gut metagenome | biome: human gut; feature: human-associated habitat; material: faeces | place: Denmark | collected 2012-07-13 ...
GGGATTTTATACGCATATTTGTCCACACAGGCCGCCGCATTCCCTTCCTGCCTCTTCCCGGCCTCTTTCCGGCTGTTTGCCTCTCACCGCCCGATTCCCAGCTGTTTAATCAGCTGTTCAATCCCCTCAGGACTGTCCGCAAATGTTTTCACCGGCGCCCCAACCATTTCCCCGCACTCCTCCTCCGTAATGGTGCCATGGCGCAGGACAGGCCCCTGTTCCAGCTCCACGGTGTAGTTCCAGCTGACCTGTCCCAGGTTATCGGTCAGGGCAATGAGCACACAGGCATATGCTTTCATCCGCTCCTCAAACACAGCTGAATTGGACGTGCTCTCCTCAAAGTTAAGCGTCCAGCCATAGGGCTCACCGGAGGTCTGGAGCTCATTCTTAAAGCTTCCCAATTCTCTTGATATTCCCAATGTGCCTGAGAGCCTTCCGTCTGCTGAGGCATCGCCTATATACGGATTCCTGGCCCTGTACAGTTCATTGGCCAGGCTGCTGATCAGGTCTCCGTTACTCTTAATCGTAATACCCTGGATATTCAAATCCATTCCACCGCCGGGAAGCGCCAGTTCCAGGTTAAATGTGCCGCTTCTGTTCCAGAATGACGGCAGACAGGAATAGATGACCAGCCTCTTTGCCCCGTCCTCCTGCACCAGCTTATATCCCCTGTAAACAGCGGCTGAATCTGCCATGACTCCTCCCACATTCACCTGTTCCCCATTGACATCGGTGTAGGTGAGCACATATGACTCCGTGGGATATCCTATTACAAACAGCTTCATAAAAAGCGCTGCCGCCATAAACAGGAACACCCCTGCTGCCGCCAGAACCACGTTCCTTACATTCTTTCTTCTTACCTTTTTCAGATAATCAATTTCCGGCGGTTCTCCTGCTGTTTGGGAAGCATCCCCTTCCATCTCTGCCTTCATCCGCTCATACATTTCCCTGCAGGTCTCACATTCCTCCAGATGGCTGCGGATTTCCCGGTCCGTTGTTTCAGACGTCAGGCCGTCCGCATACATAGGCATTAAATCCTGAATAATCTCACATGGTATTCTGTGGTTCATAGTTTTCCTGCCTCCTTCACGACTCTCTCTTTCCCGCGGTAATAGGTCACCCTTGCCCAGTTCTCGCTGCGCCCCATGATTTCCCCAATCTGCCCGAAGGTAAGGTTTCCCACCAGCCTGAGGTACATAACCTCCCTCATAGGGTCCTCCAGGCCGTGAACCAGCTTCAGTATCTGCACATTGTCCCATAGACAAAGGGCCCGGGACTCTGCGGATTCCACAGATACCTGTTCAGCCTCATCCAGGGGCACATGGTCTTTCTGCCTTCGCAGATAATCACGCCACAGATTTTTAGCAATTGCGCAGAGCCAGGTGGATATGCTGCTTTCTCCCTTATACCCGCCGATGTGTTTCACAGCCTGGTAAAAGGTCTCCTGGGTCAGTTCCTCTGCCAGGCCGGGGTCCCGGGTCCTGGTTAAGAGAAAACCATATATCATTTTTCCGTGTTTCATATAAATTTCTTCCATGGAATCCATATACGCATTTCCTCCTTCTGTTAATTAGTGTCCCGTACCCAGGATTCGTTACAGAAAAATAATAATAAAACAGACCCGGCCAGAACCAGGAATATAATATCCCGGATATCTGGCTGGGTCCTGATTGCTTTGAGCCCATTGCCCCGTTTTTATGTTCTGAAGCCCTATTAAGGATTTTTCTCTCAGGCCTTGGGTATATCCAGAGTCTGTCCCTCATATATCAGGTTCGGATTCTTCACTGAGCCGGAACTAAGCTGGTAAATAAGCTCCCATTTCAGAGGATCTCCCAGGGCTGCTGTGGTTTTTGCAAAACTGGAATGCCTTGCTGGGGGAAGATGGTTTCTCCACGTCAATCTGATAGTAGAGCGGCTCAAATATTGCTCCGTCCACCCGCACTTCCTCTTGGCTGTCATCCACCAGAAACAGACACTAAACAGCCTCGTTCATCCTTGCCAGCTTTGCAGCCTGGTCTGCCGCAATCAGATTATCCAATAGCTCCTGAATATCCCCGTTCATAATAGAATCAATCTTATACAGTGTCAGCTTGATTCTGTGGTCCGTCACGCGGCCCTGAGGGAAGTTGTAGGTACGTATCTTCTCAGAGCGGTCGCCGGTACCGATCTGGCTGCGGCGTTCCTCTGCCTCTGAGCTCTGGCGTTTTTCCAGCTCAATGTCGTACAGCTTGGAACGCAGCAGGCGGAATGCCTTTTCCTTGTTCTGAAGCTGGGATTTCTCTGTCTGGCTGTAAATAACGATTCCCGTAGGCATATGGGTCAGACGAACCGCGGAGTCTGTTGTGTTGACGCACTGTCCGCCGTTGCCCGATGCGCGCATAACGTCGATACGGCAGTCGTTCATATCAATCTGCACGTCCACTTCCTCGGCCTCAGGCATAACGGCCACAGTGGCAGTGGATGTATGGATGCGGCCGCCGGATTCTGTCTCAGGCACACGCTGGACGCGGTGCACGCCGCTCTCATATTTAAGCTTGGAGTACGCGCCCTTGCCCGTAACCATGGCAACCACTTCCTTGAAACCGCCGATGCCGTTTTCATTAAGGCTGACAATCTCCACCTTCCATCTCTGGCTGTCCGCATAGTTTGAATACATGCGGTAAAGTTCGGCCGCAAACAGAGCTGCCTCGTCTCCGCCTGCGCCTGCCCGGATTTCCAGAATGATGTTCTTGTCATCGTTAGGGTCCTTTGGAAGCAGGAGAATCTTAAGTTCATGCTCCAGGTCCTCAATCCGCTTTCTGGCATCGGACAGCTCTTCCTTGGCCATCTCCCGCATCTCCTCGTCGTTCTCTTCCTCCAGAAGGGCCAGGCTGTCCTCCACATCCTGCTTTGCCTGCTTGTACTGCTTATAGGCCTCCACAATAGGAGCCAGGTCAGCCTGCTCCTTCATGAGCCTGGTAAAACGCTTGGTATCCTGGGTCACATCCGGGTCACCCAGCATAAGCATCAGTTCTTCATAATGAATCAACATATCATCCAGCTTATCAAACATATCTATCTCCTGCTCCTGCGATTATTCCAATTCCAACCACTACATTAACCTGTTACCTGTGTTTCTCCCGGTCCGGCATCCCGGTCCGCGCCAGCCGGGCGTTTATGTCTGAGCGTTTATGTCCGCCCTCTCACCCCCGGCCTCACAGCCTGGCCCTCACCACCCGGTCCTGTCCTGCCAGATCCTGAAATGTCCTCACATCCCTGTATCCCCCGGACCGGAACAATCCTTCCACTGCCTCTGACTGGTCATATCCAATCTCCATATAGATACTTCCGCCCTCCGCCAGATGATTCCGGGCCTCTTCTGCCAGGATTCGGTAAAAGGTCAGCCCGTCATCACTTCCGTCCAGGGCAATCCTGGGCTCATGGTCCCTTACCTCCGGAGCAAGGCCCTCTATGACCCGGCTGGGGATATAAGGCGGGTTTGAGACAATGACATCAAAGGTCCTGTCCGTCTCCAGAGCGCTGAACATATTGCTCTCAAACAATTCAAATCCGCCCTCGTATCCGCCCAAAAGCCTGTCACGGTTTCCGGCTGCCACCTTAAGGGCCTCGGCCGACACATCCAGGGCAGCCACATGACGGTATCTGCCCATGAGCGCCAGGCTGATGGCAATGCACCCGGAACCGGTGCACATGTCCAGTACGCGTTTTTCCCTGTCCTTCTGTTCCTCCAGGACCAGCTCCACCAGTGTCTCCGTGTCCTGCCTTGGTATCAGCACATGTTCATTTACAAGGAACTCAAATCCCATGAACTCCTGCGTTCCGGTCAGGTGCTGGAGAGGGGTCCGGCCTGCCCTGGCTTCTATGAGCCTCATAAATTCCCGGCATTTTCCCTCTGTCTCCTCATCCTTCCCCAGCTCCCTGGCCTTCAGGGCCAGAAAAGACGCCAGATTCAGATGAAATACCTCCAGAAGCAGATACCTGGCATCCAGCTGCGGATCCGGCACCCCGGCCTTATTCAGTTCCTGAACACCCTGCCACAACAGCTGCTGCATGGTCATGTTTTACTGCTCCTTCACTGTCATTGCCTTTACCATTTCTGCTGACTTTATCATTTTCACTGCTTTCATCATTTCCATTTCCGCCATCATAGTGCCTGCTTTTCTGCCACCCCGGAAAATTCTCATCCAGATAAGCCCGCCAGTCAAACACTGTCTCCACTGCCGCGATAGCCACCTCTATCATGCTGTCATCCGGCTCCGTGGTTGTCAGTCCCTGCATCCACATGCCGGGACGGCTGAGCACATTCACCAGCCGTGAGTCATGGCGTCCCGCAAAACGCAGGAACTCATAGGACACGCCCGCGATCACAGGTATCAGCACAATCCGGCTCACCACACGCAGCCAGACCGTATCCACCCGTATCACCATAAAAAACAGGATGCTGATAACCATGACAATCATAATAAAGCTGGTACCGCACCGTTTATGCTCCTTGGAACTTGCCCTTACATTGTCCACTGTAAGCTCCAGCCCGTGCTCGATACAGTTGATGCACTTATGCTCTGAACCGTGGTACATAAAGGTCCTCTTGATATCCTCCATACGGGATACCAGCTTGATATAGGCTATGAAAATGACGATTCGTATTACGCCCTCCAGTATGGCCATCACTGTGTCGGAATGGATGAATCCTCTGCATATATTGGCGATAAACAGGGGAAGCACCATGAAAATGCCAATTGCCATAACAAAGGAAAATACCATAACCACTGTCATGAGCGCGCTCTCCAGCTTCTCGCCGAAACCCTTATCCAGCCACGCCTCAAATTTACCGGGCTCTGCCTCCTCGTCGTCCTCAAAAAAACTGCAGGACCAGGTGAGGGCCCTCATGCCCACTACCATGGAATCTATAAAACTGAAAATACCTCTTACAAAGGGAAGACCTAATACTTTATGCTTCTTGGTCATACTCAAATAGGTATCCTTTTTCACCTCAATATCCCCGTCCGGCTTGCGGACCGCAATGGCGTAGTCATTGCCGTTCTGCATCATGATGCCCTCGATTACGGCCTGACCACCAATTCCTGAATATTTCATTCCTTTAACCTTTCTGCTGTACGAAAAAGAAACCCTCTTTCCATGATTTCCCATGAATTCAGAAAGGGCTGAGCCTGCTCCCAAGCTCAACCCTCATCTCTTTGCTTATTAGTTAGCATTCATGCCATATTTACGATTGAACTTATCAATACGTCCACGAGCCTGAGCAGCCTTCTGCTGTCCGGTGTAGAATGAATGGCACTTGGAACAAACCTCAACGTGGATGTCCTGCTTTGTTGAACCTGTTACGAACTCATTACCACAGTTGCAGACAACCTTTGCCTGGTAATAGCTTGGATGGATTCCTTCTTTCATGATTTTCACCTCTCTGATATTATTTGCGGTTTCCGACCGCGGCCTGTATGCCAATCTGCCTCTGTACATTACAGGCAGCCGGCCGTATGCCGTCACCAGAACGCACAGATATCAGCAATAACTAAGTTAAACGCGTCCTCACCGTAAGGTTCTGACTCACGCGAACGCTAAAACTGCCGTCAATTCAGACAGCTTACATAGTATATCATAGAACCCCGGGACTTGCAAGATATTTTTTTGAAAATGTGGACAAATATATAGCTGGATATGGGGTCAGGATATAGGGTTACTTCCAGCACTCCGGAAGCTCAGGTTCCCGTACCCTCACCGGCTCAGGATAAATCTCACCATGCAGTTCCAGCTCCACCCGCTCAATAATTTCCGGCTTCACCGGACGGTTGACCTCCACACCTTCTATGGGGAAATCCGTCACAGGCACTGTCTCTACCTTTTCCAGCCTGTATAACTCATCCATGCCCTCCAGAACACGGCCGAACACAGGATAAATGCCCTTGTGGTCCGGACAGTCCCTGAGGGGGAAGAAAAACTCGCAGCCTGCCAGTCCTGCCTCACCGTAGCCGCCCATACACACGGCTCCGGGATGGGAGTCCAGGGGTACCACGTCCGGGTTCAGTTCAAACTCATTGGGAATCAGATACCGGCATTCCTTCTTTCCAAAGGCCGTGTAGCTGACATCCACCCAGTTTCCCGGCACAATCCGCTCAATGGCATGGTGGTCCAGGTATCCCCTGGAGGCTGTATAGATAAAGCTGTTCACTGTATTGGGCGCTGACTCCGGCAAAAGCTCTATGACAATGTTCCTGCCGTTGGCCATATGTAATGTTGCGATTGGATTCATATATCCTCCTATATAACCTCTGTTAGCCGGTTACGGATGAACCGATTATCTCAAATTCCTTGGAATAGTGGTTGAGCACCTCGCATCCATCCTCTGTCACCAGCACCAGATCCTCCACACGGACGCCGGTATCCCCGGGCAGATAGATTCCCGGTTCAATGGAAAATATCATTCCCGGCTCCGCTTTCTGGGTATTCACAGAGGACACGTCTCCGAACTCATGCTCTCCCAGACCGATGAAATGCCCCAGCCTGTGGGTAAAGAAAGGTCCGTATCCCTGTTCAGCGATCAGGTCCCTGGCCGCCCCGTCCAGCTCGCACAGAGGTACGCCCGGACGTATCTTTGAGATAGCTGTCTCATTGGCGCTGCGGACAATCTCATAAATACGGCGGTGCTCGTCACTGGCTTTGCGGAAGTAAAAGGTACGAGTCATATCGGAACAGTACCCGTCCTTGATGCAGCCCACGTCAAAAAGCACTGAATCACCCGGCTTTATAACGGTGCCGTCCGGTCCATGATGAGGGTCCGCCGCGTTGGCTCCAAAGGCCACCAGCGGTTCAAAGGAAAAACCGTCCGCCCCCAGGTCCATATATATCTTAAGCATCTGGTCTGCAACCTGACGCTCCGTGACGCCTTCATGAATCAGCGTTTTGAACACTGCCATGGCCTTATCATTGATGTCAGAGGCAGTGCGCATCTTATCCTGCTCCTCCTCATCCTTAACACCCCTTGTCCTGTCCACGGCAATGGAGGAATTTACAAAACCGGCAGCAGCCTCCATCTCCATAAGGGGCAGCAGAAACCGGGCCTTTAAATCCTTATCAACGCCCAGCGGGCTCTCCTTATCCAGATAGCCTGCCACGATTTCCGCCGCCGGGTCTGTATCCGAATACCACACCTTCTCCACACCCACATCCTCAGGCACGGTAAACAGTTTATTCAGAAAATACACATGTTTCCCGTCCTCCCTCAGGTAAAGGGCATAAAACCGTTCAAATGGCTCCACATACACGCCTGTGAGATAGTAAATGGACATGGGGTCCACAATCAGCATCTGTCTCAGCCCCATTTCCTTCAGGGCTTCCATGATACGCTCCGCTCTCTTCTGCTTCATGATAATATCCTCCTCTTCTAAAACTGCTTTCTCAGCTTGGGGTCCAGCAAATCCCGAAGACCGTCGCCGATAAAATTAGCGCCTACAGCCATTGTAAAGATCGCCAGTCCCGGAAAGCCGGCCACCCAGAACTTATTGAAATAGTCAGCTCCATCCGAGACCATCATACCCCACTCCGGCGTTGGCGGCGCAGAGCCCAGTCCCAGAAAGCTTAAGGTGGAGAACATCAGAATCTGGTTTCCGATGTCCGTGGTAGCCATAATCAGAACCGAACTGATGCTGTTGGGTATGACCTCCTTCATCAGGATCCGGATTCTGGAGGCGCCCAGAACCTCGGAAGCCGCCACATATTCATTTTCCTTTACACTCAGCACCACGCTGCGCATCATACGGGCATAGGTGGGCCATGCCACCACAATCAGGGCAAACATGGTGTTAAACAGGTTGGAACCCATAACCGCATTGATAATCATTGCCAGGATCAGGGAGGGGAAGGACAAAATCATCTCTGAAAAACGCATCATCACATTGTCCACCCAGCCGCCCACATAGCCTGCTACGGCTCCGTAAAATGTACCGATAAAACCTGCTATGACTACGGTAAGGCAGCCTGCCAGCAGGGAATACCTTCCTCCGTAGAGCACACGGCTGAAAATGTCCCTTCCAAAATTGTCCGTGCCAAACCAGTGCTCTGAGGACGGAGCCTTTAACCGCTGTCCCAGGTCCTGGACAATCGGGTCATAGGGAGCCAGCGCCGGCGCCAGAATAGCTGCCGCAATCCATGCCAGACAGATAATTACGCCCAGCGTAAACAGGTAATTGGATTTAAATAACCGCTTTATAGACTGTACCATCAGCTGCACCTCACTCTCGGGTCAATGATTCCGTATAATATATCCACCACTGTATTGATGACCATATAATTCAGTGCAATCAGCAGAGCCACCCCGATGATGGACGGGAAATCCACAGAAAGCACGGACTCATAGGCAAACTGCCCCACACCCGGCCAGTTGAAAATGGTTTCCACCAGCACCATGCCGCCTAACAGGTTGCCCAGGCCCAGACCGATGACAGTGAGCACAGGAATCAGGGCGTTTCCCAGGGCGTGGCGAATAATCAGTCCCGGCCTTGACAGGCCCTTGGCCTTTGCCGTACGGATATAGTCTGTAGACATAACGTCCAGAAGATTGGAGCGGGCTGTCCTGGTAATCAGTCCCATGGTAAAGGCCGCAAGCACGGTTCCCGGAAGAATCAGATGGCTGGCAGCGTCCAGTGCCTTGGGGATATTTCCCTCCAGCAGACTGTCAATGACATACATGCCCGTAACCGTGGCCGGCGCCGTAAAGGCGTTGCTCAGGCGGCCCGGACCCGGAAACAGTTTCAGCTTGTAATAGAAGAAATATAATACCAGCAGGGCAAACCAGAAGCTGGGAATGCTTACGCCTGTAACGGATATGGCCCGGACCGTCTGGTCCAGGATGCTGTTGCGCCGGATGGCGGATATAATGCCGAACAGCACCCCTAAAATGGCGGCAATCACAATGGCAAACAAAGCCAGTTCAATGGTGGCCGGGTAACACCTGGCCAGCTCCGACAGCACCGGTTTGTTTGTGCGCATGGAAGTTCCCAGGTCAAACTGTAAAAGATTCTTCATGTACAGGATATACTGCACGGGCAGGGGCTGGTCCAGGCCGTATTTTGCCCGGTAGGCAGCCACGATCCCAGGATCATTTAAGGCTCTCTGGCTCAAGTTAGCCACGGTGGGGTCTCCCGGTATCATTTTCGTCAGTATGAAAACCAGGGTGGCGACACCAAACAGCATGACTACCAGATACACCAGTCTTTTTCCTATAAATTTCAGCTGTTCCATACGATACCTCTCTTTTCTTATGTTTCAATCCATACTTATATAAAATTAAATTTTATGTTGTATTCCAGTCTCATACAGATATTCCCGTCAACGGTATCCCCTCCGGGATGGACGTTCACGGCAATACCTGCCGCCGCTTAAACTTCTGACCTGACCGGGCCGGGGCCGGCGCCAGACAGCACTGTTTACGGAGCCTGCGGGCAGGAAGATATCTGCCTGCCCGCAAAACAGTTCCGTATATAACATTATTACTTCACGTTAATCAGAGTCAGATCCAGGGCATAGGGGTCTGATATGGCCACTCCCTCCAGCCTGGTGTTATAGCCGATATGGGACGGAGCCTGCGCCACCATAATGAAGGGCCCATGCTCGTACATTGCATCCTGGATTTCCTCCAGAACAGCGATACGCGCGTCATTGTCCGTTGCAGACATGGTTTTTTCATACATGGCTGCCAGCTCCGGATCCATGTCGGCGCTCCATCCGGCCCTCTTTCCAACCACTCCGCCCGGAAGGAATTCCAGCTGCACGTTGGGGTCGTTATAATCGGTTCCCCAGTACATAACCGTAAAGCCCAGGGTTCCGTCGCGGTAAGCATCGCCGTATCCTGCTGCCCATGGCTGTGAAACAATATTTACATTGATTCCCACCTGTGACAGATCATCCTTAATCTTCTGGGCCAGGTCTGTCAGGAGAATTCCCTCCATATCCAGGTCTGTCACAGTCAGGTCCACATCAAATCCGTCCGGGTATCCTGCCTCTGCCAGCAACGCCTTTGCTTCCTCCAGATTTGTATAGTCAGCAGGCCTCTCGCCCTTGCTTCCCATGAATCCCACCTGGATGATATCATAAGGAGTGATGGTGCCGCTTCCGCAGATAGTCTGGATACCGGTGTAATCCAGGGCCTTGCGGATGGCATTCTGGACCTGGGGGTTGGACACAGGGCCGCCGTAGGCTTCATCCATGTTCATCATCACAAATCCAACTGTCTTGGTTGCTCCGTTGATAATGGAAATATTCTCAGCGCCTTCCAGCTCGGACATGGTGTCGTCTGTCATGTTCATGGCCACATCAATATCCCCGCCGGACAATGTCATCATCTGTGTGTTGGCATCAGGCTGTATCTTAATAATGAACTTGTCAACATTAGTGGCTTCTCCCCAGTAATTGGGATTCTTTTCCAGAACAACTTCCTGGTCCGGAATATAGCTGGTCATCACATACATGCCGGAACCCGCGCTGGCCGTATCCAGATAAGACTGGGCTGTATCGGCGGATGACGCGTCCTCTGCGTCCGTGCCGCCGTGCTCCTTCACAACCGCGCTGTCCAGAACAGCCGTGGAGCTGTAGGTCAGCTTGGACAGAATAGCGCTGTCAGGCTGGGTCAGATGGAACACCACCGTGTAATCGTCAGGGGCTTCCATGCTCTCAATGGTATCGCAGATAAAGGATGGGTTTCCCTGAAGGTTTTTGCAGCGGTTGATGCTGAAAAGAACATCCGCGCTGGTCATGGGATTGCCGCTGGCAAATGTCACATCCTGTTTCAGCTTAACGGTCAGTGTGAGACCGTCCTCTGAAAATTCATAGGTATCGGCCAGACAAGGCTCCGGCGCGCTGTCATTGCTGTAGAACTTAAACAGGTTCTCGTAACAGGCATTGACAATGAGAGGCGGATACTTCTCATATACATACCCTGGGTCCAGGGTGGAAAATCCGGATCCCATAGCTACCACAACCGTATTGGAACCGGCTGCCTGTGAAGCCCCCTCAGTGGCGGTGTCTGTCTTGCCGGCCGTTGTGCCGTCTGCGCCATTGCCTCCGCATGCGCTTAAGGCAAATGAAACTGCAAGGCACAGAGCCGCAGTCAATAACTTCTTTTTCATAATAGACCTCCTCTAGGTTTATTGAGATGCCAGTGTTCTGGCAGTGTCTCCATATTACAATCTTTTACTGGTTCCGTGTTTCCAGACCAGAATCTTCAGGCCGGTGAAGCCCTAATACAGGTGGCAGGCCACAAAATGCCCTTCAGCCACTTCCTTTAACCGGGGCACTTCCTGGCGGCACCTGTCGCAGGCCTTGGGACAGCGTGTATGGAACCGGCAGCCTGAGGGCGGATCCGACGGACTGGGAACCTCCCCCTCCAGATGGATCCGCTCTGTTTTCACACCCTGGTCCACCTGGGGAATGGCTGATAACAGCGCCTCCGTATACGGGTGATAACGCTTTTCATACAGCTTATCATAATCAGCAATCTCCACCATATTACCAAGATACATGACCCCCACCCGGTCGCTGACCTGGTAGACCACGTTCAGATTATGGGAAATGAAGAAATAGGTCAGTCCCAGCTTTTCCTTTAACTCCTGGAGCAGGTTCAGCACCTGGGCCTGAACCGATACATCCAGCGCGGATACTGCCTCATCGCAGATAATGATATCCGGCTCCAGAGCCAGCGCCCTGGCTATGCCGATACGCTGCTTCTGTCCTCCTGACAGCTCATGGGGATACCTGCTCAGACAGTACAAATCCAGTCCCACCAGGTTAAGGAGCTTCATAATGCGGGCCTCCACATCCATCTTCCCCTTCATCCCGTGTATCTCAAAGGGTTCCATCAGAATCTGGCGAACGGTACGCCTGGGATTCAGGCAGGCAGAGGGGTCCTGGAATATAATCTGGACCTTCCTGCGCATTTTCTTTAAATCTGCTCCCTTTAGCCCTGCTATGTCCGTTCCGCCCATATAAATGTGGCCCTCCGTTGGTTTCAAGAGGCGGACAAGGGCCCTGCCCAGGGTACTCTTGCCGCAGCCGCTCTCACCCACCACGCCAAAGGTCTCACCCTTCATGATGTGGAAGCTTACGTCGTCCACCGCCTTCACGGTCCCGGACTTCTTATCCTTTCCCTTAAAATATACCTTTACATGGTCGGCCTTAACCAGCACTTCCCTATTGCTCTTGTCTTCATTTATACTTTCGTTTATGTCTCTGTTCGGATTCTGTGCCATACATTAAGCCTCCTTCCCCGCAGCCTGGTCTTCAAACAGCCAGCAGCGGACCTTCCGCTCCTCTGAAAGCTGCTTCATGGGCGGACTGACTGTCCTGCACCGCTCTGTGGCATGAGGACACCTGGGCCAGAAGCTGCACCCCTTGATCCGCTCCGTGGGGTTGGGCACCATCCCCTCTATGGTGGACAATGGCTTCCTGTCCTTTGTGATGACAGGTATGGCATTCAGCAGCCCAATGGTATATGGATGCTTGGGATCCCGGAACAGTTCCCCGGCCGGCGCCTGCTCCACGATATGGCCCGTATACATGACAATGACCGTATCGCACAGCTCGCTCACCACTCCCAAATCATGGGTAATGAACAAAACCGAGGAGTGAAGCTCCTCGTTCATCTCGCGAATCAAATCCAGAATCTGGGCCTGGATGGTCACATCCAGAGCCGTAGTGGGCTCGTCCGCGATCAGCAGCTTGGGATTGGTGGCCAGGGCCCGGACAATCTCCAGCCGGCGCTGGGCGCCGTAGGGAAGGGAACCGGCCTGATGGTCCGCCAAGTCCGCCATCCCGAAGAGGGACAGCAGTTCCAGTGCCCGCTCATGAGCGGCCTTTTCCCGGCTCCAGTACCAGGGCAGGCGCAGAACGCCGGTGATGGCGGAGTAGCGCTCCTGATTGTGGAGACCGATCTTCACATTGTCCTCCACGGAGAGGTTGTTGAACAGGCGGATGTTCTGGAAGGTCCGGGCAATGCCCATGCGGTTGATCTGAGCTGTGGTCTTGCCGGAGGTATCCAGTCCATCCAGCAGGATGGTGCCCCGGGTGGGCTGATAGACCTTGGTCAGCAGGTTGAAGATGGTGGTTTTGCCGGCGCCGTTGGGGCCGATGAGGCCGGCGATCTCCGTCCGGCCGATGGTGAGGTTGAAGTCATTCACCGCCCGCAGGCCGCCGAAGTCGATGCCCAGGTGGCTGCACTCCAGAATGGGGGATTTGTCGATGTCCCGTTCCGGAATGATGGCATGGCTGGGAACAGGGACCATCTTGCCCTTTTCAAATTTCTTACTCATCGAGGGCTGCCCCCTTTCTTCTGGGAATGATCCGGCTGATCAGCGTCCGCACCTGCGGGTTGTTGGTGGCCAGCATCACCAGAATCAGCACAATGGCGTACACCAGCATCCGATAGTCAGAGAACTGCCGCAGGGCCTCCGGCAGCACATACAGGACAACTGTTGCCACGATGGAGCCCCAGATGTTGCCCAGACCGCCCAGCACCACATACACCAGCACCAGAATGGAGGTGTTGAAGTCGAACTGTACGGCGGTGACATTGGAGTAGTTCAGGCCGAACAGGGCACCGGCGGCACCTGCCAGGGAGGCAGAGGTGACGAAGGCAATCAGCTTGTACTTGGTGACGTTGATGCCTACGCTCTCGGCGGCGATCCGGTTGTCCCGGATGGCCATGATAGCCCGGCCGGTCCGGCTGCGGACCAGATTCAGCACCACCACCAGGGTAATCATCACCAGTGCAAAGCCCATAGCAAAGGTGGCGATGCGGGCGTTGCCCGTGGCGCCCTGGGCGCCCTTGATGATTTCGATGCCGTTTTCGCTGAGGCCGAGAGAGGACATGCTCTTGGTGCCGTCCACGTTCAGGGCGATGTGCAGGCCGTTCTCATCCCAGCCCACCAGAAGGCAGTTGATCAGATCCTTGATGATCTCGCCGAAGGCCAGGGTGACAATGGCCAGGTAGTCCCCCCGGAGCCGCAGCACCGGAATCCCGACGATGAAGCCCACGATGGCGGCAAAGAAGGCGCCCACCACCAGGGCGACGATCATCCGCACCAGATCATTTGGGACAGCAGATTGCAGGCTCATGGCGGCAATGATGCCGGAGAAGGCGCCCACGCTCATGAAGCCGGCATGGCCCAGAGACAGCTCCCCCAGAATGCCGACGGTCAGGTTCAGGGAGATGGACATGCACACGTAGCAGCAGATGGGAACCAGCATACCGCCCAGAGAACGGCTCACCAGTCCCTGGGCCTGGCAGATCGATACCACAATAAAAGCCAGGATCACGCCCAGATACGTAGCGAAGTCCACCTTGGTGATGGTTTTCATGTTTTTGAAATAGCCTTTCATACCGCCACCTCACACTTTCTCAGGCACATACTTGCCCAGCAGGCCGGACGGTTTGACCAGCAGCACCACGATCAGCACGGCGAACAGGATCGTGTTGGACAACTGCGTGGAGATATAGGCCTGCGCCATGGCCTCAATGACGCCCAGCAGCAGTCCGCCCAGGAAGGCGCCGGGGATGGAGCCGATACCGCCGAACACCGCAGCGGTGAAGGCTTTGATGCCGGGCATGGAGCCGGTGGTGGGCTGGAGCACCGGAGAGTAAGAGCACAGCAATACCCCGGCGATGGCCGCCAGGGCGGAACCGATGGCAAAGGTCATAGAGATGGTGGCGTTGACGTTGATGCCCATCAGCTGGGCTGCGCCCCGGTCCTCCGAGCAGGCCCGCATGGCCTTGCCCATCTTGCTCTTTCCAGTGAAGGCGGTCAGCCCCAGCATGATGACCACGCAGGCCGTGATGGTCAGCAGCGCCACATAGGAGATCCGAAGCTGTCCGTCAAACAGCGTCAGCTGGCCGCTGACCACGGGGGTGAAGTTCTTGGGATTCGCGCCGAACAGCAGCTGCGCTGCGTTCTGCAGGAAGTAGCTGACGCCGATGGCGGTGATCAACACCGCCAGGCTGCCGGCCTGGCGCAGGGGGCGGTAAGCCAGCCCCTCGATGACCACGCCCAGAACCGTGCAGACCACCATAGCCAGCAGCACGGACACCAGAGCCACAGCGCCGGTGGTCAGTGCGGAGGGATCCTCTCCCAGCAGGTTGCTGCCTGCAAACATGGTCACGTAAAAGGACACATAGGCGCCAACCATGATAACGTCGCCGTGGGCGAAATTCAGCATCTTGGCAATGCCGTAAACCATTGTATATCCAAGTGCGATGATGGCATATACACTGCCCAGGCTGATGCCGTTAATTAAATAGTTAATAAAGCCCATACCTACACCTCTTCGTCTGAAGTCTTTTTTAGTTTATCGCTATAAAGCGACAGATTATTCAAAATTATATCATATATCGTTACTATAAACAAGAGGGTTGTCATAGTGACAACCCTCTGTTGGGTTTTCTGGTTGGTTCTGGCCGGATTTAAAAGGCGGCAGATTACATTGCAGAGTAAGCTCCGTCCACTACCTTAACAGCCTTAGGCGCCTTGTGAGGCTCGCCGTCCTCAGTCCAGGTCATGCCCTCGCCGGTCAGGCCGTCTAATTTGATATTCAGCATGGATGCCTTTAACGCGTCACAAATCGTGCTGGCATCTGCATCAGGAGTTACATTGGCGTCCTCAATAGCAGCCTTGATAGCGTAGATTGCATCGTATGCGTCTGCTGCAAACTGTACCGGAACCTCGTTGTAAGCAGCCTTGTAGCTCTCAACAAACTTAACGGTCAGGTCATCGGTAGCATCTGCCGCGAATGGTGTCAGGAGCATAAGTCCCTCTGCCAGCTTGGTGTCAAAGTTCTGAACCTGAAGGATACCGTCCATGCCGTCGCATCCGAAGAACTGCGGTGCAAAGCCCATGGTGCTGGCCTGCTGAAGGATCAGGGAAGCCTCGGTATAGTAAATTGGCAGGAATACCAGCTCAGCGCCTGCATCCTTGGCCTTCTGTAACTGGGTGGAGAAATCCTTGTTGCTGTCAGCGGTAAATGCCTCGGCTGCAACAATCTCAATACCCTGGTTTGCGGACTCTTCCGCGAACTTCTCATAGATACCGCTGGAATATACGTCGGAGCTGTCATAGATAACAGCAACCTTTGAAGCCAGCTTGTTCTCGCCTATGTACTTAGCGGATGCAGCGCCCTGGTCCGGATCGGAGAAGCAGATACGGAATACGTTGGGGTTAGCCGCACACTCTACAGCGGAACCGGATGGTGTAATCTGGAACATGTTGTCAGCTGCTGTCTTATCTGCAACTGCGATACATGGAGCGGAGGTAACCGTGCCCATCAGCACCTGCATACCCCAGTCCTTTAATGTATTATAAGCATTGACAGACTTCTCTGCGTCATGCTCGTCGTCCTGGAAGTTGAATTCAATCTGTGCGCCGTTTATTCCTCCGGCCTCATTGATTTCCTTTACTGCCAGCTCTGCGCCGTGCTGTACAGCCACGCCGTACACAGCCGCACCGCCGGTTACAGGGCCGATGCCGCCAATCTTGAACACGCCGCCTGCCGCACCTGCGTCAGCTGCTGCGCTATCCGCTGCCT
>ERZ1106983.1865-NODE-1865-length-16463-cov-2.901511_pt1 | contig 16463 bp, 18 predicted proteins | sample MGYA00403693_ERZ1106983 | MGnify/ENA primary metagenome ERZ1106983 (study PRJEB35170, sample SAMEA104062420) | human gut metagenome | biome: human gut; feature: human-associated habitat; material: faeces | place: Denmark | collected 2012-07-13 ...
TGGGCAAATACTATGACCGACTGATTAAACCGACCACCATCGGCGAGTTAATCCAGCGTGGCGATCTGAGTAAATACGAATTTTACGCGCCAACTAAGCCGGATCTGAAAGGAGTTAAAACCAAAGCATCGCTTGAGTACGGGAGCGATTACAACGAAACGCAGCTGTCTGAAATCATGTGCGGCTCTACGCTGGTGGGCGACATCGTACAGAACTGGCTGGAGAATGGCCGGGATCTGCCTACCATCGCTTTCTGTGTCAACGTATCCCACGCCAATTACCTGACAATCCAGTTTAACCTGGCGGGTGTTAACGCTGAGGTTATGACCGCCGACACTCCAGTGGATGAACGCCAGACCATCATTCACCGCTTTGAAACCGGTGCAACGAAAATCATCGTTAGTGTGGGCGTTCTGGTGGCCGGCTTCGATAGTGACGTTCGTTGCATCATCTACGCCAGGCCAACAAAAAGCGAAATTCGCTGGCTGCAGGCGCTCGGACGTGGCCTGCGCACCGCACCGGGTAAAGAGTCCTGCCTCATCTTCGATCACAGCGGCACCGTGCACCGTTTGGGTTATCCGGATTCAATCGAGTACGACGATCTTCCCGGTAAGTCTGACGGCATGGAGGAAAGCGCGCGCCGCGCAGCTGAGGAACGGGCCGAAAAACTGCCACACGAATGCTCTCAATGCCATTACATGAAGCCAGCTGGCGTCTATGTATGCCCGAAATGTGGGCATAAGCCGCTGGGCGGTGAGGACGTCGATACCGACACCGGCCGCAAACTCAAAAAGCTGGGTAATAACCAGCATCAGCCCACGAAGGCAGAGAAACAGGCCTGGTGGAGTCAGATCAAATTCTATCAGCGCCAGCGCGTATCGCAGGGGAAAAAGCCCGTCAGCGATGGCTGGTGCGCAAATACCTTTCGTGAACGGTTTGACGAGTGGCCTAACGGGTTAAGCGATTTCCCGATGGAGATCACCCCGACTGTCTCTAATTTCATCCGGCACAAATTGATTGCGTATGCGAAAGGGCAGGAGAAGGCCAAGCGCCTGCAGGAGGCATCAGGCACGGCAGCCCCATCCTCAGTACAGCAAGCACAGAAAGCGATTAGCGATATCAAACAGCAGTTAGGAAAACGAGCATGAAGACGGCAGAAGCGGCAAAAGGTCAATGGGCAATGATTTTTGAGCACTTCGGGTTACCTCCCATTAATGCCAGAAATCACTTTAAAGGCGAATGTCCGGTATGTGGTGCGCGGGGAAAGCTGCGTATTGATGACCGGGACGGCCGGGGAACATGGATCTGTACCTGCGGCAGCGGTGACGGAATGAAGCTTGTCACTCTTACACAAGGGAAGCCATTCAATGAAATTTGCAGGGAAATAGACCAGCTGATTGGTAATAACTTTACCCGTGAAGCGTTCCCGCGCACTTCAGATGCAGTAAGCGCCCGTGATCGGGTTCTGTCCAAATTTTCGAAACTGGTAAACCTGAAAGGAACTACCGGGGCGGATTATCTGCAGGCCAGGGGAATTTATCAGCTCCCACAAGAGGCGGTGAAGTTCAATGATAAACAACGCTACGGCGGTAAGGTTTACCAGTGTCTGTATTCACTCGCAACTGACGACAAAGGCGAGCTTTGCTATCTGCACAGAACCTTACTGGACGGCAATCAGAAAGCCCAACTAAGGGATTCTGCCGGAGCGAAGCGCCAGAAATCTCTTCAGGACGAAAGCTATCTGGATCATGCCCGTTCCGTCGCTATTCGCATGTTCCCGGTAGCGACGACCCTCGGAATTGCCGAGGGTATCGAAACGGCTCTTTCCTGCAAGCAGCTGTACAACGTTAACACCTGGGCCACCATGACCAGCGGATTCATGAAGAAATTCCGTGTTCCTGCAGGTGTGAAAAATTTGATTATTTTCGCAGATCGAGACGTAAACAGCGCCACCGGATTGGCTGCGGCCACGGAATGCGCCCATGCCAACTTACTGGCAAAAAATGACCTGGAAAAAATCAGCATCTACTACCCGGATAACGGGGATTTTAACGACATGCTCATGAACGGCGATCAGGTTCGTGAGGTGGTTTTCTTCAAGAAAAAGGCGGCTGCGTAATGCGTACTGATAACAACGAACATAAAGCACTATTCACCATCCCGACGGCAGCGCACAGCTCCGCCCTCGCAAACATCAAGCCTCTGCCCGAGCAACGGAGAATCACCGGGCATAAGCAAACTGACGCTTATCTTTGGGTGCTGGAGGTGATCCGTCTGAACGAACCCGCACATCTGGACGCAGCCGAAGCCGCGCTGGAGAAAATTGAAATCTCCCCTAAAGAGGCCGAGGAACGTTACGCGCGTTATTTGCTGGCGAATGGTGGCGATCCTTTCCAGGTTGCTTTCGGTACCATCGGCATAGATAACCCGGCACAGGCAATCAGGAACGCCCGAGAGGACATCAAAAAAGCAGCATCAGTCAGGGCCACGTTCGGCAGCTATGAGGCAGCTCTCGAAGATGTGGAAGCCGAGCGAGTAATCAAGTCTTCCCCGAAATTTATCGACGATCACCTTTGGGGATGGACTCCGGCCGAGAAGAAAGCTGGCAGCATTAACGGCAGCCGTATGAACGAAATTGATGAACAGCGCCGGGCATTTGTTGAAGGCTATCGTGATGTACTGCCAGAGCCCAATACGCTTTCTGACGTTGTTCGTGAGTTTGTTTACTGGGACTGGCTCTACAGCGTTCGCCACACTGCAACTAAAGAGCAGGGCTATGAGTTTGGTTACTCCGAGCATCACGAATCGGTATATGACCGCGAGCGCTACCTTGAAAAATTGCTTGCTGCCATCAAACCCGTAACGCGCGTCGAAGCCGTGGAGGTATGTCACTGGTTTCTTGACAGTGGAAAGGACGAATTCATGGAAGACCACGGCGCGGCGGTGATTCTTAACCTGGTAGGGGAGTGTGAAGAATGAAACTGGAGGCATCACTAAAACACTTTAGCCCTCAGGGAATGCACATCAGCGACGACGTGAAAGGAACCTCTCCGGATCGTATCACTGGCACCGATGTTATGGCGGCCATTGGTACCACCAGCAGCCGAGCGCGGTTTGGTCTGGCTGCCTTCTTTGGTAAGACCGGGATCAGCAAAAGCGATGAGCAGTTGGTTGTACAGGCTCTGGCGCGTCATGCAATGGAATCAGCGCCCAGGAATGTACGTAAAGCAGCAGCAGGCGAGTTTGGCTGGTGCATGCTGGTGCTCGCACAATTCGCCTTTGCCGAATACTCCCGTTCAGCGGAAACCAGCGTGACGTGTCACAGCTGCGGCGGCAGCGGATTAACCTCTCAGTATGAAGATGTGATCAAATATCCTGGAGTCTTCAACTCTGACGGAATGGAAATCGTCCCGCCGAAAATCAAGCACGAACTGGTCAAGCGTAAATGCGCGGCATGTAACGGTAAAGGTAAGCTGTTGGCCCGATGCCGTTGCGGCGGAAAAGGTGAGGTGCTCGACCGCAAAGCCACAAGTGAGCGTGGCGCGCCGGTGTTCAAAACCTGCGAGCGCTGCAGCGGAAATGGATTTTCTGGGGTGCCGTCTACTGCAGCTTATAAAGCGATACTGAAGCGAGTCCCGGATCTGCACATCAGAACGTGGACCCGTAACTGGAAACCGTTTCTGGAGGGGCTTGTCGACGTCTGCTACAGAGAAGAACAAAAAGCAGACTCGGCATTTCAGGACGCAACGAGCTATCGTGATGATGTGAACAAAATTTAGCATATTAGCCACATTAAGCTTGATTTTGTCCGAACTTGTCGTGTATGCTTCAGAACGTAGGTTATTGCGCCTGCATGAAATCAAACCCGCCTCTGAGCGGGTTTTTTGTTGATTTTAATTAACCAATAAACACCATAGTCCACGTATTGTTAATGTGTGAGCCTTACTAAAGGCATAGAAGCAAAGACTTGAATGGTGATTAGGCATGAGCGTTGTAATAATCTTAGAGGGTGGCTATAGGGATTCTCCGTCGCATCTATTGGGGGTGTTTTCTTCCGTAGAAAATGCGAAGCAAAGAGCAAGAGAGATTGTTGGCCTACCCCGTAACACTTGCTACCACGACTATTTTTCCATCTACAGGGTAATAGTGGATATTGGTGAGCCAATTCATATAGAAACCTTTGACACTGAAGACATTTTTAAGAAATGATCATCAAGCCCTGCGGTTAACCCGTGGGGCTTTTGCGTTGTTTGCCCCAAAAAAAAACCCCGCATCATCACGGGGTTTGCTTTGCTAAATGTCTTTAATTTTATGATAGATGCTTATGGCACTGTGGTACATCAGCCTCATCTCGCTAAAATTTGACCCCTGAGATGTGTCAGTATTTTCACCCGCGCCGTAGACCGCCTCGATACAGTCTCCGATCTCTCTAATTGTTGCGGCTGGGTCATCTGAGTGTTTGATCATTAAAGCCAAAAGAAATGCCGACTTCTCATTCATTGGCCCCATGGCTGAGAGCATCAAGTCAATCTTTTTCTCACGCATTTCTTTATTGTAATTCTGTGGGTCAAGCATGCTGCTCATAAATAATTCTCCAGAGTTGTGATAGTTATCATTGGTACTACGGAAGAGTTTTCATCACGTTATCAATTTCCCTTCCTTCAAATCGTGAAGTCCAGCCGCAGGAGCCGCAATGGTAAGGAAAGTCATCGAACCCGCTACCGACCTGTTTAAGACAGTTGGGACAATAAACCGCGCTGATATACCCACCCGCGGGATTTTTTCTAAAGGCCGCGCCCATGTGCTCGACAAACTCATCCTTTGCCCGGTAAGCCGCTACTTCCTTCGTAAGTTCTACGCACTTGGCCTTCGCCTCGGCAAGTTCTTCTATGGTGGCAGCATGGGCTTTTTGAAGTACGTCGATCTGCTCTCCAATGAAAGCGATGCGCTCGCGCAGGACCTCGTTACTCTGCACAGCAGAAAGCGCGCCGATCCCGTTTTTAAGGGACGCGATAAGTAATCCTACATCCATGGTTATTCCCTAATTGTCTGTGGAATAAACAATTTAGCAATTTCCTTTGCCTGTGGAAAGCTGGGAAACCACGCGCCGGGCGTGGATAAAAACCCCGGCATTAAAATTTCTTTAGGCTGCCGATTGGCGGCCTTTTTCTTTTTCAGGCTCCGGTAACCCTCACCGATGAGCTTCATCGTTAAATTCATACCGAGAGCCTGACCCCTACACACAGCACCCGCACACTGCGAGGTGAGAGAACATGAAAATGAACGATCACTCAGGGAACATATTCACGCAGTTCTTTGCGTGGTTGGGAACACTTGCCGCTGCACTGGGCTTCACAACTCAGGACATGGTTTACATGTTCTTCGGGGCGGTTGGCCTGATTATCTCGCTGGTGTCTTACGTCAATGGGCGTCTTGATGCGCGCCGGCGCAGAAAAGAGGATGAAAAGCGAACGAAGATGATTCGCGATTATCTCGATGGAGTTAGTGATAAACCAAAATCCGAGCGTCCGGCTGCGGTCAGCGTTGTCGCGGATGCACTGACAAAGGCAGGTGAATAATGGCCCAACTGGCTAAAAAGGGCGGCGCAGTTGGCGCTATTTGTTCTGTTGCAGCGATTATCGCCATAGTGCTGGGCAATGGTAACGTCCGAACGAATGAGCGTGGTCTGGAGTTAATCGGTAATGCGGAAGGTTGTCGCCGTGATCCATATCTTTGTCCGGCTGCAAAACTCACTGATGGGGTTGGCAATACTCACGGTGTAAAAACTGGCGTGCGAAAGACAGATGCGCAGATTGCTGCTGACTGGGAACGAAATATTCTCGACGCTGAACGCTGTGTTAACTCATACGGTAACGGGGGAAATCTCAGTGATGACACGTTTTCGGCGGTGACGTCGATTACGTTCAACATCGGCTGCGGGACAATGCGTAAATCGACACTTTATGCATTCCTGCGTGAAGGTCCAAAAGCCTGGCCCTCAGCATGTAACCAGTTCCCCCGATGGGTATACGCTGGGAAAACAATCTTGCCAGGGCTGGTAACTCGTCGTGAGGCAGAGAAGCAGCTCTGTATGGATGGTCTGCAATGATCACCTTTGCCGATATTAAATCCGTATGGCGTTGGATAGTGCTGGTGGCCGTGGTGATTGTTACTGCTGTATTGTGCATCCTGCTGGCAAACAGCCGCTCTGACGTTGCTACGCTGAAGAGTGATAATGACGTTCTGCGCAGTGACAATAACCTGCAGGGGACGGTTATCGCTGCTCAAGCTTTCAACTTCAACCGGTTTAACCAGGTGGCCGAAAACGCCAGCCGACTTAACTCACTTATTGATGTCAGCTCCGATAGCACGGTTATCGAATATAGGGAGATTCTCCATCGTGAAAAAACCTGTAATCTGCCTGTTCCTGCTGATGTCGCTGGTGGGCTGCTCAGCTACGCGAACAGTTTACGTGCCAGCGCAATGCTCACCGATTCCGGGAACGCTGACGCAGCCGGTGATAGCACCACTACCGCCAGCGCGCTGACCTATTGCCAGGCTGTTCTCTGGATCAAGCCGCTGCTGGCCGCTATCGAAAAAGCGAATATTCAGCTGGCTGGAATACGCCAGATCGAGAAGGACAGGCAATGATTATTGCCAGCATGACATTACAAAAGCCATTCACTGAGTGGCTTTGATAATGTTTTTTGAGTGAGGATTGTTCAGCATGGCTTCGATAAAAGAATCCAATGATGCCATTGGACAATCGAAATATTACGTCCACTGGAAGGATGAAAAATCCGGTCATGGACGCCGCCGCATTTTTAAGAATATTGATGATGCCGCTCATCTTTTCTGGCAAAAACAGAATATCGAGCTGGATTGTCGAACTGCCAGCTGGACCGGAATAGACCATTCCTGGACTTTCCGAAAGTTAATTCTGTTTTATCTGGGGTATCAGGCCGGTAAGCTGGAAAAAAATATCATTCGGTTGTCGTCATATGCGAAATGCCGTCACGATCTACTTGCTGTAGACGGGCCGATACTGGAAAAAAATATTCTCCATATCAGCCATCGCGATATCGTTGATTCGGTTCGCACCGGCTGCCATCGCTGGATTCGTTCGGCTTTCTTCCTGCTGGTGGAAAAGCGGCTCATCACTTTTAACCCTGTTGACCGTCCCGCGCGCCGGAAGCGTCGACCCATCACCATACCGCCATCATCATCGGTCAGGGAGCTACTGAATAACGCGCCAGTTCGTGAGCGTATCGCGTGCTGGCTCGGGATTTGTGGCCTGCGCATCGGTGAGGCTCTGGCGGTTACTTATAACGACGTGTCAGCTGACTGGATCGATATCCGGGGGCATGTTGTTGACGGCGTTATACATGAGGGGCTGAAAAGAGGCGTGGAGCGCCGGGTAAGGATGCCGCGTGAGCTTTTCGCGTTGCTGGATAAAAGTAAACTCGGTACCTCTGAGCCTCTTATCTGCAACCAGTTTACCGGCGCATGCCTCGCTACCAGCTACGGCACTCAGGGCGTTCTCGTCAGAACCCTGAACGACTATGGCATTAAACGATTCCATCATCTTCGCCACTTTGCTGTATCTCGCCTGGCAAACAAAGGCGTCGATATTCTGAAGGTTTCCCGACTTATTGGGCATTCGAACATCAAAACCACAATGGACGTTTACGGTCATCTGTTCGGTGAAGTGGTGGAGATGGATTTGGACGACTGAGTTATCCACATAGTGGAAATATTAGGGCGATCCACTATCTCCCCATTCTGCGCGGCCTCCGGGCATTAAATCGCAGTTTTTACGGAAAATCGATAACTCCGCATTTTTTGACGTTTTTAATTCCGCACTTAAACCCAGCAGGCTTGCGGCCCCGGAGCAGATTTTTTCTCAGAATTATTCCGCACGCAAAATGCGTAAAAATAATTTTGAACAAAATATAAACAGCACTCGATTTCAGGTAAGCGTATGGCCCGTAAAAATAGCTTTAAGAAGGCCTACGTCGGTATCGTTATTGATATGGCTCTGGCCCGTAACAAGATCTCAAACCGTATGGTTGCCCAGCGACTGGAAATTGACGAGGCGACTATCCGTAACTGGCGCAAGGAACATGCCGACTTTAATCGTGCCTTTACCGAGGCTCGCGAAGTTCTGATGGAAAAAATTAACAACGTTGCAGGTAAAAGCCTGGACATTCGGAAGCGAAAGATTGTCACCAAATCCTCTGATGGACTGAAAACAACCGTCGAGGATGTTTTGCCAACGCACAATGATGTTGCGGTGTTTGCCAAAGCACTTGGACTCGGCCGCAGTGTTTATGGGGAAGAGGATCGTCAGCGTGATGTGCTTCGCGAGGTGATGAAACACAAGGTGGCCGGGAAATACTCCGCGCTGGAGGCGGCGCAGCTGCTTGAGGCTGAGGGGATAAAAGTTCCGGCAACCCTGCTTATGGAGCTGGAAGCACCGAAGATTTTCGAATCGTTCAACAATATGGACGAGGCAGCCAAAGCCGACGCGGCGAACCTGACCCCGCAGGAAGCAGCAGATATCTACAAAAAATACCTGGGCTGAAAATTGCAAAACCGTAAAAACGCTATGCACTTTTTGACCCGTTTTATGCACATTTTATTCATCTCGATTTGACCACTTTTCTGTTCAAAACAGAGGCTTCACGCCGTTTGCGTGATGGGTGCTGTTGCGCCAGTGCGGGTAACGACCATTATGTTAAATCGGGGCGTTTTTGAGGAATTTTTCTGTGCCGATCCCGTTCCCCTTTGACTTCCGCAAACCGGACTATACAGCCGTGTTTGAGTGGAGAATGGAGAGGCTGGAGCGGATCAGGAAAGCGCCTGAAATGCTTCCGGCACTCCGTGAGTTTTACCGCACTAACCCAGCCCAGTTCATCATCGACTGGGGCATGACGACGGACCCGCGTAACCTCGATTATGGCCTACCTGCCACCATCCCGTTTTTGCTGTTCCCCCGCCAGGAGGAATGGATTAACTGGATCATGGACAGGCGCGCCAGTCTTGAGCATGGACTGACAGAAAAAAGCCGCGAAATGGGGCTGAGCTGGACATCTATCGGCCTGGCCTGTTCACTTTGCCTGTTCAACAAAGAAATGGTGATCGGGTTCGGTTCCCGTAAAGAGGAATATGTCGACAGTACCGGCGACCCGAAAGCACTGTTCTGGAAAGCGCGTAAGTTTGTCGAGCTGCTGCCGGTAGAATTTCGCGGTTCATGGAGTGACAAAAAACATGCTCCTTACATGCGTGTGGAGTTCCCGGACACAGGCGCGGTCATTAAGGGAGAGGCTGGCAATAACATAGGGCGTGGTGACCGCACCACGCTTTATTTCGTGGATGAATCGGCGTTTCTCCAACGCCCGTTACTTATTGATGCCGCGCTCTCACAGACGACCCGCTGCCGGATTGACCTCTCATCCGTCAACGGCATGAATAACCCGTTTGCCCGTAAGCGCCACAGCGGAAATATCCCGGTGTTTACGTTCCACTGGCGCAGCGACCCGCGCAAGGATGATGAGTGGTACCGCAACGAATGTCTGAAAATTGATGATCCGATTATCGTTGCTCAGGAACTGGACCTGAACTACAGCGCATCCACAGAGGGGATTCTCATTCCTTCTGAATGGGTACAGGCTGCCGTCGACGCGCATATCAAACTGGGTATTCAGCCCAGCGGCCAGCGCCTCGGCGCAATGGATATCGCAGACGAAGGGAAAGACAAAAACGGCTTTTCTTGCCGCTATGGCTTCCTTTTGCAGAACGTTCACGAATGGTCTGGCATTGGCAGCGACATCTACGCCTCTGTCGTTAAATCGTTTGGGTACTGTGACGATTACGGTCTTGATGAGTTCCGTTTCGATGAGGACGGTCTGGGTGCTGGTGCGCGTGGCGATGCTCGCGTGATAAACGAGCTCAGGCAGGCTGAAGGCCGGGGAACAGTCACAGCTACGCCTTTCCGTGGTAGCGGTAGCGTATTCGATCCGGAAGATGAAGCCGTTCCTGGTGATAACGGTAAAGCGGCACGCCTGAATAAAGACTTCTTCGCGAACGCGAAAGCACAGAGCTGGTGGCATCTTCGCAAGCTGTTTCGGAACACCTTCCGCGCGCTGAACGGGATGGACTACAACCCCGACGAAATCATTTCTTTAAGCAGCGAGATAGAAAATATTGACCGCCTGCTGATGGAGCTTTCACAGCCTACGTGGTCGAAAAACGCCGTCGGTAAAATCCTCGTGGATAAACAGCCGGAAGGTACAAAATCGCCAAACCTCGCCGACGCCGTGATGATTAACTACGCGCCGATGGATTCCTCTCTCGATATCTGGACTAAGCTCGGAGCATAAAAGCTATGGCGAAAAAAACAGGAAGAGTTGCCACAGCCGACTCTTACGATAACTTTGTCGCGCGAGTTGGCATGCAGCAGCCAAATCAGCATGCAGCGTCAACTTATCGAGCCAATTACCCCAGCCGCAATCGTCTGCTGTTGGAATGGGCGTATCGTTCCTCATGGATCATCGGCGCAGCTGTTGATGCAAAGCCCGACGATATGACAAAAAAAGGGGCCAGAATAACCAGCGAAATTGACCCAAAGCGGCGGGGGATTCTGGAGGCCCGATTTGAAGAGCTAAAACTCTGGGAGCGGCTGAACCTGATCCTGAAATGGTCCAGGCTGTATGGTGGTGCCGTTGGGCTAATCCTCATTGAGGGACAGGCACCCCTGACGCCGCTGGTACTGGATAAAGTGGGAAAAGGCAGCTTTAAAGGCCTCGCTGTTCTCGATCGTTGGATGATTAACCCTAATCTCGGACGACGCATCAAAAAACTCGGGCCTGAGCTTGGTAAACCCGAAACTTACGAAATCGTTACTTCTGCGCAGGGTATTCCCCCCTGGACAGTGAACTACAGCCGGTTGATTCGAATGGATGGAATTACCCTCCCGTATCAGCAGGCGCTCACGGAAAATGAGTGGGGGATGTCTGTTGTTGAGAGAGTCTTTGACCGCCTGACATCGTATGACAGCACGAGCGTTGGTGCTGCGCAGCTGGCTTACAAAGCACATTTGCGAACAGCAAAAATCAAGAAGCTTCGCGAAATCATCGCGATGGGCGGGAAGCCATTAGAAGCACTAATAAAACAGATGGATATGGTTCGTGAGTTCCAGACAAATGAGGGAATGTCTCTTTTTGATTCAGAAGATACTTTTGAGACACATTCCTATACTTTTGCTGGATTATCAGACCTTCTGAGTGAATTTAAGGAAGATATTGCCGGTGCCGTAGGCATCCCCCTTGTTCGGTTATTTCGCCAATCGCCGAAAGGTTTTTCAACGGGTGATGCTGATCTGGCGAATTACTACGACGATATCGGTGCTCTTCAGGAAAACGTCTTAAGAGCGCCTGTCAGGCTCCTTTATGATGTCCTCCATCGTTCTGAATTTGGCGAACCATTGCCAGCCGATTTTGCATTCGAATTTAATCCCCTCTGGCAGATGTCAGATGTTGATCGTTCAACCGTTGCAACCAACACCACTAACGCGCTGGCTACTGCTGTGCGTGAACTTGGAATGCCTCCTGCAGCCGCACTTACCGACCTCAGGGAAACGGCGCGCGTGACGGGTATTGGTGCATCAATCACTGACGAGGACATTAACAATGCGAAGTCCCAGTGGGAGGAGGATGAATCTGAAACCATCCCTCCGCCGACGATCGGAAATCCAGTACCGCAAAAGCCTGTTGGCGATAGCAAACCAGATAGGGCAGATCGTCGATGGTACCTACGATGGTTCACAGGCCAGCGCTGACAGCATTTCGAAAACGCTGGTGGACTATTCCGAGGTAATCAGCGACTGGGCAGAGCATGTCGGGCGAAGGATGTTTGCCCAGGTCGAGCAGGAGGAATGGAATCAGTGGAAATCGGTGTCAGAGGAAATTGGCGCTGGCCTGCGCGATGTGGTGGGTAATACCCCCGTCGGGCAGGTGGCCCAGGATATTGTGTACCGCCAGATTCAGCTGATGAAGTCCCTGCCGCTGGAAGCAGCCGATCGCGTGATGGACATACAACAGCGCGCAATGCAGGCGGTTATCACTGGTGAACGTCCGGACGAGCTCTACGAGATGATCATGGCCTCTGGTGACGTGGCCGCCAGCAGGGCGCAGCTGATTGCCCGTACAGAGATTGGACGAGCTACCGGCGCGCTGACGCAGGCCAGAGCCCTTTCGGTTGGATCAGAGGGCTACTGGTGGCGTATCGAGGGGGCCGGAACGCGCGATTCTCACCGCAAGATGAAAGATAAATTTGTGCGCTGGGATAACCCGCCGACGCTGGACGGTATGACCGGACACGCCGGATGTTTGCCGAACTGCAAATGCTGGCCTGAAGTACAGATTCCTGCACCGAGAAAATGAAAAATACGGCTTTGAGCATTCATTTCATGCGAACTGCAATACCCGAGAAATGTTATGAAAATGTTGCATTCGAAAAGGCCGATTTTTAGCCCAGTTAATCGCTACTTTTACGGCTTTAAGGGGACATTTTAATCGAGTCCATTTTCGTCGGTGCGGGTAAGAACCCTTATGTTAAATAGACCGTTATTTCGATCATTTTTCCCAATCTCACAAGGTCGCCACTGGGCGGCCTTTTTGTTGCCCGTAATCAAGCAGGTAACCAATGAAATATTTCTTTAAAACCCGTCTTGGGAACACCCGTTTTCAATTGGCCGATGGTTCGATTCTTTTCAAAGACGTACCTATCGGTCGAACCGGAGAACAGGTTTATGGCGCGCAAGAGCTGCCTGAATTAACCCCTGACAGCGACGGGCTGATTATTGTCCGCCGAACGCCTGAAGAGGTATTTAGTGAACGCACTATCGCGTCGTTCGAGGGGATGAACGTCACTATAGGCCACCCGAAAGACTTCGGCGGCAACATCATTTTTGTCACGCCGGAAAACTGGCGCAGGCTGGCAAACGGTCACATTCAGAATGTCAGACGCGGAGAGGGGGCAAACTCTGATCTGCTGCTGGCTGATGTCATCGTCAAGACGCCGGAAGCTATTCAGGCGGTTGAAGACGGAGACGATGAGGTTAGTTGTGGCTATGACGCCGACTACCGTCAAATCTCGCCGGGTGTCGCAGAGCAATATGCGATCACCGGTAATCACCTGGCCTTAGTCCCTAACGGGCGGGCTGGTTCACGTTGTGCACTGGGAGACGCTATGCCGAGCACTACTAAAAACTGGTTTACCCGGCTTTTAAAGGCCCGTAAAACCAACGACGCCGCCGAAATGGCGAACTTGATCGATAACCCACCAGAAAATATGACTGGTGATAACGACGATGTGACGTCATCCATGACCCCTGGAGGGGTGGTTATCAACCTCTCACCTCAAAACCCGATGCCTGCGCCAACGCTGCCTGTCACGACTGATGCGCAAGAAGATATCCCTGCGTGGGGTAAAGCGCTCATTGAGGCCGTGGCAAAACTCACCCCATCCAATCCAGCGACGGTTGATGAAGATGAAGACGAAAAAGGTGAGGAGGAGGGGGCGGTTACTGGCGATGCTGCTTATCGCGCTGATCTGATTCAGCCAGGCATCCAACTCCCGGCGAAGGCGAAACCAACTGCGTTTAAACGTCAGGTTCTGGCTTCTGCCGATCAGATGCTGGTTCGTTCCATCGTGGGCGATGCTGATGTTAAAAAGTTGAAAAAAGCCACTGTTGATATGGCATTCAATGCCGTTTCTGAGCTGGCTAAAAACCGCAATACCGCCGCGCAGACTGTAGACAGTTTCCGCACGATGACCACCAACACCACAAAATCTATCGCGGAAATCAATAAAGCCGCGAAAGAACTCTGGGCTAAACGAGGCTAAAACATGGCTAACACCATTCTTTACCGGATGTCTGCGGGCATTGCCGGGGGTATTTCACGCCCACAGGATTTAACCGTAGAGCCGCATATTCTTGATGCGACTAAACCATTCCCTGCGTATGGGCTGGGCGGGAAGATTGTCGGGGGTAAGTTTGTTCCCATCGAGGCAGCTGACCCGGTGACAGTATTGGCGGGGATTTTTGTTCGCCCTTATCCGACGGCTTCGCAGCCCGACAAGATTCGCCAGGTTGGCACCGGCTACAACTTTGCCGGCGATAACCTGAAACGCGGTTATGTCACGGTCAATATCGGCGGTGACGCCTCTGCTGTTGCTCTCTATGCCCCGGTATTTATGCGCGTCGGCACTCCGACCGCAGCAAGCCCGCTGGGCGCTTTCCTCGCTGCTGCGGACGATACAAACACTGTTCAGATCACCAACGCCTATTTCAATGGTCCCGGCGACGCCGACGGCAACATTGAACTGGCATATAACATTTAAGGGAGCATGACAAATGCCAATGACCTTTGATCAGGCAACAGTCGACAGCACTGGTGCTTTTCTGGTTCACGAGCTGGAGCGACTCGACCAGACGCTGAACCTGCCGCTGACCTCCCAGACGTGGAGCCGCGATATCGAACTACGTGAAGATGTTTCTATCGCGGACGAGATGAGCTCTTTCACCAACACCACGTTTGCGGCCGCTGGCTCTCCGAACGCAAACGGCAAGAACTGGATCAACCAGTTAGCTACTGCCATCTCCGGGCTGAATGTCGATATCACAAAAACAGGCTTTCCTCTGGAACTGTGGGGGATGGAGCTGGGCTGGACCGTGGTTGAACTCGCCGCCGCCGCTCAGGTTGGCCGTCCGATTGACACCCAGAAGTACGACGGCATGCAGCTCAAATGGAACATGGACACGGATGAGCAGGTGTATATCGGAGACGCTGCAAAAGGTGCAAAGGGGCTTTTGAACCTGTCTCAGGTAACCCCAACGAACGCGGCGAAAACTTGGGCGACTTCTACCCCTGACGAAATCCGCGCCAGCATTAACCAGGTACTGAGCAATGCGTGGACCCGTTCCGCATATTCAAAAGTCCCGGAAGACTTGCTGATCCCGCCAGACCAATATTCTTTCCTGGCAAGCACTATCGTTTCATCTGCAGGTAATCAGTCACTGCTGACCTATCTGGAAACCAACACAATTGCTTTCCACCAGAACGGCAAGCCGCTGAATATCCGCCCTGTGAAATGGGCCATCGGCCGTGGCGTTGCAAACAAAGATCGTATGGTCGCATACACGAACGACAAAAAGTTTGTGCGCTTCCCTATGGTTCCCCTGCAGAGCGTGCCCATCCAGTATCGCGGTATCTACCAGCTCGTAACCTACTACGGAAAGCTGGGTGCTGTTGAACCGGTCTATCCGGAAACCCTTAACTACATGGACGGCATTTAAGCCAGTAGCCCCCGGAAACGGGGGCTTTCCTGAGGAACTGCTATGAAAAAAATCTATGTGCTGTCGGCGTTTAACTTTAACGATGGAGCCAGCATCAAGGCTTTTACCCCCGGGTTTCATGACGTTGAAAATGACGTTGCTGATCACTGGTTTGTGAAAGCACATTGTTCGCCCGATGGCGAAGCCCCTGCGCTGGCAGATGATCCGCGTATTGCTGAGCTGGAAGCGCTGGTGGCAGAGCAGACAACCCGCATTGCTGAGCTTGAGGAGCAACTTGCAGAGGCTAAAGCCAATGGCAAAAAACAAAAGCCTGCCGACGCCTGAGAAATTCCGCACTGATTTCCCGCAATTCGCTGATGAAACCAAATTTCCCACCACGATGATACAGGCCCGCCTCGCTCTGGCAGATGTTTTGATGAGCGAGTCACGGTTTGGGGAGGATATTTTTCCCTATGTCGTTGAATTGTTCGTGGCGCATTACATGACACTTTATGCCGCTGACATGCGCTCTTCGTCCGTAGGGGGCGCTGGTGGTGCTAACAGTGGTGTTCAGACATCAAAGTCGGTGGATAAGGTTTCTGTCAGCTATGACGCCAGTGTGACGCTTAATCCTGATGCCGGGTTCTGGAATAACACTCGCTACGGTTCCGAATTCTGGGAATACCTCATGATATTCGGTGCAGGAGCGATACAACTGGGGACACCATAATGAAAAGCGGGTTAACGGTTCGCGCTGACAACGCCGTGGCTGTTCTGGAATCCCTCTGGCAGCTATCCGGAATGGATGTGCTGGTGGGAATACCTGAGGACAAGGCAGGGCGTGAGGATGGCTCTCCGATTAATAACGCGGAACTGGGCTACCTCCACTCGACAGGCGCAACGGTGGAAATCGACGGTACAACGGTCACGCTCCCCCCGCGTCCTTTTCTGGATATGGGGATCGAGGATTCAAAACCCCGAACCACTGCACACCTCAAGGCAGCGGCAACCGCCGCGCTGGAGGGGCAGACTGAAGCAGCAGTGCGTGAGCTGGAGAGCGCCGGACAGATTGCCCGTGATGCTGCAAAAGCTGTTATCGGTGCTGGCGACCGACTGCACCCGC
>ERZ1106983.1873-NODE-1873-length-16388-cov-3.461213_pt1 | contig 16388 bp, 9 predicted proteins | sample MGYA00403693_ERZ1106983 | MGnify/ENA primary metagenome ERZ1106983 (study PRJEB35170, sample SAMEA104062420) | human gut metagenome | biome: human gut; feature: human-associated habitat; material: faeces | place: Denmark | collected 2012-07-13 ...
CGCACGGAATTTGAATTCCCCGGCGCTCAGTGTGACGTCGACCCAGAAACGCTGTTTTTGGGTGTCGAAATTCATCTCCGTGTCGGTGTCCCAGCCGCCCGGGGTGGCATCGCCGATAATGCCCATCGAGTTGAACGACAGCTTGTTGCTTAACGTCAATGTCGAACGGTCGAATACGAGGCGGTAGAAGCGCTTGGAATAGGCCATGATGTTTCCGGAGCCGCCGCTGGAGATTAGCGAGATGGAGGCTGCTTCGGGATCGGGGGCCGGGGCATCGCCGTCGGTGCCCCAGTTGCACGTGTCGTCCCAGCCTGCGATGCCGGTGAGCTTGAAGCCGTTGGCGGCCTTTTCGCCGAAGTCCACGATGGCTTCGTAGGTGATCTCGTCGCCCGAGAAGCTGAACAGGAACTGAGAGTTACCGTGGTTCCAGCCGCAGTAATCGCCGATCACCCAGACCGTCGGGTAGGTGCGCTCGGCCGTGGTCACGGTCATGCGGACGGTGACGGGGGCGGAGTAGAATTTTTCGAAGTCGGTGCCGATCGTGGCGCTGATGTAGAAATCCACGTCTGTAGGTTCGCCCGAGGGAACCCCCAGGCCGCCGTCTTCCACGGACAGCGCAAGGATGTTGTTGAGGCTTTCATAGGTCTGTTCCGACGAGGTGCCGTTCATACCCGTGAAGAGCACCAGTTTCGCACCGTCGTTGTACGAGGCTTCGATCGAGTAGTTGATCTGGGTGCGGACGCCGAAGTCGGCGGCGTCCCAGGTGAAGGTCTGCGTCGAGCCCATGTTGTCGGGCGTAATGACGATCTCCCCGGGCAGCGCATGCAGCACGGGCGCCACGACCTTGTCGGGGTCGTAGGCCTTTACCTCGTCGAGCTTTTGGCAGGCGGAGAGGAGTCCCGTCGCAGCCGCCAGCATCATCGCATATCGTGTAATTTTCATAGTCGTACGATTTTTAGGGTTGGTTATTTATCGGTTGCGTTTCCGTAGCCGGGATTCTGGTGCAGTTCGGGGTTGGAAGCGAGCTCCGACGAAGGGATGGCAAAGATTTTCATGTAATCATCGAACCCCTGTCCGGTGAAGGTGCCGCCCTTGTATGTCCAGAGGAACGACGGGGTGGTGAACTTGCCGTAGCGGATCAGGTCGGTGCGGCGGTGCCCCTCCCACATCAGCTCGCGGGCACGCTCCTCGAGTAGGTAGTCGGCCGTGACCGACGAGGGGGCCGATACCCCGGCACGGTTGCTCAGCTCCTGGAGTTTCGGCAGCGCGGTGTTGGCCTGTCCCAGGTTCATGCAGGCCTCGGCGTAGATCAGGTAGATCTCGCCCAGGCGGATCATCGGGAAGTCGATGTCGCTGTATGCCTTCGATGCAGCCGTGGCAAGGAATTCGTCGTTGGTCATGTTGTGGGGGATATTGTTGAACTTGAGGCAAGTCCACCCGTTGAGGAAGACATAGAGCGCATCGTTCATCGACTCCTGGCGGCCTTTGATGTAGAACATTCCGCCGCGTTTGTCACTGACCGTATATTCGCCCGTGGTGTAGTCCGCGTTGCGGGCGTTGAAATATTTCTGCACGTATTCGTAGGGTACGCGGATGCCGGCCCAGCCGTTGTTCACGCCGTTGATCTTCTGTTCGGCCGTCACGTCGGTGGCGGCGATGGCTGCCAGCGTCAGGTACGACGTGCCGCCGTAGGACTGCGTCTGCTCGGCGTCGTATGCCACGCCGAAGATGATCTCCTTCAGGGCGTCGGCGTTCTCGCCGTTGTCGCCGCGGAAGAGGTCGGAATACTCCGGGCAGAGCGAGTAGCCCATGCCGAAGATCGCTTCGCAGGCGGATTTGGCCTCCGTCCACATCGGGGTGCCGGCATAAACCTCGGCATTGAGGTACATGCGGGCCAGCAGGCCGTTGACCGCACCCTTGTCGGCACGCGGGTAGTTCGAGCGTGCGGCAGGCATCGCGCTTTCGTCCGAAGCCAGGTCGGTCAGCTCCGAGATGCAGTAGTCGAAGACATCCTTGCGCGAGGCCTGTTTGGGGTTCACACCGCCGCCGAAGGGCGAGGTCTCGGTCGTGAACGGCACGTCGCCGAACACGTCGAGGGCGATCCAGTAGAAATAGGCGCGCAGGAAACGGGCCTCGGCGCGGAAGCTCTGGATCCTGGCGGCCAGTTCGCTGCTCACGCCGCGGTCGGAGAGTTTGTCCGAGGCGGTCTGGCGCAGGTACTCGTTCACGTAGGCGATGCCCTGCAACGTACGTACGTAGACGGCGTAGGTCGCGTCGTTGTCGGCGTCGGACCACGTGTCGGTATTCATGGCGCGTACCCAGGCGTCGTTCTCCCAGGCGCATTTGCAGGCGTCGGCCGTAACCTCCTGGATCGTCCAGAATGCGCGGATGAGCTCCGAGGCGCCGCCGTCGCTGACCTGCAGGTCGGTGGTGTCGTTCGAGACGAAATTGAAATAGAGTTTGGTGAGCCCGGCCAGGTAGCCGTTCTCGTCTTTCCCGTAGACGGTCTCCGAGGTCGAGTCGGACGGGTTGAGGGGCAGGGTGTCGAGATCCCCGATGCACGAAGTGAGCAGCATCGTTGCGCCTGCCGCCGCCAAGGCGAAATGTTTTATGTCGATTTTCATGGTTCGTTCGTTTTTAGAAGTTTACATTCAGACGCAGCGAATAGGTGCGCGGGCGCGGCCAGATCGAGCCGTCGATGCCGTTGACACCCGGTATTTCGGGGTCTACGCCGCTGTAATCGGTGATGACGAATACGTTCTGCACGCCGAAGGCGACGCGCATCGAACCCTTCCAGTTGCCGATCTTGTTGAACGTGTAGCCGAGGTTGATGTCGTCCATGCGGAAGAACGAGGCGTTTTCGAGGAACATGTCCGAATACCACTGCTCGCCGCTGTTGGCCTTCGTAAAGCCGGTCTTCTTGACCAGCCGTGCGAAGTTGGGCAGGTTGCCGGCGTTGATGTCGATGTTGGACGTCGAGTTGGCCGAGGCGAAGTCGTTGAAGACCCAGTTGCCCGCCGAACCGTGGCCGTTGAAGCCGAAGTCCCAGTTCTTGTAGCTCAGCTTGAGGCTGATGCCGTAGAAGAAGTCGGGGTTGGGGCTCTTGTCGGTCACGTAACGGTCGGCCTGTGTGATCTTGCCGTCCTTGTCACGGTCGACCAGCGCGTTCTGGATCGGATTGCCGTCCTGGTCGTATACCTGCTGGAAACAGTAGAAAGTGTAGGGCGCATAGCCTACCTTGTGGATCTGGAGCAGGTTACCCGTGCCCTTGGTGATGCTTCCCGTCTGGATGTTGTAGTCGGGGTCGTCGGTGTTGTTGAGCTTGGTGAACTCGGTGTGTTGGAACGTGCCGTTGAAGCCGACCGTGAGGTTCCAGTCCTTGGTCTGCACGGGGATGAAATTCAGGTTGAATTCCACGCCCTTGTTCTCCATCGAGCCAATGTTGGTGAGCACCGTGTTGCCGAAGTTCGAGCCCATGGGGGTGATGACGCTGTTCAGAAGGTCGTCCGTCTGGCGCAGGTACCAGTCGACGCTACCGTTGATGCGGCCGCCGAGGAACCCGAAGTCGAGTCCGACGTTGTAGGTCGTCGTGGTCTCCCATTTGATGTTGGGGTCGTAGGCGCCCGGCGTGAGGTAGAACATGTGGCCGGCGCTGCCCATGTAGTAGGTCTTGTAGACGTCGGTCGACATGTAGTAACGCGCCAGGTAGGGGTAGTTGGAACCGATCTCCTGCTGGCCGGTCTGTCCGACGCCGACGCGCAGCTTGAGGGCCGAGACGGCACGCGAATCCTTCAGGAAATTCTCCTCGGCGATGTTCCACGCAAAGGCGCCCGAAGGGAAGAGGCCCCAGCGGGTATCCTTCGAGAAACGCGAAGAGGCGTCGTCGCGCAGCGTGAAGGTGAAGAGGTATTTCGAGGCGATCGAATAGTTCAGGCGTCCGTAGAACGAGAGCAGGTAGTTCTCCTGGCGGTTGAACGGGTAGCGCGAATCCTCGCCCTTCTGCTCGTGCGTCTCGTTGAAATAGGATACCGAGTGGTCGGAGCTGTAGAAATGCTGCCACGAATAACCGGCCATCACGTCGAGGTGGTGGATGCCCCACTCCTTGTTGAAGTTGGCGTAGAATTCGAGCAGCTGGTTGCGGCGGAAGTTCGTCGTCCACGAATACTGTCCCCAGCCGCGGGCCTCGGTGTCGGTGTATGCCTGGAACGAGCCGGGGTTCACGCCGTCGTAGGTCTTGGCGCTCGATACGTCGAGGCCGAGGTTGAGGTTGAAACGCAGCGCTTCGAAGCCGTGAACCTTATAGTCGATCTGGGCGTTGCCGATGAAACGCTTGGCACGCGCCGTATTGTCGCGGTCGTAGAGCTGCGAGAGCGGGCCCGCACCCAGCAGGGTGTTGGGCGTGAAGTCCTCGCCGCGGCCCGATCCGTAGTTCCAGTATCCGTTGGTGGTCGTGTAGTCGATCGAGCCGTCGTCGTTGCGGAAGTAGGGGTCGATCGTGGGGTTGAAGAAGGCAGCCGAACCCACCACGCCGCCCGAAGCGTAGCGCTGCGACGTGACGACGCCCTTGGCGTTGAGGTTGACCGTGAGGTGCTTGTCGAAGAAGTTGGGCGAGAGGCTCAGGTCGAGCGTCCCGCGTTCGTATTTCGACGTTTCGAGCGTACCCTGCTGGTTGGTGTAGCCCACCGATGCACGGTAGGGCATGCGGTCGTTGATGTTGCCGATCAGGCTGACGTTGTGGTCATGCGAAATGGCGGTGCGGAAGACCAGATCCTGCCAGTTGGTGTTCTTGTCGCCGAGCATCGACTGTACCTTGTCGCCCGTGGTCGTACCTGCGGGATACACCTGGTCGATGTAGGTGCGGAACTCGCCGGGGGACATCACGGGCAGCTCGTCGGAGTTGGTCTGGACGCTCACGCTGCCGCTGTACGATACGCGGGGCGTGTTGCCGCGCCCCTTCTTGGTGGTGACGAGGATGACGCCGTTCGAAGCACGCGAACCGTAGATGGCCGCCGCCGAAGCGTCCTTGAGCACGGTGAAGGATTCGATGTCGTTGGGGTTGATCGTCTCCAGCGGGTTGGCCATACCCTTGCCGCCGTCGACTGCGATGGGTACCCCGTCGATCACGATCAGCGGGTCGTTCGAGGCGTTGAGCGAAGCCGCACCGCGCACGCGGATGGTGGCGCTCGATCCGGGGCCGCCGTCGCCGGGGATGATGTGTACGCCCGGAACCTTGCCCTTGAGCATGTCCTGCGTGGAGACCACGGCTCCGCGGTTGAACTCTTCGGCCTTGATTGCCACGACCGAACCGGTCATGTCGTTCTTCTTGACCGAACCGTAGCCGATCACCACCACGTCGTCGATGCCCATGGCATCCTCTTCGAGCGTGAGGTGTGCCAGCAGCGACGAACTGGCCACCAGGCTGACGGTCTTGTAACCGACATAGCTGACTTCGATGACCGATTCGGGGCCGGCGGCGCGGATGGCATAGTCGCCGTCGATGCCCGTCGAGACGCCGTTGGTCGTGCCCTTTTCGACGACGGTAGCGCCCAGGATCGGCATTCCGGACTTGTCGACAACTACGCCTTTAACCTCATAACCAGCGTTTTGCGCCAGCGTGAGGGGGGGGTAAATTGACATATGAGCAAGATACCCGCACACATAGTTAAAAATCGTTTCATAAGAATTTTGGTTAGTTTATAAGTTGATTTTATGGATTGTAGGTCATTGGGCCTTGTGTTCTTTGACCAGGAAGACCGACACGGCGGCCAGCAGCATGAAGACCCCGGCGAGCGCCAGCATGTCGGCCGCGTCGGAGGCGAAGCAGTACTTGACGATGGCACCGCCGGTCAGTCCGATGACGATCTGGGGGACGGTGATCGTGAAATTGAAGATACCCATGTATACGCCCATGCGGCGTGGCTCGACTGCGCGCGACAGGATGGCGTAGGGCATGGCGAGGATGCCCGCCCAGGCGATGCCGATCCCCACCATCGGGAGCATCAGCGCGTACTGGTCGTGCAGCAGGCACAACCCCGCTAAGCCCAGCGCCCCGGCGAGCAGGCAGGCCGCGTAGACGGGTTTGTTGCCGTAGCGCGCGGCGACGCGCCCGAGGAACAGGGCGGCGATGCAGGCGGGGATGGGGTAGGTGCCGTTGAGCACGCCGACCCATGTCTGCGTGGCGCCGGCCGAGAGCACTTCGCCCGTGGCATGGTCGGTGACTACACCCGTGATGGCGGGTTTGAGGTAAGTCCACATCAGGAAGAGCGCCGCCCACGAGAAGAACTGCGTGACGCCCAGCCGCACCATCACGCCGGGGACGTTGCGCATGAGGCCGACGAAGCTCACCGGTTTGGCGTCCTCCTCGGAGAGGTTGTTGTAGCGGGCGAACTCCCCGGGCGGATATTCCCGTGTCTTGAACGAGGTGACGAGCACCGTGAGCAGCAGGATCGCGCCCCCGGCATAGTAGGAGTAGGCGATGTGCGGCGAAACATGCCCCGGAGCGGCCTCGTCCGACACGCCGAGCCATGTCATGACGAGCGGCAGGATAGCGCCGACGACCGCACCGAGGTTTATCAGGAAGGTTTGTACCACGTAGCCCTGTGTCTTCTGCGAATCGTCGAGCATGTCGGCCACCAGCGCCCGGAAGGGCTGCATCGTGACGTTGAACGACAAATCCATGAACAGCAGGATGAAAGCCCCCATGGCGAGCGGGGCGAAGGCGAGCAGTTTGGGGCAGTTGGGCATGAGCACCAGCGCCAGCGCCGAGATCAGCGACCCGCCCAGGATGTAGGGGATGCGGCGGCCCCAGCGCGTCCAGGTGCCGTCGGAAAAAAGCCCCACGATGGGCTGGACGATCATGCCGGCCAGCGGTGCCGCCAGCCAGAAGTAGCTCAGGTGGCTGACATCTGCCCCCAGCGATTCGAAGATGCTCGACGTGTTGGAATTCTGGAGCGAATATCCGATCTGCACGCCGAGGAAGCCGAAGCTGAGGTTCCAAATCTGCCAAAATGAGAGTTTAGGCTTGGTCATTTCGGTTTTTCGGTTGGTTTTCAGGTTATACAAATTTTAATAAAAAAATCCGGACGGCGAACCGCAGGGCGACGAACGGAAGGTTCAGCCGGATGAACGGGCGGATTTTTGCGACGAACGGTAGCCCGCGGGGGACGATTTGGAATTTCCGCGGAAAAACACTACCTTTATTCATAAATAAACAAAACCCGTATATACTTTAATACAGCCTCAGTCAGCCTATATGCGATCGCTCAAAGTGTCCGGAATTATCCACCTGTTCGCCGTGCTCCATGCCGTGGTCGCCCTTTCATGCCATCTGGCGGGGATCAACGACGAGTTGGTGCTGACGCTGCTGACGATCGTGCTGATCGTGCTGATCTGCCTAAAACGGGGCCTGAACGTGGAGTTCACCGCTGCCAGCGTGATCGTCGTCAACGTGATCGGCTACCTACTGGGTACGGGCGGTGCGCAGCTGATCGAGCTGTTATTGCACGCCCCGCCCGTGGTGCATGCCGTCTCGACCTTCATAACCACCGAGATTCTGGGCTGGAGCATCGTGTGGTTCACCAAGTTGTTCCGCCGCGGCGACGACACGGCGAGCCGCTCCTCGGCCTGGACGCCCCGCATCGGGTTGCTGCTGCTGGCCGTGGGGGTGATTTTCGTGCTGAGGCTGGCCTATGTCGAGCTCTTCTCATCGCCTTCCTTCTCCACAGACCGCCTTTACCACATGGCCGACTTGCTGGCTTCGAACTCCGCGGCACTGATTATCCTGCTGTGCGTCAATATCATCTATGTCCGGCATACGCGCAGGCGTGAAACCCGGCACGGTCTGATCGCCGAAATCGCGGCGTTCCTCCTGTTCGTGCTGTTCACGTCGGCCTGCGTGGCGCTCATTACGGGGTTGCACCTGCCGTTCGCCTTCGACCGCTCGTTCTCCGCACGGGAGTTCCTGCAACTGTGGATCGTCACCCTGCTGGTCGAGGTGACCCTCTATTCGGTCGTATTTATGGTCGATTACGCCCTAGTCGCGCGTGCCGTGCTGCGTGCCGAGCGCGGCAAGGCGCACCAGGCGCAGTTCCGTTACATGAAACTCAAACAGCAGGTCAACCCCCATTTCCTGTTCAACTCGCTCAATATCCTCGACTGCCTGGTCTGCGAGCAGCGCACGGAGCAGGCCAGCGCCTACATCCATAAACTGGCGGGCATCTACCGTTACATGCTCCAGAACGAGGAGGAGACGCTCGTGCGCCTGCGCGAGGAGATGGCTTTCGTGGGGATGTACGTCGACCTGTTGCAGGTGCGTTTCCCCGAGGGGTTTCGCGTGGAGACCGACATTCCGGACGAGGCCATGAACCGCCATGTCCTGCCCTGCTCGGTGCAGCTGCTGATCGAAAACGCCATCAAGCATAACTCGGTGGGGGCCGACCGGCCGCTGGTGATCCGCATCGTCGCCGGGGCCGGAGCCGTGACGGTGTCGAACAACCTTCAGCTGAAGGTATCCGGCACTACCTCGACCCGTGTGGGGCTGAACTACATCCGCCAGCAATACCTCGACCTGTCGGGCATCCCGATCGGGATACGCCGTACCGATACCGAATATTGTGTCACCTTACCGTTGCTGTAATATGAACGTACTGATCGTAGAAGACGAAATGATGGCCCAGGCAAACCTGGCGCGAGCGCTGACCCAGCATTTTCCCGACGTACGGATCGTCGGGACGACCGGCTCGGTCAGGGAGACGGTGCTCTGGCTGCGCACGCCGGGGAACAGTGCCGATGTGATTTTCATGGACGTGGAGCTCTCCGACGGGGATTGCTTCGAGATATTCCGCCAGGCGGACGTGACGGCGCGGGTCATCATGACCACCGCATATGACAATTACGCCGTGCGGGCGTTCGAGGTCAACAGCATCGACTATCTGCTCAAACCGATCGACCCCGCAGCGCTGCGGCGTGCCGTGGAGCGTTGCCGGGTGCGGAGCGGGGGCATCGACCCCGACGTATTGCTGAACGCGATCCGCGGCCCGCGCGAATACAAACAGCGTTATGTCGTGCGTTTCAACGACCGGATCGTTCCGGTACAAACCACCGACATCGCCTATTTCTACTCGGAAGAGAAAAACACCTACCTTGTCACGAGCGATAACAACCGCTATGTTGTGGATCAGTCGCTCGACGTCCTTTCGGACGAACTGGATCCCGGGCGGTTTTTCCGCATATCGCGCAGTTGCATCATCGCCATGCCGGCGATCGTCAGCATCGTGAAATATCTGGGCAACCGGCTGAAGATCACGGCACGTCCGCGTCCTGAGTTCGAGATGGTGGTGAGCCGGTCGCGGGTCGACGACTTCCTGAAGTGGTTGGAGGGGAATGGCTGAGCCTTCGTCGCGGCTGCATGATAAAAAGGGGTACCCATCGGAGTACCCCTTTTTTGTAGCCGGGAGCGGCGGTGCCGCAGTACGCCCGTCAGCGGCGCCCGCTGCAGGCGATCATGTCGTGCAGCGATTCGTTGAAGGTCTCCTTGCGGAGCAACTCCTCGAGCGGGAGGTGCATCCGGTAGCGCCAGTGGTAGCGGGGGATGGACGGGACGTTGATGCGTTCCTTGGCCGGGTCGGGGTAGCGCAGCTCCCCGTCGGTCGAAAGCCAGTCCTGTAACGGCAGGATGGTGAGCATCGCCGGGGAATTGAGGTGCATGTCGAGGATGCGCCGGCATATCCACGGCTCGCAGAAATAGGGGACGTCGCCCCCGATGCCGAGAGCTTCGTGGTAGAAGCGCGCCGTGAGTTCGCGGTCTTCCTCCCACCAGTCCCGCAGCGGGTTCATGTCGTGCGTCGAAGTGGTGCAGACCGAGAAATAGGGGTAGTGCGCCGGGTCGGCGAAGAGTTCCCCCGGCGTCTTGGGCATGCGCTGGATTTCGAGCGAGAGGATTTGCAGTTCGTGCATCGTTTCGGGGACGCTGTCGGGGATCATCCCCAGGTCTTCGCCGCAGGTCAGCATCTCGGTCGCCGAGAGGAGTACCGGGAGCTTGCGCAGGGCGGATTCCTGCCAGAAACGGTTGTGCCGGTGGTAGAAGAAGTCGGTATAGAGCCGGTCGAAGGTCGCGCGGCGCTCTCCGTCGAGCCGGCGGTAGGCATGTGTCGAGTGGGGGGCGATGCGGGGGTGGAAATAGCCCTTGCGGCGCGGGTCTTCGATGAAGAGCACGTCGTCGAGCAATGCCATAAGCCCTTCCCGCAGCCGGGTCTGGTGTTCGTCGTCGCCCGGGAAGCGGGCTGCGACCTTGCGCTGGGTGGCATAGGCGGGCAGTAACCGCCCCTCCTTCATGCAGGTGGCGCGAACTTCGCCGGCCAGGTCGCCGAACAGTTCCCCGAGCGTGTGCTCGTCGGGCGCCGGGGTGGTGTAGCGTCCGCCCTGCGTGTCGAAGCCCATGCCGCGCAGTTCATCTGCGGAATAGGGCAGGGCGGGGTTGAAATAGCCCAGCAACCCGTGTACGGCATGCGTGGGAATCTCCCAGATGCGGAAGAACCCGAGGATGTGGTCGATGCGGAAGGCGTCGAAGTATTCGGCCATCTTGGCCATGCGTGCCCGCCACCAGGCGTAGCCGTCGCGTGCCATACGTTCCCAGTTGTAAGTCGGGAATCCCCAGTTCTGGCCGACGGCCGAGAATGCGTCGGGCGGGGCCCCGGCCTGCGAGTCCATGTGGAACAGGTGCGGGTAGAGCCATGCGTCGACGCTCGTGCGGCTGATGCCGATGGGCAGGTCGCCCTTGAGGACGATGCCGTGGTCGCGGGCGTAGGCGCAGACCTCGGACAGTTGCGTATGCAGGTGGTATTGGACATAGCAGTGGAATGCGATGTCGCGGCTGTGGCTGCGGCAATAGGCGTCGACGGCTTTGCGGTCATAGCGGGCGAAACCGCCCCAGCGGGTGAAGTCGGGCGTGCCCGTTTCGTCGCGCAGCGTGCAGAAGGCGGCATAGGGGATGAGCCAGTGTCTGTTGGCGGCGATGAAGGCCTTGTAGTCGCGGCGTGCCGCGGTGCGGGCGCCGTGGCGTTCGAACGCCCGGCGGAGCAGCCGCAGTTTGTGCCCGTTGACACGCTCGTAATCTATTTCGGGAAGGGCGTTCAGCTCGCTGCGCAGGGTGCGGTACTCGTCGTCCTCCACGACGCCCGCGGCGGGCAGCCGGATGAACTGCGGGTGCAGGGCGAAGGTCGAATTGGCGTTGTAGGGGTAGGAGTCTTCCCAGGTGCCGGTCATGGTGGTGTCGTTGATTGGCAGTACCTGGATGACGCGCTGCCCGGTGGCGGCCGCCCAGTCGATGAGCCGTTTCAGGTCGTAGAACTCGCCGACGCCGAAATCCTCTTCCGTACGGAGCGAGAAGACCGGGATCGCCGTCCCGGCGCCCCGCCACCTGCGCTTGGGGAAACGCGGGGATGCCGCGGCGTCGAGGGCGTGTTCGCCAGCGCCGGGCAACTCGCCCCAGGTGCGGTTGGCACCCTCCTCCCACAGGATGGGGGTGAGGGTCTTGCGGTCGGCGATCAGGAATTTGTATTCGAACCGGTGCGCAGTATGCAGCGTGAGTTCCCATTCCGGGAAGCGGCTGTCGTCCATCGGGACGATCCGTTTCCAGTCGCCCAGCTCACGGCCGCTGCCGGCGACGGCGAGCGTTTCGTCCGGCCGTAGGGTGGGCAGCACGACGCGCAGCGTGATGTTGCCTGTAGCCTTCTTCGGACTGCCGGTTTTCCCGCGGCCGAAGATGCCCCGGGTGAATGCCGAGGAGTAGAACGGCGTGTCGGAGGGCATCTCCTGCCAGCGGTCGCGGATGCGCAGCGTGCGCACCCCCTCCCGGGCGGGGAGCCGCAGCGTGTGCGGCCGCCATTCGCTGCGGATGCACGCGCCGTCGCGTTCGATTTCATAGCGGTATTCGGTATCTTCACTCTGGGTATAGCGTTCGATGGCGCCTGTCCAGACGCCTCCGTCGGCGTATTGCAGCGCAATGCGCCGTTTGCCGATCCGCATGACGAGCTGTTCGCCCCAGCGGGTACGGTATTCGATGCTGATCAGGAGTTTCATGGTTCGGTATGTCGTTTGGTTCGGAATCGGTTTATACAAAATTAAAAAAATAATCCGGTTTTGTCTTTCCGGCAGGGAAAAATCAGAGCCCCCGGATGAATTGCGTAACGACGGCCACGAGGTCGGGGTCGATCGGTAGCGTGCTGTCGCCGTAGGCTCCCGTCTGGTCGATGCGCATGCGTCCCGTGCATTTTTTGAGCGGGTGGGTCATCCCTGCGATGATTGCCTTCCGGGCCCGGGGCTGTGCCTTTGCCAGCGCCTCGGCATTGTCTGGTGGCACCTGCAGGTCGTTGTCCCCGCCCACGACGAGTATCGGAACCCGCACCTTGCGGATCTCCTCGCGCGGGTCGTAGCGCAGGCTGGAGATCCAGAACGTCTGTACCGAAGGGTGGAACAGCGCTTCGAGCTGCGGCGGGCAGGATTCGACCCGTTCGCCCCGTTTGAGGGCGGCGGTGATCGCGTTGGCCTGCAAGAGCAGATTCATGTTGTCGGGCAGGAGTTGTGAGGCCAATTGCAACTGGAGTATCTCGTCGAGCGGGTAGCCGGCGCCGGCCAGCGAAACGACGGCGGCGACTTTCGGGGTTTGCTGCGCCGCGCAGAAGGCGATCAGCGCCCCTTCGCTGTGGCCGATCAGTACGACGCGGCGGAAACCCTCGCCGGCGAGGTAGTCGGCCCATGCCGCGGCGTCGCCGATGAAATCCCCCAGTACGGCGTCGGCCATTTTTTCCGGTTCCGTGAACCGGCTCGCACCGATGCCGCGTTTGTCGTAGCGCAGCGAGGCGATGCCTGCCTTTTCGAGCGCCTGCGCCAGGTAAAGATAATTGTTGACGCTCCCGTTACGCGGGATGGGGCCCGAACCGGCGATGATGACAGCCACGGTTTCCGCACCTGCATCGGGGGTGAGCAGCGTGCCGTAAAGCGTTCCGAAATCGCGTTCGAGCGAGACGTTCCTTTCGCCGGCGGCGGTATGCGCGAAGGCCAGCAGGAGGATGGCTGTCAGCAGGTGTTTCATGGCTTATGGGTTTCAGGTTGTTCTCAGTCGGTGTTTTTTTGCCTGTGCGGCGTGCCCTTCCGGTTCGTTTACCGGCGTTTTGTTCCTGCGTATCGTGCCTGTACCGGGTTGGTGCCCGGCGGGTCGTGGCGGCGGGGCTACAGCTCCCCGACCGCTTTTTCCAGTCCGATGCCGCGCGAACCCTTGATCAGCACCAGCGCGTTGTCCACGGGGTGTGTGCGGAGCGCCGCGATGAGGTGTTCCCGATCGGCGAAGAGCGTGATCCGGGCGGGTTGCGGCTCCATGTCGGCACGGGCCTTGGCGAATTCCTGTCCGACGAGCATCACCTCCGTCTGCGGAGCCTGTGCTGCGAGGCGGATGACAGCGGCGTGCTCCTCCGCCGACCAGGCGCCCAGTTCGAGCATGTCGCCCAGGATCAGCAGGCGGCGGGTGCGTGTGCCGGGCGGCTCGGCAAGGAAATTCGCGACCGATGCCCGCATGCTCGACGGGTTGGCGTTGTAACAGTCCACGATGAGCGTGTTGCGCCCCGTCTCGGTGCGCTGCGAGCGGTTGTTGTCGGGGACATAGCTGCCGACAGCATGGCGGATACGCTCGTCGGCGACGTCGAAATAACGTCCGACGGCCACGGCTGCGGCGATGTTGAACCGGTTGTAATGCCCTTCGAGGTGGTTTTCGAGGTCCTCGGCCAGCGTGATGCTGTAATACTCCGCGGCCAGCCCGTCGCGTTCGGCGGCCATGTTCGTCAGCATCTCGTCCTCGCGGGGTACGAAGGCGCGGCCGCCGTTCGCGGCCAGGTAGTCGAACAGCTCGCCCTTGCCGCGGCGCACCCCCTCCGGGCCGCCGAAGCCTTCGAGGTGCGCACGGCCGATGTTGGTCAGGATGCCGTAGTTGGGCTCGGCGATCGAGGCCAGCAGGGCGATCTCGCCGCAGGCGCTGGCTCCCATTTCGACCACGCCGAACTGCGTGTCGCGGGTCATGGCGAGCAGCGTGAGCGGCACGCCGATGTGGTTGTTGAGGTTGCCGCGCGTGGCGTAGACCTCGAAGCGTTCGGCCAGCACGCGGCTCACCAGTTCCTTGGTCGTGGTCTTGCCGTTGCTGCCCGATATGGCGAGTATCGGGATCGCCAGCCGGCGGCGGTGTTCGCGTGCCAGCTCCTGCAACGCCCCGAGCGTGTCGCCGACCAGCACCATACGCTCGTCGGTGACGGCTGCCGGGTCGTCCACGACGGCATAGGCCGCGCCTTTGTCCAGCGCCTCCGCCGCGAAGCGGTTGCCGTCGAACGTCGCGCCGCGCAGGGCGAAAAAGATGGAATCAGCCCCGATGTTGCGCGTGTCTGTGGAGATGTGCGGGTGTTCCCGGAAAATATCGTATAGTTCGGACATATCAGTTCGCGTGTTTGGGTGTCCCCGAGGGCATGGGGTAGGGCCCCGGCTCTGCGGGCTCTCCGAAGCGGGGGTTGCCCGTGGCGTCGAAGTCGAAGCGTTGCAGGCGTACGTCGCGCCCCCAGTTGTGTACCGTATCTTTTTTCGAGTGGTAATAGATCCAGTATTCGTTCCCGTCAGGCGAGGTGGTGAAACTGGCGTGGCCGACGCCGTGTATGCGGTCGTTGCCGGTGAAGATGGGGCCGCTCTTGATCCATGATGCGGGATTCAGCGGGTCGCTGTCGGGGGTGCGCAGGCGCAGCTGCCCGAGCTTGTAGTGGCGCGACCACGAGCCGCGCGTGGAGTAGACGATGAAGAGGTCGTCGCCGTGCCGCAGTGCTGACGGGCCTTCCTGCAGGGCGATGTGGTCGCCCTGTTCCCACGGCTGGTCGGGTCGTGAGAGCAGGATGCGCGGCCCGATCCGGGTCGGCGATTCCATGCGGGCGATGTAGAGCAGCTGGTCGGTGGCGTCGGTATCGCGCTGGCGCTCCCAGCCGGACCATACGGCATAGAGCTCTCCCCGGTGTTCGAAGATCGTCATGTCGATGGCCCAGATGTTGTCCGTCTTGCCGTCGGGGTTGTCGCCGGTGTAGAGCATGCCGCGGTCGCGGTAGTCGCCCAGCGGCGTGTCACACTCCAGCACGCCTGTGCGCTGCCCCGTGAAGGGGCTGCCGGGGACGGGTGCCGCGGCGTAGTAGATGTACCATTTGCCGCGGAGGCGGTGCAGCTCGGGTGCCCAGATGTTGAAGCTGTTCCACGCCCCGCTGTCGGCGGGCTGCCAGACAACACGCTCGCGTTCGAAACGCGTCATGTCGTCCGATTCGGTCACGGCGATGCCGCGTCCTGATTTGAAGCAGGTGTAATAGCGCCCGTCGTATTTGGTGATCCACGGGTCGGCGCCGTCGCGCAGCGGGTTGGTGAAGGTGGCCTGCGGCGCGGAGCACGAGAGCATCCCCGCCACTAAAAAAAAGCCCGCAGCGAATCGTCGCAGCAAGGCTGTGGTATGGAACGGCATGCGTTTCATAGGTGTCAGATATGTTTGTCCCCGTTATGGAACTTTACTTCGTCGATGAATTTCTTGATGTTCTGTTCTTCGGCGCGGGGGCATATCATCAATACGTCGTCGGTGTCCACGACGATGTATTCCTTCAGGCCGCTGATGACCGCTACCTTGCCCTTGGGCAGCGAGACGATGCTGCTGCGCGTGTCGTAGACATAGCACCCCTCTTCGGGGACGGCGTTGGCGTAGCGGTCTTTGCGGGCGTGCTGGTAGACCGAGCCCCATGTGCCGACGTCGCTCCACCCGAAGTCGCCGCAGCGGACATAGACGTTGTCGGCCTTTTCCATGATGCCGTAGTCGATCGAGATGGCGCGGCACTCCGAGAAGACGATCTCCACGGTGGTCTTCTCGGCATCGGTGCCCAGCGCCTTCATCACGCCGCTGAACATGGCATGGTGCTCGGGCAGGTATTTGCGGAAGGCCTCGACGATGGCCTGCACCTTCCAGATGAAGATACCCGAATTCCAGTAGAACTCGCCGGTCTGGAGGAAGGTCTGCGCCAGCTCGAGATCGGGCTTTTCGGTGAAGCACTTGACTTTGCTGATGGTGTGGTCGTCCGAAACCTGGATGTAGCCGTAACCCGTATCGGGGCGTGTGGGTTTGATGCCCACGGTCAGCAGTGCGTCGTGCCGGTCGGCGAATTCGAGGCACTCGCCGATGATCGTGCGGAAATCGTCCTCGTTGAGGATCAGGTGATCCGACGGCGTGACGATCATTTCGGCGTCGGGGTTCTCCCTGAGCAGCGTATAGGCCGCATAGGCGATGCAGGGGGCCGTATTGCGGCCGATCGGCTCGCAGAGCACCTGTTTCTCCCCGA
>ERZ1106983.1907-NODE-1907-length-16155-cov-2.681988_pt1 | contig 16155 bp, 16 predicted proteins | sample MGYA00403693_ERZ1106983 | MGnify/ENA primary metagenome ERZ1106983 (study PRJEB35170, sample SAMEA104062420) | human gut metagenome | biome: human gut; feature: human-associated habitat; material: faeces | place: Denmark | collected 2012-07-13 ...
ATATAACAGAGATTTGGCTCATTTAGTCATTACTCCAGACGAGTTGTCGTGAACGGCGTGCAAGATGAGCCATCTGTTTATGAAGGGAAAAGCGCGCCCCCGGCGGAGTCACTGCAATTAAGCAGTACTCACCGTATTTTTTTTAGAGCGAACGATGCCCGCCAGGATATAGAGTGGCAACATCAGAGCGAATCTATTTATTTGATGGAAAATATTGCGTATTCTTTTTTTTGTGCTCTAGATAACCCTGTAATTAATAGAGGAATTAATCCGAAACGGTATGAAAATGATATAGTCAGAAAAGTCTCGATATGCAAATTAAGCTGCTGTAAATACAGGTGGATATTGTGAAGTTGGCATTAATATATTGATGTTAATTATCGATGCAAATAATTAACGCTCTGTTTTTGAAGGTTTTTTATTAAGGTCTGACATCTTTTTGAACGTTTCTTAAGAAGTAAATTAATGCGGCGGAAAGAAAGCTATCCTTTATTTTTAATTATATTATTTATGGTTGCTTAATACGTGTTTAAGTTAGGGTAACATTTTTGATGTAAGATATATTATGTTTTTGAAGTAATAAAATATATTCTGATGCGCAGACAAATTTCTGCTAATTAGAGCGCGCTAAACGTCGTTGAGAGAAGGGTAAATACATTCGGTTGATAGCAACACCGATCTTTTTCTGCACGCCACGCTGGTATCTTGCGTCTTTGTTCGGAGAGACAAAAAAAAGGCCGCTAACGCGGCCGCTTTGGGGATTACTCAGTGACTTTCTTTTCTAACTCACTGGCACCTTGTTTGGTTTTATTCCAGCCTTTCTCAGCACCTTCTTTGGTGGCATCCCACCCCTTTTCGGTGCCTTCTTTGGTTTTATGCCAGGCTTTCTGGGAGTCTTCGCTGACCTTGCTGCCAAAGCTTTCGCTTTTACCTTCTGCGGCATGCTCGTTTTTCAGCTTCAGTTCTTCACCTTTGTTCTGCTCTTCGTGCAGTTTTTGCTTCGCGTCGTTGGCGTTTGCTTTCGCCGCGGCGACAGTGTCGTCAGTTGCATGTGTGGTCGCAGCAAAAACGGGGGAAGCCAGCAGAACGGCAGATAATGCGATAATTGTTTTTTTCATAATATCCTCATTTAACGTTATCGGTTATGAGCGTGATTCAGCATGTCACAGACGAAGCGGAGCGGCTTTAGGAAAAAACTGTAAAAAAGGAGATGCCATGACGGGGCTATTATTTCCGGGGCAGCAAAAAATAATCATGGATGCCGCTCACCCGGCGTGAGACGGCATTTTATTAGTCACGGTGATTAAATATTTTCCAGGTCGATACCGCGCGTGTTGGGGCCAAAAATACCAATGGTCAGCATCACAATCAGCATACTTATTACAATGAAGGCAATGACTGCTGTCGAGCCGCTATATTGCAAGATAAGGCCGATAATTATACTGCTGAATACGGTGGATAAACGGCTAAAGGAATAACAAAAGCCGACAGCACGCGCCCGAATACGGGTGGGGAAAATCTCAGACTGATAGGAATGGTAGCTGTAGGTCAGCCAGGCATTGGACCAGGTAATAAAGAAGCCGCAGGCAATCAACAGCAGCGGGTTGCTTTGAAGCGCGAACAGCGAACCAAAGATGACCGTGGTCAGACAGGACAAGACGATTTGCCATTTATTTTCCATCCGATCGGCATAGCGGCTACAGATGAGCGCGCCGAGAGGATAGGCCAGCGTGATGAAAAAGGCATACAGCAGGCTGTGCGTGACCGATGTCCCGTTGCCGGACAGCAGGGCAGGGAGCCAGTTTCCGAAGCCAAAAAAGCCGATCGCCTGAAAGATATTCATCACTACCAGCATGACAACCCGGCCACGATAGCGCGGGGACCAGATGTCCTTAAATCTGCCCTTGGGGGAAGCCTGGTCGCTGTACTGCACGGCACGGAGAGGGAAATCAGCCTGCTCGTCGGCACCGCAGCGTTTTTCCATCTCATGCATGACGTTCCTCACCTCCAGATAGCGTTTTTGCTGCAGCAGCCAGCGTGCCGATTCCGGCAGCCCCTTACGTACAAGCCAGATGACGATGGACGCCAGCGCGCCGGCAATCACCACGAACCGCCATCCGCTCAGGCCAAACCACGTCTGCGGGACCAGCCACCACGACATCAGCGCCACGGCAGGAACGGAGAGAAACTGAATGAAAAAGGCGAAAGCAAATGCGCGGGTGCGAAGGTGAGCGGGTACCCATTCTGTCAGATAGGTATCAATGGTCACCAGTTCAACGCCGAGCCCGATCCCCACCATAAAACGGAAAAAGATCACCCATTCCGCCTGATGCTGAAACGCCATAACGAGGGAAAACAGCCCGTACCAGAGCAGGGCATACATAAAGGTCGCGCGTCGTCCAATGCGGTCAGCATAGGGGCTCAGCAGGCTGGCACCGATAAAGAGACCCAGAAAGGTCGCGGAAGCAAATGCGGCCTGGTCGGCCATACCGAACACACCCTGCTGCCCGGTATGAAAGATCCCATCAGCAATGAGCCCGGCGCTGATGTAGCCAGTTTGAAACAGATCGTAAAGCTCAAAAAAACCGCCAAGAGACAGCAAGGCGATGAATCGCCACAGCCCGGCGGAAGCCGGTAAGGCATCGATCCTTGCCGCAAGATCGTCCTCGCGGATGGGGTTTTGTGCCCCCCACTGTGTTCCTGAAACTATGCATTCACTCACTGTTAACCCTCTAGTAACATTCACCCTGAGTCGTTATGCTAGTGGGAAATTAGCGGATTTAAATATTTAATTCGTATTCAGATGCAATAAATAAAGCATAAAAAACCAGATATTTTTCTTTTAGTGCGTGGATATTCACCTGCCGGCTTCTCTCATTTTTCGACGAAAATATATCCTTATGTCGATGAGAAAAAATATCAACACGCCCTCTTTGCGTTAATAACAAACGGAAAGAGGGCGGCACGCTGGGAATTTTTCACTTGACGCTAGCAAGGACTTTTGCGACTAATTGTCGGGTGACGTTTGCTGATCGGGTGCAGATTGTAGAATGGAAAAAATCGAGAATTTAATTCCGATGGTGGTTTTCGCGCGTGTCGTCGAAACCCTGAGCTTCACCGAGGCCGCACTCTCTTTGGGAATGTCGAAGTCGTCAGTTAGCCGGGATATTTCAACGCTGGAAAAACGTATTGGTGCAATGCTGCTTAAGCGTACCACCCGGAAAATAGAGATTACGGAGCTGGGGTTGAGCTACTATCAGCACTGCTTCAAAATATTAAATGAGCTGCGTGCTGCAGAACGGTTTATACGGGATTATTATGAGGAGCCGGCGGGGACAATAAAAATACTTGCCCCGGTGACGTTCGGAAAAGAGTATGTTGTGCCAGCTTTAAATGCTTACTTAGAACGAAATATTATGGCCAACGTCGATCTCGATTTATCCGATAAAGCGGTGGATATCAAAGAGAGCCCGTACGATCTGTCCATCATCGTGGCTCAGGACACGCCAACGCATGAGCATACCAAATTTTTATGCTCCATCCAGTGGGGGCTGTATGCCACCCCTGACTTTATCGCCCGGATGCGTCCTGTCCAGACCCCGAGCGATCTCCCCGCCCATAACTACATCCTGTTCCGTGGTGTGGCACGTACGGTTTCGCTGCCGTTCAGAAAAGAGAAACAGAAGGTCAATATTGACGTCCATAGCCGCTTCAGAAGCAATAACAGCGTTGCGCTGATCAGCATGGCACTTTCCGGTCTGGGCATTGCCTACTTGCCCAATTACATTGCGCGAGAAAGTCTCGCCACCGGAAAACTGGTCCGGCTTTTACCCGGCTGGCAGATGGATGAATATAAAGTCTGGCTGCTGTCAAAAAATAAAAATACGATGACGTCAGGCATTAAGCGTTTTAGCGACGAACTTCAGCAGCTTATCACCGGAGCTGAGGTCAAAGCAGGCTACTGATATCCAGCTCGCCATGACGAAGGATCGAGACATTGTCATCAAGCAAAGAGATATGCGTGGTGGCGGTACGGCTGGGATTTTTGCAGTTGGACGGGACGACCAGATCGACGCGGTCTCCCATGTCTTCCCGGGCGAGCGTAAAACTCACAAGATCGCCCTCAGCCTGCGGATATCCTGCCGGGATGACCGCCAAAGGCCTGCCTAGCCGGCTGATGATGGTTCGCATCTGACTGTTTTTCACGCAGACGACCGGAAGAATATCGCCTGCGCCGGGAAGAAAACCGGCTCGCTGTTTCTTTCGCAGGCTGATTTTCAGGGTGCCGGGCCAGCAGGCCCGGCTGAGCATTTCAATTTTGCTTCTTTGCCACGGGCTGACATCCACCCATTCCCATATATCAGCCAGTTCGCAGAAGCAAAACGTCATCTCTCTCGTACAGGGCGATCTTTTTAACAGCGTCAATTTTTCCATGGCGTCCGGGCTGTAAGGATCGGCCGCCAGTGCAAAATGGGTATCGGTAGGGATCAGTATGATCCCGCTATTACGCAATACGGTAATGGCCTTGTCTATAAATGACATAATTATCGACATCCCTATGACGTGGTTAAACCCGAAATATTAATAATAATCGCCGTGGCGATAGTCCCAGGTATTAAACTGGGCTGACATGAAGTTAATAATTTTATTGACGTCGAGACCTTTGCGAATTAATACCGGGCAAGGGGTCACTTTTCTGGCGCTACCCTGTTCAGGAACCAGTTTCCCTTCACTGTCCACCATTGACACCATGACGCCTTGTTCATAGCGACTCTCCTGCGTTTCATCAGGCTGAATAGACTTAACGTACTCGTTGGCACAAATAATGACGTCTGCACGCGCTTCGATGCGTTCCCCAATGAACTCCACCATGCCGCGGTTGCCTTTGCCTGACGGATTCGCCGAGCTGGCAAAAGAGAATTTTTGATGTTTTTCCCACAGCTCTTTGGCAATCATTTCACCGGGTTTGCCAAATTTAATCACGAAGCAGCTGGTTTTTCTGCCGTCCATCATCAGATCTTTCAGGCCGTTATCAGGCAATCTGGCGATGGCATCTTCTCGCCACGGCAAAATACAGCCCAGTAATACGTCTGCATCCCAGTGTGCCTGATAAAATGCCTCAATTTCCGGGTTCATTTCCGCCAGCGATTTCAGCTGTTCCATACTGCCGCACAATACCACGCCGGGTTTATTACGGTTTCGCTGTTTCGCTTCGAATTTTCTCTCAAGCCCCTCTTTATCCGAGGTCATAATGATATAACCCACTTTCGTAGGGCAAACAATCATTCCGCCTTCTGCCGATAATACGTTAATCGCTTCCGGCTGAACCTGACCATTCCACGCGACTTTCTTATTCATCATTCATTCTCCCTGCACCACACTGGTGTCATAAATTTAGGGCAAGGATGTCGTGTAATAAGAGGCTTCGCAATCGGCAGAGAAATTTTCACCGCATTGTTTCAGTGTTGGAACAATATCGCGTTATTCCTGGGCAATTCGCCGGGTTGGCGAATTCTGTTACCGGTTTTGCTTTCAATCGGTTACCAATAGAACAACCCACCGGTAAATGCCAACAATCAAGCAGAGGTTAACGCTATGAAATTATCTATTGCAGGTTTATGCGACTACGATTTTCTTACTAAAGCGAACGAATATCATAATTTTGGCGGAAATGGCGATAATGTCTCTCCCGGCTTGTCCTGGGAACATGTCCCGCAGGGGACCAAAAGTTTTGCCGTCACCGCTTACGATCCTGATGCGCCAACGGGCAGCGGTTTCTGGCACTGGGTGGCCTATAACATTCCTGCCAGCCTGACCGCGCTTGCGGCGGGAGCGGGAAACCCGGCGAACACACCCGACATCACACATGCACAATCAGATTTTGGCGCGCCTGGCTACGGCGGTTGCTGCCCGCCAGAAGGCGATATTCCGCACCGCTACATCTTCACCCTGCACGCCCTGAGCTGTGATGATCTGGGCGTGACGCCGGATCTGCCCAACGCGGTGATACGTTTCCTCATCAACATGCATACCCTTGAGAAAGCCAGCGTCGTCACGCTGTATAAGCGTTAATGAGGCGTGTGTGATTAACCGAATCAGAGCGGTTTTCGCCCGGCATAGCCTCCTCAAATGGGGCGTGGCGGGTGGCGTGCTGGCGGCCATTGTTCTGCTATTTTTCGCGGGAATGGGGGTCTCCAGCAAGGAGGCCTTTATCAACGGCCGAATATCCACGGTGCTCTCCCCGCTGCCGGGACAGCTCGTGCTGGCGAAGAACATCGCGCCGGGCCAGGCGGTCCAGGCCCGACAGTCCCTGGGCAGTGTGGTGACCACACAGGCAAACGATCAGATCCCTGGCCTGGTGGCCCAGCGCAGCGCGCTGGAGATCCAGCTTGCTGAGCTCGACAAGCACATTTCGGGGATCGATCAGCGACTGCAGGTTTATCAGCAGCAGCGACAGCAATACCTCGCCGAGAGCAGGATGCAGCAGCAGTTAGGTGAGAAACAATCGGCAGCCACGTTTGTGCAGCTGAAGGAGGAGCTGAGCGCGATTACGGCGCAAACCGCATTCTCCCGACAGCAGCTTCAGCGCTATAAAAACCTCTACCAGCAGCGTTTTATCAGCAGCATGGAGTATGAAGAGCATAAGAACAACACGCGGGTGCTACAGGCCAGCCAGGAGGCGAAAGCGGCCGAGCTGCGTCAGCGTTTACTGGACGTGAATGCCGCGAAATCCGGCCTTCAGCTGACAGGGCCAAGAACGCTGGATGCGCCACAGCAAAATCAGCGCGATATGTCGCTCACGATCGAGAATATGCAGCAGGAGAGGCTGCAGCTAATTGCCCGCAGGCAGGCGACGACGCAAAGCATTCAGGAAGTTGCCGCGCTCCTTCACTCGCGTCAGCAGGCGACGCTCAGCAGCAGCACGGACGGCGTGATCTGGGACGTCACCGAGGAGAATGGCGCAAGCGTTCAGAACGGCTCGCCGATTGTGCGCATTCTTGATTGCCGCACCCGCTGGGTTGAGGCGTTTTTTGATGAGTCTGATGCCGATCGTCTGCGTCCGGGGATGGCCGTCACGGTTCGCCTGAGCACCTCGTCAGCCATGCGCTGGAAAGGAACGATAAGAACCCTCCGCGCGGGGAGTGGACGTGTGGCGGTAGGGGAAAGGGACGTTCAGCCCCCACCTGAAATCGCGCGGCGCCAGTTGCCCGTGAAAGTCCTGACTGCACATATCGATATCGACTGGAAAGACGTGCCGGATCCCGCCAGTTTCTGTCTCGCGGGCCGTAGCGTAACCGTTAACATTTAAACAGGAAAAGTGATGCAGCATATATACAATACGGTCGCCGCCCTCAAGCGCGGTGAGGTGGTTCTGGTTCCCACGGACACCAATTACGCCCTGGCAGCAGACCCGTGGAATATTGACGCCTGCCAGAAAATTTACGATCTCAAAAAACGCGAACGACAGAAACCGCTGACGCTTTTTGTCGCGGAACCGGCACAGGCGTGGGAGTACATCGCTGTTGATAAGCTTCAGCACCGCGCTGCGCTCGACAAGCTGATTGGTGCCATGCCCGGCGCGCTGAATGTGGTGGTTCCGGCATCGGATAAAGTACCGCAGAACCCGTATCTGAAGCCTGAATCTGTTTCTCTGGTGTGCAACCATCAGAGCGTGTTGCGAGAGGTCATTGCGCTGTTTGGCCGCCCGCTGGGGATGAGTTCTGCCAATCTCTCCGGCGTGGAGTCTGACTGCCTGATCGACATTGATGCTGCCCGCCAGACGTTTGGCGACCGTGTGGGTTATATTCTGCCCGCAGCCCAGCGCCCTGTGACAACGGTCTCGAGCACCATCGTCTCGCTGCTGGAGGAGGAGATTAACATCCTTCGTGCGGGAGATATGGACATTATGGCGATGCTGTCGTCATGACGACGCGCCGGTCACATCCCGGATCTGGCAACCATGGCCTGTTCCTGGCCTACCGTATTATTTCCCGTTGCTATTTCCATCTTCCCGTCCTGTTACTCTATTTCTGGACGATAGATATGGGGATGTACCGGATTATTTTCCTGCTGGCGCTGTATGGATTAACCAGTACTTTCAGCAGCGGCATACCCGGCTGGCTGCTGCGCTTCTCGTCTCCCAGACAGACGGTGATTGCAGGCGAACTGTTGAAGGCGCTGGGAATGGCGCTGATGCTGTGGAGTACCCGGCAAAGTGAGGTCAATCTTACTCTGCTGGTGGCATCGCAGCTGCTTGGCGGCGCGGGGTTTACCATCGCGCTAACCACGGATGCGGCCCTGCTGCGCCAGCTCACCGCAGGCGATCAGCACCGGTTTATGCAGATCCAGACCACGTCGCAAAGCGGGATGTTTATTGCCACGCTGGTGGCAGGATCGCTGGGGAGCATTCTGTTTGACTATAATCCCCAGTGGCCGTTTATCGCCGCCATTCTGGTGAGCGTTATCTCCTCCGGATGCGTATTGCTGATTCGCGTGCAGGGGGCAGAGCATGAACCTGCGCGGTCTGTTGAGCGGGTCTCTTTTTCGCCCAGAGGGGATCAGCTCTTCTGGATGCTGTTCTATTCCATCTCAAGAGCGTTTACGCTGGCGCCTTTCATCGGCTTTATCCCGTTCTACTTTATTATGGTGAACGTCGACCCTCTGCTTTTCGGTGCCGTGCTGAGCTGCTTCACGCTCTCGTCCTGGGGGGCAATCAAAATAGCCGGACCTTTCATCGCCCGGTTTGGGGTAACGGCGCTGCTGGCGACGACCAGCCTTTTCATGACGGCGGCGCTGGGCCTTTTTGCCAGCAATGAATGGCTTGCAGCGAAAGGCATGGACTATTTTATCTCCGGGCTGCTGGCGCTGGTGCTGCTGGGGTTTGGCTCAGGGACGATTCGGCCCGTCACGCTTGCTAACCTCGATCTCTCTGCCAATACCCCGGATGAACGCATGCGCGTGTTTGCACGCATGGAGCGTGATTTCGGGCTGGCCAATGCATTTTTACTGGCCGTCGGGGCGTGGCTGCTGGTGAGTCGGGACTTTACCACGCTGATGCTGATCTTCTGTCTGATCTATATTTCGGTGGTATGCATATCTGCTCTTCTTTACTTAAAGAATCTGCGCAGCGGGGACCACAGTTCCACCTGAGGAACAATTCACACGCAAAATGAAACTAACCTGACTAATAACGGATTCCCGTTGAAAGACCCTCCTCTGTACGGTGTAATTTCCTCATCAGATAATGAGGAGAAAAAAATGAATATTCACGAGACTGATGATTATGCGTCGGTAAATATCAATCAGGGCATGACGTTAACCGAAAAAATTATCGCCAAAGCCAGTAACAGAACGCATGTTTCACCGGGTGAAGTTCTTTTCGTGAATGTTGATGTATTGATGTCCCACGACCCCTGCACGCCTGGCGTCGCCAGCGTATTTAAAAAAGAGTTTGGTGAAGAAGCAAAAGTCTGGGACCCGGATCGTTTTATTATGATCCCTGACCACTTTGTTTATTCCGCAGACCCACAGGCGAATCAAAATATTCGGGTGATGCGGGAATTCGCAAACGCGCAAAATATTACGCATTTTTATGATGTGGGTACCCCAGACTATAAAGGTGTGTGCCATATCGGTCTGGCGGAAGGGGGACATACCCGGCCGGGAGAGGTGCTGTTGGGGACCGATTCTCACACCGTGACCGCTGGCGCCTTTGGCACTTTCGCCATTGGCGTGGGGATCACTGACGGGGCGTATGCCCTGGGCACGGGGGAGATCCCGCTGATGGTTCCCGCCACCATAAAAGTGAATTACTACGGAAAGAAAGCGAAAAGTGTCCAGGCGAAAGATTTAATTCTGGTGTTGATGAAAGAACTGGGCGTGGAAGGGGCGACCTATAATGCCATCGAATTTACCGGAAACGTCATCGACGAATTATCGGTCGAAGAGCGGATGACGATGTGCAATATGGTCGTGGAGTGCGGGGCTAAAAACGGCATTATGGTGCCAAATCAGGCCACGCTGGATTATCTGGCGACCAGAACCCGCATCCCGTATACCGTGGTGACGCCTGATGAAGATGCTCAATACGTTCGCACGATTGATATTGACGTCTCGGGATTAACCAGCGTTATTGCACGGCCACACTCGCCGGATAATGTGGTGGCGGTAGCGCAGCTGGAAAACATTGCTATTTCACAAGCCTATATTGGCTCCTGCACGGGCGGTAAAACGGATGATTTTATTGCTGCTGCAGAAATACTCTGGCAGCGCAAGGTGACCATTCCAACCTATGCCGTCCCTGCGACCAAAGAGGTATTTCATAATCTGATCACTACGCAGGTGAAGGGCCGTTCCGTTTACGAAATTCTGACCCGTGCTGGCGTCAAATTATCGTCTGAACCCGGCTGCGCGGCCTGCTGCGGCGGACCCGCGGATACCTTTGGTAGAGTCAGGGATCCGATAAGCGTGATTTCAACCACCAACCGTAATTTTGTGGGACGAATGGGAAATAAGGGCGCGATGATTTATCTGGCCTCACCGTATGCCGTGGCTGCCGCAGCAGTGTCCGGTTTTATTACTAATCCAGAACGGTACTTAACTAATGACTATTAATAACGTAATGCGCGGTACGGTTTATGTGTTAGGCGACAATATCGATACCGACCAGATATTAACGGCGGAATATTTGAAAATTAACCCGGCCTCTGCCGAGGGGCGTGAAGAGCTGGCAACGCTTGCCATGTGCGGACTGCCGGAAGGGGCGCTGCCGTTTATCAATCCGCAGACGCAGCGTGCCGGTTATGACTTTATTGTGGCCGGGAAAAATTTTGGCTGTGGCTCTTCGCGCGAGCATGCGGTAGTGGCACTGGGGGCATCCGGCGTGAAGGCCGTTGTCGCGCAGTCGTTCGCCCGTATTTTTTTCCGCAACTGTGTATCCACGGGGCAAATCATGCCCGTCACGCTGAATGAAGGCTGTGATATCCGTGCGCTGAAAACGGGGGATACCATTGAAATCGATTTAGACGCTCATCAGATCGCTACTGCTGATGGGATTCTGAAAACCGCTCCGGTAGGGGAACTTGCGAACATTGTCGCCGCGGGTGGCTTGTTCGCTTACGCAAGGCAAACAGGAAAGATTTAATCCATTACAACCATAAGACTCAAAACAAGACGCCTTACTTTCTCAGGGTGCAGCGTCTGTTTTGAGCGTACATAAGGCAATCAAACTATGATCACCCAGCTAGAGTTTAACGATCTTCAAAAAGATGAGCTATCAAAACTTATCAGCCGCATCACCATCAGCCCTTATACGGACTACAAACTTTTCAAGCAGTCCATCACCGAACTCATTCAAAATGGTCTGGTTCCTACTTTTTTTGTACAGGCCTGCGAGCGCGTCAGGCAAGAACGCAAGGATCAGGGGATTAACGCGCATTTATTAAAAAACGTTCCACTCGACACCATCATTCCTGAATTTGATCAGACCAATCCCGTTAACGATAAGTACGCCAAAAAGCTGACCTTTGTTGGAGAGGCGCTGCTGGAGCTGTTCGCTCAGCTCACCGACTCCCCGTTACTGGCCTACCGCACGCGCAACAACGGTGATTTTTTCCATGATGTTTATGCCGACAAAAAATACAGCAACACACAAACGCAAAAAACGGACGGCGAACTTTACTACCACAACGATCGTACCGCTCACCCCGTGCGCGCTGATTTTCTCAGCTTATTAGGCATGCGTTGCAGCGAAGAAAACCTGATTTTTACCGGCTACCTGGACGGTAAAGCGATTCTGGATAACCTGAAAGCTGAATCCCAGGAGTGGTTACGAAAGCCGCTTTTTATTACCCCTTTTGATGAATACTCTCGCGATTCGAACGCCAGCCAGATTGATTCTGAACTGCATCCGATCCTGGAAAATATTCATACTTTCCGCTACTACGACACACGAACGACTTATTCTCCGGACGCGCCAGCAGAGGCGATCAAAGCATTGATTGACCTTAAGGTGTCGATCACCAAAGCGGCAAAAGGCCGCGTCGCGATTAACAAAGGCGACCTGTTCTCCTTCGCCAATCAGGACTCTTTGCATAACCGGGAAATCATCCAGGTGCGAGATCCTTACTCCGCGGAAAAACGCTGGCTGCTGAAAACCTACAGCTTCCGCAACCCTGAGGTGATGAATATGTATCACAATTACTTCGATGCCGAGCTGCCGGGGTTTGTGGTCGCCGAGTAAGGTTGACCTGACGGGTATATAAAAACCGCATGCCTGAGGTGTGCGGTTTTTTGTCTGTGCGAGAAGACCTGTGCTATTAACATTCTTTAGTTATCAGCTCGCTTTCTAACTTATTACACCTTTATCCAGCTCAGCGGATAGCCTGTTAAGTTCCTTGCTGATGTGTTTGCGCCGTTGTTTTAACAGTATCCGGGCAGGAATGATGCGTTCGATAATTGTCGGCTTTCTTTTCAAATACGCTGTGACAAGCCGTTTGATGTCTTCCTCTGACCAACCGTCCATCGATAGTCATACTCCTGGAGTTCGCGCCCGATAAAAAGTTCCGTTAGTCCGTTGTCCTGTAAGAAGCGAAATATCCATTATTACTCTCATGTACGATTTACGGTAGCACCGGCCAAGAGCATATAACAATCTATATTCGTTTGTATATATTCTTGCTATGCAGGAGCAATTTTCATAAGCCAGGAAAGCCCTCTTTGCTACCTTTATGACATGCTGTAACTCCCCAGCAGAATTGTATCCAACTAGTAATACTAGTAATAAAGAACCGCATGTCTCTGACGGTTTATTATTAACTGATGCCGGAATAGAGACTTTCTGAAATAGTACTCGATGCTGATTCTCACTATCTTTGGGCAATAATAGTGCTTCTATGTCTAAATGGGTGGTAGCAGTTTAATGTGCTGGCGCACAAGTATGAACAGCCATCCGAAGTGATTAAAGTGATCATACTGACGCTACTCAAACGTATGAGGAGTCAGGCAAGCATTTCCACTCGGCTGCAACTCAGGGATGAACTAACGTAGGTCGAAAAGGCATACCGCGAAAAGCTTGCTTCAGTCGCATGAAGAGGTGCAGTGCATCAGCATCCGTAACCGTCTGAATGATTTTATGCAGGCGCACAGGGCGGAGTTGGCCGCCACCCTTGCCCCTGAGCTGATGAATTATTCCGGGCAGCATGTCGCCATTAGCGCTGCATCATGCAGCACTCGATCGGCAATCTGCGAAAGGTGCTGCAGGCCTGGCTGGTCGCCGGTGAAAAAATTAATTATTCGGTGCAGGATAATGACATTTTAACGGCCATAGGATTCAGGCCTGACGAGGCTTCGCGAGATGATAGTCGTGAAAAATTCGCGCCTGCACAGAACCTGAATTACATCCGCCGCCGTGCAGAACTGGCCGTGCAGTAGTCCGCTTAAAAATTCCCGATAGTCCCTCCATTTTTACGTAAAGAAGCCATGCATTCATAAGGTGCATGGCTTTGCATGCGTTTTACGGACGCTGAATCCCCCGCCAGCACTAGCACTGGCTCCCCCTGAGGCCGGTCATGCGCCTGCATTAAAAGCGCCCCCTTAAGCGGGCAGGCGGGGCGGGGAGAGAATTGCGCGCGACTATTTAAGTTCCCATAAATCTTCAAGATTAAGAGTGTCACTTTGTGGGGCTGTTTCTTCAGTTAATCGATCCATTTGAACGATTAATGGCGTATGGAACGCAGTTCCAGAAATTATACAGGCTCCTGGTGGGAGTGTTGGTATTAAAGATCTGGAGGCCGCATCAAGCGTGCTTAGTGTGTTTTTTAAAAGGAACAGATCATTCTCATTTACTAGCCTGTGGATGAAGTAATTATGAAGTTGGGATATTATTGTCGGTGAGATATCATATGGTCTCTGGCTTGATATAGTGACAAAATATCCAAATTTACGCCCTTCTTTTATTATTTCCTCAAAAAGTTCCAATCGGTAATCTTTCCAACTTTCAGCTTCTCTGGATGACGTTTCAGAAAGAATGTTGTGTGCTTCATCTATTATTAAATGAAAGCTTTCAATTTCATTATCAGTAGATTTGTGTTCTAAGAAAGAACATTTTGCAATCATCATTGGAATTGTTTTTTTTGTCGATTGATTGCAGTGCTTTAAGGAAATTATTGATATAGGTACTTGATCATTATGGTGCTCAGTGATTTCTATAACTTTAGATAATGATGGGCCCGTTGCAGAAATTTTATTTATTAATGGTGAGATGTGTTCGTATTGAACATAATTTTTAGATACGGAGTTTATTAACTGTAAAGTAGAACGGATGAAAATCTCATCGAATACTGAATTAATGACGAAGGAGCTATTATAAGTTGCAGGTAGATGCGCTATAGCATCATCTGAATTATTTATCCAGCTATCTGGATGGTCATATTTATTATTTCCTGTGTGCCAGGAGAATTTAGAAAGTTCTTCGTTGGCTTCAAGTTGTTCTTTATCGGTAAGATAAACTATTAATCCTTTAAGTAAGTTTAGCGTTTCTCTGTGTGGATTAGTTCCAAACATAGTTTTTATTGTATGTTTTAGATACCCGTTAAGATCATTGTCAAATGTTTTTTTGTTTTTAACTAAATGTGTGAGGAATGGCTTTTGAGTTTTCTCTGTTGCTGAAAATAACACGGATAAAAGTTCATCATCCCAAAACTCATTTTCTGAAAATACTAATTTATCCTTTATTTCTTTTGTGCTTAGCTCTACAGCCTTTGTTAGTTCAGGGAATGATTTGGCTAAGGTGCTATACTCACCATTGAAATCAATGAAATTTATTTTTGATTTTTTGGCGAAATTTGGTTTATCTTTAATGAGAGTGATTAATGAGTGATAAAGTTTAGCTAAAGTGTTAGATTTTCCACTTCCCGTATTACCAAATATTCCGATGTGAGAGTTAAAAACACCGTTTACAGGAATGCTGATAGGCAATTCTTCAAGGATTGACTTTCCAATATTTATTAAAGGTGTGTGTTTATTTTTTCGGAAGTTATAAATCTCAGCTATTTTTTCATCTGATATTAAGAACAGCTGATCGTTAATCATAGGGAGATATTTGATGCCGGAATAAAAATTCCCTTCAAAAAAATATCCTAGTATATTGAGTTCGATAAATCGTTCATATTTTTTTTGATCTAATTCATCGCTTCTTAAATTGAAGTTTTCAATAACTTCTTCACCAATAATTTTTCCAACAATATCCTGATATCCTTTTCGTATTAGAACAAACTCATTAATCGCTATTCCCCTGAGGATTTTTCCATGATGGAAATAGGTTGACTGATAGAGGGTGTTGTTTACTTTTGCTACAACAGCAGTTCCCTTTACTTGTGTAACAAAGCCAACATTTAGTTCGTCCATGAGATCCACTCTCCACTCTCAGATGTGAAAATTTTATCAATAAAAGTTTCAAATGAAAGTTTGTGCTCATCATTTTTGGGGTAGATGTAAGTTATTCTTGAATCATTAATTGTTTCGTTAATCAGGGACCTGCTGTCTTTATTATAGCAAAAAACAAAAACTTTTAATGTTGGGTTGCTAAGTGAGCGCTTGATGATTTCTAATATATGTTCATCTTGAAATGAAAAGCCAAAGCATATTAAAACAGTTTGAGGTTTTTCAAGTTCATAGCTTAGTAATCTCAAACTTTGATAATAATGTTGTTGGAATAATGTTTCAGAGAATTTTTCTTTTGTTGGACTAACGATAGCTAACCGATTATATTTATTTCTGAAATCAGACAGATAATCAATGTCACTTTGATTGAGATTTAGAAACTCATTAAGATCGTCATTTGTATCGTAAAGAACTTCAGCGAACTCTTGTATTTTTTTATCACATTCCAAAATTACTTTATCAGGCGGGTTTGTGGAATATAAGACATTAATCTTATTGTGATTGTCTTTATTCCATGAGACGGACCCGTGCATTTTTATAACATTGATTGTTGGTATCTCTTGCTTATATAAATCATGAGTACCTTGATGCCAATGAGATAGATGAAAATTACTAATGTTTAGTGTCCTTTCTCTAAATCCCAATGCTCCATCGTTGAAATAAAAAATCTTCTTATTAAGAGTGTTGTCAGCAGAAGTTTCAAAAAAAAGATCA
>ERZ1106983.1937-NODE-1937-length-15887-cov-2.743747_pt1 | contig 15887 bp, 10 predicted proteins | sample MGYA00403693_ERZ1106983 | MGnify/ENA primary metagenome ERZ1106983 (study PRJEB35170, sample SAMEA104062420) | human gut metagenome | biome: human gut; feature: human-associated habitat; material: faeces | place: Denmark | collected 2012-07-13 ...
TGCTCGGTCTTGGTCGGAAGACCCGTCGAGGGGCCGCCGCGCTGTACGTCGACCACCACCAGCGGCAGCTCAGTCATCACGGCCAGTCCCAGCGCCTCGCTCTTGAGCGACAGGCCGGGGCCCGAGGTGGTCGTCACGGCGAAGTTGCCGGCGAAGGCTGCGCCGATGGCGGTGCAGATGCCCGCGATTTCGTCTTCGGCCTGGACGGTCTTCACCCCGAGGTCTTTGCGCTTGGCCAGCTCTTCGAGGATTACGGTGGCCGGGGTGATCGGGTACGAGCCGCAGAAGAGCGGCAATCCGGCCTTTTCGGCTGCGGCGCACAGTCCCCATGCCGTGGCGACGTTGCCGCTGATCGAGCGGTAGGTGCCCTTTTCGAGCGGTGCGGGCGCTACGGTATAGGTGTTTGCGAACTGGTGCGTATTGGCTGCGTAGTTGTATCCTGCCTGGATGGCCAGCTTGTTGGCTTCGGCGATGGCGGGGTTCTTCTTTGCGAATTTGGTTTCGATGTATTTGAATGCGTAAGCCTCCGGCCGGTCGAACAGGTAGAAGCAGATACCCAGTGCGAACATGTTTTTGCACTTGGTCACGCTCTTGTTGTCGAGGCCGGTCTCCCGGAGCGCGTCGCGCGTCATCGTGGTGATGCCGGGGATTACTACGTTGTACTCGTCGAGTTTCAGCTCGGCGATGGGGTCGAGCGTGGCGAAGCACGCCTTTTTGAGGTGGTCTTCGGTGATCGAATCGCCGTCGATGATCACCGTCGCGCCCTGCTTGAGCCATTTGCGGTTGGCCTTGAGCGCTGCGGGGTTCATCGCTACCAGCACGTCGCAGTAGTCGCCGGGATTCAGTTCCCGGTGGCTGCCGAAGTGAACCTGGAATCCCGATACGCCCGCCACGGTACCCTGCGGCGCGCGGATTTCGGCGGGGTAGTCGGGGAAGGTCGAGATCCCGTTCCCGAGCAGCGCCGAGGTGTCTGAGAAAAGCGTGCCCGTAAGCTGCATGCCGTCGCCCGAGTCGCCGGAAAAGCGGATCACGACATCCTGCAACTCCCGTACATTGGTTTTGTCCATGTCTTGTTTCGGATTAGTAGGGTTTTGAAAACAATATCACAAATATATAAATTTATTGTCAAATTGTTCACGACGGGTGACTTTTTTGCAGCCCGTATCCGCCGGGTTTTTCTCTTTGCGCCTCCGTGTTGCTGATAATCCTGCTTTTGGCGGCTCGTTTTGTGTTTTATTTGTTACCGGATTTGTGAATTTGGTTGCGATTTGATAGCGGCCTTATTATTAAAATTTTTTGCGAATGCTGCTTCCGGATTGTAAGGCAGGTCTCCGGCTTTCCAGCCAAGAACACGTGCTACGGTTCCTTCAGCCAGCAGTTCTTTTGCACGAGCGATCAGTTCCTGCATCTTAAATCCTCCAATCTGACGTTTTTACCCAGAGAATGGATTTTTTCCACAAATTCATTCATGGTCTGGGAGAATTTTACACCTTCTGCGGCAGATACCCACTCAACACGGGTACGGCCATTTTCCACACCAATGAAGTCCAGCATGGAGAAAAGAAGTGTCATACGTCTTCTCGCATAATAGTTTCCGGTTGTGTAGTGGCAGTCTCCCGGATGGCAGCCGCACATAATCACGCCGTCAGCACCTTTTTCAAAGGCACGGAGGATGAACATTGGATTTACACGGCAGGAGCATGGTACACGAATGATCTTTACATCAGCCGGATAAGAAAGACGGCTGCTTCCTGCAAGGTCTGCGCCTGCGTAGCTGCACCAGTTACAGCAGAATGCCACGATCTTCGGTCTGAATTCTTCTTTTGCTTCTATCGACATATTGCATCTACCTCCGCTAAAATCTGTCTGTTGGAGAATCCCTGGAGATCCATTGCCCCGGACGGACATGTTACAGTACATGCACCACAGCCCTGGCAAAGAGCATTGTTTACTACAGCGATTCTTCTTGTCTCACGGATTCCGTGGTCATTTACCTGTTTTTCCTCATAAGAAATCGCACCATACGGACACACATTTGCACACTGGGAGCATCCGTTGCAAAGAAGCTCATCAGAATGTGCCGTACACGGGTTGGTGGTCAGCTTGTCTTTTGCAAGAAGACCGATCGCCTTCACCGCTGCTGCACCAGCCTGTGCAACTGTCTCCGGAATATCCTTTGGTCCCTGGCAGACACCGGAAAGGAAAATACCGGCTGTAGGGGACTCTACCGGACGAAGCTTTGCATGTGCCTCTGTAAGGAAGTTGTTGGTATCAATACTTGCGGTAAGCATAGTTGCAATTTTTCTTACATCCTTGTTTGGCTCGATAGCAGCTGCAAGAACCACCATATCAGCCTCCATAAGGATCTGTTTATTTTCAAGCAGGTCAGAAGCCTGAACCATAAGAGTTCCATCTGGCTGTGGGATTACCTTTCCAACCTGGCCTTTTACATAATTTACACCGTAATCTTCAACAGCTCTTCTGTAGAACTCATCGAAGTTTTTGCCTGGAGTACGAACGTCAATGTAGAAAACAGTTACATTTGTATCCGGGTATTTGTCACGGATCAGCATTGCATGTTTTGCAGTGTACATACAGCAGATCTTGGAACAGTAGCTCTTCCCTCTTTCATCAGAGCAGCGGCTTCCCACACACTGTACAAATACAATGTTTTTCGGAGCTTTTCCATCGGAAAGTCTCTCAAGATGACCCTTTGTAGGTCCTGCTGCATTCATGATACGCTCAAGCTCAAGAGAGGTGATAACGTCCTTACTCTGGCTGTAAGCGTACTCATCATATTTATCCAGCGGAATCACGTCAAAACCGGTTGCAACCACGATTGCACCGTATTTCTGTGTAACTATTTCATCCTTCTGCTCATAATCAATTGCACCTGCAGCACAAACCTTGGAGCAGACACCGCATTTTCCTGTTTTGAATTTGGTACAATGCTCGCGGTCGATTACCGGAACATTTGGGATAGCCTGAGCGAACGGAATATAGATAGCACTTCTGTTGTTCAGACCGCGGTTAAATTCGTTTGGATTTTTCTTGGACGGACATTTCTCAGAACAAACGCCACATCCGGTACATTTGCTCATATCCACGCTTCTTGCTTTCTTGCGGATATCAACGGTGAAGTCACCTACAAAGCCGCTTACCTTCTCAACCTCACTGTATGTATAGATGTTGATTTTCTCATGTGCTGCTGCCTCTACCATCTTCGGGGTGAGGATACATGCAGAGCAGTCCAGAGTTGGGAAGGTTTTGTCCAGCTGGGACATTCTTCCACCAATACTTGGAAGCTTCTCCACAATATCAACCTCATAACCAGCCTCTGCAATGTCAAGAGCTGACTGGATTCCTGCAATACCTCCGCCGATTACAAGAGCTCGTTTGGTTACAAGGCTCTCGCCTGGCTGAAGAGGAGCATCCAGATTTACTTTTGCGATTGCGGCTCTTGCAAGGATCACTGCCTTTAAGGTAGCCTCTTCCATATCCTTGTGGATCCAGGAGCAATGCTCACGGATATTGGCAATCTCTACCATATATGGGTTTAAGCCCGCTTTCTGTGCTGCCTTTCTAAAGGTAGCCTCATGCATACGCGGGGAACAGGAACAGACTACGATTCCTGTCAGATTTTTTTCATGGATGGCGTTAATGATCTTGGCCTGTCCTGCTTCGGAGCACATGTACTGATAATCTTCCGCATGAACAACGCCCGGCTCTTTTGCTGCCATCTCTACTACTTTTTTTACATCAACTGTGGCTGCAATATTGGTACCACAATGACATACGAATACACCTATTCTCTGCACCTGTTTTTCACCTCCTGTATCTTCTGAATGCACTTACCAGCAGCTGTTGCGGTGTGTCTTCATCAAGCAGCTCCGGAATTTCGTCTGCGGTCAGATAGTTCTGTTCACGCTCACGAACAACCAGCTGTCTGGCTGCATCGATCAGTTTTCCCGGTTTTACATCTCTTGGGCAACGCTCCACGCATGCAAAACAGGAAAGACATTTCCAAAGGGATTTTGACTGTGCCAGTGCTTCAATATCACCGTTCTGTACATAAGTTACAAACTGGTGAGGCTTGATATCCATCTCGTTAAATGCAGGACAGGTTGCGGAGCATTTTCCGCATTTCATACATTTCAGGGGATTTACTCCGGAAATTTCTTTGATTCGCTCTGCCGCATTCTGAGTATTTCCATATGTATAAGCCATTACTTCGCCACCTCCTCTTTTACTCCGAGAGCTTCTGCAAGAAGTTCTGTAAAATAGTAAACAGGAAGATCGCCGGTTCCGTTCTTTTTCAGGTTATACATGCAAAGTGGACAGGCTGTGATCAGCATATCTGCTTCAAAGCCCTTTGCACTGTCCATGATTTTCTCGCACATATTCTGTGCCATTTCTTTTTCTTTCAGGGAAATGTAGCCGCCGCAGCACTCATTGCGGTATGGGTATACCACAGGTTCTGCGCCAAGGGCACGGATGAAGTCTTCCATAATGGTTGGATTCTCCGGATTATCAAATGACATGATCTTTCCTGGTCTTAAAAGAAGGCAGCCATAATATGCACCGATTTTTTTGCCGGTTAAAGGATTTACCACTTTCTTTTTAATCTCATCAAATCCAACTTCATCACGGAGTACTTCCAGATAATGAAGGACATTTGTCTCTCCTTCATATGGAGTATCCAGTTTCAGATAATTATTTGCTCTGGTGCGGATGTCGTCCACGTTTTTCATGTCGTCGTTCACACGTTTGAGCACATGATGACAGGCTGAACAGACTGTAATCAGATCCTGTCCTTTTTCTTTTGCGTCATTTAAAGCCCGGACGGAAGAAAGTTTGGTGGCAATCTCATCGCTGCCAAGAGGATATACGCCGCCGCAGCACTGCCAGTCTTCTATCTCTTCCATTTCGAAGCCCAGTGCTTTTGCAGAAGCTCTGGCATAGGCATCCAGATCTTTTGCCTTATTCTTCAGGGTACATCCTGGATAATAACTGTACTTCATGCTTCTTGTTCCTTTCTTGTTACTGTTCACTAAATGTGTTTTTCTAAATTCACATATGTAAACAGCAGCTATTTGGGTTGCTTTCGCAAAGTGGAACCCGACTTACCGCTTTCCACGATAGAAGCCGGGATGTCTTTGCTGGTATAGTTAAATATAAAGTCTTGTGCTCTGCACTGGGAATTGATTTTTCCGGTAAAATGCAGACAACAAAACCTGGTCCTTACAGTTCGATCTGTGCGATTACTTCTTTCAGGGCATCAGCACTCTTTTTCAGCAGTGCAACTTCTTCTTTATTCATACGCATCTGAACTTTTCCCTGGATTCCATTTGGTCCTACAAGAGTAAGGGTACTCAGGCACACATCTTCGATTCCATACTCACCGTGAAGCATGGAGGATACAGTTGCAAGGGAATCGGAAGCTGCCAGGATCAGACCTACCAGCTGGCAAACGGTAGCAGATACTGCATAGAAGGTTGCACCTTTCTTTGCAATAACTTTTCCGCCGGATTTCTGTACATATTCCAGCATGGCTTCTTTATCCAGAGGTTTCACATCCTTGCCGTGAGCTTTCATTTCTTCATAATACTCATCTGTGCTGAGACCGGAAATGTAAGCGCCTGTCCATGGAATGAAGGATGTGTCGCCGTGCTCGCCAAAAACGTAAGCGTGGATATTTCCCTGGGCTACTTTGAAGTGCTCGGAAAGTCCATAGCGAAGTCTTGCTGTATCAAGAATAGTTCCTGATCCCATGATCTGATTCTCCGGAAGACCGGAAATCTTGGTAAATACATAGGTCATAATGTCTACCGGGTTGCTTACGATAATATACTTTGCGTCTGGAGCTTCTTTTACGATCTGAGGAGTGATGCTCTTCAGAATGTTTACGTTTGTCTGAGTAAGCTCAATTCGTGTCTGTCCTGGTTTACGGGCGATTCCGGAAGTAATGATCACGATGTCTGAATCTTTGGCATCTGCGTAATCTCCTGCCACCAGAGATACAGGGCTTCTGAAGCAGGTTCCCTGCTCAATGTCCATAACCTCTCCTTCAACCTTCTCCTTGTTGATGTCGATCAGAACAATCTCGGAAGCGATCTCGTCGTGTGCCAGTGTGTAAGCAATAGTGGAGCCAACGCTTCCAGCTCCGATAATGGTAATTTTGCTGCTCATAAAAAACTCCTTTCATGGGGGGTGTGGGATTGTGTCAACTTTTCCCTCTGTTTTGTTATTTTTCCGTGGGATTGGTTGGTTTTCCCTGTGTGATGTCCTTTGTTTCTTGTTTATTTTTTAACAATCACAGTTAGAAAAAAAGCGGGTAAAAACTTTATTTTCTGCTTTGTGACATGGCCTAAACCAGAAACACAGAGAATTTTCTTCCTGTTTTCCTGGTTCAAGTCATGTCACTATGTGTTTCTTGACAAACAATTCTCAACAAAAGGACTTTTCCCTCTTCGTCTCCGCATAAAATATTGGTTTTCTCCGCTCTCATTAAGATACCACAATGACAATCTTTTAACAACTATTTTTTTTAATTTTTATCATTATTTTGGGGCTTCTACATATTGCATAAATATAGGGGCTCTGTTTTGTATGATTTTATGTAGGTTACTTCTGTAAATCCCATTGTCCCCAGATTGGCGTCTCCCTTTTTCAGATATGCATTAATTTCCTTATTATTTACAATTTCCTGGTACTTCAAGTAGATCAGTTCTCCTTTTTATCCTTTTTAGCTTTTTTCTCAGGATAATTATAAGGGGAAAAAAGCATGTTGTTGTCTTAGCTATGTAAAATTTTGTTTAAATTTTGAGAAGAAGAAAGCACCTGTCGGTTACGATTCGACAGATGCTTTTTTCTAAAGCATGTTTAAAAAATTATATATCTCACCAATGCTTTTTTCCTACCCGAATCAGCAGGCGTACAGCTTCACAATATTCTTCAGATTCTCCACAGCATAATCCATTCCTTCAACGGTAATGTGTTCGCATGGTCCGTGGAAGGCATAGCCGCCGGTTCCAAGGTTCGGACAGGGCAGTCCCATGAAGGAAAGCCTTGCGCCATCTGTGCCGCCGCGGATTGCAACTGTCTTAGGATTCAGCCCGGACTGCTGGACGGCTTTCTTGGCGTTATCGATCAGGTGCATGCAAGGCTCGATCTTCTCTTTCATGTTGCGGTACTGTTCTTTGATGATGAGGGTTACGGTACCTTCGCCGTATTTCTCGTTGAGAAGCTTGACGATATGTCTCATCAGCTCCTGGCGGCAGGCGAACATGGCGCTGTCGTGGTCACGGATAATGTAGTCAAGGCTTGCAGAAGACACATCTCCGCTCATTTCACAGAGATGGAAAAATCCCTCATACTCTTCTGTGTTCGCTGGGGTATCTCCTGCCGGAAGCATGTTATTGAACTCCATGGCAACCAGGGCTGCATTGATCATGGTGTTCTTACTGCTGCCCGGGTGTACAGAAAAGCCTTTGATCTTTACTTTCGCACCTGCGGCATTGAAGTTCTCATACTCGATCTCATTCTCCGCACCGCCATCTACAGTATAGGCAAAATCTGCTCCAAAGTCTTCTACATCGAAGAAGTCTGCGCCGCGGCCCACTTCTTCATCCGGGGTAAAGCCGATACAGATTTTTCCATGAGGAATGTTCTCTGTGATCACCTGCTCTGCCATAGTCATGATCTCAGCCACACCAGCCTTGTCATCTGCACCAAGAAGGGTGCTTCCGTCGGTGGTGATCAGGGTTCTTCCTTTTAAAGATGCCAGATGTGGGAAATCTTTCAAGGTAAGAGCATATTCACTGTCTCCCAACTTTACATCACCGCCGTCGTACTCCGGGATGATCTGTGGATTTACGTTTTCTCCGGAGAAATCAGGTGCTGTGTCCATATGTGCGATAAAGCCGATGGCTGGTTTCTCTTCCAAGCCTTCTGTAGCCGGGATCACGCCATAAACATAGCACTTGTCATCAATGTGCACGTCCTGAACCCCTATTTTTTTCAGTTCCTCTGCCAGCTGGTTTCCCAGGTCAAACTGACGGCTGGTGGATGGCACGTTCTCCTGCTCATCCTCGCTTGTGGTATATACTTTCACATAATTTAATAAACGTTCGTATGCACGCATTTTTGCTTTTCTCCTTCTCATGTATTCTTTATTTTCAAGCAGCTCGGCTAAATAATTTTACAGCTCTTCCAGTTTCTCCAGTTCCCCGCCAAATGAAGTATCCATACATTCTTCAAAAGACGCTTCCTTCTTCATCTTCTCCAGTGCCACTCCCGCCTTCTTTACAGTCTGCACCGTTCCGGCACCTGCTATGCAGCCGCCAGGACACGCCATGCCTTCCAGCAGATATCCGTTGTATTTCCCTGCTTTGGCTGCCATCAGCATCTTTTTACACTCCTGAAGTCCGTTAGCACTGACTACCTTCACCTCGCGATCCGGATCCATTCGCTTTACAGCTTTCACAACTGCGGCTGCCACACCGCCGCTAACAGCGAAGCCACGACCGTCACTACTGGCCTGGGTAAGAGGCTCTTCCTCCGGAAGGCTGGCGAAATCAACATCCTTAGCATCAAACATGCCTTTCACCTCTTCAAAGGTGAGAACGAAGTCCACATAGCTTCGAACCGACTTACGGCTTGCCTCCAGCTTCTTGGCTGCACATGGTCCTACAAACACGATCTTGCAGTCTGGCTCTTCCTGCTTCAGAAGTCTGGCAGTCAGTACCATGGGAGTAAGCGCCATGGAAATGCAGTTGGCAAGCTGTGGAACCGTCTTTTTTGCCATAACCGACCATGCCGGGCAACAGGAGGTTCCCATAAACGGAATTTTCTCTGGCACTTCCTTCATGAAGTCCTTAGCCTCCTCAATGGTACAAAGATCTGCACCCACAGCCACTTCCTTAATATCCGTAAATCCAAGCGCTTTAAAAGCTCCCCGAAGCTGGGTATTCTTCAATTCCGGTTCAAACTGACCTGCCACAGCCGGCGCTACAATGGCATAAACTGGTGTATCACTTTTTAATGCCATAATGGTCTGATAAATCTGTCCCTTATCTACAATGGCACTGAACGGACAGCTTACCAGGCACATTCCACAGGAAACACACTTATCATAGTCGATCTCTGCTCTTCCATACTCGTCTGAATGGATGGCATTCATTCCACAGGCCTTGGCACACGGACGCTCCTGCTTGATAATGGCATTATATGGACAGGATTCCAGACACTTTCCACATTTGATGCATTTCTCCTGATCGATCACAGACCGCCCGTTTTCCATGTGGATGGCCTGCTTGGGACAGACCTCCTGACAAGGATGTTCCAGACAGCCCTGGCAGCCCTCTGTGACGATCACACGCTTCTCCGGACAGGAGTTGCAGGCAAATTTAATAATATTGATAAGGGGCGGCTCATAATATTTCTCTTCGATCAAGCTGGCTTCTACGCCCTTGGAAATTGGCGCATGCTCGGAAATGTTTCGAAGAGGCAGTCCCATTGCCACACGCAGTCTCTCTCCTACGATAGCTCTCTCCAGAAAAATACTGTCACGATATGTTGCAATCTCTCCTGGAAGAATTTTGTACGGAAGATCATCCATCTCTTTCTCAATGTCGCCCTCATAGGCAAGCCGGGCAATCTCAGTAAAAATCTGGTGTCTGATTTTTGTCTTTGATGAGTATAGTCCTCTCATTCTTTTTCTCCTTATGCTGTAGTATTTTGCACCAGCCAGATTTTACCGCAATCAATCTAACTGTCTTTATAAAGTTTTCTTTCTCCGCTTTTTTAAATAGTTGATATAAATTCATCAAGTATTTATTATACCACCTATCATACAAAAAAATTATAATTTAAGCAAATCTTTTTCCAATTTCTTTTCCTGGAGCATGTATGAAAAAGGCTTTCTTTTAGTGTGTTGAAAGTTGTTCAAATGTGTCCCTCCTGAAGAACTTTTCACCCTCCCAACACATTAAATAAGAAATGCGCGCAAAAAAAGACACTGTACAGATTTCTCCACACAATGTCTTTCTTCAAAATTTTTACATAAAATAGTATTTCATCCACCTATCTGGCAATCCAGATCACAGACGGAATGCACTGCTTTTTTCAAAAGTTCCATATGCTCCGGTTCTGGAGGAAGTATCTCCGGCAGCTTGTATTCTCTTCCAAGCCAGTCGTACTTATCCTGTCCCAGACGGTGATATGGAAGAAGGTGAATCTTCTTCACACCTGGCAATGTAGATGCAAAGGAAGCAATAGACTTGATTTCCTCCACACTGTCATTGAACGTTGGAACGACAGGTACACGAATCACCAGATTGGTCTGGCCAGAAAGAGCTACCTTTCTGGCGTTCTCCAGAGCCAGTCCATTGGGCTTGCCTGTAAACTGCTTATGCTTCTCCTGATTGGTATGCTTGATATCCATCAGGTAAGTATCCAGATAAGGCAGTACCATCTCTATATTTTTCCAGGGAACACAAGCCATACTCTCGATAGCTGTATTAATTCCACGCTCTTTCGCTGCGCGAAGAAGGTCACGGGCAAATTCCGGCTGACAGAGACATTCGCCGCCGGAAAGTGTCATTCCGCCGCCGGAACGGTAGTAGTATGGGCGATCCTTCTCTACCAGTTCGATCATCTCGCGGACCGTTACGTCTCGTCCCATGGTCTTCACGCCGTCTGGAGTTTTCATTGTCTGGATCTTATATTCCTGGGATTCCGGATTGCAGCACCACTGACATCTGAGCACACAGCCTTTCAAAAACACAATGGTACGGATTCCAGGACCGTCATGGATGGAATAGCGCTGGACGTCGAAAATACGTCCTGTAGTGTCTAAATATTCCATAGATTTCTCCATTATACGGAAGTGCCAGCAGACTTCTCTTAACGAAGCCACCAGCAATTCCATTTATATTTTTCGCAGAAAGTTCCCATTCACAGCCACACTTATCATCTCGCTAAGAAGTGAGCTATGGGGCAATTATAACTCTCCTGCATAAGAGTCTGCTGACTTTCTTTTTAGAATCCCTGCTCAGTTCTTCTGATAATGTCATCCTGCAGAGATTTGGAAAGTGTAGTAAACAGTGCACTGTAACCAGCCACACGTACAACCAGATGCTTATAGTTCTCCGGATGTGCCTGTGCATCAAGCAGTGTCTCTCTGCTTACAACGTTAAACTGCATATGCATTCCCTTCTGATCGAAGTAGGAACGGATCAGTGCAACGAACTTCTCAAGACCCTCACGTCCAGACAATGCTGACGGATGGAATTTCTGATTGAACAGAGTACCATTGGATACGATGAAGTGATCCAGTTTCGCAACAGAGCTTGCTGCTGCAGTAGGTCCGTTCACATCCTTGCCAGCGGATGGGGAAACACCGTCTGCAACCGGAGTATGTGCATATCTTCCATCTGGTGTAGCACCAGTCTGTCCACCAAGAGGTACGTTTGCAGATACCGGATAAAGTCCCGCCTGATACTGTCCGCCTCTTGGGTTCTTAAAGTTCTGTAACGGTCTTGTGTATGTGTAAGCTACGTCTCTTGCGAAGTAGTCAACCTCCGGAATGTCATTTCCGAATTTCGGAACTTCTGCGATCATGTCGTGAATTTCCTGATATCTAGCCATCTTCTCAGGTGCCATCTGGGCATTCATAACAGATTTCAAAACTGCAGCTGCTGTATCCGCATCAACCTTGGCACCGCTCTCGGTCATCTCTCTTAAGATGCCGGTTGTGATCTCTTTCACAGACTGCTCATCCAATCCTTTGCCATAGTTCCATGCAAGAGCTTCTTTCAGTTCTTCCATTGTGAACTTCTTTTCCTGATAAACCAGCTGACGGATGGCGTAAAGAGAATCTGCCATGTTTGCAATACCAAATCCCTGTGGACCGGTAAAGTTATAAACTGCGCCGCCTTCCTGCACTGTCTTTCCAAGGGCGATACAGTCATCGATCATACTGGAAAGGAACGGAAGCGGACAACGCTTTGCATGTGCTACGTCGATGGCATTATCTGCATTTACAAGAAGGGAGATGCAGTATTCCATCTGCTTCTTGTAAGCATCGTAAAACTCATCGAAGGTTTCCATCTGGGTAACATCGCCGGTAGGAATACCAACCATCTCACCCTGATCCATACCATTGCCAAATACAAGCTCCAGCGGACGGCACATGTTAAAGAATGCTGCGTCATGCCATCCCTCTGTCTTACCTGCTTTCTGAGGCTCTACGCATCCGATGATATTGTACTCACGGGCATCTGCCAGGGAAAGTCCTCTGTTCTGCAGTGCCGGGATGATTACCTCGTCGTTATAATAAGCCGGAAGTCCGATACCCGTTCTGGTAAGCTCTGCTGCCTTGATCAGAAGGTCATGAGGAGAACCATTCCATACACGGATGGAAAGGGACGGAGCCGGAAGATGTACATGCATGGATGCCTCAATACACATAAAGGAAAGGTCATTGGTCACATCATTGCCATCTTTATCCTGACCTCCTACGATCAGGTTCTGGAACAGACTGTAGCCTGCGAAGCCTTCTGCGGAAGCAGCATCACGGACTTTATTCAGGTCATTTAATTTTACCCAGATGCAATCAAGAAGCTCCTGGGCTGCTGTTCTGGTAATCGCGCCGCTCTCAATATCCTTCTTATAATAAGGATACATATACTGGTCGAAACGTCCTGGGGAAATGGAATGTCCGCTAGACTCCATCTGGAGAAGCTGCTGCACAAACCAGAAGGACTGACACGCCTCCCAGAAATTGGTAGCTCCCTTCGCCGGAACCTTGCTGCAATTGGATGCAATCACAAGAAGCTCTGCTTTACGCTGTGGATCTGTACATTTCTCTGCCATTTCAAGGGCAAGCTTTGCATATCTGTCTGCATAATCAATCACTGCCTGGCAGCTCATGATAACTGCTTCCAGGAAACGGGAACGCTCTGCGTAATCTCCATCCCCCACATTGCATTTATCCAGCTCAGCCTGTGCTTTCGCCATAATGCCTTCGTATCCGATTTCAAGAACTTCCCAGTATTTTACGGTAACATGTCCTACACCATTATAGAAATAGTTACCCGGGGTGAAGATATTATGGTCGATCGCGCGAATTGCTTCCGGTGCCATGTAAGCAGTTGCCAGCTCACTGGTGGTTTTGCCCTTCCAGTATTTATGAGCTTCCCGAAGGTCTGCCTTGGCCTGCTCTGAGATATAGAACGGATCGGCAGTTCTGGTAGCAACCGTATCCAGCTCGTCTTCCAGCCACTGGAATGAGAATTCCGGGAATGTCTGACATCCTCTTGGTGCAATGGAGTTACTTCCCACGATCAGTTCCTCATCACGGATGATGATGGGAATATTATGTAAAATGTGGGAAAAAGCTTTCGCTCTTCTGGTAATGATCGGCTGGTCTTCGGTCTCCTTATAGGACTCTGTGATCAGCTTGGCTCTGTAAGATTCGATCTCCGGCATCTTGGCATAGAGATGATCTACCAGACGGGTAATTCTGGAAGATTTCGGAATCTCACTTGTATTGTATTTTTCCATGGTTCTCCTTTCTCATGGATGTCCCGGCATATGAAATAGTATTCTGTATCTCCAAAACACAATATTCTCTCTGTCGGCAACATAAATGTCCGTTGTTCCATGACATAGTTTTCTATGCTCATTATACGTCATTCGCTATGAGATGTCAACATAATTCAACACCAGTTTTGTTGTTTTAGTTGGTGTTTTTGGTTGGTTTTTGTGGTTTTTCGTTGTTTTTATTAAAAAGCACAATTAAACCAAAAAGCGTTTTCCGATTTTCATATTTTGATTTCGGAAAACGCTTTTCAAATTATATCTCCACACAAATTATATAGCAGTTCAGTGCCATACGTTGAAAGTTATCAATTTATTTGAAATATATGTGTATTCTTTCTCTCTGCCCCGTCTTGATATTTTCAGCCAATGCAACAGCAAGAAATCCAGATCCTCCTGCAACTTTTATTTTGCTGCCATTTGGTGACATCTTCGCTACACCCCAGTTACTTCTTGCATACGATATTCCCCCTCTGAGTTTCCAACCTTTTTTCAGATTAAATTTAAATGCGATACTCTTATTTTTATATTTGGAATAACGCAGATTATAAATTGCATTCTTTTTAAAAGCAGTTCCTTTAATTGTGAGCTTTCCCACCTTTGCAGAAGAAACAGGATTTACATATTTATACACGGTAAATGTACATTTGTAAGTTTCCCGTTCAGTTTTCACAGTAATAGTTGTTGTGCCAGCTTTTTGGGGCGTAGCCCAAATAACATTATCCTTTATCTTTACAGTTGCAACTTTTGTATTACTGGATTCCACAACTACTTTTCTTTTTCCAATGTAGGCAATAAGTTCATCCGGATTGTAGCATCTGCGATTTTCCATAGTTTTAGAAGAATAAATAGTTGCATTTGTCTTAAGAATTTTAAATGCCTCTTTTGCGTAAGCAGGCACGGTCATTGCAAACATCATAGCAAATGTCAGAACAACCATTATTATTTTTTTTAGTGACTTTTTCATTTTCAACACTCCCTTCATGATATGGACATTACAGAATACAATATATATATACATTTTTGATTTTATAACAGTTTATACCCATTTACAATCTGTGCCAAAATGTGTGCGCAATTCTTTCGCGGGTTTGTCACATTCTGTTTTTTATCAATAAAAAAACTGCCATATCAGATTTCTCCAATACAGCAGTTTCCTCATCTTCTTATTTACCAGCTATGTAAAATACCAGTGCCTCATTCACACCTTAGTGGCAGTGTCCACCGCAGCTTCCGCAGTTCCCATTGCAGCCTTTTCCGCTTTTCTTATCTTTCACAATGCTTCTCACTGCCAGACCTGCTATTACGACTACGATAGCACCAACAACTACTGTTCCCATACTATACTCCTTTCCGGTTAGCCGAAACGTGCTTGCCGAAGGCTTCTATACCATTTCCCAAACACTGTACGAATTTTCACCAATAAATATAACAACGATTTATGCTGTTAGTATATTCTAACATTCATTAGATGTCAATATTTATTTTATATTCCTTACACATTCAGCTTCATCTGTCCGTCTTTAATATATCCCATATTTCGCATTCCTCGGTAAATCACATAGGATAACAGTCCCGGAAGTAGGAAGTGGAACAATACAATTTTCAGAATTACCAGCACCGGTGATTCTGTTTCCACCATAGTCTGGTAAGTCATGATCTGTCCAACCAGACCTGATGTTCCCATTCCGGAGCCTGTCGCATTGTTTGTCATATGGAAAGGCCCGATAATGGCAATTGGGCCTAAAATAGCAGATGCCAGTGTAGGAGGCAGCCAGATCAGCGGACGCTTCATAATATTAGGGATCTGCAGCATGGAGGTTCCAATTCCCTGGGCAAAAAGACCGCCCACGCCATTATCCTTAAAACTTGTCACTGCAAATCCAATCATCTGACAGCAGCATCCGATCGTTGCCGCACCCGCTGCCACGCCATTCAGCCCCAGAATAATTCCAAGAGCTGCAGAACTAATTGGCAAAGTCAGTACCATTCCCATGATGACAGAAACCACAATTCCCATTAGGATTGGCTGCTGCTCAGTTCCCCAGTTTACCAGGTTGCCAAGCCATGTCATGAAGCTTGATACTCCCGGTCCTACCAGTATCCCTACAGCACCACCGGAAAGGATGGTGATTGCTGGTGTAATAAGAAGATCCAGTTTTGTTTTTCCGGCAACCAGCCTCCCAATCGTAATTCCCACATATGCAGCCACAAACGCTCCAAGAGGCTCGCCAGGACCGGATAACACTAATGCCCCTGTATCAGACAACAGGGGTCCTGCAATA
>ERZ1106983.1980-NODE-1980-length-15464-cov-3.569148_pt1 | contig 15464 bp, 14 predicted proteins | sample MGYA00403693_ERZ1106983 | MGnify/ENA primary metagenome ERZ1106983 (study PRJEB35170, sample SAMEA104062420) | human gut metagenome | biome: human gut; feature: human-associated habitat; material: faeces | place: Denmark | collected 2012-07-13 ...
ATCGGATTTTTGAAATTTTCTTCAAAAAAACACTTGACTTTTTATTAGCAGGCTTTTGTCCACAGGTGTATTCTTATTCTATCTGTTTCTTCTGTTATTTCGCTTTCTTCTCAATATCAGGAACAAGATCACTCCAACTGCCGCAATGCTTAACAATCCACAGATTTCACCTGTAAAATCAATTCTTTTTATTAATTTTACAGCTTCCTTTTTCTGCTTTTCTGGCAGTCCTTCTGTAGTCACCTCTTCTGTTATAACGCCATCCAAGATCGCTTCTGTGTCTTCATCGGCATCTGATACCGAAGATTCTGTCAGATTTGTCTCTGTTTTATCTGTCTGTCCACCGGCAGGATCATCTGAAAGAAAATAATCTCCTGTCTTTTCTATCTCAACCCGCAAAATCTTCTGTTTGTCCTGCCAGGTTACCGCACACAAATTTCCCTGTGCATCCACAACTGTCACAGTCTCCGGAGATGAAATTTCTCCAAATACAGAAGTCTGAAATTCCACTGTACTTCCCGGAATCCCCGTTACTTCCTCTCCTCTTACAAAAATCCTCAGGGAAAAAGCAGATTTTGCAGTTTTCTCTATCTTCATCTGGATTTCATCATTTGCTGCCACTTTCCAGGTATTTATCGTATCAGGCAGGATCGTCACAGAAATTCCCTGCTTTTCAAATCTGACGCTGCCATTTTGCTGTAACATCAGAAGCAGTCTCTGACCGCTGACTGCTGTGACAGTATCCGTACTCAGCTCAGTTACCGTATTATCTGCAGCATCAAAATCCGATACTGTTGCGGAACCGGTCGCTTTTGTCTCTCCTGCTGAAGCTTTCTGCCCGGAGTTTCTGCTATTATCCGAAGTTTCGCCGGAACTTTCTTCATAATAATTCTCTTTAGTATCCGGAGATTCCATTCCTTCTATGGAAGGCACCGGCGTAACCGTCTGTCCCGGAGCCTTCTGCACAATAGCCGGAAGATTCTTCTCATCCCTGTCCGAAAAGTTTCTCTCATGCCAGTACTCATTTACAATAAATTCATCATTATATGAAAAAGAATAAATCCCTGTACTCCCTGTTTCATAAACAGCACAGATATCGTAATTATTTCCTTTTTTCAATATTTCCCGGCAGTAAAGCTGTATCCCTTTGGATGTTACTTCCGCCAGTTCTCTGTCCAGCTTCTGATAATTCCCTTTATTCTTACGTATATAAACCTGTACATTCTGAAGTTCTTCTGCTGAAAAGCCTGCCATAAGCATCGGAAACTCTACCAGATCCACTACAGGCATACTGTAAGTATTAATCTGCGGATACCCCCTTTCCTGTACGGAAAGATAGGCATATGCCTTTGGCAGTGCCAGATTCTCAGATAACTGATATCCTTCCGGCACCACAAATGTACCGGTAAGTTTATAGACGCCCTGTTTCGTAAGATCTACCTGACTCATATCCCAGGAAGACTCCAGAATAATCTCAGGATTTTCTGCTGTATTTTCGAATTTCTCAGCAGTGCTGACGCGAAGCCTGACACTTTCTTTCAGATCTTCTTCTATTTTTCTCAGACTGCTTCCGATTTCTACTGCATAAGCAGCACATCTGCTCAGATATTTCTCATCTTTTGCATTATAAGAACGAATACGTTTTGCAGGGATTCCCGTATTTCCAAGCTGACTGTACTGATAACTGTATACTTTAAGACTGCCATCTTTTTGATACCGAAAGCGCAGAGTACCGGTCTGTCTCTGTCCATCGCCATAAACTACCATCAACGAATACGTATTTCCCACAACCATACTCTGATTGGAGACATACAGACCATCCCCGCTGCAAAGGGCAAATCCTTCCTCTATAAGATTCATCCAATGCCCGTTATCCTTTTTCAGATAAGCCTCCATAGAATCTGTATCTTCTCTCTCCAGCCATGGAAAAATATACAGGCCGGCCGCTGTCAGTCTGTAATAAGTATTGATTTCCGGTTTTTCCGGATACTGGACTGAAACTGTGGTCTGTACCTGTGGACTGTTGATTTTCCCGAGATCATATTCCGGAGGCAGTTTCAATATTCCCTTTACAGTATAAACACCCGAAAGCTTCATATTGACAGTAGAAACATTCCACTGAACCGGAATATGCAGGGTATCTGAATCTGTATAAACAGTATAGGTTATCTCTGACAGCTTATCACAAATGACTTCACTGCTTTTATTTATCTCCACTGCCACAGCAGGAATATCTTTGGGCGCAGTCACATGGCTGACCGTATTTTCCTGCCCTCTGATGACCGTCGTTTTTTTTATGATAAGCATCCCGGACAGACAGATACCTATCATCAAGATCAAAAATATACGCTTTTCTTTTCTCATAGTATTCTCCATCACTATGACACCAGGAATCGTCACCTGTCTGTCACCTGTCTTTAGCTTACCTTATTTTCCTGATTTCATCAACAGACATAGGATAAACTGCATTTTTTCATGAAAAATGGCGTTACTGTTTCTGTCTCCGGAAGTGCTCTGCCTTTTCCTTTCCGGGGAATTTCATGAAATAGTATACAACAAACAGCACCGCCGTAATACTCCATGAAACCGGATAACTGAGCATGATCGTATTGATTCCCGGATACATCTGTCCTGCTGTAAAAAGCCACAGGATTCTCAAAGAACACACACCGCCACAGGTAAGGAGCATAGGCACCAGAACCTTTCCGGTACCCCTCAGTGCCCCGGACAAAATTCCTATGATTACATAAATGAAATAGGACGGCAGTAAAAAACGACTCATATGAACACCATGGACGATCACTGCGCTGTCTGTGGTAAACAGACGATAAATCCAGGGAGCAAATGAATACATCAAAATGATCATCACCGCAGAACTGACCATACTCATGACCATGCAGACACTCACACTCTTTCGCATACGATGATATTTGCCGGCTCCGAAATTCTGTCCCACAAAGGTAGTAATGGAAATTGCGAACGCATTGATCACCATCCAGAAAATAGCATCGATTTTCCCAAGAGTTCCCCATGCCGCCACTGTGTCAGTTCCCAGATTATTTACAAATACCTGTATCACAATATTGGAAATATTATACATTACAGATTCCAGACCTGCCGGAATACCGATTCTCAGAACTGAAAACAGCATTCTTCTGTCAAAACGGATCTGATTGATCTTCAGCACATATATCTCTCTGGTTTTCAGAAGCATTACTGTTACGATCAGCGCACTGATCACCTGAGAAGTAACTGTAGCAACAGCTACTCCTGTCACACCCATGCCAAACGCAACCACAAACAGCAGATCAAGAATAATGTTCAGCACACAGGTAATGATCAGAACATACAGTGGTCTTTTGGAGTCTCCTACTGCACGCAGGATGGCTGCTCCCATATTATAAACCAGATTAAAAACCATTCCGCCAAAATAAATATGAAGATACACTGCAGAGTCCTCTACTACATCTGCAGGTGTCTTCATAAGCAGCAATGCAGGCCTGGTCAGAAAAATCCCCGCTACAGTAAGAACAATTCCCGCTGCAATGGAGAATGCAAATGCTGTATGCAGTGCCTTACTCAGATTCTTCTTATCTTTTGCCCCATAAAACTGCGAGATCACAACTGCCGCCCCTGAGGAAAGCCCTACAAAAAAGCCAACGATCAGATTGGCGATCTGACTGGCAGAACCTCCAACTGCAGCAAGTGCCTGTTTTCCTACGAAACGGCCTACAACAATAGTATCCGCCGTATTATAAATCTGCTGAAAAAATGTTCCAAATACAATAGGAAAGAAAAATAACAGCAGCTGTTTCCAGATCACACCTTCTGTGATCTGATTTACCTTCTCCTTCTCATTCATTACTTTTTCCTCATCCATTATAATGTTCAGATGTATCCACTGTCTTTATCTTTATATGGATCATCTGCAGTTACTGTCCACGCTGCCCGACAAACCGTTTCGCGCTACACAGAATTTTATAGCAATTCCGGAACATTACGGAGTAATTTCCTATAACTAACATAAAATAATACACAAAAAAGCAGGCATCCCAAACGGGAGAACCTGCCATACTTTGCAACCATTAAAAATTAGTCTTCAACTTTAATGATTTCCTTTTTGTTGTAGCTTCCGCAAGCTTTGCATACTCTGTGCGGCATCATCAGTTCGCCACATTTGCTGCATTTTACAAGGTTCGGAGCGCTCATTTTCCAGTTTGCTCTTCTCTTATCGCGTCTTGCTTTGGAAGATTTATTCTTCGGACAGATGGACATTATGTTACACCTCCTTAAATTTACTAAATATATCACTGATAGCTGCCATACGGGGATCCTTAGGTTCCTCGACGCATCCACAGGGACCGTCATTGAGGTTTTTCCCGCACTGGCTACAGATTCCTTTGCAGTCTTCTCTACATAAAACCTTCAAAGGCCAGCTCATCAGTACCTCAAGATAGACCAGCTGGTCCACATCCAGGTCCATACCTGTGAGATAAGAACTTTCGTCCAGATCATTCACACGGTCTTCATCCGTAAGCTTCATATCAAGTTTTCGCTCAATCTCCAAAGGAATCTCTGTTGAAACCTCTTCCAGACATCTGTCACAGGGAATACCTACGGTAATCTTACCTGTTCCTCTGATCTCAAGATTTCTGTCACCTGTATTCGTGATCGTAAGCTCTATGGGTTCTTTTGCAAGTACCGGAAAGCTTCCTGACTGAAAGGTGATCGTATCCATTCCAAACTCTGCAGTCTTCTGAATACGCATTCCTTCACTGGATGAAATATCTGATAAATGTATCTGCATACTTTTCTCCTATCCACACTTGTTTTATTATACATACCGCCTCTGCTTTTGTCAACGATAAATTAGAAAAATTTCACATTTTGTCAAGTAATATTCCTTTACGAAGTATTTTATCATCCGGCGGCATTATTATCAGGTAATTTCCATATGCCTTACGGGCACAAAGAAGGGTGCTCCTGACAGATGCACCCTTCCCTTCTATATAAATATAACTTTTATCCAGTTATATTTCTCTCGTTTGGACACAAAACAGACACTTTATTATCTGTGAAAATTAAACCAGAGCTACTGTCTCTCTGCAGATTGCAAGTTCTTCGTTTGTAGGAATTACAGCAACTTTAACTTTGGAATCCGGTGTAGAGATAACGATCTCTTCTCCGCGAACTCCGTTAGCTTCTTTGTCAAGTGTAACTCCAAGGTATCCAAGATAGCTTACAACTTTCTCACGTACAGGAATAGCATTCTCGCCGATACCTGCTGTAAATACGATGGCATCTACACCGTTCATAGCTGCAACATATCCGCCAACGAATTTAGCGATACCATAGCAGAGAACATCGATTGCGTTAGCTGCATCTTCGTTTCCGCTCTGAGCTGCATCGTTCAGGTCACGGAAGTCACTGGATAATCCGCCGGATAATCCAAGAAGACCGGATTTCTTATTGAGAACGTTCATCATACCTGCGATATCAAGGTTTTCTTTCTTAGCGATGAATTCCATGATAGCCGGGTCGATGTTACCGGAACGTGTTCCCATAACAACACCTTCAAGTGGAGTAAGACCCATTGTTGTGTCTACACACTGTCCGTTTACTACAGCACTGATGGAAGAACCGTTTCCAAGGTGGCAAACGATAACTTTGGAGTTGTCTTTGTCAAGACCAAGGAATTCAACAGCACGTTTGGAAACGAAGCTGTGGGATGTTCCGTGGAAGCCATATCTTCTTACTTTGTAGTTCTTGTAATATTCGATCGGAAGACCATAGAGATATGCTTTTGCAGGCATTGTCTGATGGAAAGCTGTATCGAATACTGCTACCTGAGGTACACCCGGCATAAGCTCGGAGCATACACGGATACCGATCAGGTTTGCAGGGTTATGAAGTGGTGCAAGGTCATTGCATTCTTCTACTGCTGAGATTACTTCATCTGTGATCACTACAGATTTGGCAAATTTCTCACCACCATGTACAACACGATGTCCAACAGCATTTACTTCTTTCAGGCTTCCGATTGCGCCTGTTTTATCATTTGTGAGGGCATCCAGTACCATCTGGATTGCTTCTTTATGTGTAGGCATTGCAGCTTCTGTGATCTCTTTGTCACAGCCTGTTTTCTGATATACTAATCTTCCATCGATACCGATTCTCTCGCAGAGACCTTTTGCAAGAACTGCTTCTGAATCAGAGTTGATCAGCTGATATTTAAGGGATGAACTTCCACAGTTGATTACTAATACGTTCATTTTCATATTCTGCCGGCAACAAATTTCGAATACTGTCCATAATCCTGACACAAGTCTTCGAATATTTCTGTCAGCTTTTCCTTTCATATTATAATATTATTCTCATCATTTCCAGGGAAATATGAGTAATGATATCAAAGGCATCAGAATCAGAAATATCTCCTCCGATGCCTTTAACATTATGTAGTCAATGAAATAATTCTCAGTCCGTTTTACGGTCTGACTGAAATCTTATTTATTGTCGTCAGCCTGGCACTGTACTGCTGTGATAGCTACCACACCAACGATATCGTCTGCAGAGCATCCACGGGACAGGTCATTTACAGGTTTAGCGATACCCTGGGTTACAGGTCCGTAAGCTTCTGCTTTTGCAAGACGCTGTACAAGTTTGTATCCGATGTTACCTGCATCAAGGTCTGGGAATACAAGTACGTTAGCTTTACCTGCAACTTCGCTTCCAGGAGCTTTAGAAGCACCTACGCTTGGAACGATAGCTGCATCAAGCTGGAATTCTCCGTCAAGTGCAAGTTCCGGATTCTGCTCTTTTGCGATCTTTGTAGCTTCTACTACTTTATCTACGTCAGCATGTTTTGCACTGCCTTTAGTGGAGTGTGAAAGCATTGCAACGATTGGTTTCTCCTGAACAAGAAGTTCGAAGGATTCTGCAGAAGATGCTGCGATTGCTGCAAGCTCTTCTGAAGTCGGGTTCTGGTTCAGACCGGAATCAGCAAATACAAATGCGCCGTTTGCGCCATATTCGCAGTTCGGAACTACCATTAAGAAGAATGCGGATACAAGTTTTGTACCTGGTTTTGTTTTCAGGATCTGAAGACATGGTCTTAATGTATCAGCTGTAGAGTGACATGCACCGGATACCATACCGTCTGCATCGCCCATTTTTACCATCATTACACCATAGTACAGATACTGGTTAAGAAGAATCTCTTTAGCCTGATCCGGTGTCATGCCTTTTTTCTGTCTTAATTCTACTAACTTGTCAATGTATCCCTGTGTTTTCTCTGATGTAGCAGGATCTACGATCTGTGCGCCGGAAATGTCATATCCGTCTTCAGCTGCACTCTTTTTAACAGCTTCTTCGTTACCAACAAGGATAACCTTTGCAATTCCTTCTTTTAAAATTTTCTCTGTAGCTGCCAGAGTTCTCTTATCTTCTGTCTCCGGAAGTACGATTGTTTTTACGTTTGCTTTTGCTCTCTCTTTGAGTGTGTCAATAAATCCCATGATTAAAATGGCTCCTTTCATATAGCAGTTCTGATATCACAATATCTGTATACCAGATGTCATTACCATTCACCGAATATATACAGTGAACAGTAATCTGTTTTCTGCGCTGTCTTCATTATACCTCCTGAAGCCTTGTATTTCAAGCATCTGAATGGTAGAATATGACATAAAAAAGTATTTTTTAAGATGCAATATGGTTAAAAAAAGAGAACTCTACAAAATTTCAGGAAGGAGCATCTGTGTAAATTTATGAAAACAGCAGGAATTATTGCAGAATATAATCCTTTTCACAAAGGACATGAATATCAAATCAAGTATACAAGGGAAAGGTTAAAAGCAGACTACGTTATTGTTGCCATGAGCGGAGATTATGTGCAGCGCGGCACTCCTGCTCTCATCTCCAAACACGCACGTGCAGAAATGGCTCTGCGGTGTGGTGCTGACCTTGTACTTGAAATGCCGGTATCTGTCTCTACTGCAAGTGCGGAAGCCTTCGCAATGGGAGGTGTTTCCCTGTTGGACGGTCTTGGCGTTGTTGATATGCTCTGCTTTGGAAGTGAATCCGGGGAGATCAGCGCACTGAAAGAACTGGCTGAGATCCTTGTAGAAGAACCTGAAGAATATAAAAAGCTACTGAAAAGCTTTTTAAGCGAAGGGCTGACTTTTCCGGCTGCCAGAAGTCAGGCACTGACAGAATATTTTAAGAATCCGCGCAACTTCAATGGTGACGATTTTGACGGAGTCCTTACTCCTCTGTTAAATGAAGTTACACAGATCCTGAATACACCGAATAATATTCTGGGGATCGAATACTGCAAGGCACTTCTCCGTCTGAACAGCCGGATCTGCCCTGTCACGATCCGCAGGGAAGGAATGGGCTATCATGAAACCACTGTCCCTGAAGGAGTTTCAGCAAGCTCCTCCCCTGATTTACAGTCATCTACTAATTTCTTTGCATCTGCAACTGCTATACGCAGTCTTATTCAGAATCCGGGATGTGGCCATTCAGAGGCAAGCTCAGACATAAATAATCCAGTCAGGAATCCGGATACCAAAACTGCCAATATATTATCATCCCAGATTCCACCAGATGCTTTTTACGTTTTCAAAAAGGCGCTGGACTCCGGTGAATTTCTCACAGAAAATTCTCTGGACTCTATTCTTTCTTACTGCCTTATGAAAGAAAATGTAGAAAGCCTTTCTTCCTATATGGATGTTTCCGAGGATCTTGCACGAAGAATCATAAATCAGCAGAACCTTCTGCTGTCCTTCTCCCAGTCTGTTGCTGTTTTAAAAACCAGAGAGCTGACTCAGACAAGGATACAGAGGGCATTGCTTCATATTATATTAAATATCCACACTGCACCCACTCAGATTCCCTTTGCCAGGGTTCTTGGTTTCCGCAAAGAAAGCAGCGAACTGCTAAGCCGGATCAAGCAGCACAGCCGAATTCCTCTTATCACCAAGCTTGCGGACGCCCAAAATCTTTTGGACAGTGAAGGTAATCAGATTTTATCTGAAACTGTTTTTTCTTCCAATTTATATGAAAAACTTCTGTGTCTGAAAACCGGCAGAAAATTCTGTCATGAGTCCCAGAAACAGCTTATTATCATATAATTCTTGTTGTTTAAATTCACTTATGTTAAAATAAAAACAGTGAGGATAAGGATATAAAATAAGGAAGGAGGAAAAGAAAAATGAAAGCTAATTCAGGTTTAAAAAAGAACAGAACAAAGATTCAGATGGTGCTTACCGCCCTGGTAATCTTATCCGTTGTACGTCAGTTTTTCCTGGGAAACTACCACAATATGTTTCTGGGAATCCTGACATTGATCCTTTTTATGGTTCCCCAGTTTCTGGACAGGAAACTGAACGTCACAATACCACCGGGACTGGAAACAGTCATTCTGATCTTTATCTTTTCAGCAGAAATTCTTGGCGAAATTAATGCCTTTTATGTAAAAATTCCAATCTGGGATACTATTTTACATACTACTAACGGTTTTCTGATGGCTGCCATCGGATTTGCACTGATCGATCTTTTTAACCGCAGTGACAGGTTTTCCATTAAAATGTCACCGTATTTTGTAGCTTTTTTTGCATTCTGTTTTTCAATGACTGTTGGTGTTATGTGGGAATTCTTTGAATTCAGCATGGACTGGTTTTTTGGAATGGATATGCAGAAAGACTGGATCGTACCGGCCATCAACTCTGTGAAGCTGAATCCTACCGGCGCAAATGTTCCGATCCATGTAGATGTTCAGTCTCTGGTCGTTAACGGCGAGACCTGGAATCTGGGAGGCTATCTTGATATTGGTATTGTTGATACCATGAAAGATCTGATCGTAAACTTTATCGGTGCAGTAGTATTTTCCGTCATCGGTATTCTGTATCTGCGAAACCGCGGAAAGGGAAAGCTGGCAGCTTCTCTGATTCCGCAGGTACGCAGTAAACAGGAAGAAGAACATTCTTCCAAAGATCAGTAAGATCCACAGCTACCGAAACTGGCGCACTTTTCTGGAAATATTCTCCAGTTCTTCTCTGGAAAGCTCAGGAAGTCTTTCCAACTGATCCATAAACATGGCAAGTGTCTCTTTTCGCTGCATTTCCACCATCTGGGTGTAGAAATTAACCACTACCCCGGTGGCAATGGCAACTACAAAAAGCGAATAGATTGTCAGAAGAACGGAACACATTTTTCCGATAAAGGTAACCGCAACCACATCGCCAAATCCGGCAGTGGAGATCACCGCATAACAATACCACAGCGCATCTCCGTATCGATTAATGTCCGGTTCAACCAGCTGGATCACTGTTGCGACAGCAAAAATAAACACAATAAAACCAATGATAATTTTATCTGCGCGAGTCCGCTTTAATACATTGCCTAATACTTTAATTCTTTTCATACACCTGTCCTCCAATGAAATAATCTATTATCTGAAATTAATTGAAGTATAGTATAAAACGGTTTCACTTGCAACACAAAAGCTTTGTGACATATAAAGGAGAATCCTCGTATGAAAGACAACAAAACGTTAAAAATCATCATCCTGATCACAGGAATTTTAACTGTATTATTAGGCATCTATACTCTTGTAAGACCAATGAGAACCTTTCTCTCTATCGGTTGGATCCTGGGAATCCTTCTGTTTGTAAATGGTATTGAACTTGTAGCTCTCTCTTTATCTAAAGAAAAGAAAGAAATCGGCGCATGTATCCTCGGTGTTCTCGAAGGACTTGCAGGTCTTGTTTTACTTTTCAGCGGTATCCAGAGATTCATTACAGATGTAATGGCAGCTTATATGGTCGGTGCTGTCATCCTGATCTATGGTATTTTCCAGATTGTCGGCGGCATAAAGACATACAGCACCTCTAAGGGAAAAGGAATCCTGAGCATTATCTGTGGTATTTTATCTGTCATTGTCAGTATCGTATCATTTACCCACCCTGTACTTACCATGATCTCTGCAGGATATATGATCGCATTTTCTGTTTTAATGCAGGGTATCAATATGATCGTACTTGGAATCAATTTCGGAAAGACCGAAAACTAACAAAAAGGTTATGACTGTATGAATAACACAAAAAGCCCCAAAAACGTATCTTTAAAAAATCAGCTTGAATTGTGGCTGTTCTGTGCACTCATTGGTGCTGTTGCCGGTGCACTGGTATGGATCCTGCTGAAAATAATGGCAGTCGGAACTGAATTTCTATGGAAATGGCTTCCCGGAAAAACCTCTGTTCCCTATTATACGATTCTTATCTGTGTAGCCGGTGCGACAATTATCGGTATTTTCCGAAAAATATTCGGAGACTATCCCGAAGATCTTGAAACCGTTATGGAAAAAGTCAGAGCAGAAAAAAGATACGAATACAAAAACATGCTTGTAATGATGGTGGCAGCACTGCTGCCATTACTCATAGGAAGCAGTGTAGGTCCCGAAGCCGGACTTACCGGTATTATCGTAGGTTTATGCTACTGGGCCGGAGACAATCTGAAGTTTGCCAAACAGAATACCAGAAATTATTCGCAGATCGGTGCCGCAGTCTCCATGAGTGTGCTGTTTCATGCACCTCTGTTCGGCATTTTCGAAGTAGAAGAAACCTCTGAGGAAGACCTTGCAGCCTTAACAAAGGGTTCTAAATTATTTATTTACGGAATCGCGCTGGCTGCAGGCACTGGTATTTATGCAGGTTTATCTGCACTTTTTGGTGCAGGGCTTTCCGGATTTCCATCCTTTGATATGGTGGAACTCCAGAGAAAAGACTATCTGCTTATGATTCTGTATATTTTGTGCGGTCTTATCCTGGCATACTTCTATCAGGCAACACACAAGCTGACCGGAAATATTTCCAACAGATTCCCGGCAGTTGTCCGAGAGATTTTTGCAGGTTTATGCCTTGGAATCGCAGGTTCATTCTTACCTGCACTTATGTTTTCCGGAGAAGAACAGATGGGAACACTTATGAAAACCTATACCTCTTATCTGCCGCTGGCACTTATTGGCATTGCGTTTTTTAAGCTCCTGCTGACAAATCTGTGTATTCAGTTCGGTTTAAAGGGAGGACATTTCTTCCCTGTCATCTTTGCCGGAGTATGTATGGGATACGGCATGGCAATGCTGACCTGCGGGCCAGACGGGGGACATGTGGTATTTGGAGCTGCAATCGTTACTGCGTCACTTCTGGGCGGAATTATGAAAAAGCCACTGGCAGTAACCATGCTTCTCTTCCTCTGCTTCCCGGTTAAAATGTTTATCTGGATATTCATCGCAGCAGCGGTTGGGAGCAAACTTATCACACTCAAACCAGAGCAGGAACCTTCTGCAAATTACAGCAAGCAATAGAGTCGCTACCAGACAAAAAGAACCATTATATCAGAAAACATGGCTGTATGCTTCAGGCAACAACTATAACTTCTGTATATAATGGTTCTTTCATTTACAATTACATGTTATTTTTATAATTACTTTTCTCCGGAAAGAAGAATACGGTCATTATCCAGCATCTTACCGGCACCTGTCTTAAACTTCTCCAGAAGACCTTCCACTGTCAGGCCTTTCTTTTCTTCTTCATGGATATCCAGCACAATATCTCCGGAATCCATCATCAGAATACGATTTCCCAGATCAAGGGCCGACTGCATATTGTGGGTGATCATCAGACAGGTAAGCTGATGTTCCTCTACAATTCGTTTCGTAAGATTCAGTACCTTCTCTGCTGTGCCCGGGTCAAGGGCTGCTGTATGCTCATCCAGAAGCAGAAGCTTGGGCGGATTCATGGTTGCCATGAGAAGTGTCAGCGCCTGTCTCTGTCCACCGGAGAGAAGTCCTACCGGCTGAGTCATACGTTTCTCAAGTCCTATATCCAGAAGTTTCAGCTCTTCATGGAATCGCTCTTTCTCCTGTCTGGACACATGGGAAAGCCATCCGCCTTTCCCTGCTGCAAGCGCCAGATTCTCTTCTATGGTCATTCCGGGTGCAGTTCCTCTCATAGGATCCTGATACAGGCGACCGATGGTCTTTGCACGTACATGCTGGGGCATAAAAGTAATATCCTGTCCATCCAGCATGATCACACCGGAATCTGTAAGAAAATCTCCACAGATTGCATTAAACAGAGTGGATTTACCAGCTCCATTGGAACCGATGATCGTTGCAAAATCGCCCTTCTCCAAATTCAGGGATAAATCTCTGATGGCCTGTTTCTCGTTTACCGTACCCGGATTAAAAGTCTTGGAAATATGTTCTATCTTCAGCATAAATCACCGTACTCCCTTCCTGTGAGTCATTCTTCTCTTAATCTGCGGCCACTGTTTTTTCAAATATGGGCCTGAAATAGCCAGCACAACGATCACAGAAGATACCAGTTTCAGCATAAATGCCGGCATGTTGAATCTCAGTGCGACGGTATATACCAGACGGAAAATAAAAGATCCAAGGACCATGCCAACAGCTCTCACAAAAATTCCACCTCTGCCAAGAATCGTACCACCGATCAGCAGGGAAGCCAGCGCGATGGTAACCATTCCCTGTCCGATATTGATATCTACAGATTTCTGTGACTGAGACAGAAGACATCCGGAAAGTGCTGTGAAGGAGTTGGCAACACAGAGACCTACAATCGTAGTAAATACCGGATTAATAGATGAGGATTTTACCATATCTGCATTATTTCCTGTTGCCCTGATTGCCAGACCAAGTCTTGTCCTTAAGAAAAATACAAGGAAGACAATCACAATGGCTACTGCAATGAAAGCAACTACAATATCTCCTCTTCCTTTCAGCGGTGTACTTTTCAATGTTTCTTTCATCATGGAAAATACCGTCTCTGTTCTGTTCATATTGATCAGGGAGGAACCTCCCATCACTGCAATATTCACAGAATAAAGAGCCGTATTAACGATAATTCCTGCAAGAAGACTGTCAACACCCAGCTTTGTCTGAAGTATGGCTGTCACAAAGCCCGAGCATATACCTGCAGCCATAGCTGCAAAAATTGATAAAAAAGGATGTCCGCTGACTGCCACTGCTGCTCCCACTGCTGCTCCCAGTGTGAAACAGCCATCAGTGGAAAGGTCACAGACATTCAGCATGGAATAACTGAGAAACAGGGCAAGAACTGTCAATGAACAGATCAGGCCAAGTTTCAGTGCGGTCTCTCCAAGAGAGAGTATAGTCGCAATAGTCACGATGATTTCCTCCAATTTGTATTTATTTTATTACATTCAATGAACAGCAACAGAAAATATCTGCTGCTGTTCATTTTAATCCAGAAAATATATCAGTCTTTTCAACCGGCACAATGGATTCCATAAACCCAGAACTTATTCTGAATTTATTCAAAATGCTGTCCGAATATCCTCATTATTTCTCTACATCATCAAAGCTCTCTGCTGTAACGATCTCATTTACCTGTGTGCATAACGGCTCGAAATCTTTTTTAACAGTTTCAAGATCAAGTCCCAGTCCCTCGCAGGTTTCTGTGTTTACTGTTGCAGTACCATTATCAAAAGTTTCAACAGATGTTGTTGCAGGATCTGCATCATTCATAAGGATGTCTGCGATCATATCTGCTGTCTTCTGTCCAAGGTTTGCATAATCAACACCATATCCGACAAATGCACCGTTTAGTGCAAAGGAGTCAGCTCCTGTATACTGTGGGATACCTGCATCAATGAATTTCTCATAGATAGAAAGCTCTGCTGTCATAATAGTATTATCAGTTGGGGTAAACACTGCGTCAACACCATCTGCAACAAGTGCATCTGCTGCAAGCTGAACTTCATCAGTAGTGGTTCCGGTACGCTCAACATATTCGATTCCGTTCTCATCCATGTAAGCTTTTGCTGCCTCGATGGCTGCTGTAGAGGAATCCTGTCCGATATCATATAAAAGTCCGATCTTCTTGGTATCCGGATTTACAGCTTCGATCAGTTTCATAATGGAAGCGGTATCCAGATAATCGCTTGTTCCGGTAAGATTTGCACCAGGTGCCTCCAGGGACTCTACAAGACCTGCACCAACCGGATCCGATACTGCGGAGAATACAACCGGTGTGTCAGTTCCTTCTGTGCTTGCCTGCATACGCATAGCTACTGGTGTTGCAACGCCAACCATAAGGTCTACACCGTCTGCCTGGAAATCAGAAATAATCTGCTCCATAACATTGGCATCTGCATTACAATTGTCATAGGAAATATCAAAGTTTACACCCTTCTCATCACCGATTTCTTTCAGGCGGCTTTCCAGATTGTCTACGATCTGGTTCAGAGATGCGTCATCTACATAATTGCAGATACCGATCTTGTAGTCCTCTGCAAGAACAGGTGTTGCCATCATCATAGTTGCCATTGTTGCTGCTGCGATTGCGATCATTCTTTTTTTCATAGTGTTTTCCTCTCTCTCTTAAAATTGGCGGGAGCGTGTTTAAAAAGGCTTTCCG
>ERZ1106983.1984-NODE-1984-length-15432-cov-2.926253_pt1 | contig 15432 bp, 6 predicted proteins | sample MGYA00403693_ERZ1106983 | MGnify/ENA primary metagenome ERZ1106983 (study PRJEB35170, sample SAMEA104062420) | human gut metagenome | biome: human gut; feature: human-associated habitat; material: faeces | place: Denmark | collected 2012-07-13 ...
CCAAGCTCAACACGGTATCCCCTTATCTTCACCTGGGAGTCAATTCTGCCTATGTACTCAATATTTCCGTCACCCTTCATGCGGACCATATCACCGGTTCTGTAAAGTCTTCTGTCCTCCTCGCATACGGAGAATGGATTCTCCACAAATACAGAGGCAGTTTTTTCCGGAAGATTATGATATCCTCTTGCGATCTGACGTCCTGCATGGCAAAGCTCGCCGGAAGCTCCCACCGGAAGTCTGTTCAGAGCCTCATCCACAATGTAACTGCGGACATTTCTCTGGGATTTTCCGATCGGAATATTATCATACTGCTTATCCACCCTGAACTCCGTGGAAGATACGGTGTTTTCTGTAGGACCGTAGCCATTGATCATCTGATAAGTACGTTTTCTGTAATGCTTGAATTTCTCTCCGCCCAGTGTAACAAATCTAAGTGCCGGTGCATCCTCCAGAAGTTCTGCAACCAGCTCACCCATCTGTGTAGGGAAGGTTACTGTGGTAATCTTTGCTTCTTTTATATATTTGCTTATGGCAATTGCATCCTTTCGGATACTCTCAGGTAAAATGTATAAGATCGCACCTGCAGTAAGAGGAGCAAAGAGATCGATCACTGACGCATCAAAGCAGAAGCTTGCAAACTCTGCAGTAATGTCATCCGGTGTAAGGCCTCTGTCCTGTGTGATATATTCGATCAGGTTCATCAGGTTTCTGTGTTCCAGCATAACACCTTTCGGCTTTCCTGTGGATCCTGAGGTATAGATCATATACGCAAGGTTCTCAGGTTTGGGAGCGGTAAGTTTGGCAGTAAGTTCAAAATCCTTTGCTTCTGCTGCCACAGAATCCAGACTGATCACATTTCCCTTATAGAAATCTACCAGATTTCTGTACTGATCGATCACAAGAAGATTCTCTGCTCCCGAATCCGTTAACATGTACTCAATTCTGCTCTGGGGGTATTCCGGATCCAGAGGAACATAAGCTCCGCCGGCCTTCATAACACCTACATAAGCGATGGCATATTCCTTTGTCCTGCCGCACAGGATACCGGTTGCCTGCTCCGGACCAAATCCATTTTCCGTAAGCCTCTGTGCAACGTAGTCAGACATTTTATCCAGTTCTCTGTAAGTAAAGTCACCAAATTCATCTCTTACAGCCGGTCTGTCCGGGTACTTCGCTGCTGCCTCCCTGAACAGATCCACAAAGGTCTTTCCTGCATGCTCAGGAATATTCTCCATTTCCGTCTCTTCCTCAAACATCAGTCTGATATCTGCAGGGTCACATTCATTCAGGATTCCCTCAGCAATAAGCTCCAGATTATCTGCCAGATATTTTATGGTTTCTTCCTGGTACATATCGCCTCGGTATTCAATGTCAAAGACAAATTTATTCTTCTCAATGGAGATACTGATGGACACCGGGGCTTTTGCCATATTCAGGCGGACAGGCTCTTCCTGTGCATATTCTCCGCCCACATTGTCAAATTCAAAATTATCACCCTGGTACACAACCATGGCATCTGCCTTAATATTAAACTCATGACTGATCTGTGAGAACGGATAAATATCATTGTTCATGGAATTGATCAGCTGTTTCTGAACCTCAGTGAGACACTGCTCTGTGCTTCCTGCAAAATTACAGTAAACAGGAAGAGTTTTTACAAGCATACCCACTGTTTCCGAAAGTCTGGAATCATTTCTTCCGTGGTAAATAGTGGTAAATACAGCATCCTTCTTAAAGTTATATTTGCCCAATGTAATACCAAAGGCAGAAATAAAGAATACGTTCTCTGTAATTCCATGCTTTTTGCAGAATTCCTTTACACCCTGTACGGAGATTTCTGCTGTTTCCCTGCGGTAAAGCTCAGCTGTGGGAACTGCTCCGCTCTTATCCGGATAGAAGCTGATGCTTCCTCCTGCGTTCTCAAATACAGATCTGTAATAGCCTTCTGCGTTTTTATAAATATCTCCGGCAAGGGCATCCCTGTTGTCCAGAGCAAGATCATAGGAGGTATAGGTCTCCGGTTCCAGTTTCTCACCGCTGTAGGCCCTGTTAATGTCATTCATGATAATGGCAAGGGAGGTACCGTCAGCAACAATATGATGAAGGTCAAGGAACAGATAATTACCTTCACAGGTTCTGTAGATCTCAAACCGGAAAAGCTTCTCATTAAACAGCATGTACGGACGGACCAGTGTTTCTTTATTCATTCCGTTTAGGATCTGTGTTTTGTATACAAGATCATCATTCCGTTTCTGAAGCACATTTCCATTATCGTCCATGAAAAGCTTTGTTTTCAGATAAGGATGGGCTTCCACTGTACTGTCAATGGCTGCTGCAAGTTTATCCAGATCTACCTTTTTGTCAAGTTTCAGCAGATAAGGGATATTGTAGATGGTTGAACCCATATTTGCAGTACATTCAATGAAAATTCCCTCCTGTGTGTTGGTGAGAGGATAACTTTCCTGTACTTCCCTCTTTGTCTCCTTGCCTGCAGTCTTTACAAAGTCCTCCAGCATCTGGATCGTAGGATGATTCTTTACATCCGATGTTTTCACAACAATGTCAAAGGCCTTTGAGATCAGAATATTCAGCCGGATGGCTGTGATAGAGGTCAGTCCTGCCTCATAAATATCTGTGGTGATTCCAAATTCTGTATAACCCAGAACCTCTGCAATGCAGTCAAATAATTTCTGCTGCACTTCGTTTTGTGGCTTAATGATCTCTGCCGCCTTTCTCTCAGGCATTGGGAGAGCCTTCTTGTTTACCTTCTGGTTCTGGTTCAGCGGGATCTTGTCAATCTGCATGGTAACAGCAGGAACCATATATGGAGGCTTTGTCTCCTTGATAAAGTTATTTAAAGCATGAATATCTACTTCGCTGTCAGATACCACATATGCAGCAATATATTTGCCGCCACCCTGCTCATCAAAGGCAACCACAGTGGCATCCTTGATACCAGGATATCTTCTGATCACTTCTTCCACTTCTGAAAGCTCAATTCGGAAACCTCTGATCTTAACCTGGGAATCCTTTCTGCCAATGATCTGGATATTTCCGTCAGGAAGATATCTGGCCACATCACCGGAGTGGTACATTACCTCATAACCCGGAGTATCGTCGTAAATATTCTTTGTGTAGACCTCAGCTGTTTTCTCAGGCTTATTAAGGTATCCTCTTGAAACCTGCCATCCGGTGATCATCAGCTCTCCGCATGCACCTGGAGGAAGCATATGTCCGAACTTGTCTGCAATATAAAGCTTGGCATTATCCAGTGCTTTTCCGATAGGAACATTAGGATAATACTTATCCACCTCAAACAAAGTAATGAAAATGGTAGTCTCTGTAGGGCCATAAGCATTTATAAAGGTATAACCCTTTGGCGGTTCACAGGGAACAAGCTTTTCTCCTCCTACGGAAAGATACTTCAGGCTCTTGCATTCCATCTCAAGTGCAAACTGTCTTCCTACCTGCGTGGTCATAAAGGAATGGGTAATGCCGTTCTCATCAAAATAACTCTGAAGTCCAAGGAAATCCAGACGGATCTCTTCCGGAATAATATGAAGCTGTGCACCGTTTGTAATGGCTCCGTAAATATCCATCATGGAAGCATCAAAGCCAAAGGATGCATAGGCTGCTATCCTGGAATCAGAATCTATACCATAATATCTTCTGTACCAGCGGCAGAATGCAGTAATATTTCCATATTCAAGCATACAGCCCTTTGGCACACCTGTGGAACCTGAGGTGTACAGAAGGATAAACAGATCATGTAACTGAGGTTTTTTAAGCTCAGCCTCTATATCAGCAAGTCCCGGGATCTCATCTGTAAATAACACAGGTCCCTGATAGCCGTCTACCAGATGTAAAAGCTCTCTGTCTGCGATGAGAAGCTTGGCAGCAGAATCCTCCAGCATGTACATGAGACGATCCTTGGGGTAAGTGGGGTCCAGAGGCTGATAAGCGGCTCCGGCCTTGATCACACCCATAGGTGCAATGGCCATATATTCACAGCGAGGGATCAGGATAGATACAACATCCTCAGTGCCGATGCCCTGGGATACAATATATTTTCCAAGTCTGTCGCTGAGCTCGTCCAGTTCTTTGTATGTATATTTCCGGTCTTTAAATACCACTGCTGTGTGGTCCGGAATGGTCTCTGCCAATTCAGCGAACATGTCAGAAATGGTTTTGCTTCTGTCAAATTCGTTTTCTGTATGATTGAATTCTGCGATCTTGTTTACCCCACTCTGAGAGATCACAGAGATTTCAGAAACATATTTTGTTTTCAGCATGGAGCTCATGGCAGCTTCATAGGAATCCAGAATTCCGTCAATAAAGGCCTGGCTGTACATGTCGCTTCGGTATTCTGCTGTAAGCACATAAGTGTGGTTGTACTCTCTTACCTGGATCAGCAGAGGCATTTTCGCCATATCCAGGGAAAGATCGTGGCCTCTGGCAATGGTGTCTCCGATTGGATAATCGTCACTGAGCTCTGCCTGGTATGCAAATGTAAGATCCGAATTCAGCCCATATTTTGCACAGATATCGGAAAATGGGAAAATATCGTTTGCCATGGAGGACAGCATCTGCTCGGAAAGCTCTGCCATATACGCCTGTACGGTGGTCTTCGGGTCGAATTTGCAATAAACAGGAAGGGTTTTTACCAGCATGCAGACTGTGTTTTCAAGCCTGGAATCGTTTCGTCCATTATAAATCGTGGAAAACAGACTATCCTCTGCATTGGAGTATTTTGCCATAAGGATGCCGAACAGACCTGTAAATAAAATATTCGGGGTAACACCCAGCTTCTCGCAATAGGAAAGAATGGCCTCTTCTTTCAGACCCATGGTCTTCTCCAGATAACCTTTTTCAGGAGCTTTTCCATTCAGGTCTGGCATTGGGAGGGATTCCGTTTCAATTCCTTCAAAAATACTGTCATAATATTTCTCGGCTTTTTTGTATTTGCCCTCTTTCATCTGCTGTTCTTCGTCAAGAGCCGCATCAAATCCGGTATAGGACTCTTTTTCCAGTTTTTCACCCATATAGGCCTTATTGATATCCTCGAAAATGATATCATAAGAGTTGCCGTCAGCAATAATATGGTGGAAATCTGTAAAGAGGTATTTCTTATCTTCTGTCACATAAATTGCCACACGAAGGAGACGTCCTTTTTCCAGCTTAAACGGACGTACAAGGCTTTCCTTCTGGCTGGCAAATTTCTCATTTGTGGTCTCGATCACTTCCGGCACAAATGTCTCATTTCCAGGGCGCTGTACCATCTCCCCATTATCATCAAGATATACCTGTGTGAGCAGGTAGGAATGGGCACTTACCATTCTGGCAATTGCATCGGATAATTTCCGGGTATCCACTGCAGGATCCAGTTCAAAAAGGAAGGGGATATTGTATACGGTACTCTCAGGATTTTTGCTGCACTCTGCAAAAATACCCTTCTGGGAACCGGTAAGAGGATAAACCTCTCTCTTTTCGTAGGTTCTGAGCTTCGGCGCCAGCATGACATATTTTTCCAGCTTCTCCACGGTATTGTTCTCGTGGATATCGCTTGTTTTTACGGTAACACCAAATTCCTCTGAGATCAGGACGCAGAGCTTCATTGCACTGATGGAGGAAAGACCGGCCTTATAAAAGCTGGTGTCGATTCCGAAGAAGTCGTTTTCTACTACTTTTGCCACAATGTCAAAAATCTTCTTCTGCATTGGATTTTCCGGCTCTTTCAGATTTCTGGGCTGCGCCACCGGCTTGGGCAATGCTTTTTTGTCAATTTTGCCATTCTGTGTTAAAGGCATTTTTTCCAGCTGGATGAAAACATCCGGAACCATGTAATGAGCCAGGGATTCTGACGCATAAGCGGTAAGCGCTTCAACATCGATCTCACGGTCTGCCATAAAGTAGCAGCAAAGATATTTATTATCCACCGGTACTGTAATACTGGTGATGATTCCTTCGAAGCTGTTAACAACCTCCTCGATCTCACCAAGCTCGATTCTGAGACCGCGAAGCTTGATCTGATTGTCAATTCTTCCGAAAAATTCGATCTCACCATCTGGAGTGATCTTTGCAAGATCTCCTGTTTTATAGGCTCTTTCGCCGTTGAGAGTGATGAAAACTTCTGCTGTTTTCTCCGGCAGATTGATATAGCCCCGACCTACACCAAGACCTGCAATTACAAGCTCTCCTGTCTCTCCGTCCGGAAGAATCCTGTTCTCTTTGTCAACCACGTACACCTGAACGTTGCCGTTTGGCTCTCCGATGGTAATATTTTTGCTGTCGGTGATCACCTTCATGGTACAGCTGATGGTGGTCTCGGTTGGTCCATAGCCGTTCATAATATAAGCATCCGGGTTTACTGCGTGGATCTTGTCAAAAAGTGCAGGCGGGAATGCTTCTGCTCCTACGTCAAATACCTTGATCTGGGCAGCTGCTTCCTGAAGCTGGGGCAGATCGATCATATTGGAAAGATAGGTAGGAGTTGTGGTCATAATATCCACTTTATTTTTTACAATTAAATCTCCAAACATAATGGGATTCAGGATCTCTTCATCGCTTGCGATCACTGCGGTCATTCCATTGGTGAGGGGGAGAAATTCCTCAAGCACCGAAACATCAAATGTCATGGCTGCCATGGAAAGGGAAACGCTTCCCCTGCTTACATAGCCATAGGTTTCTGCATTCTTTGGATTGGGATTTACAAAATTGGCAAGGTTGATATGCTCGATCATAACACCTTTTGGTTTTCCAGTAGAACCGGAGGTGTAAATACAGTAGCAAAGATCATGTTCCTTAATCTGGGTATCCGGGTTCCCGGCATTTGAATTTTCCAGCAGTTCTTCAAGCAGAAGCACCGTACAGGAAAGCTTGGAAAACAGCTCCTGGCGCTCCTTCGCGATCTCCTTTGTGGTGATAATAAAGGGAACTCCTGCATCTTCAAAAATGAACTGCACACGGTCATCGGGATAATCCGGGGCTGCAACAGCAAAAGCGCCACCAGCCTTCAAAATACCCTGACGGACTGCGTAAAAGTCACAACAGCGCTCCAGTACCACACCTACGATTTTTTCACAGCCAACGCCTTTTTCAATAAGAGAATTTGCAATTCTGTTTGCCCTTTCGTTCAGCTGTGCGTAGGTAAAGCTTTCCTTGCTGGAAGCTACAGCACATTTGTCAGGATGAAGCCGCACCTGCTCTTCAAACAACTTTGTCACAGGCTGAAATTCAAAAACAAAATTGCTCTTTTCGTTAATGTCAGACATTTCCTGCACCTCCTAAAATGATATTATAGTATTATTCATATCAATTGCGCGGATATAATCCATTGATTTTGAAATCTTTTTCACCAGCTCAATTCCATGGATATCAAACTCCTCATGGTCATAGCTGTATTCCAGCGGATTAAAATTCACTCCGTTGTCTCTTATCCTTAACTGGCAAATGTCATCCTCCAGGGAAAGGTTGATGTCGATCCAGTTGGAAGTTTTTCCACCAAATTTAATGATATTCACAGTCATTTCTTCTGCACACACGGCAGCAAGATTGGCTCTGTTTCCGGATACACCGTTTTCCTTGCAGAACTCCAGGATTTTTCTGTTAACCGCGCCAGCTTCTTCCATGGTGCTCTTAATGGAAAAATCAAGATTGGTTCCGGGATTTTGATCAGGAACAATATAAAAGGTAGAGTTTTTGTGTTTGATCTTTCGAAAAATCCAGGCTGCGATCAGGGTTATGACCTCTGTGGCAACAAATGCAACACCAATTCCATTTGTACCGATTCCATCAATCTGTTTCCAGATAGAAATTCCTATAAATGTTGCAGGAAGAACTGCCACTGCGTTTTCAAGGAAGGTAACAAAGCTTGCAATTGCAGTCTCTTCAATAGATTCATAATAGCTTACGGTAAATTTATTCCAGAGATAAGGCACTACACACAGAGCAAAAATACGCAGTGCATGAACCATCTCCCGTCCCAGCTCTCCGCCGCCTCCGAACATGATGGTGATCTGTTCTGTAAACAGCATGATCAGAACGAATATGACTGCCAGCACGATGTAGCTGTATTTCAGCATTTTTTTGCACAGGACACGGATTCCCACATAGTCTTTTTCTCCAAAAAGAATTCCTGCAACATTAGGAATTACACCAATGATTCCGCCTGTAAGCATTTCCACGATCAGCAAAACATTGTCACAGACCGTAAATACTGCCATTCCGTCTTCCCCGATCTGATTCATGATGATGGTGTTCAGGCCAAGGGCTTTTACAAAATTGGTTGCCATGAAAACAAGCATGGGCACACCTGTAACCACCGCTTCCTTCACGATTCCGAAATCCTTTGCATTCAGCCGCACGAAACTGATATTCCTCTTATCTGAGCGAATGTAGAAAAGAAAAACCACCATGGCAAAAAGGAAGCCAAGTACCGTTGATAAGGATGCACCTGTGACTCCAAGTGGTGTAAATCTAAGAAATATGTAATCCAGCACAAGATTTATCACGTTGGCTGCGATCAGATAAACAGAAGCAAGCTCCGGATGGTTTTCCACCCCAAGGTAATTTACCATCATCAGACCAATTCCGATTACCGGTGCACCTAACATGCTGATGCGGATATAGTCTCTTGTATAAGTTGTCAAAACTCCGTCTCCAGATACCAGAAATCTGGCAATAGGTCCTGCGGCAGGAAATGCAATGAGTGAAAACAGCAATCCCACCACGAGTGTGACGATGAAAGTGGCTGAAAACAATCTCGAGGCCCCTTCTTTGTCACGTTTACCAAGCATATTTCCTGCGGCTATGGAACCTCCCACACCCAGACAGTAACCAGTAAGCTGAACTATCGTTTCAACCGGAAGACTCATTGTAACTGCGGACATTGCTTCTACACCAATTAAATTACTTACAAAGATGGTGTCCACAATGTTTCCAAGCTGAAGTGCCAGCGACATCATAATACCTGGAACGATATACTTGTTTAATTTCGCATTCAGCAATCTGTTATTTCTGTTTTCCACCATTCCATCCCCTTTCGAAATTTTGGAATATTTCTAAACAAAATCAGAATACTCCATATTTATATATAATTTAGCAAAAAATGAAATTTTTTTCAATAAAGCAACGAAAATAACGTCAAATTAAACAAAAATAACTTAAAAAAATACCGGTTTCCCGAAGCTATCCCTTTAATGGAATTCTTCGAAAAACCGGTATTATCCTTCCTGATATGTAACTATTCAGCAAGCTCCAGAACATGTTTAAAAAAAGCTTTCTGCAAGATGTACGTCACAATTTGCGGAGCCTGCAGATTGCAGGAAATAAATTTTCAGGCAAGCTCCAAAGCCCTGTGGCAGGCTGCTTTATGCCCCTTTTCCACCTCCTGAAGCACAGGAGCTTCCTGCCTGCAGCGGTCTGTTGCATAGGGACAGCGGGTATGGAATTTGCATCCTGACGGTGGATTGTAGGCACTTGGCACGTCACCCTCCAGAATGATACGCTGACGTTTCTTCTTCACATCTGGAAGCGGGATTGCAGAAAGAAGAGCCTTGGTATAAGGATGCATTGGGTTCTCGAAAAGCTCCTCACTGTCAGCAAGCTCAACAAGAGATCCCAGGTACATAACACCAATACGGTCACTGATGTGCTTCACCATGGAAAGGTCGTGTGCAATAAACAGGTAAGTCAGCCCACGCTCTCTCTGAAGCTGCTCCAGAAGGTTGATAACCTGTGCCTGGATGGAAACGTCCAAAGCAGAAATGGGCTCATCGCATACAATAAAATCCGGATTTACTGCAAGTGCACGTGCAATACCAACACGCTGGCGCTGTCCACCGGAAAACTCATGAGGGAAACGATCTGCGTGCTCTGCCTGAAGACCAACGGTTTCCAGAAGCTCAATGACCTTGGCATCACGTTCTTTTTTATTGGCAGCAAGACCATGAGCATCAATTCCCTCTGCTACAATATCCAGAATTTTTCTTCGCGGGTTCAGGGATGCATATGGATCCTGGAAAATCATCTGCATTCTTCTGCAAAGTTCATGTCTCTGCTTTGTATCCAGATTCTTGTCAATTTTCGTTCCATCGAAAGTTACCGTACCATCTGTAGGATCATACAGATGGATAACAGTTCTTCCGAAGGTAGATTTACCACATCCAGACTCTCCAACCAGACCAAGAGTCTCTCCTTTATAAATCTGAAGGGAAATGTCATCAACTGCTTTCAGGATCTTTTTATTTCCAACATTAAAGTATTTCTTCAGGTTCTTGACATCAAGAAGTACCTGCTTTTCATCATTTTTCATCAGAGTTTACCTCCTGTGCCATCTCGTCAAGCATCCAGCATGCTGACTTGTGATTCTTGCCGCAATCGGTATAATCCGGCATGTATTTCTGGCAAACGATCATTGTCTCCTTACATCTTGCCGCAAAAGGACATCCAACCGGAGGCTCCATAAGATCCGGAGGAGTTCCCGGAATTGCCTGAAGCTCACCGCCTTTTTCGTGTGCTTTTGGAATAGAACGAAGAAGGCCTTTTGTATATTCGTGACATGGGTTGTGGAAAATATCTTCCACATCTCCTGTCTCAACTAATTTTCCGCCATACATAACAGCAACACGGTCTGCAATATTTGCCACAACACCAAGGTTATGGGTAATGATGATAATGGATGTTTTGATCTTTTTCTGAAGATCGCGCATCAGATCCAGAATCTGTGCCTGGATCGTTACATCAAGGGCTGTGGTCGGCTCATCTGCGATCAGCACCTTGGGATCACAGGCCAGTGCAATGGCGATGACAACTCGCTGTCTCATACCACCGGACAGCTGGTGTGGATACTGGTCGTAACGTGCCTCCGGATTGGAGATTCCAACCAGGGAAAGAAGCTCAATGGCTCTTGTCTTACGGTCGGCTTTACTCATCTCCTTGCGGTGCTCTTTCAGCATTTCCTCGATCTGTTTTCCAACCTTCATGGTCGGGTTCAGGGAAGTCATGGGATCCTGGAAGATCATGGCAATCTCGCTTCCGCGCACCTGCTGCATCTGACGTTCTGAATATTTGGTCAGATCATTTCCCTGAAACATTACGCTTCCTTCTACTACTTTTCCATTCTTTGGGAGGATTCCCATAACACCTTTCATGGTAATGGATTTTCCGGAACCGGACTCTCCTACTACCGCAAGTGTCTCCTGCTCATTCAGGTAAAAATCCACGCCGCGCACAGCCTGGACAACGCCCTTGTGCGTCTTGATGTGGACTGTAAGATTCTTAACTTCTAATATTTTTCCCATAGCTGTACCTACTTTCTCATCTGCGGATCAAGGGCATCACGAAGTCCGTCGCCCAGAATACTGAAGCATACCATAATCAGTACGATAACAATTGCCGGGAAAATCAGTACATGTGGATACATTCGCAGTACCTGATAACCACCGTTGATCAATACACCAAGGGAAGCCTGCGGCTCTGCCAGACCAATACCAATGAAGCTTAAGAATGCCTCGGTAAAGATAGCGCTTGGGATTGTGAACATCACGTTGATTACGATAACGCTGACTGTGTTCGGGATCAGATCCTTCATAATAATGTTGAATTTGCTGGTTCCAAGAACCTGAGAAGCAAGTACGAATTCCTGATTCTTCAGTTTCAGGATCTCGGCACGAACCAGTCTGGCCATGTTTACCCATCCGGTAATGGAAAGTGCAGCGATAATAGTTCCTACACCAGCTGGGAATGCCATCAGGAAAAGGATTACAATGATAAGGCTTGGGATTCCAACCAGTACCTCAATAATACGCTGCATAACAGCGTCTACCTTTCCCCCGAAAAGAGCGGAAACAGCACCGTAAAGAACACCTACAACCAGATCCAGGATTGCAGCTACCAGTGCGATCATAAGGGAAATTCGGGTTCCCATCCAGGTACGTACCCACAGGTCACGTCCAAACTGGTCAGCACCAAAAATGTGTGCTGCGCTTGGAAGTCCATATACATTGTTATAATCAGTGTCTCTAAATGAATATTTACTGAAGATCGGTGCAAAAATGGCAAGCAGGATAATTCCGATCAAAATAAATAATGCTACAACTGCTGCCTTGTTTTTTTTCAGACGGATCCATGCGTCAGCCAGCATAGTGGAAGCAGGAGCTGCGATGTGCTCTTTTTCAGAGGCTTCTACTTTCGCTTTCTGATACATGCTGCGGTCAATTTTTGATTTGTCCACGATCAGCTCTCCTTTCCTTTGGCAAGACGAATTCTCGGATCAATAAGAGAATAAGCCAGGTCAACAAGCAGTACAATCAGCATATAGAATGCGGCATAGAAAATAGTAATACCCATGATCACCGGATAATCATTGGCCTTGATACAGTCTACGAAAAGGCTTCCGATACCAGGAATACTGAAGATGTTCTCTACAGCAAGAGATCCTGTCATAAGGTTTACTACGATTGGTCCTAAAATAGTTACAACCGGAAGGATGGAGTTGCGGACTGCATGACGCATAAGGACTTTCATCTGGCTCAGCCCCTTGGCTCTTGCAGTTACGATGTAATCCTGATCCAGTACATCCAGCATTTCGGTACGCATAAAACGGGCAACCATAGCTGTTGCACTGAACGAAAGCGCAATGGACGGCAATACGGAACAATTCCAGCCAGTCCAGAATCCAACCGGGAGAGCGCCCCATTTCAGACCTATGTAATACTGAAGAAGGGCTGCGGCGACAAAGTTCGGCACCGAGACTCCAAGCACTGCCAATATCATAGTAAAGTAATCAATTCCGCTATTGTGCTTCCAGGCAGCCAGGATTCCTAAAATTAATCCGATTGCAAGTCCGATCAGTACTGCCTGGATACCAATCAGCGCAGATGGTCCGAGACGACCTGTGATAACCTTGGAAACATCCTGGTTTACATAAGTAAAGGAAGTACCCAGGTCTCCTTTCAGCATGTTCTTAATATATTTCACATACTGCATGGGAAGAGAATCATTTAATCCATACATTTCCAGCACACGTTCCTGCTGCTGAGGTGTCATAATACTAAAACGCTCAGCATCAAAAGGTGTACCTGGAAGATTTTTCATCATGAAAAAGGTACAGGTTACAATTACCCACAAGGTAACCAGAATGTACCCCAATCGCTTTAATACATATTTCAGCATGACATCACCTTTTCTGTTACTGTGCACGTAGTGAACAGTACTCCTTTTCTTTCTGTGAAAAACAGACCGTATACCGGCTGTGTAAGCCACTGCTGTATACGGTCCGTTACTTGTTCCTTAAGGAATATTACTTGAATTTGAAGCAAACCTCTGAGATCTGTTTCGCTGCCAGTTTATATCCAACAATCACCTGAATAAGAGATTATTCGAAAGAAGCGTACTTGAACTCAAGCGGAACACCGATTGGATGGCTGATCAGGTTCTTGACATTGGATTTTGTCAGAACAGCGGAACCTCTGTGGTATACAGGAGCAACAACTGCGTCTTCCTCAACCAGCTTCTTCTCAGCTTTCAGCATGTCATCAAGACGAGCTGCATCGTCTGTCTGAGTCTTAGCATCAGAAATCAGTGCATTGTAATCTGCATCGTTGTAGTTTCCACGGTATGGAGTTCCATTTGTCCACAGATCAAGGTATGTCATAGCGTCATCATAGTCAGCACCCCATGCTGTTACAGCAAACTGATAGTTGTTGGCATCCATCAGCTCTCCACGTCCCTGTACAGTCTTGGTATCGATTACTACGTTCAGACCAAGTGTTGTAACAAGCTCGCTCTGGATAAATGTTGCAACGGATTTGGATACAGAGTCATCAGCTACAAGAAGAGTAACCTCTGAAGGTGCGCTTCCAAGCTCCTCAACTGCTTTGTCATAGTACTCTTTTGCCTGCTCCGGATCATATGGGGAAACATCTCCGTTCAGCTCACGGAATGTCTTCTCTCCATCACCGCTCATGCCGTCTGCTACAAGACCAAATCCTGGTGCAGAACCATCAGCAAGAATGTTATCTGTAAGAGCGCTTCTGTTCATAGCAAGAGAAATAGCTTTTCTCATGTTTACATTGCTCATTACGTCATCTGTAAGGTTGAACTGTACATAGCTTGTACGGAAGTCGATCTCCTGGGAGAATTCCGGATCATCCTTGTATGCTACTACGTTTGCAGAATCAAGTTTAACCTGGGAAAGCTCGCCAGCCTGATATGCGCTTAATGCAGCTGCAGCATCTTTGATTACACGAACCTGTGCATCTTCGATTGCTACGTTGTCTTTATCCCAGTAATTGTCGTTTTTAGCGAAAGTAACGCCTACAGCCGGATCATAATCTGTGATCACGTACGGTCCGCAGTAGAGCATGCTGTCTGGGGAAAGAGCGAAGTTTGTGCCCTGCTCTTCACAGAATGCTTCGTTAACCGGGAAGAACATATCCATTGTAGTAAGGTTCAGGAAGTATGGTGTCGGGCTCTTCAGCTGAACTTCCAGTGTCTGATCGTCAACAGCCTTAACGCCTACCTCAGAAGCCTCAACGCTTCCCTCATTATACTCCTGACCATTTACGATGTAGTCTGTCATAATGAAGCTGTAGCCGTTTGTTGCGTCTGCGCTCATCTGTTTCAGCCATGCATATACGAAATCTGCTGCTGTTACAGGCTCACCATTGCTCCACTGGATTCCGTCTCTTAAGTGGAAGGTGTATGTAAGCTTGTCATCGGATACCTCATAAGTATCGCAAAGAGCTGGCTGAGGCTGGTTGTTCTCGTCCATACGGAACAGTCCCTCTTCTGCCTGGTTCAGTACCAGGAATGCATTCTCCTCGGATGCAGCCCACGGTACCAGAGTCTTGATCTCGAAATCAGTAGCAACGCTGAGTGTCTCTCCCTCTGCGAATACTGCTGATGCACCTGTAACAGTCATGGTGAGTGCCATTCCAAGTGCTACTGCTGCTTTCATCATTTTCATAGTTTTTTCTCCTTTCTTATCCGTCCTTTATGCAGGTACGGTAGTAAGCCTTTGCCGTTCAGAGTTTAAATGGAGCTTTATAGTAAAAAAACATTTTCTATTTTGCAACTTAGTCACGATGTAGTTTCATGCGCCTTTGCATAAATAAAAAATGTTCTCTTTGCTCGCCTCTTTTTGGTAATTTTAGTATAGCAAAGTGTTGTAGTGTTGTCAATTGTTTTTTATTATTCTTTATTGCTTTTTATTGTTTAGAATTGGTTTTGTACGAATTATGTATTTATTTTGTACAAATTCTGCTTTTTCAAGGAAAAATAAGTAAAAAATATCGGATGCAGCTGGGTGCTTCAACTGTATCTGGCTTCCTGTTTTCCTCTTTAATGTGTTGAATGTGTTGAAAAGTTCTTCAGGAGGGGCGCATTTGGACAATATGTATTACTCACTCGCCGGCGCAACGCTCCAGC
>ERZ1106983.2006-NODE-2006-length-15251-cov-3.690050_pt1 | contig 15251 bp, 10 predicted proteins | sample MGYA00403693_ERZ1106983 | MGnify/ENA primary metagenome ERZ1106983 (study PRJEB35170, sample SAMEA104062420) | human gut metagenome | biome: human gut; feature: human-associated habitat; material: faeces | place: Denmark | collected 2012-07-13 ...
TTATCTATCGCTGTATTGGAAATGAAATGAAGAACGGGATTCTGGCGTGCGGTTTTATGCGGAAAGAGACAGCGGACCGCTCGCAGTATCATTTTTCGAACGAGTATTACAGCTGTTTCGTGCTGCTGCGCGGGAGCGGGGAATATATTGCCGAGGACGGCACCTCCTATCCGCTGCAGGCGGGAAGTCTGGTCCAGCGTCTGCCGGGTGTGCCGCATTCCACACGCGTAGACCCCGATGGGAAATGGCTGGAATTTTTTATCTCGATTGGGAAACCGTTTTTTGATTTTTTCTGCTCGCTTTCGGTTCTGAACCAGGAGCCGGTGTTAAAGGCAGAGCTGCTTCCCGGCGATCTCGAGCGGTATCAGAAGCTTCTGCAGTCGTTAAAGGCCACACCGGACAGTCTGCTGCCTTTGCGGATTCCGGAGATGGAAAAAGAGATTCTGCGAATGTACGGCTACCATGCGCACCGGGTGAATCTGCAGCGGGATCCGATCGAGGCCGCCTGCGATATGCTCTCGCAGAATCTTGATGAAGAAATTTCTCTCGAAGAGCTTGCCCGGTCACTCCAGATCGGTTATGAGACGTTTCGAAAAGTATTTAAAAAACAGACCGGCGTCTCTCCTGCACGGTACCGCACCAGGAAGAGAATGGAGCAGGCCCGTATTCTTCTCGAGGGCGGCGTACCGATGAAGGAAATTGCCGGTCTTGTCGGATATGGCGATGTCTATGCGTTCAGCAAGCAGTTTTCCCGGTTCTTTGGATTCCCACCTGGAAAGTACCGCGCACGTCTTCACACGGATGCGCCGGATTTAGAACAGTTTTAAGATATCGTCCACGGTTTTACGTTTCGGCTTGTCCGGGTTGATGGCACGGTAGCCGACAGCAATGACAGCACCAAGGAGCTCATTCTCCGGAATGGAGAGGGCTTCACGGATAGCTTTCTCATCACGGATTCCCATAATCAGAGTATCAAGGCCGAGTTCTCTTGCGCGCAGGATCAGGTTTTCGTCATGCAGGCCAAGATCGTAATAGCCCCAGCCGTTTCCGACTTCATTGTCCGGTGTTCCGTCCTGCGTGAAGCCGGAGCGGTCTTTTACGAATGCTGTTACGACAAGTGCGGCTCCCTTTGAACTCTTCTGATTGAATTCTGGAAGGCATTTTGCGGAAAATTCTTCGACTTTCTCCGGTGTTACAAGGGCATAGTACCGTGTTGTCTGTGAGTTTTTCCAGGATGGTGCCTGAATCGCTGCCTGTACGATCTCCTGGATCTGCTCTGCGGTTACGTGTTTCTCCGGAGCAAACGCGCGGATGCTTCTTCTTTCTTCCAGCAGTTTTGTAAATTCCATGGTGTATATCCTCCTTTTATTTATAAAGCCTCGTAATCTTCCCGTGAAAAACGGTGATACGTCAGGCCGAATTCATTTTCTTCGACACAGTAACAGTATTCATCTACAGACGGGTCTGAAAAAGAAAATACATGGCCCATCTCATGCTCCTCGGATGCGTTTTCTTCCACGGTAGTATGCATTTTCTCTGCATAGGAAGAAAAGCAGTTTCGAACCTGTTCCATTGTGTTTCCAGGCGTTGTGATCACCTGCAGAAGGTTCTGCAGGAGCTCCGGAACAGGAATTTTCCGCTCGATATAAGAACATCCCTCCTCCGGGATTTCCATGCAGTAGCGGTCCTTGACCGCTGAAATCGCAAGTGTTCCAAGACGCGGCTGTACTTCCTTACAGAACGCGGCAAGTGCCGCATCCAGGTCTTCTGTTTCGTCTAAAGAGAGGGAACGGCGCAGGGACTCCACCGGGTAGTAGAGCTTCATCGTACCGCCCTCATAGCCGATCTTCACCTGCCATTCCCGAATCGTATCGGTAATATGTTTTTCCAACAGTTTTGCTGTCATATTTTTTCAGTCACCTCCATTATGCTGCATGTGCAAAAAATACAGTATTATTATCGCATGAATTGGGCGTTGTGTGAACACTTAATTTTTTGTTTTTTACAAAAAGAAAAGAATCACTTTTTTTACTCCTCGAAACGTCAGAAACCTCCGCCAGAAAAGCTGGAACAGAGGTTTCTGTGATTTCTTATGTCAGAAGAATTTCTCAGTCATTTTGTTCTGAATTACTCTTCGTCGTCTTTTTTCTTTCTGCCGCGGAGTTTGAATCCAAGTCCGCCAGCGCCAAGAGATGCAACTGCCATGCTTACCCATCCCCAGATGTTGGTAGCATCACCGGTCTTTGCATTATCACTCTTCTTGGAAGTAGAGGTATTGGATACTTTATTACTTGCAAGCGGAGTAGATGTTGCTTTCGGGGTGCTTGTCGGGGTCTTCGTCGGCTGCGTCGTAGGTATTGTGGTAGGAGCAGTCGTCGGGGTTGTGGTTGGTGCTGTTGTAGGTGTAACCGTCGGAGTCTCAGTTGGGGTAACCGTCGGAGTCTCGGTCGGGGTTACGGTTGGGGTCTCTGTAGGAGTAGGAGTCGGCTCTTCTGCTGATTTCTTCCAGGTGAAGCTAAGATCCTGATATCCCAGTGAAGAAACTGTAATTTCAAAGGAATCGCCCTCTGCGAACGGTGCTGCATCTGTCTTTAAGGAACCATCCTCATTGAACAGTACAACAGCTCCTCTTCCGCTTGCTGCATATGCTTTTCCATTTACAGTAACAGAGGTAATGTTCTTCAGATAATCTGCAAACTCTTCATCTGTTGCATCCCCTTTCTTAAGCAGACCCGGTGTTGTCGTATCTTCGTTAAATGCTGCCGGCATCTCTTCCGTGTAAAGGATAAAGTCTGCGGAAAGATCTGCATATTTACCATTCTTATCGCTGACAGTCAATGTATAAGAACCTTTCTCTGCATTCTTGAAGTACAGAGTATCACCGGACACGGTTCCCGTCAGACCTTCTACTGTATAGACAGCATCGTAATCATCCGGCAGGCCTTCCAGTTTAACAGAAGCATTTCCAGATGTGACAGACGCATTCTCTACAGAAAATTCATATGCAAACTTAACCGGTACATATACATCTGCGTCGACTTCGTAAATTCCCTTGCTGGTGTAATAGGTAATTTTGTTGATGGTCTGTCCCATCATACTCTTGTAATGTTCAGAAGAAGTCGGGCAATTATGAACGCTTGTGGTAAATCCAGTGCTCCATGCCAGCTTAGACACTCTCCAGATATTCTCCAGATGACGCATTCCGTAATCGTTGCCCTCTTTTGTGCTGACAACAACACCATATACGGTATCTTCGCCTGCTTTGATGGTATCAGTAAGACCATCCAGATCCAGCTGATAATCACCGTATTTGCTGTTAGTGGAGAGCTCTGCCGTTACATTTTCCAGCTTTGCTGTCTCGGTTCCCTGAACAGCACCAAAGGTTACATTGCCGTCTGCATCTACAGATGCTTCTTTGTAATAAGACGGAACCTCATGTAAAGTGTAATATGCATAGCTTGCATTCTCATACAGTGCATCTTTTCCGGTATACGTTGTGGTGGATGTCTGTCCACGGTTGGTAACGGTGATTTCTACAGAATCCTCATCTGTCACTTTCGTGTATTTGCTCAGATCCATACCCTCTGTTACTTTTACTGGGAAGGTGATACCTGTAATATCGCTTCCGTCTGCATTCACATGGTAAGATCCGCCAGAAAGGGAGGCTGTTCTTGTTTTGTTCTTGGTTGCGGAAGTAAATGCATCTACTGGAATATCGTTATGAACCTCTGCCTGATAGAACTCAGCATACGGAATGTTCATTAATACATACTGGGACTGAAGTGCTTCGATTGCTGCATTCAGATGCTCTGTTGCTTCGTCTACGGTTCCCTGGCTCTGTTTTTTCTCCAATGCTTCTTTTGCTTCTGCCAGTTCTGTCTGCATATTATTCCAGGAAGTTTCCGTGTAAAGATCTTTATTCAGTGCATCTGCCTTTGCAATTGCCTCTTCCAGTGCTGCTGTGCTCTCTACCGGATCAGCTCCTACAATATTCGCTTTGGTTGCTTCAAAAGTGTAGGAAGCATCTGCATAGCCAAGTGCATGAATCGTAATCTTCCAATAACCGGTTCCATCCGTTCCCTCCGGTAAAGTGCAGCGCAGGGAATCGGTAAGGCCAAGCTGGATTCCCATTACTTTATGCATCCAGTTATCTGCTGCGAATTTTGTTCCATACGTTGCTTTTGCATTCGTATAAGTGGAATCATCACCGTAATAAGTCCAGGTTACGGTCTGCAGATTAGCAGCCAGATCGCCGTAATCTCCCGTTAAATCTACGCGAAGGAATTCTCCATAAGAACCATTGGCTTCTTTCACGGTCAGTCCTACGGTCTCAGCATCCGGAGCTGTCTTCAGCGCCTGATCTTTGATTCCGGATTCACTTCCTGTTGTTCTTGCAGAGAAGGAGAAGCTTCCATCTGCATTTTTCACTGCTATCTTCAGACCGTTTGTGTTTTCTGTTACATCTGCAACCAGGCCTGTATAGCTCTGCAGTTTATTTTCAGAAAATCCACCGGAAAGTGTTCCGCCGTTTTCTACCACAACATACTTTTTGCAGAAATCTTCGTAATCATCTTCCGAAACTTTTACAGGCACATATTTCAGACCTTTTACTTCATAATGATCAATCTGGCTCTTATCGTAAGTTACGGTCTCGCCGTTCGTCAGAACTGCCGTGGTTGCTGCGGTATAATATGCTACATCATAGGTTGTGCCATCTTTCATGTAGATAGTCGCTGCGCACTGGAAGCTTCCTCTGTGCAGTCCATGGTTTGTAGTCGCACGGGTTACAACATCAAAAGCGCCTTTATCACTTTCTTCGCGACTGTCAGTTTCATCCGAACCAGCGTCGCTTCCTGCCGCCTGAACTCCTTCTGCTGCCCAATATTCAGCCCAGGTAAGACCTGCATATACATATTTATATGTTGTTTCTTTCTTCTCATAAGTAAAGGAAAGCGTCTTGTAACCTGTTGCAGTTACTTCGATTTCAAATTTATTTCCTTCTGCAAAAGCGGCAGCTGTCAGATCAAGCGTACCGTCTTCTTTGATCAGAATTGTTTTCCGTTTTCCAGTTGCTGCATATTCTTTTCCATTTACTTTTACCGAAGTGATGTTCTTGATATAATCAGCAAAGTCATCTTCTGATGCATTCTCTGCTTTTACAAGCGCCGGAGCACTTCCTTTTTCGTTGTAAGCAGCCGGCATTGCATCTGTATACAGAGTAAAGCTCTGTGTCAGATCTGCATAAACACCTTTTTTATCATGAATCGTCAGAGTATACATTCCTTTTTTCGCATTTGCGGAATAAGAAATGGTATTTCCGTCTACTGCAAATCCATCCAGACCATCTACGGAATATTCTGCATCATAATCAGCCGGAAGTCCGGTTACGGTCATCGTTGTCTTTCCAGCGGAAAGAGAAGCGTCTTCTACGGATACACTTGCCTCAAATTTTGTTGGAACAAAAATATCATTCACTGGAATCGTGTAGATTGCTTTGCTGGTATAATAAGTAACCTTATTGATATGCTGTCCCATCATGCTCTTGTAATGTGCAGAAGAAGTCAGGCATCCATGTACCTGTGTTGTAAATCCAGTTGACCATGCCAGCTCTGTTCCGCGCCAGATATTTTCCACATGACGCATACCATAGTCATTGCCTTCTTTCGTGCTGACAATAACACCATAGATCTGATCGGTTCCAACATCAATCGTGTTCTCCAGTCCGTCGAGATCCAGCTGATAATCTCCATATTTTGATTCAGTCATAAATTCCGGAGATACATTGGTCAGTTCAATTGCAGTTCCAACTGTTTTTCCAAAAGAAAGAGAGCCATCTGCATTTACCGTTGCTTCTTTGTAGTAAGAAGGTACTTCGCTTAATACATAATATGCATAGTCTGAGTTTTCAAATAAGGCGTCTTTTCCAGTGTATGTCTGTGTAGATGTCTGACCACGGTTTGTTACTGTAATACTTACAGAGTCAGAATCTGTTACTTTCTTAAATTTGGAAAGATCCACTCCTGTTACTTTAACCGGGAAGGTAATTCCATTGATTGCACTTCCATCTGCATTGGTATGATAAGAACCACCGGCAAGAGTGGCTGTTCTTGTTTTGCTCTTCGTTGCGGAAGAAAATACATCCACTGGAACAGAGTTGTTTACATCTGCAGCATAAAATTCATCATACGGAATGTTCATCAGAACGTAAGCCACCTGCTCAGTTGGAGTCTCGGTCGGGGTCGCCGTTGGGGTTGCGGTTGGCGTTGCTGTCGGGGTCGCCGTCGGAGTCGGTGCTTTAACAAGGCCTTTTACTGCAGTATTCAGCGCATCTTTCGCGGTATCAACAGCGCTCTGGGATTCTTTTGCAGAAAGAGCAGATTTTGCTGCGGTAAGAGCAGTCTGGACAGCTTTCCAGGAGTCTGCGGTGTAGTCAGCTTCCTTTAATGCTTCGGCATCTGCGATTGCTTTTTCAAGTGCTGTGGTGTCTACTGCTTCTGGAGTCGGGGTTGCTTTTTGGGTTGCTGCAAGAGCCGCGGTTTTTACTGCATTCGAAGTTCTGGTTGCACCCGATACAATATCCCATCCTTCAATGTTTTCAATCGTTGCATCTTTTCCAAGAAGTTTCGTTTTGAATCCTTTGCTGTTTGTAGCTGCTTTTTTAAAATATGTAGCATTTTCTGTATTGTATCCAGAACCAGGTGTTACTGCAATATCAGAAAACTTACCGTCTGCAACTGTGATTTTGACATTAACGTCATATTCATCCCATGCATTCTCATCCTCATCGTCTTCTGCAGTTCTGGTAACATGAGCCGTAGACTCATAAGTGCCATCTGCCAGCACGCCACTTGTAGCATCCGCCAGTGCGGTTCCCGGGAGCAGGCTCATGGTCATGGAAGCTGCCATTACGGCTGCTAATGATTTTTTCTGAAGTTCTTTTCTTTTGATCATAACTTCCTCCTTTTTCCTTTTCCACAGTTTTGCAGGAAAAACAGGGGCAAAACTGTTATTTATTATTATATTAGTTTATACTAATTAATAATCGTTTTAACTAACCATAAAACATTTTACTAATTTTAGATTGTTTTGTCTAACTCTTAACTGAGTATTTTTTCTCAAAAGCGTACAGATACTGTTTATTGAGATTTTTTATTATTAATTTGTATGTTTCTTTGAAATTTGCGGACCGATTTTTGTCTCCGCACAGATAAATGGTACTAGATGTGCAGTACCTACCGCGAAGAACTCTTCCGTCCTTCGCGTTTTACTGCCGAAAGAATGCGGTCAGAAAGGATTCCGATCAGCATTCCGGTAATGACACCGGCTACGAGAAGTGCCGGTAAATAATAGAACAGTTTGCGGTTCTGTACAACGAGAGCCGCCACGCAGATCTGCGCGACATTGTGCGTCACGCCGCCTGCAATACTTACACCGGTGATACTGAATTCTTTGATATGTTTCAGTAAGAACATCACAAGAAAACTCAGGAGTCCGCCGGCAAGACTGTAAAGAATGGACATTCCATTTCCGAACAGATAGCCCATCAGAAGAATGCGGGCAACGGAAATCATCAGGACTTCCCCGGCCGGAAGGAAAAAGAGACCGACAACGACAACCAGATTGGCAATACCAAGTTTAATGCCGGGAACGCCGAGGTTGATCGGGATCAGTACCTCCACGTAACTGAAAATCATGGCAAGTGCCATCAACATGGCACATAAGGCAATTTTTCTGCTTGCAGTGCGGCTGTCTCTCATAAATTCCAATTCCTTTCTTCTAAGCTGGTATTATTTTACAATCACATCCGGCGCATCGTCGGCGTCGTCCGTTGTGGATCCGTCACTTTCTACCTCCGCAACCAGCTTATGCGGCAGGCACACGATCGTCTCATTTACCCGGGAAATCGTACCCTGTCTTTTGCAGTAGCCGTCCGGGCAGTCAGCTTCTTCCATATAGGCACTTCCGTTTTCAATCACCAGGACATTCGTTCCGTGACCCGTCTGAATTTTCACGGTCTGATTTTCTGCGAGTGAATACGTTCCGTAGACTTCGCCGTCCACCGTGACTTTCATGGTATTTCCATTTTCCGTTTTCGGCAGCCGAAGCGCCAGGGCAAGGATTCCAGCCAGGAGCAGAACGGCGCCTGCCAGAATCAGATCTTTTTTCTTCATATATTTTTCCTTATTCTGAATCAGATGCCAGCCCATAACAGCAGTGTCAGCAGGAATACAGCACGGAACAGCGTAAAGAGGATTTCATTTCCGTAAAGTTCCTTTACCCCGCAGCGGATATTGCCTTTTGGACACGTATCAATACATTTCTGGCACTGGAAACAGTCGCCGGAGATCTCCACGGATCCATTGGATGGCAGTTCCACCGCTGACGGGCACTGTCTCGTGCAGGCGCTGCAGCCGCGGATGCAGTTTTCGCGTTTCCGGTGCAGAGTAAAGAACGGCAGGATCGGAAGCAGAGAAAAGACAGCTCCCATTGGGCACAGAAAACGGCAGAAAAAGCGCTCCTCAAAGAACATGCCGACCAGGATCAGCACCAGAAGAACAATGCCTGGAATATAAGAGGAAAGTCGGAAATTTCCCGCATGCAGCATGGAAAAGACATCCCACGGGCTTGTTCCTCTTGCTTTCTGATAAACTCCTGCAAAGCAGCAAAGAGCAATCAGAAGCAGAATGCCGTATTTGACCAGCGCCAGTTTTTTTGCCAGTTCCGGTTTGATGCGTCTGGGCTTTTTTTTACGTTTCTTACAGATTATACCATAAATTGCATGCATTGCATCCCCCAGACTTCCAAAAGCGCATGCAAAACCGCAGAAAAATCTTCCGAATACGATCGTAAATGCACAGACAAGGAGCAGAGCCGACACAAACGCGGTCATCTCAATTTTTTCACCCTGTCCAATCTGCGTAAAAATGTATTTCACTCCGTTAAATGCAGCGGTAAATACTGACGGAAGAAACAGGAAATATAAAAGCTGGATTCCGGCACGCAGGCAGGAAACGATCTGTTTTCTCTTCTTTGCCGGTAATGTGGATAGATCTAAATTTTTCATGTTATTTCTCCGCCTTTTCTATTGCTTCCTGCGCCGCATTTCTGATACCGGTGGAGCTGAATGTTGCTCCGCTGATCGTATCAACATCGGCGGACTGTGCCTCAATAATCTTTGGAATGATCGCCTCCGCGTTTGACAGATACGCACTGTCCTCGCCGTCGGCGGATGTGATGGCAAGATCGGTAATCTGGCCGCCCTCTACGGTTACTTCAACTGCAATGGTGCCGCCGAAGCCGTCAGCTTCACCGTCATACGTACCGTCCACGTACTGCCCTTCTGCTTCTGCTGCTTCACTTGCGGCCGTATCCGCCGTGTTGGATGCAGCTGCTGCGGCCTGCAGGTTTTCCTTCTGAAGCTGGGTCGTCTCAAGCTCTGCCGAGAGCCGCGCGATCTGATCCTCTTTGTCTCTTTTGTCGAGTACGGTATTGTAGCCGATCAGAACAGCAGCAATGACAGCGACATTCAAAAAACGAACAATCAATTGTCTCATCTGTTTTCCCCTTTATTGCGTTACTTTCGCAGCATCCAGCGCATTCCGGCATGCCTCAAGAATGGCTTTTGAGGAGCAGGTTGCACGGGAAACGGTGTCGATGTTTTCAAGCGTTCCGGTTTCCAGAATCTGAGCGGAAACGCCTTTGATTTTGGAGGTTCCTTCGGATGCGCGGCGGATGTAGGAGGCATTCTGACTGTCTCCGTCACCGGTGATGTTGCTTAACGCTACGATTTTATCGTTTTCAATTGTTACCGTCACGGAAAGCTGATAAGCGGTAAAATCTTCATCTTCATCCGGCTCGCAGACGGCAATCGCTGTGTATTCGCCGTCCTGATAGATCTTTTGTTCCGGAGTTTCCGTCGGTGTTGGTGTTGGCGTCTCAGTTGGCTCCGGGGTTTCGGTCGGGGTTGGTGTTTCCGTCGGTATCGGAGTTACCGTTGGCGTCGGGGTTGGATTTTTCTTTTCCTCAGTTACGCGTTCTGCCTCTTTTAAAGCTTCCTCGATTGCCGCAAGAATTCCCCTGGAGCTGTAGGTTGCGCCGGAAACGGTGTCGACTTCCAGTGTCTGGTTTTTCACAACGTCCTTTGCTGTCTGTTTTGCGCGTTTTAAGAATGCTTCGTCATCTTCACTCTCGGTCACGAGAATTGCCTTGATCGTCTCATCCTGAATGACAACTGCCGTTGTAATGTCTCCCAGATAGCCCTCGCCGGTTCCGTAGTAAATGCCTTCCTCGTATGGGAATTTTCCTTCCGGAATCGTTGTGGTTCCGCCGCTGCTCGTTCCGTTATCCGGAACGGTCTCGCCGTTTGTTGCTTTCTTCGCATTTTCCAGCGCCTGTTTTACTGCGTTCTGGATGCCGCGGGAGCTGTACGTTGCGCCGGATACGAGATCCACATCGGTTTTCTGTCCGTCTACGATGCGGTCCGCTACGACTTTGGCACGGTTGAAGAATGTCTCGTCATCTTCGTTTTCCAGAATCAGTACCGCTTTGATCGTCTGATCCTGCAGGGCTACCGCCACTTTGATGTCTCCCTGGAAACCGGCGGCTGTGCCGTAATAAATTCCGTCCTGATAAGGGAAACTTCCCTTGGATGCAGACGAATTGTTATTGTTCTGATTATTATTCTGGCTGTTGTTTCCGTTGTTTGTATTGCTCTGGCTTCCTCCGTTTGTACTGGAAAACCCGTTCACTGCCGCCTGACTTAAGGCACTCCGCACAGCTTCAATAATACCACGGGAGCTGTATGTCGCGCCGGAAACCGTATCCACATTCGTACTCTGTGTTGAGATAATCGTCGAAATCAGAGAGGAAGCACTGGAAAGGTAGCTTGGCGTATCGCTGTTTTCCACAATATCAATCGAAGCAATTTTTCCGCCGCTGACAACAACGCAGACTTTCATTGTGCCGCCAAATCCTGTTCCGGTTCCGTAATACGTTCCATCCCGGTAGGCAGCCGGTTCTTCGATTTTAGATACTGTAACGGTTCCGCCGGCAGAGGCTCCGCCGCCTGCCGCTCCTGATGCGGATGCCGGTTCTGAAGTGTCCTCCTGACCGGTCAGTGCATTTTTCACGGCTGCAAGGATACCTTTTGAACTGAAAGTTGCACCGGAAACCGTGTCCACATCCACACTCTGGGATGCGATGATACGGTCGATAACTCCCTTCGCACGGTTCAGGAAAGCTGCGTCCTCGCCGGGAGCGCTTACAATCGAGATCGACTGAATCGTTTTGTCTTTCAATACGACAGAGACTGTAATCGTACCGCCAAAACCTGTTCCGCTTCCTTCGTACGTTCCGTCCGCCAGCTCAAAGCTGCCGGAACCGACGGCTGCGACAAGTTCTGCTTCGGTATCGGTTGTCTTTTTGGTATCGTCCTTCTTTTTTGTATCATCTTTCTTTTCCGCTGCATCAGTATCCTGTTCCGGTTCCGGTGTCACCAGTGCCTCCGGCTGCTCTACGGCGTAAACCGGTGCAGTATAGCCGTTCAGCGAAATACCGGCGCAGGCTGCTACGATAACTGCCGCGAGAGCCGGTGCAAATGCTGTCAGTTTTTTCCATTTTCCCATGGTTATGTATCACCGTCTTTCCTGATAATGTTTGTCTCGTGATCGGATGTGAAATCGTCAGCAATTCCTTCGGTTACATACAGAACGCCGTCCTCATCCTCCAGAATGGTGTCAAATTCATCGCTGTGTGCACGCCAGTATTCGGCTGCCTTGTCCTTTCCCATGATGAAAAGAGAAGTAGAAAGGCCATCCGCCAGTGTTCCGTCAGCACTTACGATCGTCACCGACACCAGACCGTTATTTGCCGGATGACCGGTCGATGGGTCGATGATGTGATGATATTTCACGCCGTCCTGTTCAAAATACCGCTCATAGCCGCCAGAAGTAATAACCGCCCGGTCGGCCGTCGAGAGAATGCCGAGATAATCATCCTCTGCCTCCGGACTCTGCACGGCAACACGCCATTTGCTGCCATCCGTTTTCGTGCCGACAACCTGAACGTTTCCACCGAGGTTGATGAGCCCGCTCGTCACACCGCATTCCCGGTAAATATCCGCAATTCTGCCGGATGTATAACCCTTTGCGATTCCGCCGAAGTCGATTTTCATGCCGTCCTTGGCAAAGCTGATGGATGCGCTGTCCTTGTCGTAAAGGATATCATTGGCATCGGTCAGCGGAAGGAGGCTTTCGATCGTGTCATCCGAAGGAATCGTATAATTTCCGGTTGTAAAACCCCAGGCGTCCATGATCGGATAAATTGCGATGTCGAAAACGCCGTTTGTGCTGTCATACAGATCCAGCGAGCGTTCCAGCAGATAGGTGGTATCCTCCGATAAGGTTCCGCCGCCGTTTGCATTGATCTGCGCTACTTCACTCGTCTCCTCTCCGGTCGACAGAAGTGCATCCAGCCGCTCAATCTCCTGCTGCGCCTGATCCACCGCCGTTTCTGCATTCGGACCATAGGCAGTGACCGTCATGTACGTATCCATCGCAAAAATATCACGGCTGCTCGATGCATCTGCGGCATCGGAAGAAGCTGTGGATGATGCGGATTCCTGCGTGGAATTCTCTTCCGAAGCGTCAGAACTGCTCGAAGACTCCGAAACAGACGCCGGCTGTGTCTGACTTTCACTGCTCTCCGGCTGCGCTGCTGTCCCCGCACCGGAACATCCGCCGACCGTCATCACCATGGCAAGACAAAATGCTGCAACAATTTTCTTTTTCATAAATAAAACTCCATTTTTTCTTATGTTAGGAAATTCTAACTTTGGTATTATAACATTAACTTGTAACTTACGCTATGAATTACTTGATAAAAGTTTTTCAATTAGCGTTCTGTATCTGATAAATTTTCTCATTTTATGCACTCTAAATCAAGTGGATTTTACTGGAATTCAAGCACCGATATACAAAAAGCCCCCACAGCCGCATTACTGCGGCCGCGGGTGTTTCAAGGCAACCTCCTTGAGCCTAAAAAGGGCAAAACTGTTGGTTCTGCCGCTGATATGACTATAGAATATTTAATAGATATTTTGACATATATTTTCGTGTAAACTTTTCCGACTGGAAGGTTTTGTCTATGTTTGGAAAGGGCAGGTGAGAAATGGATATGGGATGGATACAAGCAAATGAAATCAGAGTTTCATCGGGAAATTTCAAAATTGCCAATCCCAAAAACCCAGTATTTAAGCCTTTTTATCTGTGCATAATTTGTTATTAACGTAAAAAAAGACCTCATAACCACATTTCTATGGTTACAAGGTCTTCATTTTGTTATTTTTCAATTACTCCGGCTTGTGTCCGGGCTGATGATCGGGGTAAGGGACAGTTGGAAGCTGGTCGGTGATCTGTTAGCGAACGGCTAGAGGATCAGTGACTTTGCCCTTTTGAGGATCAACTGGATTGCCCTGGGACAGCGGGGGCTTTTAGAAATAACATTTTCAGAAATTACATATGATCATGGCAGGTACGTGCAATTACGTCCATCTGCTGCTCTTTTGTCAGGTCGATGAATTTAACTGCATAGCCGGATACACGGATTGTGAAGTTTGCATACTCCGGTTTCTCCGGGTGCTCCATTGCGTCGATCAGTTTTTCGGTTCCGAATACGTTTACGTTCAGGTGATGTGCACCCTGCTCGAAGTATCCGTCCAGAACGTGTACCAGGTTCTCGGTACGCTCTTCGTCGTTGTGGCCGAGTGCGCCCGGGTTGATGGTCTGGGTGTTGGAGATTCCGTCCAGAGCATCCTCGTACGGCAGTTTTGCTACAGAGTTCAGGGAAGCAAGAAGTCCGCTCTTCTCTGCGCCGTAAGACGGGTTAGCTCCTGGAGACAGAGGCTCACCGGCTTTTCTTCCGTCCGGCAGAGAACCAGTTGCTTTACCATATACAACGTTGGAAGTAATGGTAAGGATAGAGGTAGTCGGCTCAGAATCACGATAGGTATGGCAGTATTTCAGTTTGTCCATGAAGGTACGAAGCAGCCATACAGCGATCTCGTCTGCTCTGTCATCGTCGTTGCCGTATCTTGGGAAGTCGCCGGTTGTCTCGAAGTCAACAGCCATTCCTTCTTCGTCACGGATAACTTTAACTTTAGCGTATTTGATTGCGCTTAAGGAGTCTACTACGTGAGAGAATCCTGCGATACCGGTTGCGAAGGTACGTCTTACATCGGTGTCGATCAGAGCCATCTCTGCTGCTTCATAGTAGTATTTGTCATGCATGTAATGGATCATGTTCAGAGTTCCAACGTACAGATGAGCCAGCCAGTCCATCATAACGTCGTATTTCTTCATAACCTCATCATAATCCAGATACTCAGCAGTGATCGGCTGATATTCCGGAGCAACCTGCTGTTTTGTCTTCTCGTCTTTACCGCCGTTGATCGCGTACAGAAGGCATTTTGCAAGGTTTGCACGAGCGCCGAAGAACTGGATCTCCTTACCGGTCTCGGTAGCAGATACACAGCAGCAGATGGAGTAATCATCGCCCCATACCGGACGCATTACATCATCGTTCTCATACTGGATAGAGCTTGTCTGTACAGAAATATGAGCTGCATATTTCTTGAAAGCTTCCGGAAGATTCTCAGAGTACAGAACAGTAAGGTTCGGCTCTGGGGACGGTCCCATGTTTTCCAGTGTATGCAGGAAACGGAAATCGTTCTTTGTAACGATAGAACGTCCGTCGATTCCCATACCGGCAACTTCCAGAGTAGCCCATACCGGGTCACCGGAGAACAGCTGATTGTAGGACGGGATTCTTGCGAATTTAACCATACGGAATTTCATTACCAGATGGTCGATCAGCTCCTGAGCCTCTTTCTCGGTCAGGATTCCTTTTTCGATATCTCTTTCGATGTAGATATCAAGGAAAGTAGATACACGGCCAACGCTCATTGCAGCACCGTTCTGAGTTTTGATAGCTGCAAGGTATCCGAAGTACAGCCACTGAACAGCTTCTCTTGCGTTCTTAGCCGGCTCGGAAATGTCATAGCCATAGGACTGTGCCATAACTTTCATATCCTGCAGTGCTCTGACCTGGTCAGCGATCTCTTCTCTTAACTGGAAGTCACCACGACGCATTCCCTGACGATTTGTTGCAGCGAAGTCTGCTTTTTTGCGCTCGATCAGGTAATCAATACCGTACAGAGCAACACGACGGTAGTCGCCTACGATACGTCCGCGTCC
>ERZ1106983.2007-NODE-2007-length-15246-cov-5.566783_pt1 | contig 15246 bp, 4 predicted proteins | sample MGYA00403693_ERZ1106983 | MGnify/ENA primary metagenome ERZ1106983 (study PRJEB35170, sample SAMEA104062420) | human gut metagenome | biome: human gut; feature: human-associated habitat; material: faeces | place: Denmark | collected 2012-07-13 ...
TTTCCCTTTGAGTCATTATTTTTTTACTTGTTGCACTTATATTGTAAATTCAAGGTAGATAAAATAGATTTCAACTTAAGAGATACAATTTCTTGTTCTTTAATGGGCGGAACTGGATACAACCAATTTTCAATATCGTCTTTGCATATAGATGGGGAATTATCACCCTTCATAAATTGGTTAAGCCCAGTCACTACGTATCCTGAAATCATTAGAAAGTACATAAATTCAGGTAATAGCATGCCATTGGAATTGCAAACATAAAAACCTGTAGAAGCAATGCAATTACAGTATTTTTCATCTACTAGAGCTATATTTTCAAGGTATGTTCTTACCAGCGAGAATAGAACACTTCCGTTTTTCACAGCACGACTTGCACGACTGGGAGCTTTTGTTACTGGCAAATGCTTTGCTTCTTTAATGCAGTGATTTTGATTATCAATTGCATCAATATCAATATAATCAAAGAAATCTCCATGTGGCTTTGTGCTTTCCATTCCGTCAAAACAGGAGTATCCACGACACCATATCCATCCTTGAGGTAAATCAAATGGTATTTGGTCATCAATATTTTCTGTCTTATTGCCTATCTTCTCATAATAAGAGTTATCATCACCTTTGAAGATAACAGATTCCCTCTTATCACGCTTGATTTTGCCTTGCTTTATGAGTTCTTCTTTTTCTTCGCGGATACGCTCAAAAAGCACAGAAGCCGGCTCATCATTTGGATCTTGTGGTACAAGTTTGCCATGAATAGCAAGGTCAAGGATTTTGGATTTTACATTATCTACAAGTTCCAAAACATTTTCTTTTTCAAATTCAATCTTATCTATAGACGACCATATAACATCAAGTCGCTGACTTATTTGTTGTTGTTCTTTATAAGGTGGCAAAGCGATAAGTATTGAGTTCATGTTATCTTGGGTCATTTTAGGTTGTGCGGAACCGGTTATATATTTTTCTAAACTGATTGCATTAATATAAAAACAAAGAAATTCTAAGATACATTTGTCCGGAGAATCAATGCAATGTGCATGATTATTAACCCAATACTGCCCTTCAGCAAAAAAAGCAATTGGTTTGCTACGTGTCACAAGATTAGCACCATCTTCACCTATTAATAAGAGCTTTTCGTTAAAGATATATTTGTCAATTTTATCAATCTTGCCTGAAGCACCATAATAATCGTAAATTTTTGCAACATTAGTACGTTGTGCTGCTGATATCGGTTTTCGTTCGCTATCTCGATTGATTGTCAATGTTGATAACCTCGTCCACGCCCACCCTTCTGGTAGCTCAAATGGTATTTCATCTTCGATACATTTTACGGTACCGTCGTTGAACCTCTCATAATGCAAATTATCATCACTTTTGAAAATGACAGTATCTTTTTTTATATCCTTAGGTTTTAGCTTTCCGTCCTTAACCATCTGTTTCTTTTGTTCACGAATACGCTCCAAAAGAACAGACGCCGGCTCATCATTTGGATCTTGCGGTACAAGTTTACCTCTGATTGCTAAATCCAATATTTTTTGCCTTAATGCTTTGGTATCCATTACTCATCCACCTCGCCTATTATTTTTTCCAATTCGGCAACAGCGTTCACAATATTGGCTGACTTCTCTTTGATTTCCTGAAGCAGTTCTGCAAGGGTGCGGTCATCTGCACCGTTATTAATCTTCATCCATGTAATATCAAGGCTTGTCTTATCACGAGCCATAATCTCATCTATTGTGAATTTACGCCATCTCCCATTAGGATTTTCCTCACTGTATGTTTCCTTACGCTTGCTTAAATCTCCGTCAGCATAACACTTAACAAACTCATCAAAATGTTCTTTCTTCAATGGATTTGTTTTACCGAAAGAAGGCATATCAGAACGCAAGTCATAAATCCAAACTTCTTTAGTATTATCCTTATCGGTCTTACCTCTTGTAAAGAATAAAACGTTTGTCTTCACACCCTGTGCGTAGAAAATTCCCGTAGGCAATCGAAGAATAGTATGAAGATTACACTTATCCATCAAGTCCTTACGGATACGCTCTCCGTCACCATCCGCAAACAATACGTTATCAGGCAAAACAACGGCAGCACGGGATTTACCGTCAGTCTTTAAGCTACGGTAAATGTGCTGGAGAAAATTAAGCTGTTTGTTGCTTGTAGGGAACGTAAAATCATCACGTGTTGCACGCTCTCCGCCTTTCTTAGTTCCAAACGGAGGATTTGTTAAAATCAGATTATATCCTTTCATTGATTTTCCGATATTAGAAAGTGTATCGCCCAAAACAATCTGACCGTCAATATCGTGAAGCATAGCATTCATCAAAGCAAGACGATGCGTGTCATGTACAAGTTCACAACCTGTAAAAGCTTCTTCTTTCTCAAATCTTGCCATATCAGCGTCAAGTGAAAAGAAATCATCTGTGTTATCTCTGACATATTGACTTGCTGAAATCATAAATCCGAAAGTACCGCAAGCGGGGTCATTGCATCGTTCACCCGGCTGCGGTTTCATAAGGCGAGTCATTACATCAATCAGCACACGCGGTGTAAAATACTGTCCGGCTCCCGACTTCTTTTCGTTAGCGTTCTTTTCTAACAATCCTTCGTAAAGATTTCCTAATCCCTCCTCACGGGCAGAATACCAATCCAAACCGTCAATTGTAGTGATAATCTTTTCAAGGTTCTTAGGCTCATCAATCTTAGTAGCCGCCCCCTGATAAATTTCACGCACTCGTCCTATACAGTAAGTTCCAAATAGACGAAGTATTGTTTTATAGTAGTTATGAAGTTCCAAACCTGATTTGCTGACTAAATTGTCCCAACCGTATTCCTGAACAATTTTCTTTTCGCTATTCTGTGTTTCCTCTTCCGGTGTCAGATTATCTCCTTGTGCAAGAGTAATACCTTCCGCAAATCTGTTTTCGGCATCGGTTTCTTTTGCCATTTTTAAAAATAAAATATATGTAAGCTCTGTAACATACTCGTGATAAGTGATACCGTCATCTCTCAGCACATTGCAGAGATTCCAGAGTTTTGATACGATTTCTTGTGTATTCATGCTGTTTTTCCTCCGTCATCATATAGATATGTGTTTAATTCCAAAACAATGTTTTCAAGCTGATTTTGGAACACCTTGTCAATTTTTTTGAAACCGCCTTGTTCTTTGAATCTAACATCTTCATCAAATATCTTGACATTCAGAACTGATTCATTCATTAAGTAAGTTTCCATTCGCTTAATCCAGTTCATTTCTTGCTTAGAAAACTTATGAGCTTTCACAAGCTTCTCAACCGCCTTTCGGATTCGTGCTTCATGGCTGATAAGCACCGAGCCGATAGCATATCGACGAATTAAGCTGATAATATCAGCAGCAATCTCCTCATTCGTCATTTGAGAAATTGCAGTATTAAGCTGTTGTGTTGTAAATCCTTCTCTGTCCAATGTTAAACGGAGAGATTTTAATTCTTCTCGTGTGAGGTCTTTCGGTCTTGTGCAAACAATGTTTATAGCGGCAATCTCATTCATATTTGTTTTTACAAATACAGAAAATGCGTCAAGATAATCCTCCGGTCTTTCATTATCGCCGTAACCGCGAGTATGACTAACCATCTCATCTTCCTTATCCGAGATTACAACAGGTCTGCCACCATTTGATTTTGTTTCCTGCAACATTCTGAAAAGTTCCTTGTTTGCAAGAATTCTGTTCTTTGCTACATCAATAGGCTCATTCTCCAATTTATCAATATATTGAGTAGGTTCAAGACCGCCGGTCATATCAGTAAAATGTGACATCATCTCACTACTCATTTTTCTTTTTTTACGCTGGAGCTTTGCGATTATTTGGTTGATTTGATTTCTGACCTTTTCTTCGTTATCGATAACTTCCAATCCGTCAATAAGCTGCATAAATGTTGTGTTTGGATCAGTGACAACCGGTTTCATAGTATTAACAGGCTCAAGAGAATCATAGACGCCGACCGGATCATAAATTTCAAAGTGCGTCTTATGAATTTCAGGGCAAAGTCTTGTTGCACGACCGAGCATCTGCTCAAAAAGAATACGCGACTTTACTCGGCGCATAAATACCAAAGTAGTAATTTCCGGTACGTCAATTCCTGTTGTTAGCAAATCAACGGTGACAACTATACTTGGATAACGTTCATTTTTAAAGCGTTTGATAGCTTCCTGAACTTTTTTCTTGTTTCCGCCGCCAACGCTTCCTGTAATCTTCATAATTGCATCATTATCTACACCGGTCTCGGAATATATTTCCTTTAAAATTGATACAATCATATCTGCGTGTTGGTCATCTACCGCATAGATAAGCGTTTTTCCCTGTTCTTCAGGGGATTCCGGATCAATATCACGGGCAATTTCTGCAAGCACTGTTCTGTTAAAATTCTCAGTAATTACCTGTCGGTTAAAGGATTCAATATCAAAATCCAGTTCATCATCCAAAAGCTCACTGTTGGTGATTTCTCCTGTTACAGTATCATAGATTGTAACTGTATCGCCGGATTTATAGTGTATTCCCTCACTGCTGAGCTTTGTTTTTAACTCGTGAGGTGCATCGTGGTCTACAAGATAACCTTCGATAACAGCTTCACGATATGTGTACTTAAATACAGGCTCACCAAAAATCTTGGTAGTTTGCAATGCAGGAGTTGCGGTAAGTGCAATTTTTACAGCATCAAAGTATTCAATGACGGAGCGATATTTACTCTGATAATCTGTTTGATTGCGATAAAGCAGCTCATCTTCTCCCATCTCTTTATCCAAAATGTATCCGCGATGTGCTTCATCGACAATAATCAAGTCATAATCAGAAACTGCCGGCATTGTATCTTCTGTGTTGTACAAAATACGCTTTACCATACTTTGAACAGTTGCAATATGTATACGGGTTTCTTTATCAATTTCCTTATCTTCAAGCCCCTTGATATTATAAATCTCATCAAGCGTCATAAGGTCCTCAAGCTTAACTTCTTTAAATACATCTTGAGCCTGTTCGCCGAGAGATGTTCTGTCAACAAGGAACAAAATTCTGCGGAAGCGTTCTGTCTTTAAGAAACGATATATCATTCCGAGAACTGTTCTTGTCTTGCCGGTTCCTGTCGCCATAGCAAGCAAAACGCTTTGTTTTCCGTCAATAACCGCATTTTCTGCTGCTTTTATGGCATTGAGCTGATACGGTCTTAGGTTCAGACCATCTTTGTCAGTCAGAAAATCGAACGACATTTGTTTTAAATTTTCATTCTTACTTTCCGTATCCTGTGCTAAAAGCTCTTTAATTCCGTCAGGGCTCATCCAGCCTTGCAATGCTCTCGGAGCATTATAGGATTGACGTAAATCCAAGAACCAAATACCTGATTTTGTCTTATACTGTTCCAGATACTGTTTGCCGTTCGTAGCAAAAGTAAACGGAACTTTATACTTACCCCAAGTGCCAATCCGATACTGACTGTCCTTTTCACGAATATTTTGAGAATATTCCTTGCACTGATAATCGATAACCGAAGGAATATCCTTATGACTTGCCTTTGCTTCGATTGTGGCAATTAATTCTGTTCCAACAAACAGTGCATAATCGGCATAACCTCTGTTGCCCACCTGAGAATCGGTAGGCCATTCGGCAATTGCCATATTTCTACCCTTTTCAGGACGCGTACCTTTAGAATATCTTAGCTGTTCCGTATCGGCTTCCCAACCAACCTTGCGAAGCTGTTCATCAATAAGATAACGTGTTTCCGCTTCGGACGGCTGACGTTTTCCTGCAGCTAAGGCTGATTGCTTTCTACGTTCTTCCTGAGAAACCTTAGGTGCAGATAGAGCTGTTTTTTCTGCTTCTTTTGTCAGTTCATCTTCAATTTTCTTTTCCTGTTCTTTATCGGCCACAACAGAATTTGACATCTCTGTTTCAGATGGCATAACAAACGGTTGATTCTGATAATTCCAATCTCCGTAAGTCTGCATAAACCATTCACATAGACTGTATGTCATTTGCAGAAGTGTCTTTGCTTCGTCTGTCGAGCCATAGTTTTCATGAGTTGCCTTATTGCGAGCTTTTCTTATTGCATGAAGAATGTCACAAAGGTCCCGAGTAAGCAAGCCTTCTCTCATAAGTGTATCAATTCGAGTAACAGCGGTATTGTCATATGGCAGGTCAATACCATCATATGTGAATATCAGATTAACAATGTTCTCTCCAATCATTCCCAACTTAATCAAGCATGAATTAGCATCAGAAAAACAATACTGTTCAGCCAGTTTTCCGAAATTCGCTAATACAGGAAAATCCCTGTTTAAAAAATCAAAATTCGATTTCATGCTTCACTCCTCCTTGTCATATAACACCTTATCGCAACAAGTTCTCATGCCAAAACTTCCGATAATACATAATTATGAGAATATTATATCACAAATTAGTAAATTTTGCAACATCTTAGGTTGTAGCACACACTACTCTCACGAATTATTTACGACAATCTTCCAAGCGTTAATACATTATAAAAAGGGATAAGCGCCGTAACGCTTATCCCCTTAATTCTTAATTACACCAAATAGGACGCATATTGTCAAAACTGTTCCAAAGCATAATCTTCATATTAGGTTTTGATTTAATTGTATCGGTATATGCTTTACCGGCATTTTCAGATACGGTTTTAACATTGCAATTTGTCAATACATTATTGTCGTCATATTCGGCAACAATCAATTTCAAATTTTTCAATTCAGCATTGGAAGAAATTGAAATTGAGTTATTTGCATAAGTCACATTTACCTTTGCAAATTCGGCTTTAATTGTTGAATCGGCAGTTATACCGTTGAACGTATAAGTTTCAACTGCACCAACGCTTTTACCGTTTACAAACACGTCTTTTACGACATATCCGTAATTTGGAGTTATATTATAAGTAACTTTTTCATTACTCTTAACGGATTTCACACCTGACGGAGATATTGTTCCGTTTTCACCTGCTTCAGCTGTAATTGTGAAGCTACCCGTAACTTCTACCGTGCAAGACGCTGTTTTGCCGCTTGTTGTTGTAACGATTACTGTTGCTTTACCTGCACCAACTGCGGTAACGTTGCCGTTGTCCACTTTCACAACGTTTGCATTACTTGTTGACCATGTAAGTTTATCGGTAGCATTTGACGGATTCATTGTTGCTTTAAGCGTTGCTTTATCGCCTACTTCCATGCTAAGCTCTGTTTTGTCAAGCGATACCAAATTTGCACTGCGTAGAACATTAATTGTTATTGTCGCCTTACGACTTCCGCTTTGAGCGGTAATTGTTGTAGTACCGTAACCAACAGATTTGACAACACCGTTTTCAACTGTTGCAATATTTTCATCAGCCGAAGTATATGTTATATCAGCAGTGCTGTCTGACGGCAAAATATTAAGCGGTAAAACCTTTGTTTCCCATGTACCCGAGAAGTCAAGAGAATCTTTATAGAATTTCAATCCCGTTATAGGGTTGTTTATTGCTTCAAAGGTCATATTTCGATTTTTTGCATAAGTTTGTGCATAACTGCCCGAAACACCACGCATAGTCATTTTTGCAGGATATGAGAATGAATTGTTCTCTATGGAAGTCATGCTTGGGAATACAGTAACTTTTGTCATTTTAGTATTTTCCGCAAACGCATTTGACGCTACTTTTGTACAATAACGAGGCAACGCAATTTCAACCAATGCCGGACAACGACGAAATGCAGAATCAGGTATTTCTTTTATGCCTATTCCAAACTGTACATCAGAAAGACTGTCACAGCCATAGAATGCTTGCGAACCGATTGATGTTACACTGTCAGGAATTGATACATTGTTTAATGCTTCACATTCATAAAATGCCCCTGAATAAATGTTTTTCAAACCATACTGCATATCGACCTTTGCTAAACTTGTACAAGACTTGAATGCATTATTCCATATATTTTCGCACTTTTCGGGGATTGAAATATTCTTCAATGCTTTGCAATTTTCAAATGCAGATGATTCAATCGTCTGTACTCCGCTCGGTAATTCTAAAGAAGTCAATGACTCACAGCCGTAAAAAGCATTGCTTCTTATTGCTGTTACAGTACTTGGAAGTACAATATCAGTTAAGCTCTTACAATTTCGGAATGTGTCATATGTGATATTATATCTCACACTTGGCAACTTAACCTTTGTCAAACTTGTACATCCGTCGAATATATATGTTCCCATATCCGTAACACTGTCAGGTATCGATATTTCTTTTAAAGATGTACAGCCTTGAAATACCCCATCTCCAATTTCTGTTACTGTTTCAGGTATCTTTATTGTTTCTAACGCTGTACATTTCTTAAATGACGCAGAACCTATTTCTGTTACTGTTTCGGGTATCTCTACATATTTTAATTTACTTGCTCCATTAAATATATCATCTGGGATTGTTGTTATGCCATATTCAAATTCAGCTGTGACTACTCCTGAATTAGAAAATGGCCAATCTAACACCTGTAATGTCTTTGGTATGTATATTTCTGTTAGTGAATCACACCCATAAAACGTTTGGCAACCTAATGTTGTTATATTCGACGGTAGTTTTAAGTTTGATAAATTAGTACAATTATAAAATGCAGAATTTCCGATTTCTGTTACACTGTTTGGCATAGTAACTGAATAAAGATTTTTATTGTTTTTAAATGCAGAAGCCCCTATTTTTGTCACTTTATATCCGTCAATCGTTGACGGAACGGCTACTGCCGAAGCAGTACCTTTATAGCTTGTAATTGTTGCGTTTCCGTCATCTTCAACTTTATACTCCCATATAACAACAGGCTCGCTTGTTCCGCTACCTCCGCCGTATGAACCGCTTCCGTAGCTTGGTGACGGATTAAAGTATTTTGAATTGGTTGACGTTGTATATTTTAAATTTAATCCCCTTGTACAGCCACTGACAAGTACATTATCCTCATAATGATAAACCGCTCTTACAGGGCTGTTGCTTTCATTAAATATTTCCTGCGGTTTTATCGGAATTGACTTACCGAACACACTTACATCCGCACCGACTGTTGCATACAAATATCCTTTTATGGTAACGCAAGTTTTAGGCGTTCCGCTGTCAAAGCCCTTAACACTAAAATTCATTTTAACGCCGACTGTTGCATAAATGATTCCCTTTATAGCCTTCAAATCAACACCGGCCGACAATTTCAAACCGGCCGTAATTGCAGCTTCTGCCGTGAATGAAAAGCCTGTCTTTTTATATCCCTTTACAATTCTCAAATCACCGTTATTATATGTGACACCTGCCTTAATTTCTCCATTCCATGTCATTGCTACTCCGCCTTTAAGCGAATAGTCCATTGAAAGTGTTATATCGCCTACTCCTGCAACCGGTATTGTTCCCAATACCAAGCTCGACGGAATACCGACATAACTTCCGAAATCAAAGCTGACTTCTGTCGTAACTGTTGAATTTGCAGTAATTATTGCCTCGGCTTGTCTGCCCTTTTCCTTGTGCGAAAGCTTGATATTGCTTAGCTTTACAGTAACAGTTCCTGCCGCGGCACTGCCTAAGCTTATCTTTTTTGAAACACTCAACGACTTTGAATTTTTGTCATAATTTACGCTCTGCAATTCAACAGACATTTCTTCAACTTCATCTGTTTTTGTATTTGTTACAGAATATGTTGTAAGTTCGTCCGCTTCAAAATTTTCAAGGTCAACATCAATTTCACCCTCTGCGTCAGCTGATAAAATTGCATCATCCGTGCCATCCTTTGTGGTTGTAATTATTGTTTGATTATCGTTCTTTTCAACGCTTACCGCCTTGAACGGAACAGGATAACCGCTGTTATATACAACAAATATATCGCCGCCGCTGATTGTGTTTTCATAATCGGTTATAGTTACAGTGTTATCACTTCCGATTGTCACATCTGTATCTTTCGGTATTTCTTTAACACCGTTTGCAAATGTATATGTGCTGTTATAATTTTCATCAACAGCTTCATCTGCAATAACCGCTTTTGCGTCATCAAGCATTGCCGTTGCTTCTGCCGATGTTATCGCTGTGTACGGTAACGCTTTTCCGCCCGACAACGCAAACCAACCGCGATTTATAGCGACTTGTATATCATCGGGATATGTAACGTCGCCGCTTTCGCTGAATGTGTAAGACGAATCTTCATCAAGCTGGAATTGCAATGCACTGTTAAGCGTTTGTGCCGCAAATTCTCTTGTTGCAGATTTGGTCGGTTCGAAATCCTCGCCCTCCTCAAGGTCTATTACACCAAATTCCACCGCCACAAGTATGTCACGATAATAGCTATCATCTTCGGATATGTCGCTAAAGTAATTGTCCGGCATATTGTCGTCACTCTCTACCGTCATAGAAAGCGCGTCAACAAGCTGTTCTATCCACTCCGCACGCGTAACCGTACTCGCCGCAAATGCACTCGGCAACATCATCGTCAACATTGCCGCCGCTACCAATAAACTCACTATTCGTTTTTTCATATATTTGTACCTCCCATGTTTTTTAATTATATTATATCATATTTTGCCACATTTTCAATAATATCCACATAAAAAGCAAGTCTTTGATGACTTGCTTTTTACCGATACCTTTATTAAATATCCACTTCCGCATTTTTTGCAAGCGGCAACATATTCTTATCCCACATAAACGTCTTAATTGTATCACCTGTTTCGATTTCACAAGGAAGCGTTATATCCACGCCTGTATCCGTATTCGCCTTAATATCAGCCTTAACAGTACCACAAGATTTTAAAGTTCCGTCCGACGAATATACTGCCGAATACAAAACGCACGACACTGTTTTATCCGTATTATTTCTTGCCACCGAATTAATGACATATTTACCTTCACTGTTTTTATTGTAGTTCAAAATTTCAGTTTCATAATCGGCAACCCCCGAACCGCTTGATATAAATACATATCCGTCATTATTGCCTTTTGAAATTTCATCTCCGTCATACTCGGCAGTAACATAAAGCTGTTTTTGTGCGTCAAAGAATTTCATACTGCTCTTGTCAATATTGAATTGAACATTTTTACTTGCTCCGACAGCTATATCAAAACTCTTTTCTTCAATCACCGAACCGTCTGCACTGCCGTCACGAAGTTGTACTTTTACATTTTTCGCGTCGGCGTATCCGATATTTGATACATTCGCAGAAACAATTGTTTCGTCCTCATTAACCGCTACATTTTCAACCGTAATATCTGCATTTCCTATTGAAAGAGTAGCCGAGTTATTGGTTAAATTGTACTCATCAACATTTTCAATCGAAACTGACAATTCAACATTTCGTTTTGAGAAGTCGCTCGGCTTTTTATATTCAATTTCTATCTCTGCACTTTCACCGGCTTTAAGCGGCTCTGAAACAGTTTTCTCATTATTTCCGCTTATAGCAACCTTGTATGATTCGATTGGCAACTCACCCTTATTCGTAACTGTTGCATATGCCGTCATATTATCTTCGTCAAACTCTGCGTCCGACAACGCAATATCATAAGAAGGCATTACCGAAATTGTATACAAATCTGTTTTTACTATCTGATTATTCTCTGCGATACCGTTATTAAATGCGACAAGCATTGTACCGTCATCGTTCAAAATACCGCTTGGATACTTCGCAATATTGCCGACGCTTGTAACTTGAATTTCATCGCTCCATTCGCCGTCCTTGTAAAGTGACGAATAAACTTCCGTACTGTTGTCCAAAGTTTTTGTCCACCATATAGCCGTATCACCTTTTTTATTGCTGTCCACAACAAACGAATCTGTCAAACCTGCTTTTGGTTCGTCAAATACGGTTTTTACATTTGTACCGTGTAAATCAGAATAAGCAATATTGCCGCCGCTGTAATAGTAAATCATGTCATTTGCAAATACAGGATTGCTGTCAAGCACATCATTATCGGTAAGTTGTTCCTCTTTACCGTTTGCAATGATTTTTATATCTCTGTCATTTATCGTTGCAAAATCGTTATCATCATCAGCTACATACGCAATACCGAATGTACCGTCGGCAATACCTGTTGAAATATTTGTGATTGCGTTAAGTCCCGATTTAACGGTTGTCGGCTTCGACCATGAAGTACCGTCAAAATCAGACTGCATAATTGCGTTTGTGCCGCTGATACCCATAATGTCATCTTTAGTGTTGGTTGTCCATACCACATGAACAGTGCCTGATTCAGCCGTTACACTCGGTTGTGTGTCAAGCGTGTTATTGTCGGTTATGGCAGTCGGAGCGTCAAAGCCGTTGCCGTTCCACTTTGCAGCGCATATTTCGGCTTTTTGATCGATTTCCGTCAAAGTCATATCATCTGTAAGAGTTGATTTTTCATTTTGCCATACCAAATAACCGTCCTTAAAGCAAGGATAAAAGTCGGCTGTTCCGTCATCGTCAACCGCTTTCGGTGCAGACCAAGTACCTTTTTCATCATCATATACCGAATATACAAGCATTGTTCGGTCGACATCGGCACGATTAGAATTATCCCACTGAATAACCATTACTTTTTTGCCGTCAATCTCGCATATTTGCGGCGCACATTCCGTATAAATGTTGTCTGCGACCTTGTTAAGCTCTTTGTTTGTATAATCAACATCCATTAGATTTATCTGCGGCTTGTCACCTAACCACTCCGTTGAATTTTCCGCATAAGCACGGCTTTCGTTCGGATATATGCTGTCAATATCTATTGAATCATACATTTCATCTTCCGATTGAAGCGTTATTGCATTCTTATCCTTAATAAGCGCATTTTTATTTCCCGTTTCATATATTGTAAATTCACCGTGTGCAAAATTCTTTTCGGCAACAGTTTTTCCTACAACCTTAACATTAATATTTGCATCACCCTCGCCCCAAGATTTTACATAATCCCTGTGCAATGCATATTTAATATTAAGCGAGCCACTGCCCGACGCGCCAACGGTACAAACCTTTGCAACTCCGATACCGCCGCCGATTGAAGCACCAACTTTTCCTGAAATATATCCTTCTAAGGTAGGCTTGAAACCGTCAATTTGTATATCTTTTAATGTGCCTTCAATTCCTCCGCCTACTTTGCCGCCAAATTCATAATAGCATGGAACTACCCAAATAAATACTTGTCCTTGATATTCATATGAAAACTCTGCATTAAAGGCAAGAAATCCCTCATTAAAATGCCAACCGCCGTCAAAATAACTCATTTCGGCATATCCTGTCACATCTGCATCCCAACCCATATCCTTTGAAACACTAAACTTTACTTTATCAAATTTCATATTAGGATATTTCTTTTTTAATCCATTGACAAGCTTTTCATTACTTTTAGCAACGGTATATCCGTCCCTGCCTTTTTTCATGTTCTTCTTTAATGTAGATTTGTAATCCGCAAAGCTAAAATCTTTAAATCTGCCTGTTGTTTTGTCTATATTAGAACTGTCAATACCAAAAGCAATATTAATTTTATTTTCATTTTCATATTCAAATGTTATAGGAATGAAATCAAGTCCAAAACCGATTTCCATACCGCCAAACGGAAATACAACGCTGTCCGGTATCGTAAAACCGACATTTTGTCCTAGTTTAAAATTAAAATTGTTCGTTCCCGTTGACGGATTCCATTCAGCACCGTTCTTTGCGTTTACTTTTAACTTCACTTGTGTAGACGTTGATTTTCCGTTTGCTTCATCAATCGCCAATATGTAAACAGTCTTGCCTGCCGATAATTCCTCACCCGGTTTAAATGTCAATTTCCCATTAGGTACTTCAATAGATGTTTTTGTACCTTGCGTAATATATATTTTTCCGTTTTCGTTTCCGTTCCAGTCTACATCAACCGATAAATCAACTGAAACAGTACTGTCCTCCTGCATGTTTACGGCGGTATTCATTATATTGTAATTGTTACCGCTGTCCTTGACATACACCGATTTGATAATCGGTGCACCGTCCGATGTAGAATTTGTATTTCCTTTTGTACCCGTTGGGATTCCACTGCTGTTGTAATGGATTGTAGCATCTGTAAGATAGTAATTGTTAACACTAATATTAATACTGTTCCATCGCTCCTCACTGCCGCCATAATATACATCTGTTAAGCTACTGCAATAAGAAAACGCACAATAACATATACTTGTTATGCTGTTTGGAATAGCTATACTCGTCAGACTGCTACAGCTCTTAAATGCCCATATACCTATACTTGTTACACTGTTCGGGATTGTTATGCTTGTCAAACTACTACAACCCTCAAATGCCCAATCACCTATACTTGTTACACTGTTCGGGATTGTTATGCTTGTCAAACTGCTACAACCCTCAAATGCACCATAACCTATGCTTGTTACGCTGTTCGGGATTGTTATGCTTGTTAAACTGCTACAATGCCAAAATGCAAATTTACCTATGCTTGTTACGCTGTTCGGAATTGTTACACTCGTTAAACTGCTGCAACCGCCAAATGCCCAATCACCTATGCTTGTTACGCTATCTGGAATTATCATACTTATCAAACTACTACAACCGTCAAATGCACCATCACCTATGCTTGTTACGCTATTTGGGATTATTATGCTTGTCAGACTGCTACAATCGTCAAATGCATCTTCACCTATGCTTGTTACGCTGTTCGGAATTGTTATGCTTGTCAAACTGCTACAACCGTCAAATGTACCATCACCTATGCTTGTTACGCTGTTCGGGATTGTTACGCTCGTTAAACTGCTGCAATCACCAAATGCCCAATCACCTATGCTTGTTATGCTATCTGGAATTATCATACTTATCAAACTACTACAACCGTCAAATGCCATACTGCCTATATTTATTACACTATTGGAGATTGTTATGTTTATCAGACTACTACAACCACCAAATGCACCATCATCTATGCTTGTTACACTATTTGGCATTATATATTGTGTATCACTTTTATTAATAGCATATCGAATCAATATAGATTTAGCTTTATTGAATAAAATTCCATCTTCAGAACTGTACTGTTGATTATTTTTATCCACAGATATATTTTCTAAACTTCTGCAATCATCGAACGCACCATAGCCTATGCTCGTTACACTGTTTGGAATTGTTATGCTTGTCAGACTGCTACAACCCTCAAATGCACCATAACCTATGCTTGTTACGCTGTTCGGGATATTAAATGTTTTATCGCCTTTTCCTATTGCATATTTCACCAGTTCTGTTTTATCACGATTATATAAATTACCGTCTAT
>ERZ1106983.2020-NODE-2020-length-15149-cov-4.738307_pt1 | contig 15149 bp, 10 predicted proteins | sample MGYA00403693_ERZ1106983 | MGnify/ENA primary metagenome ERZ1106983 (study PRJEB35170, sample SAMEA104062420) | human gut metagenome | biome: human gut; feature: human-associated habitat; material: faeces | place: Denmark | collected 2012-07-13 ...
TTGTATGTCTCGGGATTTTGGCATATTCATGCCAAAACACCTCGCGGGACAGTGGCGTGTGAACAGTAACTTCCATACAATTTATAAAATAAAAAGAATATAAAATGCCTTGAAAATAAGAGTAAGTAATGCTAACATAAGTATAAAGCATATTTCTCTTATATTTCAAGGCATTTTTGCCGTCTGATTATTCTAATCTCAATTCAGAAATCCATGCTTTTAATTCCAGTTAATTATGAAAAGCAGGAGCTGAGAAGTGATAAGAATAGCACAAAATGTTCTTTGACTCCTGCGGAAAACAGGAGGTATTGCCAATGGCAAAAAGAAAGAACAAAAAAATTATTGTGAAAAGAAACCGATTGAAAGGCAACACAGCAACTGCAAACCGTAAGTACAAAGATACAGTCTTCCGTATGCTGTTTTCAGACAGAAAGAATCTGTTGTCGCTGTATAATGCAATCAATGAAACTTCTTATACAGATGCTGCTCAATTAGAGATTGTGACACTTGAGAACGCAATCTATATGGGAATGAAGAATGATCTGGCGTTTATTATAAATACGAATCTGTTTCTGTATGAACATCAGTCTACGTATAACCCGAACATGCCTTTGAGAGACTTATTCTACATTTCCAGCGAATATCAGAAAATGGTGGATTGGAAGTCCTTGTATACCTCAACAAGACTGAGAATACCCACACCGAATTTTATCGTATTTTATAATGGAACAGAGAAAAAAGAAGATAGGTGGGTAGATTATCTGTCAGAATCGTATGAAAATATGTCAGGAGAACCAAATCTTGAACTAAAGGTCATCACATTAAATATCAATGTAGGGCATAATAAAAAACTAATGGAAGAATGCCGGACGCTAAGAGAATATGCTCAGTATGTTGATAAAGTACGCAGATATTCTAATGAAATGGAACTGAATACGGCAGTAGAACGTGCAGTGAGCGAAAGCATTCAGGAGGGAATTCTCAAAGAATTTCTGCAAAAGAATCGAGCGGAGGTAGTTGCTATGAGTATATTTGAATACAATGAGGAAGAGGAAAAAAGGAAACTTCGGAAAGCTGAGTATGAAGCTGGAAAAAATGATGGGATAAAGATTGGGCGAGAAGAGGAAAAACGTAAAATTGCAAATTCCCTTTTTAAAGAGGGAGATTCAATTGAAAAGGTAGCCAGGATTCTTTGCGAAAGTGAAGAAACTATCAGAGGATGGGTAAATGAAAAAATGGATATAAAGGTGGAGTAAGACATATAAAGAAAGCTATGGTGTTATCGATTAAAGTAGAACCATATTGGAATGTAAAGAATACTGCGCTCAATGCGTTTAATGCCGGATCACTTATTAAAGTAGAACCATATTGGAATTATATAGATTCTTATGTTAAAATAGTTCTTTAATTGATACAAACGATTAATTTTATTTAAGCCAATACTTATATATCAATTCATAAAGAAAAAGGAGCTTTTAAATATACTATGGAGAAACTTGTTGTAGGTATCCTTGCGCACGTAGATGCCGGTAAGACTACGTTGTCGGAAGGGATTTTGTATTTGACTGGAAAGATTCGTAAGCTGGGGCGGGTGGATCATAAGGATGCTTATCTGGACACCTATAACCTGGAACGGGAACGAGGAATTACGATTTTTTCCAAGCAGGCGGAGTTTGAACTGGGAAACAGGGGGATAACTCTTCTGGATACGCCGGGGCATGTGGATTTCTCGGCGGAGATGGAGAGAACACTGCAGGTTCTGGATTATGCCATCCTTGTAATCAATGGAGCGGATGGTGTGCAGGGACATACCATGACCTTATGGAGACTTCTGGCAAGATACCAGATTCCGACGTTCCTGTTTATCAATAAAATGGATCAGGACGGAACTGATAAAGAGAAACTTTTGGCAGAATTAAAGAAGCGATTAAGTGATAATTGCGTTGATTTCACCTGGGAAAAATCAGATCTGCAGTCTCAGTTTCTGGAAGATGTTTCTGTCTGCGATGAGGAACTGCTTGAAAAATACCTGGAAACAGAGGAAATATCAACATCAGATATCCGAAAAGTAATCAAAGAGCGAAAACTTTTCCCATGTTTCTTTGGCTCTGCGCTGAAAATGACAGGTGTAGAAGAATTCCTCCATGGTTTGGAAAAATACTGTGAGACACCAGAATATCCATCCGAGTTTGGCGCAAAAGTATTCAAGATTGCCAGAGACGATCAGGGCAATCGTTTAAGCTATATGAAAATCACAGGTGGAACATTGAAGGTGAAGGAACTTCTCACAGATACAGAGAAGGCAGATCAGATCCGTATCTATTCCGGTGCGAAATTTGAGCTTGCAAAGGAGGCTCCTGCAGGAACCATCTGTGCAGTAACCGGTCTTTCCCAGACACATCCGGGACAGGGCTTTGGGATTGAACGGGAATCCGAAATGCCGGTTCTGGAACCTGTATTAAATTACAGGATTCTGCTTCCCGAGGACTGTGATGTTCACCAGATGCTGAAGAAACTCAAAGAGCTGGAAGAGGAGGAACCGGAACTTCACATTGTATGGAACGAACAGCTTGGAGAAATCCATGCCATGCTGATGGGTGAGGTTCAGATCGAGATATTAAAGCATCTGATCTGGGAGCGTTTCCATGTAGCAGTAGAGTTTGGCACAGGAAATATCGTATATAAAGAAACAATCGCAGAGCCGGTAGAAGGTGTAGGCCATTTTGAACCGCTGCGTCATTATGCAGAAGTACATCTGCTTCTGGAACCGGGAGAGCCGGGGAGCGGTCTGCAGTTTTTTACTGCATGCAGTGAGGACGTGCTGGACCGTAACTGGCAGCGTCTGATCCTGACTCATCTGGAAGAAAGGGAGCACCCGGGAGTACTGACCGGTTCTCCAATTACAGATATGCAGATTACACTGATTACAGGACGCGCCCATCTGAAACACACAGAGGGTGGCGATTTCCGGCAGGCAACGTACAGGGCTGTGCGGCAGGGATTAAAGAAAGCAAAGAGTGTCCTGCTTGAGCCATATTATGAGTTCAGACTTGAGATTCCGGGAGATATGATCGGGCGTGCTATGACTGACATTCAGAAAATGAATGGAACTTTCCAGCAGCCGGAAGCAGATGAGGATGATATGATGGTTCTGAAAGGCAGTGCGCCTGTATCAATGATGCGAGATTATCAGACACAGGTAACCTCCTATACGAAAGGGCGGGGGAGATTGTTCTGTTCGTTGAAAGGCTATGCCCCATGTCAGAATCAGGATGAGATTGTAGAGGAGATTGGATATGATTCCGAACGTGACCTGGACAATCCCACGGGTTCTGTATTCTGTGCTCATGGAGCTGGATTTGTGGTGCCATGGTATGAAGTAGAGGATTATATGCACTTAGAAGGGATTGACGAGTCTGAACTGGGGAATGCCATACCGGATAGTGAAGAAAGTATAGCAGGAAACAGGAACAGTAACAATCAGACAGATTCAGGTTATCGTCCACCCAGGAATGCCGGCGTAGGAAGCTATGAGGATGAAGAAGAGCTGAAAGCCATTTTCGAGCGCACATTCGGACCGGTCAAGCGTTACAAAGAACCACAGTTTAAGAGAACATTTTCTGCAAAATCTGACAGCGGCAGCTATTACCGCAACAGTTCTTCTGCTAAGAAGAAAGAAAAAGAATATCTCCTTGTAGATGGCTATAACATCATCTATGCCTGGGAAGATTTAAAAGAGCTGGCAGATGCAAACCTCCATGCAGCTCAGACAAAACTGATGGATATTCTGAGCAACTATCAGGGCTTTAAGAAATGTACGTTAATTCTTGTATTTGATGCTTACAAGATAGAGGGCCATGCAGAGGAAGTGATCACCTATCATAACATTCATGTAGTTTACACCAAAGAAGCTGAGACAGCGGATCAGTACATTGAGAAAACGGTTCATAAGATTGGCCGGGAAAATCAGGTAACGGTAGCAACATCCGATGGACTGGAGCAGATCATCATCATGGGACAGGGTGCCCACCGTATGTCTGCCAGAGGTCTTCGGGACGAAATAAAAGCTACAGAAAATCAGATCCGCCAGCAATGGCATGAGAAACGTCAGAGCAGTAAAAATTATCTGATCGACAATATTTCTGATGAAATGGCACAATATATGAAAGAGAAACGACTTGGAAAACAGTAAAAGGGAGATGCAGTCATGAAAGAAAAGCTTACACAGAAGGATGTTGAGAAAATCCAGCAGGAGATTGACCATCGCAAGCTGGTTGTACGAAAAGAGGCAATCGAAGCTGTAAAAGAAGCAAGAGCCCAGGGGGATCTGAGTGAGAACTTTGAGTATTATGCGGCAAAGAAGCACAAAAACCAGAATGAAAGCCGCATCCGCTACCTTGAGAATATGCTGAAAACAGCAACCATTGTTTCTGATGATTCCAAAGACGATGAAGTTGGAATGGATGATATTGTAGAGGTATATTTCGAGGAAGACGATGAGATTGAGAAATACAAACTGGTTACTTCCATAAGAGGAAACTCCATGGAAAACCGCATCAGCATTGAATCTCCCATTGGTATGGCTCTGAAAGGTCACAAGGTTGGAGACAGAGTGGAAGTAAAGGTAAATGATAACTACAGTTATTTCCTGGAAATCCGTTCTATTGATAAGACTGGTTCCGAGGATGAAGAAATCCGCGGATTCTGATAATAATACTGTCGAAATACAGGATCCGGATTGACGAAAGAACTATTGTAAGAGATGAACACCGGTTAGTGTCATATCTCCTGCAATGGTTCTTTTTATTTTTATATCAAAAATACGGATGGATTTATGGGAACCTTACACAGAATGAATATGATGACTGGAAATTTTACATGGATTTAACATTCTCATGGGGATGATTTTACAAAGCATGGTTATGATGGGAAACAAGTTAAATAACCATATACTTATGAAAAGGGAAAAGGAGAATAATCATGGATTTATTCAGTATATTAACATTGATCGGAGGCCTTGCATTATTTTTGTATGGTATGAATGCAATGGGAGATGGCCTTGCGAAGGTTTCCGGCGGAAAGCTGGAGAAGATTCTTGAAAATCTTACTTCAAATCCGATAAAAGCAGTGCTTTTGGGAGCAGGAGTAACAGCAGTGATCCAGTCATCTTCAGCTACGACTGTTATGGTAGTAGGTTTTGTAAATTCAGGGATCATGAAATTATCACAGGCAGTAGGGGTGATCATGGGTGCCAATATCGGAACTACGGTCACTTCCTGGATCTTAAGCCTGACAGGAATACAGAGTGACAATTTTATTATTCAGATGTTTAAACCAACATCATTTTCCCCTGTGCTTGCGATCATTGGTGTGATCTTCATTCTGTTTATCAATGATTCAAAGAAGAAAGATATCGGAACGATTTTTATTGGTTTTGCAATCCTGATGTACGGTATGGATATGATGAGTTCTGCTGTAAAACCCCTTGCAGAAGTACCGGAATTTACAAATCTGTTACTTAAATTCTCAAATCCGTTGTTAGGTGTTGTAGCAGGTGCACTTCTTACAGCAGTGATCCAGTCATCTTCTGCATCCGTAGGTATTCTGCAGGCCCTGTGTCTTACAGGTGCAGTACCGTTCAGTGCAGCAATCCCGATCATTATGGGACAGAACATCGGAACCTGTATTACTGCAATCCTTTCTGCAATCGGAGCCAAGAAGAATGCAAAACGTGCAGCAGCAGTACATCTGTATTTCAACCTGATCGGTACGGTTATCTTTATGACTGTATTCTATCTTATAAATGCAGTTGTTGGATTTTCTTTCTTCCATCAGGCAGCAACACCGGCAGGAATTGCTGTTATCCACAGTATATTTAATGTTACTGCAACGATCATTCTCCTTCCTTTTGCAAAGGGACTGGAGAAACTTGCCTGTCTTACAATCCGGGACAAAAAAGAGGACGTTGTTGTTTCAGCAGAGGACAGAGAGTTTATGATCCTGGAGCCTCGTTTCCTGGAGAAACCGGCATTTGCAGTAGAGCAGAGCCGCAATGCAGCAAGAAAAATGGCAGAAGAATCCCACAATGCACTGTTTACAGCACTGAGTCTGGTGGATAAATACAGTGAAGAAGGCGTAGAACGTGTGGAAAACATGGAATCCAAGGTTGACCGCTATGAAGATGAACTGGGAACTTATCTGGTGAAGCTGAGCCACAAAGATATCTCAGAAGCAGACAGTCACAGCCTTTCCATTATGCTTCACTGTATCGGGGATTTTGAACGTATTTCCGACCATGCTGTAAATATTATGGAATCAGCACAGGAGCTTTATGAAAAAGGACTGAAATTTTCCGAAAATGCAAAGAAAGATCTGGAAGTGCTGGGACAGGCAGTAGAAGATATCGTAAATACGGCATATGAAGTTTTTGACAAACAGGATATGAAGCTTGCGGAGAAAATTGAACCACTGGAAGAAGTGATTGATGAACTTTCCAAAGAAGTAAAACGTCGTCATGTACAGAGACTGAGAAACGGTGAATGTACAATAGAGATGGGATTTATCCTTTCGGACATTACAACCTGTCTGGAACGTGTGGCAGACCATTGTTCCAATATTGGAGTCTGTGTGACGCAGGTGAATGAAGATCTGTATGATACTCACAGTCATCTGAATATCGTCAAGAGCCATCCGGACGAAACATTTTATCATGAACTGGAAGACGCACGAATCAAATATCAGCTTTCATAAAAATAAACAGGTAGATGATGGTTACTGTACACATGCCATTATCCCGCGAGGTGTTTTGGCATGAATATGCCAAAATCCCGAGACATACAAGCCAAAATTCCATTGCCGCAGGCAATTTGGAATTTTGGCAACGTTACTGAGAACGAAGTGAACAGTAACGGATGATGCTATCCGCATGATCAGGAAATCCGGGCACTCTGAAGTATCTGAGAGAGATATTTCAGAGAAAATGGCCGGATTTTTGCTTTAAAGAAATGAAGCAGATGCCGGATATTTACTTGTACAGGGATAAAAAAATAAGTATACTGAAAAAAGAAATACACTTGTGACGACAAAGCAGGTGATAAATAAAGGGGAGGCAAAGCAGAATGATCTATTGTGTAGAAGATGAGCGGAATATCAGGGAGCTTCTTATTTATACACTGGAAACAACAGGATTTAAAGCCAGGGGGTTTGGCAATGGCAATGAACTGATGAAAGCGCTGAAAGAAGAGATACCGGAGCTGATCCTGCTGGATATCATGCTTCCGGGAGATGATGGCTATACCATTCTGGAACAGCTGAAAAGTATGCCATCTGTAAAGGATGTGCCGGTAATTATGGTTACTGCAAAAGAAGCGGAATTTGACAAAGTAAAAGGTCTGGAAGGCGGAGCGGATGATTACATTACCAAGCCTTTCGGTATGATGGAATTTGTTGCCAGAGTAAAAGCAGTTCTCAGACGAAGTGCCCGTCAGAATGAAGATAAGGAACTGCATTACGACGAGCTTTATCTGAATGTAGGACGTCATGAGGTGCATTACCGGGAAGAAAAGGTCGATCTTACCCGAAAAGAATTTGAACTTCTTCAGTATCTGCTGGAGAATAAAGGACTTGTTATGACAAGAAATCAGATCCTCTGCCATGTATGGGGATATGACTTTGACGGTGAAACCAGAACTGTGGATGTCCATGTGAGAACCCTGCGTCAGAAACTTGGAGAGGCAGGAAATCTGATCGAAACGGTCCGGGGTGTGGGATACAGAATCGGTGCATAACAGATAAAACAGGCGAAAAACAGGAGTGGAAAAATGAAGCATAAAATATTCAGTCACACCAGTTTACTTATTATCTTATCCGTAATACTTACATTCCTGGCAGCAGGAACTGTCATGTATAACAGATATGATATTTATATGAAACAGGGTGTCAGAGATGAAGCCGCATATATTAAAACAGGTCTGGAAGAAGACGGAGACGTTTTTCTCTCAGACAGGGTCGGAGACGCCACCAGCAGCAGGATCACTCTTCTGGGAAAAGATGGTCAGGTGTTGTTTGACAGTATTGAGAATCCGGAAGAAATGGAAAATCACAGTAACAGACCGGAATTTATTGAAGCTGAGAAGCAGGGATCCGGTGAGATGGTACGCTATTCAGACACCTTATCAAAACAGACGTTTTACTATGCTGTAAAATTAAAGGATGATCAGGTTCTGCGAGTAGCTAGGACTACAGACAGTCTTCTGGTAACAATGTTAACCAGCTTTCTTCTGCTTGGCGGACTGGTATGCGTGATTCTTGTAATTGAACTTTTTCTTGTGCAGAAACAGACCAGAAAGCTGATAGAGCCTATCAACCGGATTGATCTGGAACATCCTCTGGAGCATGTATGCTACGAAGAATTAAGGCCATTGCTTTTTCGTCTGGATCAGCAGAACAGACAGATTCAGAAACAGCTGGAAGATCTTAAGAATGCAGAGAGTGCAAGAAAAGAGTTTACGGCAAATGTTTCCCATGAATTGAAAACTCCTCTTATGTCAATCTCCGGATATGCGGAGCTTATGATGAATGGAATGGTACCGCCGGACAAGATGCAGGATTTTTCCGGCAGGATTTTTCATGAGTCCGAGCGTTTATCAAATCTGGTTGCAGATATCATTCAGCTTTCCAGACTGGATGAGAAGAACGGAGAAACTATGTTTGAACAGGTTGACATCGGAGAGCTTGGGGAAGATGTGATCAACAATCTGCAGAACAGGGCAGCAAAGAAAAAGATTAATCTGGAATATACAGGCGGACCTGCACAGATGCAGGGAGTACGCCATGTATTATATGAAATGTTCTACAATATTACAGATAATGCTATCCGCTATACCCCGGATGGTGGAGATGTAAAGGTTTTTGTGGGAAAACTCAATGGGAAACCGTATTTTCGTGTGGAAGATAACGGAATAGGTATTCCGGAGAGCGAACAGCAGAGAATCTTCGAGCGTTTTTACAGAGTGGACAAGAGCCATTCACGTGAAACCGGAGGTACAGGTCTGGGGCTTTCCATTGTAAAACATGGCGCAGTTTTGCATCATGCGAAGATTCTTCTGGACAGTGAGCCGGGTAAGGGAACGAAGATGGAAATCCTGTTTGATCAGACTAAGTAAAGCTCCTGTGAAGCAGTTATTCGGTGTAGTGAAGCGGATGATTTTGTCTGGTGTTGAAAAGAGAGTGGACAGTATCCGACATGGTTGTTAGAAATGTATAAATTTTGGGGATTGACAGACAAGTGATTATTGGAGAAAATAAAATCAGACAGTTATCCATGTAAAAGCAGGTACAATGGAGGGTATTTTCAGTATGGAAAAATGGAGAAGCATTGCAGCGGGTATGAGCTGTTTGTCAATGCTGTTCGCAACAGGAGCGGTTACTGTATCAGCATCAGATGAAATCACAGAAATTCCGGAACAGAGTATTGTATACTGGTCCATGTGGGAAGAAGATGAACCACAGGCAGATGTGATCAGAGAAGCAGCAGAAGCTTATGAAGAAGCAACAGGTATTTCTGTAGAGATTCAGTGGAAGGGCAGAGGAATCCGGTCTCTGATAGAACCTGCCCTGGATGCCGGAGAACAGATTGACCTTTTTGATGATGATTATCAGAGGATGGCTCAGGAACACAGGGATTATCTGGCAGAATTAAAAGGAATGGCAGATACTGTGGATTATGAGAAGCATATTATGCCGGTACTGTTGGAGCAGGTGAAGAACTGGGGAAATGGAGAACTGCTTGCAATGCCGTATCAGCCTTATATCACAGGCGTCTGGTATAATAAGGATTTATGGGAAGAGGCTGGACTTACAGAACAGGATATCCCGGATACCTGGGAGAAACTGATCAGAGTATGCCGTAAGATTAAAAACAGTGACAGTGGCCTTAGTGCCATGACCTGCGATGAAGAGTATGTGAATCTTCTGTATGGATATCAGCTTGCCAGATACCTTGGACAGGAGAAAGTGCAGCAGCTGATCCGTAACTGTACCTGGTCACAGATTCCACAGGCAAAAGAGGCGGCAGATGATATCAGAATTTTGTTTTTTGCGGGATATATGAGTCAGAGTGCACCGGCACAGCATCCGGAAGGTCAGGATGAAGTGGGAGATGGCGAGGCAGTCATGGTGCTGCAAGGCTCCTGGGTTCCGAATGAAGTGACAGAAGCTACAGAATCTGATGATTCCTGGGGCTTTTTTCCATGGCCTGCAGTAAAGGCCGGAACAGACGGCACAGAAGGTGTTATGGTGGGAGCACAGGGATTTGGAGTCACAAAGGATTCGCAGATGAAGCAGGAAGCTTTTGACTTTGCATATTCCATCTGTACCGGGGAAACAGATATGAAAATGACAGATGCGGTTAATTCCATCCCGGCAGATACGGACAATACACAATGGCCGGAAGTGCTGGCAGATGCAGTACCGTATATGAAAGAGATGTCAAAGCCGTACATGTGGGCTGCAGGTCTGGAGGCAGATCCGGATTATAAAGAACAGATACAAAGCGAACTTCTGAAGCTTACAAGATTAGAAGAAACATCGGATGAATTTATAGAGAATCTCAGCAGTATGAAATAAGAAAAAGGCTGTTCGACATTATGAAAATATTGCTCTGGTATTACTGGCGCTCTCGTTCTGAGAGCGCCTTTATTGATGTAATATATTCTGTGGGTGTCATTCCGGAAATTTTTTTAAACTGTCTGGAAAAGTAATGGATGGAAGAGTATCCCAGAAATTCCGAAATCTGCGTAAAGTTCATCTGGTTCTCGCGGATCAGTTGTCTGGCATAGGCGATCTTTAACCGGGAAAAGAAATCCATGGCGCCGCACTGATGTTGTTCCTGAAATATTTTCTGAAGCTGGGAGCGTCCGATCATATTGTCATGGCACAGATCGCAGAGTGTAATATTTTCCCGGATGTGGTCTTCCATATAAGCAATGACACGCTTATAGACAGCGGAATTATTTTTCAGATTCACAAATTGGCTGACAGGTACAGTCATGGGAGGAGAAGAATTTCTCCGAATCATGTAGATCAGCATCTGCTCAAGGTAAATACGGATAAGCTGCTGAGAACCAAACAAAAAATCTTCTTTCTTTTCCATCTTTTCTGTATAAGGATCATCCAGAGGGGTTTTGATACAGCGGCGTGCCTCGGCAATCAGCATTCCCATGAGATTTCTCTCAGAATCAGAAAGTTTCAGCAATTTTTTCTCAAAGAATTTCATACATGGAGAATCGCATTCAAAAGAAACTACTACAATATTAGGTGCGGTATTTCCTATGGCAATAAGGTTATGAAATTCATTTGGTCTGTGAAAGATGAGCTGTCCGCTTGTCAGATGGTAGATACCGTTATCTGTCTCTATTTCTGCCTTTCCCTTATCTACACATTGAAATTCCCAGAAATTATGGCGTTCTCCTGCAAAGTGAAAATCGCTTTTGTATTCAAAATAGTGGATTGTATAAATCCGGTCAATATGAATATCTTCTTCCAGATACATACTCTCAAAAGCCATTACTGCCACCTCCCTCAGCCTGTCCGAAAACTGCAATATGGTTGTTGTGTATAAGTATACAACAAAAACAGATGAAAAACCAGTTAAAAATGAATTTTTGTACAAAAGAAATGGACGTTTGTGCAAATACTATTTGTGCAAAAATGATAAAATAAGAACTACCAAAAGAAATAATTGTTAAAATTCAACAAAAGAGCGAAAAGAGAGAAAAAGAAGACAAAATGTCAAAACTGACCAAGGAGGAAAAAAGGTTATGGGTATGAAGAAAAAGATGCTTAGTGCAACATTATGTGCGGTTATGGTTGGTTCACTTGCAGCACCGGCTTTCACTGTTCAGGCAGCAGATGATACATTAGTTTACTGGTCAATGTGGGAAGCTACAGAGCCACAGGGACAGGTGATTCAGGAAGCAGTTGACGCTTATACAGAACAGACAGGAGTTAAGGTAGACCTTCAGTTTAAGGGACGTACCGGAAACCGTGAAGCACTTCAGCCTGCACTGGACGGTGGCACACAGATTGATATTTTTGACGAAGATATCGACCGTGTCAACAAGACATGGGGACAGTACTTATTAGATCTGGAAGATTTGGCAAAGGCAGCCGACTATGAGGCGACGGCTAATGCAGGACTGATTGGCGCATGCCGTGAGGTAGGCGACGGAACATTAAAATCCATTCCTTACCAGCCAAACGTATTTGCAATGTTCTACAACCAGTCAATTTTTGACGAAGCCGGTGTTACGGCAGTTCCGACTACATGGGAAGAGCTGGATGCGGCTTGTGCAAAGATTAAAGAGGCCGGATATGTTCCGATTACAGATGACGACGCATACATCACCTGCTTATTCGGTTATCATATGTGCCGTCTGGTAGGATATGAGAGAACATCCGAGATTGTTAAGAACGGCGAATGGGATGACCCGGCAGTTCTTAAGACAGCAGAAGCTTTTGCAGATTTCGCAAAGAAAGGCTACTTCTCCGAGAATATCGCTTCCAACGTATGGCCGGCGGGTCAGAACATGGAACTGGCAGGCGGAACGGCAGCTATGTACTTAAACGGCTCCTGGCTTCCGAACGAAGTTCAGGCTATGGCAGGCGACGATTTCAAATGGGGATGCTTCAGCTATCCGGCAGTTGAAGGCGGAGTAGACGGAACAAACGCATCCAACTACGGCGCTCAGGTATTCGCCATCAACAAGAATTCCAAGAATGCAGAGGCAGCGTTCCAGTTAATCTGCAAGATTACCAAGGGTGAATTTGACCAGGTTCTGGCTGAAGAGAGCAATGGTATCCCGGCAGATACAACCAATACAGAGTGGCCGGCAATGGTACAGTGTGCACAGCCGGTTATGGAACAGCTCACAGTTCGTTATCCTTGGGCAGCAGGCGCAGAAGATAATGCAGACATGACACCAATCATCAAAGAAAACATGCTTAAACTGGTTGGCGGCAGCATTTCAGCTCAGGAATTTGTCGATGCATTAAAGAAATAAAAACTAAAAATACAATTCATAACGGAGTAGAAGCGTCCGCGCTTGAATGAAAGACTACTGAAATGAAGAATTACATGGTGGCATCGATAAAATTCATCGCTGTCACCATGTTTTTATAGAAATTCTAAAAAAAGATAAAAGGGGGAAACGGCTTGAAGAAGAATAAAGCAATGATTGTCACTTTCCTGGCTCCGGCATTATTTATGTTTATTATGGTATTCCTGTACCCCATCTGCCGGACCGTTGTGATGAGCTTCTTTAAAATAGAAGGAATCACGGATTCATTTTCGAAGTGGCAGTTTACCGGAATTGACAATTATGTTAAACTTATGAATACCACACTGTTTAAAACCTCTATGTGGAACCTGTTCCGCATCTGGTTTATCGGAGGGATCATCGTTATGTCTCTGGCGCTCTTATTTGCGGTTATCCTCACCAGCGGAATCCGTTTCAAGAGTTTTTTCAGAGCTATGATTTACCTGCCGAACGTGGTCAGTGCGGTGGCTCTGGCGACGATGTGGCTCCAGTATGTGTACAATAACCAGTACGGCCTTTTGTCGGGAGTCTTTAAAAAGCTGGGACTGACATCACTGGCCAAGATTCAATGGCTGGACAGTGATCACAAATTTTATGCTCTTTTGTTTGCCTACTGTTTTGGTATGGTAGGATACCATATGCTGATTTTCGCCAGCGGTATTGAGCGTATCAGCGAAGATTATTACGAAGCGGCGACTCTGGACGGAGCTAATAAGCTGGGCCAGTTCCGCTACATAACACTGCCTCTTTTAAAGGGCGTATTTAAGACGAATATTACCATGTGGAGCGTAACTTCCGTAGGATTTTTCGTGTGGTCGCAGTTGTTCTCCTCCGTTACGGCGGATAATCAGACGATCACTCCGATGGTTTATCTGTATATGCAGATCTTCGGCGCCGGCAACAGTGTGACGGAGCGTAACTCCGGTCTCGGTGCGGCAGTCGGCGTTATGCTGAGTGTCTGCGTTGTTCTCATCTTCTGGCTGTGCAACCATCTGCTGAAAGATGATGATCTGGAATTCTAAAAGGAGGGGAAGTTATGGCGAAAGAAAAGAAAGTGCGCGAACGCGTTAACTGGAACAGAGAACTGAAACTTGCCCCCGGCTACCTGATTCTTTGTCTCTGGATTTTATTTACCGTTGTATTACTGGGCTGGGTGGTGGGCGCCAGCTTTTCAACAACAAAGGCGATTTTCTCAGGAAAGATTATGTCCAGCGGTTTTCATTTGGAAAATTATGCAAAGGCATGGAATAACTCAAATGTTTCCACCTTTTTCATGAATTCGCTGGGATATTCGATCATCTCCTGTACGCTGCTGATTCTGATTTGTGCTCCGGCCGCATACGTTCTGTCACGTTTTAAGTTTATCAGCAATAAAGTAATACAGACCGGTTTTGTATCGGCCATGGGCGTTCCGGTTGTTATGATTGTGCTCCCTCTGTTCGGCCTTGTGGCGGGCATGGATCTTCTGAACCACGAATTGTCTAACCGGCTGGTACTGATATTTTTGTATGTGGGAATTAATGTGCCGTATACAACGATTTTTCTTCTGACCTTCTTTGCCAATATATCAAGGGCATTTGAAGAGGCGGCGGCTATTGACGGGTGTTCACCCACGAAAACGTTCTGGCTGATTATGCTGCCGATGGCACAGCCGGGTATCATCACTGTTACAATTTTTAATTTTATCAATGTATGGAACGAATACTTTATATCCCTTATTTTCGGAAACTCCGACCGGATCCGCCCTGTTGCGGTAGGACTGTACTCCATGATCAATTCCATGAAGTATACGGGCGACTGGGCCGGTATGTTTGCGGCGGTTATTATTGTATTCCTGCCGACCTTCATACTTTATATCTTCCTCTCTGAGAAGATTATTGCCGGCGTAACAGGCGGCGGTGTCAAAGGTTAAGGCGGATTGTCCCGTTCGCGGAACCGCGTTTTTCGCCGGGGCCGGGAACCGTGACCAGAGCGTGTTTGAAAATTCATTCCCGCCATCTGCACGCCCCACTTCGCGGTATATTTGGCCCGCATTCTCTTGCCGTAGCCCAC
>ERZ1106983.2023-NODE-2023-length-15116-cov-25.209481_pt1 | contig 15116 bp, 18 predicted proteins | sample MGYA00403693_ERZ1106983 | MGnify/ENA primary metagenome ERZ1106983 (study PRJEB35170, sample SAMEA104062420) | human gut metagenome | biome: human gut; feature: human-associated habitat; material: faeces | place: Denmark | collected 2012-07-13 ...
GGACGGAAAAGAAGAAAAACCAGCCCACCCATGTGCTGGTGGATTCCAACCCGGCTTTTGAAGAACCGTCCATGATTCTTCTGGAACAGATTTTTACGATTGATAAATCCCGCATTGAACGTTTTATGGGCTACGCTACCAAGACCGAGATGCTTCGCATCGATATGGCGTTGCTGGTCAGTCTGGCTTTGAACGTTCTCACCGGGAGCCGCAGCGAATAGCGGACAACCCGTGACCCGTAAGAATGAGGTGATAGCGATGTGACCGGAGGTGAGTGAGCCATGCGAAAGAGTGCCCCCATTGAAGTGGTGGTGCATTACCCCAAAACAGAGGAAGGCTGGGAAGAGTTGGGCAAGCGTGTCGCAACTGCCCACGCCAACTATGTGATCGAAAAAATCGAGCGGCTGAACTGCCCCACATGGCAGAAGCTGGAACTGTATCAGGCAGTCATTGATACCACCAAGGGCACCTATAAGCCCAAGGAACACCAGAAACCCGGCCGATAAGAAAAACCCAACACCAGTGCTTTCTCATGGAACGTTCGCTGGGGAGAGGATAGCAAATGAGCTTCGGATGCACTTCCGGAGGAAGCGGAAAAGCGGGACCACTGTGTCATTGCAGGAAACGCTGGAAGCGGGCAAGGACGACACGGCACTGACCCTCTCGGACGTGCTGCAGGACGGCTTCTGCATGGAGGACAGCTGTGAGCAGCAGGACGAGGCCCGGCGGCTGCGGCAGCTCATCGAAGGGCTTCCGGCGCGGGAACGGAAGCTGATCCTGCTGCGGTATGGCCTGGCCGGTCAACCGCCGCTGACCCAGCTGGAAACCGCAAAGCTGCTGCAGATCAGCCGGAGCTATGTTTCCCGCCTGGAGACCCACGCGCTGGAACTGCTGCGGGAAGGGTGGGGCGGATGCCGGTAAAGATCTTGACATTCACTACGGAGTTCTTTCATACCGAAGCAAAAAACGCCGCCTGGAACGCATCCAGTTCCTCGAATCGGTACAGGCGGTTCAGTGCCTCCACCAGCTCCTTTTTCGAGAGGCGGGGCGGCAGGCCCAGGGCGTTGAGCAGCGCATATTTCCGCTCGGCGCTGCCCGGTGTGCCGGAGAGCCCCCAATCGTAGAGGTCGGCATAGGTGATGGCCCGGCCCTCCGGGCGGGGGGCAGCTGCGCCAGCCTCCGCACCGAGGGCGTCTTTGAGCGCCTGCAGCACGATGGCGTCGTCCACGCCCTCCACGCCGAGCAGACCCTCTTTGCCGGGCTGCGGCTTCCGCTTTTCCTTGCCGTGGATGGCGGGCACGTAGGCCTGCACCACGTGTTCGGCCCCCACCAGATTGGTGATGTAGGTGCGGATGCGGAACCCGGCGGCGTCCGAATCCGTGAACAGGATGAGCCCGTTTTTCTTTGCCAGCGTCTTGAACAGATGCTGGCGCTTCTTATCCTTATAAATGCCGAATCCGTCGGTCAGAAGGATCAGCGCGTCCGTCAGGTGGGAAAGGCGGGCCGCATCGTATTTGCCTTCCACCACCAGCACCCGGTCGGTGTGGAGAAGTTCTCGTTCGCTCATCGTCCGCTCCCCGCCAGCGCCAGACGGCAGAGGGCCGCTTCCAGCAGTACCTCCGCGTCTACGGGCTGGCTTTTCAATGATCTGTCCAGATCCAGCAGGACCTGCAAGCAGGCTTCCAGCTGGCCGAGGGTGTAGTGGCTGGCGGTCTCGGCCGAGCGCTTGAGCCGGTAATCGCTGCCCTTGTAGCCGAACTCCTTGAAAACGGTGATATAGCTCTTGCGTCTGGCGCTGCCCAGCTTGACCCGGTAGAGGTCCACATAGCTGCCGATGAGTGCCGCCGTAATGGCGATGGGCTCCTGCTGCAGTCGGAGCAGAGCCTGTAATTTTTTGCAGGCCCCGGTGGCGTTTTTGGCCGTGATCATCCGGGTCATCTCGAAGACATCGGCCTCCAGGCTCACGGTGCCCATCTCAGCCACCATGGCCGCAGTGACGGTCTGGTAGCCGGAGAGGGCGCAGAGCTTGTCCACCTCGTTTTCCAGCAGGAAAGGGTCTTCACCGCAGCGCTCCAGCAGGGCAGTGGCAGCGCCTTCGGGCAGGGTAGCACCCTGCGCTTTGGCCCGCTCGATCATCATCACCTTGAGCTCGTAGGGTTTGGGCTTGGCCAGCTCTTCGGCATAGCCGAGCTTTTTGCAGGCAGCGGTGAGCTTCTGCGCCCGCTTGCCGGTCTTGAGCTTGCCGCGCTCCAAGGGGAACACGCTGCCCAGCACGACGACGGCATTTTCGAGGCTGGAAAGCGTTTCGCACAGTGCATCCAGATCTTTGTCGCCATAGGCGGCGGGGTCCAGTTCGGGCAGGACCACCACGCGCCGGGTACCGAAAAATGAGATGGTGCCCGCCGCCATGATGAGCTGTTCCAGCTCCGGGGCGGCACCGTCCAGCACGGTGGCTTCTTCGTCGCTGTCGGCCGAGAGCAGCCGCACGGCAGCCGCCACGGCCTGCCGCACCAGATACCGCTCGCTGGAATAAAAATAGTAGACCGGGCAGCCGCTTTCTGCCAGCTGCCGGAGCTTTGCTTCCGTTGCCAAAGGGGAGACCTTCTTTCGTTTTTGCGGGGGATCTTCTGCCCCGCAGATGCCGGGATATTCGATATCAATAGTGTAGCGGAGTTGCGGGGCGTTGTCAATGTGCAGTGCACAGGGGCCGGGCAAAAAAATGCTGCCTGACCGGACGCAAAAAATGCCGGGGCGGGGCTTTTCGGGAACGGAAAAACATGATATACTGAAAACGCTTTTCTCAAATGTTCGGCAAAGAGAAAACGAAAGCGAAAGCGAATGCAGGGTGCCGACCCTGCCGGAAGTAAAAAATGCCCGGCCTCCGCAGGCCGCGAAAGGATGAAGCCATTACGAAACGTGCTAAATTTACGCTGCAGCTGCAATACAACTCCCCGGTGATCCTCACCTTTTTTCTGCTGTCGCTCCTGGTGCTCTTTCTGGGTCAGTGGACGAACGGCTGGACGACCATGCACCTGTTCTGCGTCTATCGCTCCTCGTTCAAAGACCCGCTGTTCTATGTCCGGCTGTTCGGCCATGTGCTGGGCCATGCCAGCTGGGATCATTTCCTGAACAATATGCTCCTGCTCCTCGTCATCGGCCCACCGATGGAGGAAAAATACGGCAGCATCCCGCTGCTGGAGGGCATCGTCTTCACGGCGCTGGTATCCGGTGTGCTGCAATGCGCGCTCTTCCCCCGCACGGCCCTGCTGGGCGCTTCCGGCATCGTGTTCATGCTCATCATGCTGGCGTCGCTGTCCGGCTTTTCGGGCGGCATCCCGGTCACGATGCTGCTGGTGGCGGCGCTGTATCTGGGCCAGCAGGTGTACGATATCGTCTTCGTGCATGACAATGTCGCCAACTTCATGCACATCGTGGGCGGCATCTGCGGCACGGGGTTCGGCTACTTTTATGCTCTGCGCCCCCAAAAACGCCGCAAGGCGTCCGGGGCAAAGCCAGGCCTGAAGTTTGAAAAGACCTCCCGGCACAGGAGCCGATAAAACAAAAAATCCCCTTCCGCGCGGCAGGACCATGCGGAAGGGGATTTTTATGCAGATGCGTTACAGCGTCTTGCAGAATTCTTTCAGATAGGCGCGGAAGGCCTCGCCGATCTCCGGGTGCTGGAGCGACAGCTCCACCTGTGCCTCGGCGATCTTGAGCTTGTTGCCCATGTCGTAGTGCTTGCCGGTGAACTCCACTGCGGTCATGCCGCCATAATTGCGGGCGAACTCGGCCATGGCGTCGGTCAGCTGGATCTCGCCGCCGGCACCGGGTTTGGTGCGGGCAAGGATGTCGTAGATCTCCGGGGTCAGCAGGACGCGGCCCAGGATGGAGTAGTTGCTGAACTCCTGGCCCTTCTTGGGCTTCTCGATCATGTCATCCACGAAGAAGTAGTTGTCGTGGATGGGGGTGGTCTTCAGGCTGCAATAGCGGCTCACATCGGCCCAAGGCACAGCGGAGACGCCTGCGGCCGGGCGGCCGAACTCCTCGTAGGCACGGATGAGCTGGGCGCAGACCGGGTCTTCGCCCCAGATAACGTCATCGCCATAGATGACCACGAAGGGGTCGTCGCCGGTAAAGGCTTTTGCCATGCTCACGGCGTGGCCAAGGCCCAGGGTCTGCTTCTGGCGGACAAAGTAGATGTTGGCCAGGTTGGAGATGCCCAGGCACTCCTCCAGCATCTTCTCCTTACCGGGTGCAGCCAGCTTCTCTTCCAGCTCCGGGCTGCGGTCGAAGTGGTCTTCGATGATGCTCTGGTTGCGGCCCAGAATGATGAGGATGTCGGTGATGCCGGAACGGACGGCCTCTTCCACCAGATACTGGATGGCGGGCTTGTCCACAAGGGGCAGCATCCCTTTGGGCATGGCCTTGGTGGCGGGCAGCACACGGGTGCCAAGGCCCGCAGCAGGGATGACAGCTTTCGTGACTTTTTTCATGATTCAAAACTCCTTCGTAGAACTATCGCAGGCTGGGTGCATCAGCCGTAGACCAGATTGAGCAGGGCGTCCACATTGGGGCCCAGCAGCAGAGTGCTGGCGCTGCCGATGACCATCAGCAGCAAAAAGCAGCCGAACACCGCCGCAAAGCTGACGCCGCCCTGTGCGGCCAGAACGGCCTTGCGCTGGGCTTCGTCCGGGAATTCGGAGCGGATCTTCCGGATGCGGTCTGCCGCGCTCTTGCGGTAGAGCCACTTGCCGTACATGCCGCGCACGACCATGAGCAAAAAGCTCAGGGCCGAGCAAAGGCGGGCCAGCATGACCATCGTGGAATCGCTCAGAGCGGGGGCCATGGTGCTGCCGGTGAGCTGCATCAGCTGCAGCAGGGTGGGCACGGCCAGCACCAGCTCAGCTGCCAGGAAGCCGAACGCGGGCTTCCATGCCTTGCGGTAAAAGAAATAGAACGGCCCGAACAGCAGTGCCGAAAAACTCATGGAGATCTTGCTGTGCGCCAGCTGCATCCGGCAGTAGGTGCTCAGGTAGGCGGGGGACGCAGGGCCGATGTAGCTGGCCCAGTCCTTGCAGGGGATGCCGTCCAGCATCTCGTCCTTGCCAAAGGCGGCCTCATAGGCCTGCCGCATGGGGTCCTGGGGCATGGAGCCGGTCTCCTGATACTGGCGGTACAGGCTGGAATAATCAAAATTGCCCTCGCCGGGGCCGGCCGTGCGGTCGGCAGGCTCTTCGGCCCCTTCCGGCGGCAGCACGGCACCGCAGCAGCGGCAGTGGTCCTCGCTGCGCAGGGTGCGCTCGCCGCAGGCAGGGCAGGTGCACAGCTCGGATTCCTGATACGGAAACTTCCATTCGTATCCGGCGGCATGAGCTGGGCTGTGGATGCAGCGGCCCAGTTTTTCATAACAATCCCGGTGGTACGGTGCGCCGCAGTCGGGGCAGACGACGATATCGTCCTGCAGCGTCAGTGGCTTGCCGCAGCCCTCGCAGGGGCAGCCATAATATTTTGGCATAACTTCCTCCCATAAATGGTACTTGATGCTATTATACTCCCATCCCGGAGAAAAGAAAAGGTGAAAATCTTCAAATTTCCAGCATGATGGTGATTTTTCCTCTTTACTTTATCACGGATTCCCGGTATACTAATGAAGTATCTGTGTATAAACTGTATCTTTTTGTAGCCCTCTCAGCCATCGCTGCGCGATGCCAGCTCTCCCGCAGGGAGAACCTCTGGTGGCCGGCTTTTGTGTTTGCCAAAATGCAAAGCGCGATGGACCCATGAGAAATAAGGGCGATACTTCTTATTTTTGAGAGGATATTGAGAATGATCACGACTGAAGAACTGAAAGTGAAGCTGGCCGAATACGGCACAGCGGTGAAGGACCTGGAAGAGGCCCTTGCCATCGAGGCCTCCCGCAAGCGTGTGCAGGAGCTGGAGCACACCATGTCCCGCCCCGGCTTCTATGATGACGCTGAGCTGAGCAAAAAGGTGTTCGACGAGGTGGGCGACCTGCGCGGCAAGCTGAACCGTTTTGAAAAGCTGCAGGGCCTGTACGATGACGCCGAGACCATGCTGGAAATGCTGGACGAGGAGTACGACCCGGAACTGATCCCCGAAGCCGAAGAGGCGGTCAACACCGTGGAGAAGGCGGTGGATGAGCTGCAGCTCATGACCATGCTGAACGGCGAGTACGACCACAGCAACGCCATCCTGACCTTCCATGCCGGTACCGGCGGCACCGAGGCGCAGGACTGGGCCGAGATGCTCTACCGGATGTACAACCGCTGGGCCGCTGCCCACGGCATGACCGTGGAAGTGCTGGACTATCAGGACGGCGATGAAGCCGGCCTGAAGAGTGCTTCAATGATGGTCAAGGGGGCCAACGCCTACGGCCTGCTCAAGAGCGAGAATGGCGTACACCGTCTGGTCCGCGTCTCTCCGTTTGACGCCAACGCCCGCCGCCAGACGAGCTTTGCTTCGCTGGAAGTCATGCCGGAGCTGGACAACACCATCCAGGTGGACATCCGCCCCGAAGACATCGAGATGCAGGTCTACCGTTCCTCCGGTGCCGGCGGCCAGCACATCAACAAGACCTCTTCGGCTGTCCGCCTGATCCACAAGCCCACCGGCATCGTGGTCAGCTGCCAGACCCAGCGCAGCCAGTTCCAGAACCGCGACTACGCCATGGAAATGCTGAAGGCAAAGCTGTATCAGGTCGCCCAGCAGCAGCACATGGACAAGATCGAGGACATCAAGGGCGTCCAGAACGAGATCGCCTGGGGCCACCAGATCCGCAGCTACGTCTTCATGCCCTACACCATGGTCAAGGACCATCGCACCAACTACGAGACCGGCAACGTGGACGCTGTTATGGACGGCGACCTCGACGGCTTCATCTTTGCATACCTCAAGGCCGCCAGCCGCGGGGAATTGCAGGACACCTAAATCTTATCGATAAGCAAAAAAGCCACGCGAAAGCGTGGCTTTTTCGTTTGCGTATCTTATGCCAGATCCGCCAGGATGTCCGGCCAGAGAGCCTGCTCCTGGTGCATGACGGCAAATGCGCAGTCAAGAAACATCTTGTTGACGGCGGCGATGATGGTGCTGCGGAGCAGCAGCTTCTCCTCTCCGGCGTCCGCGGCCAAGTCCCGGATGGTGTGGGTCAGGCCGAACACATAGGGCAGGCAGTTTTCCACTTCCTCGCAGAAATAGTCGTAGGCCTGCGCGGCAGAGTAGTGCTGGCGCTGCATTTTGAAGAGGGTGTCGATGTTTTCCATCGAGAGCACCGTTTTGGAGACGACGATGTAGATCAGGCCGGCCAGCTGCTCACGGGTGTATTTTTTCTTGATGGGGTGGCCGATGATCCCTTTCTTGACGTAGTTGCTCACCATGGAAGCCGTGAGCTCCACCCCCGGAAATGCACGAAAATACCCGTTGACGTACTGGACGGTCTGGTCGAGATACAGCCCAACGGAAGGCAGTTCTGCGTACCGCGGCAGGGCAAAATCCACGGCGCAGGCCGCAATGCGGCGGTTGGATTCATTGTTCATGCGGATAGTATAGCGTATTTTTCCGGCAGGGTCAACCGTCTTATGAAAACTTTTTGAAGATTTCCCGGAAACGGTTGACAGGTTTTTGAAAAACTGATATCATAGCTTCGACAACATGAAAAAATGCGGCGGATTTTGCCGCTGGAATGGAGATACTGCTTATGAAGACCCGGATCGTTGTGGATTCTGCCGCAAGCCTGTATGCACTGGATGGCGTGGATTTTGCCTGTGTGCCCCTGAAGATCATCACCGATCACGAGGAATACCACGATGACGGCACGCTGGATGCGGTGGGCATGGCCACGACCCTGCGCACCTATAAAGGAAAGACCTCGACGTCCTGCCCCAACGTCGGCGACTGGCTGGCTGCTTACGAGGGAGCCGATGAGGTGTACGCCATCACCATCACCGGTACGCTGTCGGGCAGCTGCAATGCGGCCCAGCTGGCGGCGGAGGAATACCAGCAGGAGAACCCCGGCAAGCGGGTCTTTGTGCTGGACAGCCTGTCCACCGGCCCGGAGCAGGTCCTGCTGGCCGAGCATCTGCGGGATGAACTGGCTGCCGGCAAGGAGTTTGACGCCGTCTGTGAAGAGATGCTGCGCTACCATAAGCACACCCATCTGCTCTTCTCGCTGGAATCGCTGGCCAACCTGGCCCGCAATGGCCGCGTGAAGCCCGCTGTGGCGGCAGTGGCGCGGATGCTGGGCATCCGGGTCATCGGGCAGGCCAGTGAGGCCGGTGAGCTGGACGTGATCTGCAAAACGCGCGGCGAGCACGGCGCATTGGAGCGCATCGTGCTGGAGCTCAGGGAGCACGGCTACACCAACGGCAAGGTGAACATCTCCCACTGCGGCAACCCTGCCGCTGCCGAGCGCCTGAAGCACATGATCGAGGCCGTCTTTGAGGGGGCCAGAGTCGTGGTGACGGAGTGCGGCGGCCTGTGCAGCTACTACGCCGAGCTGGGCGGCCTTCTGATCGGATACGAGGACGGAGAGGCTTGAAAAATCACCCGGACCGCGCTATACTAACTCCATCTTAAAGGGCCGCGCAGCGGCGGGGGAGGTACAGCGTGTTCAGACTGCCGATCGTTAAATTTTTCAGCCGCATCCTCAACCGTGCCACCATCACCATCGTGCTGGTGGCATTGCAGGTGCTGTGGCTGCTCTGGGCGTTCTGGGCCTTTACGGCGGGCCGGGTCTGGCTGAACGGCCTGCTCAAGGCGCTGAGCATCGTCATCGTGCTCTACCTCGTCCGGAAAGACGAGAACAGTGCCTATAAGATCGGCTGGATCGTCCTCATCGGCCTGCTGCCGCTGCTGGGCGGGGCGCTGTATCTGGCCTTTGGCAACAAGGCCCCGGCCAAGGGGCTCCGCACCCGGATGCGGAAGGTGGAGCAGGCCCACACGGCCGATCTTACGCCCCGGCCGGACCAGACCGACACGCTGGACCGCGTGGAGAAAAACCTGAGCCATTACGTGGAGACCTACGGCCCCTACCCGGCGTGGAAGCACACCGCCGCTCACTATTTCTCCTGCGGCGAGGCCATGTACCCCAGGCTTCTGGAAGACCTGGAACGGGCGGAAAAATTTATCTTTCTCGAATTCTTCATTGTAAAGTCGGGCACGATGTGGGACGGCATCGAGGCCATCCTCAAGCGGAAAGCCGCCGAGGGCGTGGACGTGCGGCTGATCTACGATGATTTCGGCAGTCTGCTGGGCCTGCCCAGCGACTTCGTCATCCGGATGGAGCGCAGCCATATCCGCTGCATCCCGTTCAACCCTGTGGTGCCGCTGGTGTCGCTGGTGATGAACCACCGCGACCACCGGAAGATCGTGGTCATCGACGGCAATGTGGCCTACACCGGCGGCGTGAACCTCGCGGACGAATATATCAACGCCGAGCAGCGCTTCGGTTACTGGAAGGACGCCGCCATCCGGCTGGAAGGGGCGGCGGTCTGGAATTTTACCGTCATCTTCCTCAACTGCTGGAACGCCTTCCGCCCGCAGGAGACGGACTACGCACCCTTTGCGCCGACCCACCTGCCGGAAAGTTCGGACGGCGTCGTTCAGCCCTACACCGACAGCCCGCTGGACGAAGAGCCGCTGGCCGAGACGGTCTACCTGAACATCCTGGCCCAGGCGCAGCGGTATGTGTATCTCTACACGCCCTATCTTGCTGTGGGTGAGGAGATGCTCGACGCCCTGAAGACCGCCGCCAAACGCGGCGTGGATGTCCGGCTGGTCCTGCCGGGCATCCCGGATAAGAAGCTGGTGTTCCGGCTGAGCCGGTCCTACTATGTGCCGCTCCTCCGGGCGGGCGTCCGCATCTACGAGTACACCCCCGGCTTCCTCCATGCAAAATGCTACGTCAGTGACGACCATCTGGCCGTGGTGGGCAGCATCAACATGGACTACCGCAGTTTGTTTTTGCACTTTGAGTGCGGGGCGCTGCTTTACAGCAACAGTCAGGTCATCGCCCTGCGGGAGGATGTGCTGGCCACGCTGCCGCAGTGCCGGGAGGTGCAGCTTTCCGACTGCCGGACTTCTCTGCCGGGCACCCTGCTGGACAGCGTCCTGCGGCTGCTGAGCCCGCTGCTGTAAAACCCTCTCCGTCAACGCCTGATGGCGTTGACCGCTCCCCCGAAGGGCGAGCTGGCGAGCGAAGCGAGACTGAGAGGGGAAAACTACTGACGAATAAGAAGGGCCCTGCCGGATATACTACTTCCAAACCCATCGGGAAAGGGAGCGTATCTATGAGAAAAAGCAAGGCTCTTTGGGGCTGTGTGCTGGCAGCAGCCCTGCTGCTGGCCGCCTGCGGGAAACCGAACGCCGGGTCGTCCGGCTCTGGAAGCATGAGCGGGAGCGGCGCGGCCTCGCAGATGACCGCCGCCTGGAAGACCGGCCTCGGTGTCGTCGTGGAAACGGAAGACGAAGACCGCACCGGGAGCATCCGGCTGGCGGCTGCGGCAGTGTTGCTGGATGACGACGGTAAGATCGCAGACGTGGAGCTGGATGAGCTGGAAACGACCATCGGGGCCGATGGCACCGGCGCGGTGCACCTGCCCACGGATTACCGGACCAAGCGGCAGAAAGGGGCGGACTACCCGCTGGCAGAGGCTTCTTCGCTGAAAAAAGGCTGGGCGGAACAGGCGGATGCCTTCGCGGACTACCTGACCGGCAGGACGCCGGAGCAGGTGTCCCTGCTGAAGTTGGACAACGACGGCAAGCCCACAGACGCTGACCTGCTGGCCGGCTGCACCATCGCGGTGGACCGTTACCGCGACGCGGTGGTCAAGGCCTGCTCCAATGCCAGGGGGCTGGGCGCGGCCAAAGGCGACCGGGTGTCGCTGGGCGTGGAGGCGGTGAATGGCTCTTCGGATGTGACTGCGACCGATGACCGGGACGTCAACGCAGAGATCGACATCAGCCTTGTGGCCCTGACGCTGGACGCCGAGGGCCGTGTGACCAGCGCCGTGGCAGACATGGCCGAACCGGCCCTGACGGTGGCGTCCGATGGCGGCATCACTGCGCCGGACAAGGTGGAGACCAAGTTGGAACAGGGCGACCGCTACGGGATGCGGGGCGCTTCCTCCTTAAATAAGGAGTGGTACGAGCACAGCGAGGGCTTTTGCGGCTACCTCAAAGGAAAGACCCGTGCGGAGGTCGCCGCCATCCCGGCAGACGGCTCGGACGCTGACCTGATGGCGCTGTGCACCATCTCGGTGACCGACCTCCAAAAGGCTGCGCTGGACGCGATGCGAACCAAATAACGATGCAAAGCACTTCACAAGAGCTTTTCCGGAAGGGGAAGGCTCTTTTTGTTTGCGCGATTCGCACAGAAAGCACACCGGAAAGAGAACACATTCCGGCATTGTGCGAAAAATCAGCCTTCCCCCTTGCAAAATCGTGCCAAATGCGGTATCCTAGATGCACGGTTTAGCTCTTTATCACGGTAAAGTGATAAAACAAGGGTGTTAGAGGAGGACTTTGGGATGAGAATGAAACGATTCCTTTCGATGTTTGTGGCGGGTGCGATGGCACTCAGTCTGGCAGCCTGCGGCGGGGCTGCATCCACGTCTACGGCTGCTTCGGCTTCCGGCTCTGCGGCAGGCTCTGCTGCATCCGCTTCGGCCGACGACAGCGACCTGGCCTACATTCAGGGCAAGGGCAAGATGGTCATTGGCTACACGGTGTATGCACCGATGAACTACACCGATGACGAGGGCAACTTCACCGGCTTTGATACCGAACTGGCCACCGCCGTCTGCGAGAAGCTGGGCGTGGAGCCGGAGTTCGTGGAGATCAACTGGGACACCAAGGTGGTCGAGCTGGACGCCAAGAGCATCGACTGCATCTGGAACGGCCTGACCCTGACCGATGAGATCAAGGAGAACGCCGCCACCACCAAGCCCTACGCCAAGAACGCACAGGTCGTGGTCGTGAAGGACGGCACGGAGTACACCTCTACGGCGGACCTCGTGGGCAAGACTGTGGTCGCAGAAGCCGGTTCCGCCGGTGAATCGGCCATTGCAGACGATGCAAGCCTGTCGCAGGCCGATTACATCTCCAAGAGCGTCCAGACCGACTGCCTGATGGAAGTGGCCGCCGGTACCGCAGATGCCGCTGTGCTGGACCTGACCCTGGCCAACGCAATGATCGGTGAGGGCACCGACTACGCAGACCTGAAGATCGTCGATGAGCTGAACGCCGAGGAGTACGGCGTGGCCTTCCGCAAGGGCAGCGATGCTGCAGCGGCCGTCGATGAAGCGTTTGATGCGCTGAAGGACGACGGCACCCTGAGTGCCCTGGCCGAAAAGTACGAGCTGGCGCTGGCCGACTGATCGTAGACCGCAATGCAGAAAGCCGCTCCGTTCCGGGGCGGTTTCCTGTTGGAAGTACAAAAAATTGATGGGTGTGTTTTTGTGTCTGTGATTCTTGGGCGCCTATCCGGCGCATTTCTGCTCAACTGTGAGCTGTTTGCCCTGACGCTGCTGTTCGCGCTGCCGCTGGGCCTTGTGGTGTCGTTTGGCTCCATGAGCCGCTGCAAGCCGCTGAGCGCTGCGGTCAAGACCTTCGTCTGGATCATCCGCGGCACCCCGCTGATGCTGCAGATCATCGTCATCTACCTTGGCCCCGGTCTGCTGGGGATGAGCAACCCCTGGCCCTCCGGTTCCGGCGGGCGGATGGTGGCAGCCGTGGTGGCGTTTGCCATCAACTACGCCTGCTACTTCTCGGAGATCTACCGCGGCGGCATCGAGGCAGTGCCCAAAGGCCAGACCGAGGCCGGGGAGGTGCTGGGCATGACGAAGACGCAGATCTTCTTCAAAGTCACGCTGCTGCAGGTCATCAAGCGTATCCTGCCCCCGATGGGCAACGAGATCATCACGCTGGTCAAGGATACCTCGCTGGCGAATACCATCGCCAACAAGGAGATCATCATGATGGCCAAGGAATACAGCGCAAAGGGCCTGATCTGGCCGCTGTTCTCCACGGCCATCTTCTTCCTGGTCTTCGTCGGTGTACTGACCGTTCTGTTCAACTGGCTTGAGAAAAAGCTCGATTATTTCCGCTGCTAAGGGAGGGGTTCAATTATGGCATTGCTCGAAGCCTCCGGCATCGGGAAAAATTTCGGGGACACCCACGTCCTCAAGGACATTTCGCTCACTCTGGAGCAGGGCGAGGCGCTGGCCATCATCGGCTCGTCGGGTTCCGGCAAGACGACTCTGCTGCGCTGCCTGAATTTTCTGGAACGGCCGGACACCGGCGTCATCAAGGTGAACGGTGAGACCATGTGGGACGCCGCCGACCCCGCCACCCAGCGGGAGAGCGAAGTGCGCAAGAAGCGTCTCCACTTTGGTCTGGTGTTCCAGAACTTCAACCTTTTCCCGCAGTACACCGCGCTGCAGAACGTCATGCTGGCGGGTGAGCTGCTGGCCAAAGAACGCCCGGACTACAAGGCCCACAAAAAGGTCATCCACGCCGAGCTGGAGCAGCAGGCAAAGGAGCTTCTGGCCCAGATGGGTCTGTCGGAGCGGGCTGGACACTATCCGCACCAGCTGTCCGGCGGCCAGCAGCAGCGCGTGGCCATTGCCCGTGCGCTGGCCCTGCACCCGGACATCCTCTGCTTCGACGAGCCGACCTCGGCCCTCGACCCGGAGCTGACCGGCGAGGTGCTGCGCGTCCTGCGCGACCTTGCCGACCGCAAGACGACCATGATCATCGTCACCCACGAGATGCACTTTGCCCGCGACGTTGCGGACCGCATCCTCTTCATGGATGGCGGCGTGGTCGTGGAGGAAGGCCCCGCCAAAGAGCTCATCGACCACCCCCAGGAGGAGCGCACAAAGCAGTTCCTCGCCCACTATTCTGAATGACCGCATCTGCCCCCGGAGAGGTTGCCTTTCCGGGGGCGGTTTTGCTATAATAGATTCGAACAGGAAGGAGGGAGTTCCGGTATGACGACAAAACGAGAACAGGCTATGCGCAATGCGGTGGCGTCTGCGCGGATGGAGGGGCTTCCGGTCTCCAAACAGACGGAGCGCGATTGTGTGCGCTATCTGGAAGGACGAATCGATACGGCGACCCTTGTGCAGGAGATCCTGAACCGGCAGCGTGGGCAGGACCGGCCAGCCCGGAGGTGAAGCATGGGATATACCATTGATGCAACGGAAAGCGGCTGCTATCCGGGAACAACGGTTCTGGTCAACAAATTCGATCTGCGCAGTCAGAGCGAGCTGGATGCGGTCGAGGCTGCGCTTGTGACGGCAAAGGCAATCCAGTGGGAAGAGGCACCTTTGTGTGACAGCTTCGATTTTGCGCATTACAGAGCGATCCATAAGTATCTGTTTGAGGAGCTGTATGATTGGGCGGGGCAGGTGCGGACCATCAATATCTCCAAGAAGGGGACGCAGTTCTGCCTGGCAGAAGAACTGCCGCGCGTTGGCGAGGCGGTTTTTGCACGGGTGAGAAAAGAACACTTCTTCTGCGGTCTTTCGCGGGAACGTTTTGCAGAGGAGCTTCTGGACCTCTATGAACGGACCAATGAGCTGCATCCGTTCCGGGAAGGGAATGGGCGGACACAGCGTGTGTTCCTGGCCCAGCTGGCGCAGAACGCAGGCTATCGGCTGGATTTTTCCTGTGTGGATGCCGATGAGCTGATGATCGCAACGATATACGCCGCACAGGGTATCGACCTGCCGCTGAAAGATGTGCTGGACAAGATCATAAAAGATTGACCACAACTGCCCCCGGAGAGGTTGCCTTTCCGGGGGCGGTTTTGCGCAGGTGCGCGGATTCTACTGCTGGTCGGTTGCGGGTCTGCGGAATTTCTGCTACACTGGAGCCAACAAGACCGGACAGGGGAGGACGACACGATGGAGCAGAGCTTCGAACTAAACAAGCAGGCGTTCGGGGCGTTCCTGGCGCAGCTGCGGCGGGAAAAGGGCTGGACGCAGAAGGACTTGGCCGAGAAGCTGTATGTCTCGGACAAGGCAGTCAGTAAATGGGAGCGGGGAGTTTCCCATAGTTAAAGATACCACACCAAATATGATGAACCCACGCTTATA
>ERZ1106983.2031-NODE-2031-length-15031-cov-3.339543_pt1 | contig 15031 bp, 12 predicted proteins | sample MGYA00403693_ERZ1106983 | MGnify/ENA primary metagenome ERZ1106983 (study PRJEB35170, sample SAMEA104062420) | human gut metagenome | biome: human gut; feature: human-associated habitat; material: faeces | place: Denmark | collected 2012-07-13 ...
AGAAATGATGCAGATTCCTTCGTATTCCAGACACAGCAGGCATTAGATCAGGTTGGAGCAAACCTTGATCCGGCTGATAAATCAGCAGTAGAGACTGATATGAACGCAGTAAAAGCATTCTTAGACGCACACCAGAATGCAGAAGAGATGACAGACGCTGATGTAACAGAACTGAAATCCCTGCAGGAAAAACTGACAGAGAGTGCGCAGAAGGTATTTGCAAAGATGTATGAGCAGACTCAGGCAGCGCAGGGAGCAGCTGGTGCAGGTCCTGATATGAGCGGTATGGGCGGCAACGCACAGGCAGGTGCATCTTCCGCAGATGATGATGTCGTAGACGCAGACTTCAAGGAAGTTTAATCATCGCAAAACAGTAAAAATACAACGGGGTTTCCGGGGGTTTTCCCGGAAACCCTGTATGCAGTTTGAGAGAGGAAAACGTTATGGCAGATAAGAGAGATTATTATGAAGTCTTAGGCGTGAGTAAAACGGCAACAGATGCTGAGATCAAAAAAGCGTTCCGTGTGCTTGCCAAAAAGTATCACCCGGATATGAACCCTGGAGATAAGGAAGCGGAGGCAAAGTTCAAGGAAGCACAGGAAGCATATGCTGTGCTCAGTGATGCAGAAAAGAGAAAACAGTACGATCAGTTTGGTCATGCAGCATTTGATGGTGGTGCCGGCGGAGCAGGCGGATTTGATTTCTCCGGTATGGATATGGGAGATATCTTTGGAGATATTTTTGGAGATTTCTTTGGCGGCGGATCCAGAAGACGTGGCAACGATGGTCCGATGAAAGGACAGAATCTGCGCACCAGTGTCCGTATTACATTTGAGGAAGCTGTATTTGGCTGTGAGAAAGAGATCGAGATGGTCTTAAAGGATGAGTGCCAGAAGTGTCATGGTACCGGTGCAAAACCGGGAACCACACCAGAGACCTGTCCGAAATGTGGTGGTAAAGGTAAAGTCGTATTTACCCAGCAGTCCTTCTTTGGAACCGTACAGAATGTACAGACCTGTCCGGACTGCGGTGGTTCCGGAAAGATGATCAAGGATAAATGTCCGGATTGCCGTGGAACAGGATACATTTCAAGTAAAAAGAAAATTCAGGTATCGATACCTGCCGGAATTGACAATGGACAGAGTGTCAGAATCCGTGAAAAAGGTGAACCTGGCATCAATGGCGGACCGCGTGGAGATCTGTTAGTAGAGGTAGTAGTATCTCGTCATCCGATCTTCCAGCGCCAGGATATGAATATCTATTCTACGGTACCGATTTCCTTTGCACAGGCGGCATTAGGCGGAGAAGTTCGCATTAATACGGTGGATGGTGATGTTTTATACGAAGTGAAAGCAGGTACTCAGACAGATACGAGAATACGTCTGAAAGGAAAAGGTGTGCCTTCTCTTCGTAATAAAGCTGTGCGTGGTGATCATTACGTAACTTTGGTGGTACAGGTTCCGACATCTTTAAATGCAGAAGCAAAAGACGTACTGCGTAAGTTTGATGAAGTTACCGGTAATACATTAAAGAAGTCAGCAGAGGGCACTGGTACAGCAGAAAAGCCGAAAAAGAAAAAAGGATTCATGGATAAGATCAAAGAATCCTTAGATGATATCTAAAATTTATTAATATGGATGAAAAACAGGGGCAGAGCATGGAGCTTGCCTCTATTTTTTTGATTCATAGGAAATTACATCCTATGAATCAAAATCTCTTTCGGGAAAAGCTTGACATTCTGATATTTCTGCGTATAATAAAAATGCAAACAAGTTGCAAATACAAACTGATTGCAAATACGAATTGGTCGCAAATGTAAGAAATCGACATACATGTCATGTAGGAAATGGGGCGCAATATGTTAGATATTATTTTAGATACTTTATTGGACAGTGTAAAATTACTTCCGTTTTTGTTTATCACATACCTTTTGATGGAAGAGTTAGAGCATAAGACTGGAGGAAAGGCAAAGAACCGTATCAGGAGCGCTGGAAAAAGCGGCCCTGTTTGGGGTGCATTGCTTGGAGTGATCCCACAGTGTGGCTTTTCTGCAGCGGCGTCAAGCCTCTATGCGGGACATGTGATCACAGTCGGAACACTGCTTGCGATTTTCTTATCGACCTCCGATGAGATGCTTCCGATCATGATCTCAGAGGCGGTTGCACCTGTCGTGATCGTTAAGATCCTTGCAGCTAAGGTCATCATTGGTATGATTTCCGGACTTGTTGTGGAGTTTTTATATGTGGGTGTGATGAAAAAGCATGAAAAAGAAATGGACATCCATGTGGTATGTGAGGAAGAACACTGCAGCTGCGAGGACGGCATTTTCCGGTCTGCATTCAAACATACCTTAAAGATTTTTGTGTATATTCTGATCATTTCTTTCCTTTTAAATGTAGTGATCGGGTTCATCGGGGAAGATACACTTGCAGGCTTTTTTACTGCAATGCCACTTGTGGGTGAGGCAGTAGCAGCACTTGTCGGACTGATCCCAAACTGTGCATCCTCAGTTGTGATCACAGAACTTTATTTAGGCGGTATCATCGGAGCGGGCGCCATGATGTCTGGACTGCTTGTGAATGCCGGCGTCGGACTGTTAGTTTTGTTCCGTCTGAACCGTGACTGGAAGCAGAATGCCGGAATTGTTGCGGCTTTGTATGGACTTGGTGTGTTCTGGGGTGTTATCATAAGAGTGTGTGGGATTGTGTTTTAAATAAAGGAAACAGGAAGGTACGAGGAATATGCCGGGAAGTGGTTATGCGACGATCAGCCGTAAAAAGATTTTGGAATTTTTAAAGAAGAACAGTGACCGGACAGTCGCTGTGGCGGATATCGACCATTATCTGAAAGCGCAGGACTGTGAGGTCAATATCACGACGATCTACCGTTATTTAGATAAGCTGGCAAAGGATGGCACGGTAATCAAATACGTTGCCGAAAAGGGCAATCAGGCGGTATATCAGTATGTGGAATTAGGACACCACTGTGAGGAACATCTGCATCTGCAGTGTGTGAAATGTGGGAAGATCATCCATCTGGAATGTGAGTTTATGGATGAAATCTCAGAGCACATTTTAAAAGATCACGGGTTTAAACTGCAGTGCAAAAATTCAATTTTGTATGGAATGTGCAGTGCGTGCCAGGAAAGTAAATAATAAAAATGCATGATTATTTTTCATCCCGCCTCATATAATGAATGGAAAAGAATGGCAGGGTAGGAGGAGTGTCATGAACATGATATCAGAAGGCAGGAAAACCTGGTGTCAGCGTATTAAAGCAGCCATTATTTTAGAGGGAGTCATCCTTCTTATGGCTGCTTTTATTTTATGGGAAAATACGGCAGGAACAGGGGGGAAAACAGTTACTGCCACATCGGACGGGACGATCCGGTGGGTGGATTTTAATGTGTCTTATGAGGCGTTGTGCAAGGCATATGAGTGTGACGTGGACACATATGGAAGTGAAATGCATATCGACTGGATCGAATTACTTTCTTATGTGGCAGCGAAAAATGGCGGGGAGTTTGGCGCAACAGCAGTGTCAGAACTGAATGAGGCGGCAGAGAAAGTGAAAAATAAGGAGCTGACATTTGATGAGGCGGCAGAGAAGCTCAAGTATTTTTCCTATTATAAGGAGGCATATTCGGCGGTGCTTGGCGGTCTGGTCGGCGAGTATGAGATACAGGAGAGTGAGGGTGGTCCCTATGTGAAAAAATATGGACTGAAAGCATTTTCCCCGATCGCAAAGGGATTTCCGTACAGTGATTATGATGATTTTGGCGTGTCGAGAAGCTATGGATATAAAAGACAGCATTTAGGACATGATATGATGGGACAGATCGGTACGCCTGTGATCTGCATTGAAACAGGATATGTGGAGGCTCTGGGCTGGAATCAGTACGGAGGCTGGCGTGTTGGAATCCGCAGTCCGGATAAAAAGAGATATTATTATTATGCGCATCTGCGTCAGGATTACCCATATCAGGCAAACCTTAAAGAAGGCAGCATCGTCACCGCCGGAGATATCATTGGATATCTTGGACGGACCGGTTACAGCGCTACGGAAAATACAAATAATATTGATGAATCCCACCTGCATTTCGGAATACAGTTGATTTTTGATGAATCCCAAAAAGAGGGAAACGGCGAAATCTGGATCGACTGCTATGAGATTATCAAGTTTTTGAGTATTAACCGCAGTGAATCCGTCAAAGTGGACGGCACCAAGGAATGGACCCGCATTTACCAGATGAAGGATCCGGCAGTTGGCGAGGTTACTCAGTAGAGGGCTAAAAAAGTTACTGTTCACACGGCAATGTTATGATGTTGGGATATGAACAGTGACCTTAATAGCCTGCAAAACAGTATCAGATTCTGTGAATAAACAGCCCGCTGCGAAGCTTCGGCTCAAACCAGGTTGACTTCGGAGGCATCAGAAGACCGGCATCCGCAACGGACAGAAGCTCTGCCATGGAAGTCGGGTACATGGAAAAAGCGACTGCCATATCCGTATCCGCTCTCCTCTCCAGCTCTTTTGTTCCGCGGATTCCTCCGATAAACTCAATTCTCTTATCTGTCCTCGGATCCCCGATCCCGAGGACAGGGGCCAGCAGATGATCCTGAAGCAGGGAAACGTCAAGGCCGCCCACCGGATCGTCTGTCATAATCTCCTCTTTCGCCTTAAGCGTGTACCAGAAATCGTCAAGCAGCATGCAGATTTCTCCTTTCCCGGAAGGTACTCTGCAGGAGTCAATTTCCTCCCCCATCGTCTCTTTGCTGCCCTGCGCTCTTTGCATTTTTCCTGTTATTTCAAATTTTTCCCGGACTCTGTCTAAAAATTCCCGGCTGCTCAGCCCGTTTAAATCCTTCACTACCCTGTTATAGGCCATAATCTGAAGCTCATCGTCAGGGAAAAGCACGGAAAGGAAATAATTAAATTCTTCCTCTCCCGTATATCCCGGATGTTCCCCGCGCCTTTTAAGCGCGACCTTCACGGCAGAAGCCGCTCTGTGATGCCCGTCCGCGATATAGGTAAACGCAACGGCCGCAAATTCTTTTGTGACAGCCGACACCCACTCAGGACGTGCAATCCGGAACACTCTGTGGCGCACGCCGTCCGGGGAAGTAAAATCATAGAGCGGAGCCTCCTTTTTTACCTCGGCCTCCAGCGCCTTTATGCTTTCCCTGGAGCGGTACGCAAGAAAAATCGGGCCTGTCTGGGCGCTTGTCACATCCACATGCCGGATGCGGTCCACCTCTTTATCCTCCCTGGTATTCTCATGCTTCTTCACGATCTGGTTCAGATAATCGTCCACCGAAGAACAGGCCGTAATGCCGGTCTGCGTATGGCCGTTCATGGTAAGTTCATAGAGATAATAGCAGGGAACCTCCTCAGCCACAAAAATCCCCTTCTCCTCCATCTCTTTCAGAACCTCCCCGGCTTTCACATAGACGCGCTCATCATAGGTATCCACGTCATCGGGAAACCAGGTTTCCGCTCTGTCGATGCTCAGAAAGGAAAGCGGCTCCTTCTCCACCTCTCTCTTCGCTTCCTCTCTGTTGTAAACATCATATGGCAGCGCAGCCACCCTCGATGCGGACTCTGCGGCGGGACGCACGCAGTAAAACGGTTTTATCTCAGCCATTTTTATTCTCCTCCTTCTCATTTCTATTCAACCAAAAACACCGGGGCGGCCGCTTAGGAAAGCGGCCGCTCCGGCGCAACCTGCATTCAGCCGGGCTGCTGCCGAGCCTTCGGCAGAGCGGCAGCAAATTACCTGATTACACGAACACGCATCATTCCCTTGATCGCATTCAGCTTCTGGCGGGTCAAATCATCCAGCTCATTTTCCAAATCTATCAGGGTGTAAGCGTATTTCTCTTTGCTCTTATTTGTCATGTTGGCAATGTTCATATCGGTGGCGGCCAGGATGGCAGAAATCTGGCCGATCATATTCGGTATATTCATATGCAGCAGTGCAACACGGTTTACCGACGCGCACACACCCATATCACAGTCCGGATAGTTGACCGAGTTCTTGATATTGCCGTTGTTAAGATAATCCATCATCTCTTTCACCGCCATAACGGCGCAGTTATCCTCAGACTCTTCCGTGGAAGCGCCCAGATGCGGGATCACGATGGCATGCTCCATAGCCGCTGTCTTTACGTTCGGGAAGTCGGTTACGTAGCGTTTAACCTTTCCCTCCTTCAGGGCCTCGGCCATATCATCATCATTTACAAGCAGATCTCTTGCGAAGTTCAGGATTACCACGCCCTCCTTCATATCCGCCATCGTCGTCTTGTTGATCATCTGTCTCGTTCCGTCAAGAAGCGGAACGTGGAGCGTTATGTAATCGCACTCTTTATAGATTGTGTCGGCAGACATGATGTGCTTCACATCTCTGGAAAGCATCCAGGCAGCATTGACGGAAATAAACGGATCGTATCCGTAAACCTCCATTCCAAGTGAAGCCGCCGCATTGGCAACCTCGGCGCCGATAGCCCCAAGGCCGATTACCCCAAGCTTTTTCCCTTTGATTTCATGGCCGGCAAACGCTTTCTTTGCCTTCTCGACATCTTTTGCAATATTCGGGTTTTCTTTTTCTTTTTTGCACCATTCAATACCGCCTGCAATATCACGGGATGACAGTATCAGGCCCGCAATTACAAGTTCTTTTACACCGTTTGCATTGGCCCCCGGCGTATTGAACACGACTATGCCCCGCTCGGCGCAGGCGTCCAGCGGAATGTTGTTCACTCCGGCCCCTGCACGGGCAACTGCACGGAGGTTCTCCGAGAACTCCATCTCATGCATGGATGCGCTTCTAACCAGGATTCCGTCCGCCTCAGCCGCCGAATCCACTATCTCATATTCTTCTGGAAACAGTCCGGTTCCAAGTTTCGAAATCGGATTGAGGCAGTGTATCTTTCTTCTTTTCATATCCGTTACATCCTCCGCTTCTCATCACTTTGCGTGCTTTTTCTCAAATTCACGCATTTCTTCAAATACACTCATCTTACAGCACCTCCCCAACAAATGACCGGCTCAGGCCTGCTGTCTCAGAAATATTGTCCAGTAAAACAACCAGCATCTTTTCTACAGCAGAAAGCGCATCGTCAATCTCACTCTCTGGAATCACTTTTTCTACAGCTGCATACTGAACAGTTCTATAAACCGCATGGATTCTGGATACCTCGTTATAAAGGCTCTCAATCCGGTCGTCCATAAGGATGATCTGCTTTGTCAAGTCGGTAATGGTTTCACTTGCCAAACTTCTAGCTTCTTCTTTTGTACTTTTCATGGTAATTTCTCCTTTGTAAAAATTCTTTTGCAAAGAAGTCTCACTTGTGATATGATAGATTTATCAGAAGGAGACTTCTGGTGTGGACTTATAAGAGATTGTAACTTTCTCAGGGTGGCAATCTCTTATTTTTTATCCAATTTTTGATACTGTTCTTCAATCCCTTTTCTTATTACTTCGGACTTGCTAATTTTCATTTCTTTTGCAGTATATTCAAGTTTCTCTACAATATCATTATCTGCTCTAAAATGGATAAGCGTCCCTTTGGGATTGTCAGTCAGTTTTTGCCCTTTTTTTAATGGACTCACTTTTGCACCTCCGTTCTTTGTAATTACAATCTTACTATGTAATTACAAACTTGTCAATACCAAAATAAAAAAGGCGGAGAAAAATTCTCCGCCAAGCCTAATAAAATATCTTTCCACAACTATTACATATAAACTTACTTTCTGTAACAACCTGTTCTTTTTTTACAACTTTTTCTTTTTTGTTTAAAAGCGTAAATGGTTTGAGTGGATTAAGGTTTGCTGTATATCTGGTTTTTGTTTTTCCTGGAATGATTTTTTGTTCCTGGTAATGCGAGCAATTTTCGCTACCGCAACGCGGACAGTAAACTTCTGACAATTTACCGAACAGACCCGCACGATATACTCCTGTAAACTTATGTTTTGGATTTTCTTCTGATTTATTGACTGTATTTTGTGGTTTATCGGATATTCCTAAATTATATCTTGTGTTATACGTCATCAACAGACTACCACAATAAGCACAAGTTTCTGAGCCTATTTCGTTTTGCCTATAACAATTTCTGCACCAATATGATTCTTTTATTTTATTTTCTTCTTCCATGAACGATATATATTTTTCTGCAAGAGCCTTCGCGGTCAATAAATCTGTGTTTAATACAGAACGTATCTGTGTTATAACCTGTATTCTTTCTTCTCGCGGATTTGAATACATCTTAATAATATTACATATAATTTCTTTATTTTCATCATAATTATTCTCTATCTCTTTTTCATTACAAACATCACTTAGCAAATTATTAAATTCGCTACTTGGACACCCGCAATTCGGACAACATTGTGCTTTATCACTTATCTCTTTTCCACACTCTGGACATTTGATTAAAGCCATACTTATTCTCCTCTTCTGTTCTTTTTATTTAGTATAACATAAAAATTTTTTACAATAAAGTGCAGAACCTGATCTGCACTTTAATATTTTGTATTGATTTAATATGATAATAAAATTATTCAATCCAAGCACCGTTTAAAACCACAGAATATCCATCTGGGATTACTATGCAAGCCTATCTCCATTTCCCTTATTTTTGAGTTTCTTATTTAACGATAAATGGGTGGCTTATAATTATTCCATCAAAATTACTGGACTTTTATTATCCCATTCTCCTTGTGAGTTTACTTTATATCCATCCGGCGTCCTAGTGCTAATTAAAAGATTACCATTTTCATCAAAATAATAATACTTATCTCCAATTTGATTCCACCCTTCTGAAGCGTAATGGCCATCTTCATACTTGTATTTTATTGCATCTTCAACATCTTCCCATCCGTCTCTATCTTCAAGCCATATTACCTCATCGGTAAGTTCTATAGTGAGAACTAGCAATGAACTTTTTTCCATTTTTGTGGCAGTCACATATTGCGCACCATTTAAAACAACCTGGCTGGCATTTCTCGTTTGAAAGACAAATCCGTCAGCGGCTCTTAAATATAATGTAATGTCTTTGGTAACTGGTTGAAATTCTTTCTTTTCACAAGTATAATGTGGTGTGTTTGCTTGAACATAAATATCGTTTATCGTAATTTCATTCTGCGTATGTGCTATATCTAAATTTATGTCTGTAATAGGCTCTCTGGCATAAACAGTTATACAGAAAGATAAAACAAACAAAACCAATAGTGACATAAACACTTTTCTTTTCATAGGTATATCCCCCTCTTTTGTCTTTTGTATTTCCCTCATCATACCACAGTTCCGGGGATTTTGCCAATAAAAAAAAGAGGCGGTCAGGCCGCCTCTAACTTGCTTTCTTCTCTATGATATCAGAAATATCCACATTATTATTCCGGCATAACGCCACTGCTGTACTCAAAGCCTGTTGCAATTCAGAATCATCCAACATATCAAGGGTTTTTGGCTTGGTTTTCTTTCCTGTCTGGTTCAGATATGCGGTTATTCTGGAATTTAGGTTGATGCTATGCTGATATAAAAGCTCTTTTTTGAAATCTGTCCATGCTTTTTTGAAATCTTCATCAATTGAATGTGCGTAAGCTCTGACTAGGGAGTTTATTAAAGGCCTATCTGCCCACTGCAATACCTTTTGAGAAAGTAAATCATTTTCTTTCTGTAAATTATTTATTCTTTTTTGCTTTTCCTCTATACTAATAAGACAAGTACGGACTAAGCTCTTTTGTTCTTCTGGAATATCGTCAAAATATGTATTAATAAACAAATCGGTATTGTTCAAATAACCTCCGGTCTTACGAATTGTTGGAAGAACTTCATCCGTTACCCAATCTGTAAAAGCTTCTGCATTGGGCTTACGACTTTTGAATACCAGCTTATATACACCACTCTCAGTAAGGAAATTCTCTCCAGCATTGTTCAGTTTTCGGAAGTTGATTGAACCGACATCCGAATTTTTTACCTTAACAACCTGTTTCTTATTCATCTTGCTCATATGATCCTTCACAGTCCCAGACGCCATCTCAAGACATTTCCCTACATGATAAGGATTGAATAAAACTTCTCCATTCAATTCAAAAACTTCTACTTCATGTCCTTCAAAAATCATTAATTCATTCATGCAGCCACCTCCCAATCAACCGAAAATATCTTTCAGAATATCCACATGATACATATTGACAGTTCCAAACCGCGGATCCTGTGTCTTTGATACATCATATCCGTATTCCTTGGATAATTTGCTCGCCTTGCGGCCATACATATTTGCACGATTTACATCTACCCGGATTCCTCTAAGACTGGCATATCCAGCAATCGTATAGTAATTTTCGTCATGAGTGGTAATCCTGGCTTCCAGTTGCTTTACATTATTCTCCACACTCTGCAATCTCTGTTCTTGTTCATAGAATTGCTGTGCGTACATTAAAAGCATTTCGGCGGAAGATTTTGGCTTCAGTTGTTCTTCCATCTCAGAAAAACGCTTCACATATTTTGCTGTAAATAAAATCCCCTTTTCTCCGGTAAATTTGTTAGCAAGAAAGTCACAGCCAAGCTTTGTAATATTATAGCATTTGTTTTCTTTTCCACTGGAATCTTTGTAGGAAGAAAGAATGAAATAATCACTCACCACGAAATTGTTGTCAGTTAAGATCTTTATAATTCCAACTGATTTCTGGTCTCCCTCTAACTTCCTTAACAACTTCCAATGTTCTGTTTCCACCATCTCCGCCACTTCCAACGAAGAAATGGTTTTCTCTTTCGTAAAAATGTTTGTAATACTGTGCATAACACACACTCCTTTCATTTTTACTTTAAGCGGTCAACATTTCGCCAACCGCCCAGTAATTTTGGAGTGCTGCTGGAGCATACCCAGCAATGAGTTTCACTCTTATATGGAAATCCCGGAGGATTGTTCCACAAAAAATGCAAAAAGGAGCTAGTAAAGCTCCCAGATCGGCCAATTTTACAGGTTTAAACCTAACCGATTAGATTTCTTCTAGGGCTTCCTAGCTCCATATGCGCTATAACCATCATTTAATTGTGGATAAATGATAGCACAAACTTATGTTCTTGTCAACAACTTTAATCAACTCCTGCCCATCCAGTCTTGAATGTACGTCTTTGGAATCTGTTTTGCCCTCTTCTCGTTGCATTAAAAACATCATCATCCGTAAGAACAGGCTTTTCATATATTCCACGTAGCAATTCGTTCTGCTCTCTGAGAAGTTCATTCTGCTGCCGGATCTCCCACTGTTGTTCTGCTGCCCTGGAATCCATCTCCATTTGTAATGTTGATTTAATTTTTCCTACATCGTAGGCATTTGTCTGAAAATCAACTTTTGGAATGGTTGTGTTTAGTTTAGGTACTGGAATATGTGTTTTCCCAACATTTGAAGTGAATTGGTCAATTTGATGATAAATGTCGGAAAATCCTTCAACCATACCATTTCCAAGACCGACTGTCCAGAAATCTCCGATTTTAAATGCAATTTTGGATGGCGAGTGTTCGTCAAATCCTTCCTTGAATCCATTAATTACGCCCTGAACAAAACCGGAAATTTTATTTCCAATCCATCCAACCATATTTTCAATTCCGTCCCACAAGCCACGAACAATATTTTCGCCGACATCCATCATCTGATTCTTGAAATCTCCGAAAAATCCTTTTACTTCTTTGATTATTTCAGGCACTTTGTTAGAGAAAAACGAAATTACATTTTCCTTCCACTTAGGCAATGTCTCCGTAATGAATTTGCCTATCGATTCACCTACTTGGTCTTTAAATTTCATAAATTTATCAGCGGCATTACTGATGATTTCGGGAATCTTTTCAAAAAAGAAGTTTGATACATTTTGTTTCCAACGAGGAAGGGTTTCGGTAAGAAATTTATCAATAGACTCTCCTATTTTATCTTTCATTCCACCGAACCACTTTCCTACAGATGAAATTATTTCGGGAATCTTATTTTTTAAATATTCATAAACATTTACTGCCCATTTTGTGATTGTTCCAAGTGCATATCCCAATCCAAACCCTATTTTTTCAGGAAGCTGGGAAAACCAATCTCCGATGGATGAAATGGTTTCGCTTACTTTGCTTGGGATGCCTTGCATATAGTTAAGAAATTCGTTCCATTTTTCAGAAGCAGATTTTTTGACGTTTTCCCAAATTTTTAATAAGTTATCCGGTATAGACAAAAAGAATGGCATTGCTGTTCCATTCCACCAAGATGGGATGGTTTCAGCGAAAAATACTTTTATTTCATCCCAATGCGTAACAGCTGCCACTATGGCCGTTACTACCGCTGCAATCGCCCCGACGATAAGTGCACCTCCACCAACCACTGCGGCTGTTCCGCTCAGCCCGATGGCCGTTCCAACGGCAGAAAATGCAGATGTAATTGTCGCTGGAATAGTGGTAAAGAAAAACGTTTTTATTGGAACCAAAATCGCCCCCGACAAAACAGCTGGCAATGATGCTCCAGTAGTTGCCATTTCTGTAGTAATTGTTTGAATAATGGTACTGCTCGGAAATGCTTTTGATAACAATTTGCCGATTCCTGCAAAGGAAAAGCCTTTTACGATTGCGGTGGAAATTTTCTTTCCTACAGTTTCCTTTAATGTTTTCGAAAGAACGGCTTCTCCTATGTTTTTAATAGTAATTGCACCGATAACAATCTCAACAGTCTCTATGTCTATTTCGGAAATAAAGTCTTTTACTCCATCCCAAACTTTCTTCCAATCTATTTCTTGTATGGTCGTTTTTATGGTTGTCCATATTCCTTGAACCCATAAATCGATTGTATTTGCTAATGCTGCAAAGTCAAAATTCTGAAAGAAATTATTGATACCGTCAGCAATATTTATCCCAAACTGTTCAAAGTTGAATGTTGTTGCGAAAGACTGCGCTGAATAAATAATCGCATTTAAGGTATTTGCAAATGTTTTTCCAACTTCCCCAAACAGGGTGCGTCCTTCTCCATCATAGTCCAATAACCCGTTCAGAAATTCTGCAAGTCCTGTCCCAAATCCCCTTGTTTTTTCATATACAGATTCCCAGTCAATGGATTCCATCGCTTTAATGAGCGTGTCCCTGATGTAGTTTCCAATCCCCTGTAAAGAATCAATACTACTGGTATACTTTTCCCAAAGTGACTCCTTTTGAATCCAATTACCTCCGTCTGCACCGCTTCCACCAGAAGCACCACCACCAGAAGCACCACCGCCAGAACCTCCAGAATCGTCATTTGTATTCATAATGTTCAGTTCATGCCATCCAGCAATGTACTTATTCATTTCTTTTGCTTTATCGGCAGCTCCGCCCATCGCATTTTCAATTCCACCAGCTGCACCAGCACCCGTTTCAAGATCTTGAGCCACACCTCCTCCGGTCTGATATTCCCACCCGAAGATTGCCCCAAGTGCATCAGAAACCACCTGGGCGAAGTTAATGACTGCTCCCATTACGCTATTTAGTGCTTGAATGAAAGGCTTAAATGCATTGATAAGAACACCGCCGACAATGGATCCAAGTTGCTGGAAACCACCAGTCAAAAGAACCATCTGATTGTGAAAACTTGAAATTGTACGTTTGAAGTCCCCGGTTGCGGCACCGGTGTTAGCAAGAACAAACTGATAGCGCAGCATGGTTTTTTCAGCGTTCGTCATGCTCTTCATGTCAGCATCTATGCCTTGTGATAATGCCCAGGCCTCTACAGTTGCAAAGGATAAATCAAGTCCAAATCTTCTTAACGGTTCAGTCTCTCCAGTGAAGATTGATTGTAAGGCTTTTGCTACCCCCTGTTGGGATTCATTGTAAAACGAAGCCATATCTCCAGCTAATTTAGTAAGTTCAATGGACATTTCAGACATTTTCCCTTGAGCAAATCCCATAGAAACACCCATTGCCTGGAATCGGCTGGCGATTTGTTTTGCCATAAGTTCCGACATACCATAATTTTGCAATGCGGACTTCGCAAAATCATTTATGGTGTCAGACATCTCTCCGAAAGTTACATCAACCACGTTTTGAACCTCAGTCAAATCAGAAGAAATGTCAATCGCCTTCCGAAATCCTCCCAAGGCACGAATCAGCAGCCAATATGTTGCGTAAAACTTACCTATTGCACCAGCCAATCCAGAAAATCCTTTTCGGGCCTTTGATGCAGATGCAGGAATGATATTGAAGCCATTTGCCAACGCTTTGCTCGCCACTCCTGCCCGCCCCCCAGAAGCTGCCAATTGGGCCATTGCATTTGCCATTTGGATTACATTCTGGCTGACATTCGGTGCCTGGGATAAGGTAGAGAGCAAATATCTCATAGAATCCGCCAGTTCCCTTATATTGGTCGGAGCCTTTAATGCAGCTGAGTAGCCTAGTTTAGATAAAGCTGTTACCAGTTCATTTAAGCCAGATACATCAAAATTGAGTTTTCCTATCCCATTCAATCCGCTGATAAAACGTAAAAGTTGATCTTTCAGCGTTTTCATATTCTTGGTGGCATTCACTGCTTTTGATAATCCCAAATTAGATATGCTTTGGACTAATGATTGTAGCCCAGAAAAGTCAAAAGTAATGGCCCCTACTTGATTTAACTCAGAAACAAGATTAACCAAATCGCGGGCAATTACAGATAAGTTCTTAGTAGCTGCTCCAACATTTTTTCCGCCGAATTTTCTGATATTAGCAATAAACAGTTCCAACCCATCCAGATTTGGAATCGAAATCCCATTCATCCCTTTTAGTGCATCTGATACTTCAGTTAAGCCAACTGCAGCCTTCGATAGTCCATCTGAATTCAATCTGGAAAGTCTCTGAATCTGGGTAATGCCTTTTTCCAAATTCCCCACTCCAGAAAATCCAGTTAGTGAATCTTTCAGATTTTTAATTGCAGCATTAAATCCACCTAGTTTTGAATTTGATACAAGATTCATACTTTTTTGAAGTCTAGCAAGCGAACCGGCTAATTTATCCAGGGCTTTTTCCGCACCTGCTGAGTTTGAACTTATTTCCAA
>ERZ1106983.2045-NODE-2045-length-14897-cov-5.874141_pt1 | contig 14897 bp, 17 predicted proteins | sample MGYA00403693_ERZ1106983 | MGnify/ENA primary metagenome ERZ1106983 (study PRJEB35170, sample SAMEA104062420) | human gut metagenome | biome: human gut; feature: human-associated habitat; material: faeces | place: Denmark | collected 2012-07-13 ...
ATCAGGCGGCGGCGTGGCGGTGCGCAAATGTCTCGCGCAGAGAATACCGGACGAGCGCAGCTTCCTTTGGAAGCTGTTTAGTGAGCGCCGCCTTTCGGGCGCTCAGGTTCCTCGACCATGTATGGTCTTGCCGATGACTTTAGAACAGGAGCATGGATTTACCGCCGCTGGAACAGCCTGAAATGATGATCAAGTAATTCATAAGCTGTAGGCGCTTCTATAGGTCAATACGCTCCATGGCCGTGGTAATAATCAAATCGGGCGTGTCGGCGTAAAGCGCCGCCGGGCTTTCGGGCTGCGCCCCGTGCCGTCTTCGTCGTCACGGCCATTCGGCGTCGATCCCTCACGCCTTCGCGCCTGCGGCGCTGCGCGCTTTGCTTGCCACACTGCGCAATGCTCGCCGCAAAGAGTGAGTCGCTGGGCTACGCCGCACCTTGCTGCGGCAGGTTGTGCAAAAGCATGCAGTCCTCGATGCTGGCGGGAATGAGACAGACCGCCATCAAGGATGATTCGCCGAAAGGCCGCTCGCAGTTGATTGCAAGATTTCCACGCCGCGCATCCAATCCGATGATCCTGGTGATGCGAGGGCTTTTACCGCTTGTCATTGCGGATATGACGTGACCCGCTCCAGGGCAGCGACAGATGAAGCCCAGCTGCGGGATGCCGAGTCGACCATTGCTCTATTCGGGCCAGTGCGACCCATGGCGTCCTTGACTAGTCGTGAATCCTGGCGGTGGCGCGGCTGCGCCTCGGGCTTTATGGCTGCAACCGTCCAGCGCAAACAATTTCCCCTGCGCTTGCGCGCATTCCTCGCGGGTCAAATTCTTTGCGCCTCCCGGCCCTTCACGTTGTTACGGCCGCAAGCGGTGCAGCCAGCCCGTCCCCCGCCGGACGGATCACAACAAGGACGCGATGGGCGCGGACTTGCAACCCTGAAAGGAGTTTCACCATGGCAAATATCGGCATCTTCATCGCAGACAACGACGGCTTCACCGGTACGCTGCGCACCCTGACGCTCAACGTCAAGCTCAAACTCATCCCCAACGACAAGGGCAGCGACAACGCCCCGGACTTCCGCATCCAAGGCTCCAACGGGCTGGAAGTCGGCGCGGCGTGGAAGAAAGTCAGCCAGGCCGAGCGGCCCTACCTGTCGGTGAGTCTTGACGATCCTTATCTGCCGGCGACCATCTATGCTCGTCTGATCGAGGAGGAAGACGGCACGTACAACCTGATCTGGTCGCGCAGCAAACCAGCGGCCTGACCAGCCGCTTCAGTGCCCCGCCCGTTGCGGGGGGGGGCCGCTTACGGTGTCATCGCGCGGCAGCGCTTGGTTAGTCGGTGAGATAGCTTTCGTCCATCTCGGGGTCAATTTCGAATCTCTCTGTACCAAAATAGAGAAGGCCTACTTCCTTTGGAAGAGCGTCTAGTCTGTCGATCGTTTTATTAATCCGGTCGCATTGCTCGGCATTAACATAGAAGCGATGGCCGTCTAACCAATTTCGAGAGTCATGATAGTTATCGAACGTTGCCGCCTCAAACATTGCGACATGTTGCTCGATTTTTGAGCGGCTTGCCAATCTTCTGATTTGGGGAGTGATGTCGACCGTTCGATCGTCCGACACGACGATCGCAAGCCTTCGAGAGCCACTTGCCTGTACGTAGCGCACGCCGGAGTTGTATCGAGAGCCCCGTGAGGGAGTGCATTGATCGGTTGCCTCACCGTCAAGAATGATTCCGATGGCGTGGCAGAATCCAGCGGGATCGAGCAGTATTGTTCCGTCGATGCTGCTGACACTCCGGAGTAGTAATTCAGTAAGTCGGGTTGGTGCGATGTTGGTGCCTTGCTTGCTGAGCCTGAGCGCCTCACTTGCTGCATCTTCCGCGACAACAATCATGCTGCCATGCTCTTGGCGAACCTGGATTAGTAATAGGCTCCACAAGTTCAATCCGTCGTCTTGTGTTGATAGCGGAAACAGCCTCGCATAGTTCGTGAGGAAGGCTGTTTTATCGAAGGGTTCCTGCGGAAGTTTAGGCACAGCATAGTGACTGCGAAGTAGTGGCTGGCCACCACAGCGCAACTCCCAGTGATAATGATCGAGGAAGGTAACCGTGAACGCATCTTGTTCGCTGGAGTCGTGTAACTTCTTCAACTGCCCAAGTCCGTATATGTACCGACTATTTGCGATGATTCCGACACCTGTAGTTGCCATCTGCAAGACTTTACGAACCCATCGTGGTTCACGAAGAGAGACTGGTTCAACAAACCTTGCCAGGAACTCGATCACATCACTCTCTGGATCGACGAGAATGAGTTGGCCAATGCCTTTCGTTCCCTCGTACATGAGAGAGGAGGCAAGATTCAAGGCATCGAAAAGATCGGTATGGGTGTACGATCGTTCGATCGATAGCCCCGGCGTGTGCAGAAATCTTTTTACTGCAATTTGTACGATTTCCTCTGCATTTCTCATGCTTTGATGTGTAAATCGCCCAGGATCTGGGTTATGCAACTCTTCGGTGGCTTCATGAAGAACTGCATATATCGCTGCATGTATCAGGCTGCGCAATCCACTTCCTCGCTGACCCTTGTCAATGGGCTTGGAAGGCAGTGGAGGGAATTGCATGAAAGTTGCGTTTGGAATCTGTATGATTGGGGTGACGTAATAATCGTCTATGCGTCTGACTTCACCGCAAAATGATGTCACGTTATGCTCTGCATCAAAGGCTTCGAGTGCCTTGCCAACCGATGTCCGTACCGAGTCTCGACGTATCCATTCCGGCTTGTCACGCATGCTTGGTTCATCGCCAAAAAACATGTTCTGCGATCGATGGTTCTGGTAAGTCAATTCAACCGAATCCAGTAATCCTTCAAATAAGGATAGCTGCCACTTTCCGTCTTCTGGCTCTACGCATATCGGGTTGGTATTCTTGCTGTCGGGGCGGCGTGCGCCAACAAGCAGCACCTCTGCATCAGGCGGTGCGCCCAATTTCTCAAGTACATTCCGTGCCAGAATCTGGATGTGGACCCTGTAGCTCGTTTGATATCGCCACATGAAAAGATAAATGATGCTACCAGCCACCTTAATTCCTCCTGTCTGCTGACTGCCTTGTCCTACGACAGATGTTTTTGACGCACTTCACCAGTCATTCCACGTCCTGATGGCCGCCTCGATGAACGCTTCTGAGTTAGCTTTCTCCCACGAGGTATGAGTGCCTTCCCAGAGTAAGTAATATTGCTCATTGGCGCATAGCAGCTTATCCTTATCCGCTTCCGTTTGAATCCAATTCATGGCGTTGACAAAGCAATCGAAATAGCTGACTCCAAATTTTTCGCTTGGCACGTTGTAGAGCAACCCTTCCAGGTAGTATGACGGAGCGATTCCAGCCTTCAATGTGCCGTCGGCAACGAGCTTGCTTCGAAGATTCTTTAGGACGCGAACCATGGGCTTCAGCCATTTGTTGCTGCCCTGGTGTTTCTTCGTGAGGTTTTCCGAATGCTGCTTGGGGTAGTTGGCAATACGTTCGCCAGCCCCATTAAAGAAGCAGATTCCTTCGTCGTAGTGCGAGTCGTAAGTACCGTTGAATTTCCAGTAACGACGAAATTGCATTGATGCGATAACGTCTACCTTGCGTCTACCCCCATTTGCCGCTACGGCGATGGCCTTATCTCCAGCCTTCACATCAGAACCAAAACGGTCAGTAAGGGCCTTCAGAACATCCCGTTTGTATTGATCATATGAATAGGTGGCTGGAACGAATGCGCGGTCGTACGCCTCCTTGTCTTCCGGGGATAGCTGCATGAGATCACTGTAGTAGACATCATCAAGCCGTATGACCACATCAACATCACTTTCCGCATAAATGTTGGTGTCGTTTCCATAGGAACCTTGAAGGAATACTTTGAAATTCTTTCCGTGATACGCAGCACCTGCACTCTCTAGCGCGTTCTTTATAGTGCTGTAAGTTGAGGCGGACTGCGTAATAGATCCTTGGTGGGACCATGTTTCGAGTTGCGATTCAGGTATTCCCATATTGCGCTTCCCTCATGTCAAAAATTCCCTTAGTTGCGCTTCGCGAGCTGCAAATGACTCGCTGCCACGCTGTCGAAGGATGTTCAGCTTATCAAGGTTGTGCTCCAGCAAATCTGTCGCCATTTCAGGCTGTTCGAATGTGTCGCTGATCCGAATCGTCGGGATGTGCTTGAACAGAATGTCGCGTAGTTGATCCATCGATTGCGTGTTGATCTCAAGGGTCTTCTGAAGTAACTGGACAGCGAGCCATTTCTTGGCAATCCGCAACAGCAGTCCCGGCTTAGGTTCTGGATAAATGCCAACACCGACATTTACGACTCGGATATCCCTGTGATCCTTTTTCAGAGCGACAGTCGCGTCTGCGATTGCAAATAGGGTGGGATTGTTTGCACAGTAGCCCCCATCGATCAGCTCAACCTTGTCACCAGCTGCGGTGACCACCACCTTCCTCTCGAAGAACGGATAGGCCGAGCAAGACGCTTGCACCGCGTCAGCGATGCTGACCCCGAATCCGGGACTGAAGGTTCCCTTGCGGCCGTGGGCCTGCGCAACGCTACCCTTGAAGATCATGGGCCGTTCGGTCATCCAACGGGTGGCGACGATGCCGATACCCGTCATGACATCTTCAAACGTCTTGTCTTGGAAGACGTCCTTCGCTAAGTCTTGGAGTGCTGATGTCCTTGCCGCTGCTGACCGGCTGGACATAACTCGCGGTACGTGTGCCGTATAGAGGGCGTGTATTTGATCTACTTCATATCCCAGAGCAATGAGTGCGGCAATGATTGCCCCGGTGCTCGTGCCGAATACAAGATCGAACCTCTTGTATAGCGGACACCCAAGCATGGCCTCAATTTCTTTGAGAACGCCCAGCGTGTAAAAGCCCTTTGCGCCACCACCGTCAAGTGCGAGAACACGGCATACTTCATCGCTGGCGTACTCGTTGATGAGTGATGACGATGGATTGGACTCACTCATCCCTTTTGTTCCCCTTGTTGTCCACGATGGCATTCAGCTCGTGCTGAACTCGATCTAGCAACTGGCTAATTTTGTGCTGTTCGTTGCCAGCATACGCGAGCGTCAACAACGTGAGCGGGTGAATCTCCATGACCTCGCACAGCTCGGCCAGCTTGTTCAGCGTCGGGCTTTTCAGATTGCGTTCCAGCGAACTCAGATAGGTGCGGCTCGACACATCGGAGAACGCTTCCTGGCTCAGGCCGCGCGCTTTCCTGACTGCCTTCAATGCGGCCGCTAATGAGTTTTTCGCTGTCATCCAATGATTTCCTTGAAACCATAGATGACAGTCTATTGCGCTCTATAGGGCTACAATCTATAGTGTTCATTTAATGTTGGGCCACTCGCTTTCGTGCTTTTACGGAAATCCGCTTGTGCGGATTTCGCCAGAACCAGAGAGTCGCATCTATGTCTTTCCTGACGTCCACAAAGCCGCTTCCACGCTTCCGTTCTTCTGCGGATTTGTGGGTTTGCTCATCCGTACTTCTGCACGAAGGCACGCAGCCGGTTCGGCGGCTATACGCTTGGGCGTACAAGTGCATCGCTGAATTGTCGGTTTTGTGGGATTTCCGACCATGACCCAGGCATTCATCACCGCCGAGGAGCGCGCGCAACTGCTCACCAACGGCCAGGCCCGCGTTGCTGGCCAAGACACCGACCCGCTGCCCGTCGTGCGGCTGTTCACCCCGGACGCACACGTCACCTGGTTATTGGCATCGCTCGATCCTGCGGATAGCGACATCGCATATGGGTTGATTGATTTGGGCATTGGCATGCCCGAGCTGGGCCATGTGAAGCTGTCCGATTTGGCGTCCATCGTCGGGCCACGCCAGCAGCCGGTCATGCGGGATCGATATTTCAAGGCCGCCCGCACGCTGTCAGACTATGTGCGGCTGGCGCAGGCCAATGGTTCTATCGTTGATTGACCGAAGCCCGCAGCCCGGCAGGGCCGGGCGCATTGAGACTATTTCAGTCTCACTCCAGACCGGGCGGGTCTGAATTAGCACTCTTGCACCGAAGCGGTGCGGCCCTGCTGTAAACAGTCATGATCTTTGATACGGGCTGTGACACGGTATCCAGTGCTGCGTGCCATTTTCCGGTTGCGCAGCCGTCGCATTCGGACGATCCCTGCAACGCTTCGGAGCCAATCGGTCTTGACATCACCAGTTTACCCAGCCATTCATGACGGATTACCGATGACGCCGTAGTTTTGCATTTTGACGCCCGTGGCGACGTTCCTGCTGATCGACAGGAGGTGACGTCATGGCAGACCCGAGCGCGAAACACTGGTATCCGACCGCCGCATATCTCTACGTGCTACACCTCGATGGCCTCGCCTTGGCCTGGGAATACCTGCGACGCCATCCCGACTACCGACGCGATTGGCTGCGCTGTCGCCGCCGGCCAGAGGCCGCCGAGCGTTGGGGCTTGCGCGTGTTGGAAGATCCCGGCCTGGATGCACGCAACGCGCACCCGGCTTGGTTTCCCGATCACGATAGTGTGGTGCAGCTTTATCCAGATGCTGACCCGCCGCCGGATGCCCTGGTCTTCGAGTTTTGGCGTATTCCTGGCGACAAGCGCCTGATCCATGATGGTAAGCGCTTGGTGCTGGTCACGCAGTGGCCAGGCTACTGTGTGCGGCTGGCCTTCGCGCCGGGCTTGGACGATGGAATGGCCTACGTCTACGCCATCCGTGCCTGCATCACGACTAATCCGCGTTATCAGATGCTCGTTGCGGAGTTGAACAAGCTGGCCATCGGTGCTGTGCTTGCAGCATCCAAGCCGCGACCATCTCCGGCGTCACTGCTGGAGTTACACACCTTGCAGGCGCTTGACGCCACCCTGGCGGGGGCGTCACTGCGCGAGGTGGCCGAAGGACTGTTCGGTGCTGATGCGGTGATTGCGGGCTGGTACACCGACGGTGGCCTGCGCTCGAAGGTGCGCCGCTTAGTGCGACGTGGTAACGCGCTGATGGGCGGCGGCTATCGCTGTCTGGCACAGATCGAATCCCCTGGGGAGGGTCGTTCTGCACTACCTGCAAAACGACCCTGAGCAGAACGCATCACTTTCTTGAGACTACCTCCATCCGGTCGCGCTGTGTGGCCGGGCTTTCCTGACCGATGGAGGTCTATCTCATGCGACCCGCACCTGTTCGACCCGCTACCGCTGCCGTCACCACGACCGCACATCCCCAACGTTATCTGACCAACGACGAAGCCGCTGACTACTTGCGGCTGTCGCCGCGCACGCTGGAGAAGCAGCGTGTGATTGGCGGCGGGCCTCGCTTTCGCAAGTTCGGCCGACGCGTCATGTACGCCGTGGCCGACCTCAATGCCTGGGCCGATGCGCGCAGTTTTGAAGCCACGTCCGATCCCGAATACGCCGAGCGTCACGCGGGTGATTATCGTGATGGCCGCTGATCGGCGGCGCGACGGTAGCCATCGCCATGTCCAGTCCATCGCTGCCATCCCGGCAGCGGCCAGTGCAGCAGCGGGAACAGCTCGACCTGTTCCGCGCACTGCCGGGCGACATGGCGCCGCGCGACGCTCAGGACTTGATGGCCTATCCGTTCTTCTCGCTGGCGAAGTCGCGGCGTATTGCGCCGATCGACTTTCGCAGCGGCAATATCGCCATCCGCGTGGAGGGCACGGCCGAACACGGCATTGCCACGATCTGGGATGCCGACATCCTGATCTGGGCCGCCAGCCAGATCGTGGAGGCGAAGGACGCAGGCATCCAGCCATCGCGCCGGATGCAGGCCACGCCATACGAGATCCTGCGCTTCATTGGGCGCGGCAAATCCCTGCGCGACTACCAGCGTCTCAAGGCCGCGCTGGATCGGCTGCAATCGACCACGGTGGCCACGTCCATCCGCGAGACCACGGGGCGGCGGCTGCATCGCTTCTCGTGGATCAACGAATGGAAGGAATTGGCCGACGCCAGCGGCACGCCGCTGGGCATCGAACTGATCCTACCGGATTGGTTTTACGCGGGCGTGCTCGACGCCGCCCTGGTGCTGACCATCGACCCGGCGTATTTCCGGTTGACCGGTGGTATCGAACGCTGGCTGTACCGTCTGGTGCGCAAGCATGGCGGCAAGCAGGAGCACGGCTGGCAGTTCGACTTCCGGCACCTACACCGCAAATCGGGCAGCAGCAGCCGCTTCTCGGACTTCGCCTACGACTTGCGCGCTCTGGTGGACAAGCAATCCTTACCCGGCTACGAGTTGGGCATCGTGTGCATTCCCAAGGATCGCATCGAATTGCTGACGTTCCGACCCGTGCCGCTCACGGCACGGGGATAACTGCGGGACAAGCTGTGAATAGTGTCGTGCTATCAGGAGTAAGGGGTATCGTGCTATCGGGAGTACGGCTATCGTGCTATCAGGAGTACGAAAACCCCGAAACGCCAATAACGGCGCGGGTTTGCGCGCGCCCTAACATTACTAACTTAACTACTCTAACTTTTAGTAGAGCAGCGCCATTGCGGTGGATAACTGCCAAAAGGCAAAAAACACCGCAACCCCAACGGCAAAAGCAGCCCCAAAACCAACCCCGTTCGGCAAGGCAAAAACAGGTCAGCTATCCAGATTGGAGGGCCACGCCATGATCATTGCCTTGCTCAACCAGAAAGGTGGCGTGGGCAAGACTACGCTTGCCACGCACATCGCCGGGGAACTGGCGTTCAGAGGCCAGCAGGTCATCTTGCTGGATGCTGATCCACAAGGCTCATCATTGGACTGGACACAACGGCGCAGCCAGCAAGGGCTTCCCCGGTTGTTCAGTGCGGTGGGCTTGGCAAGGGAAACCCTGCATCAGGAAGCGCCAGAACTCGCCAGGCGGGTTGATCACATCGTCATTGATGGGCCACCCCGAATCGCCGCGTTGGCGCGCTCCGCGCTGCTCGCAGCCGATTGCGTGCTGATACCGGTGCAACCCAGCCCTTACGACCTATGGGCCAGCGCCGAGATGGTGGCGCTGATCCGCGAGGCGCAGGTGTTCCGGCCCCAGCTTGCCGCTGCCTTCGTCATCAATCGCCGTGTCAGTACCACGGTGATCGGACGTGAAGCGCGCCAGGCGCTGGCCGATCAACCGCTACCGGCGCTGCGCGCCGAGGTTCGGCAACGCATCGTCTTCGCCGATAGCGTGGCGGCGGGTCGGCTTGCCCGCGAGTTGGCACCGGACAGCGCCGCCGCACGCGAAATCACCGCATTGGTGGATGAACTATTGTGGTGGTCGTCATGAGCAGCGCAAACGACAAACCTGTCGGCAAACGCACGGGCAAGCGCATCACCATCGGTGCGCGCCCGCCCACGAATCCGCACGCCGAGGCGTGGATTCGCCAAGGCGATACCGCCGACCTCCAGAAAGGCGACCTCTACACGGCCCGCCTGACCATCGACATCACACCCGCCATGCGGGCGCGCATCAAGGTCTCGGCCTTCACGCAAGGCGTGACGGTGGCCGAGCTGCTGCGCGGTTTACTGGAACAAGCGTTCCCGGAGAAACCTCAATGACAACACAACCTTCAGGGACAACGAACGTGTCATCGCCTTCGTTGTGCGCACGCGCTGGCCATGTCGGCAACATGCCTTTGACCCGTGTGGCGTTGGCTTTCGTAAACCAGCGCATCAACCTCTATCTGCGCTTCGGCGAACCTGCCCGCACCCTACAGCTTGACCGCTGGCGGCGCTGTGCGGTGTTTTTGCCAGCGTCCATGTTTTGCCGTATCCGCTGGGAATCCAATCACTACGGAACGATCCGCTGGCAGCTCATGGTGATGCAGGCTTGCACACCGCTGGACGCGGTGCAGCGCATCCCTGGCGTGCAGCCCGGCGCGCGTCTGCTGCTGCACGCCGAGGGCGAACAGAAGGTGCGCGCCGTGTTGGAACGGATCGACGGCATGGAGGCGCTGGGCATTGCCGCCATCGACGTGTCGCCCGCGTACTGGCACACGCTGGGCAACCGGCTTGCGGCAGGACAGGTGCTGCCCGATTACACTGCCGAGCGGCATGCTGCCTGGCTGGCCGGGAGGGGGCTGTCATGACCGTTCAATCCACCGTTGCCAGCACCACTGGCGGCATGCCGCGTCTTCGCTCACGACTGCGCGCTCGCCTTGTGTTGGCGGGCTTGTCCGCCTGCGGCCTCGCGGCGCTGGCCTGGGCGTCCTTTGTGCCGCCGCTACCGCGCCTGATCTATAACCCGTCCGACAGCGTGGCGGTCGGCTGGTATCGCGTCGAACCGCTTTCACACCGGGCCGACTCGCTGCAGCCTCCTTTGTCGGTGGGCAGCATCGTTGTGACCCATCTTCCGACTAATGCCGCCACATTGGCCGCCCAGCGCGGTTACCTGCCCGCGCATATTCCGCTGCTCAAACGGGTGGGCGCGGTCGCGCCGCAACATGTCTGCATCATCGCCGGTCAGGTGCGCATCGACGACGTCCCTTCGGCTGCCGTGCTCCCTGCTGATCGGCTGGGCCGACCACTGCCATTCTGGCAGCATTGCCGACCGCTGGCCGAGGGCGAACTGTTCCTGTTGAGTGCGACCAATCCGGCGTCCTTCGACAGCCGCTATTTCGGCCCGGTCAGCGCGTCTGCCGTGATCGGCGTAGCGCATCCGGTATGGCTGGAGAGTCGTCCATGATGGCCGTCAATTCGTTGCGCGTTGTTGTGCATCTCATCGTGTCATCGGGTGCGTCGTTCAAGTGGCTGCTGTCATGTTGTCGTGCATGCAGTGCGGGTGCATACACACCGCACTTTGCGCAGCCATCCAATGTGCAGACGTCTTGCCTCGATCGTGTCCGGCCTTTGGCTGTGGACGCGTTCGCCGACGGGCTGGCTGCCAGCAGCACAGCGCCGCCGGGCCGCCGATGCCAGGAGCGACAGCGAGGGGCAAAGGCGGAGGGCAAGATAAAAGATCGCGGCACGTTGTTACGCGAAAAAGCAGTCTGCACGTGGGGGTGGCGCGGCACGCGCCGGTTGCGGCACCGTGCCGCGAGGATCGCCACGGTCTTGTCGGCATTGGCGAACGCGCGTGCCTCGCACGCTTGGCTGCGACAGCCTTGGATGAGGGTATCGCATGAGCCGTAACGATGATGACCGTTTCCGCCTCCGTCCAGGAGCGCCCAAGCAGCGCGGCGATGCCTTCATCAGTCAGGTGCTGCGCCAGACAAGCAAGGCTGGCGTCAAGGCCGCCAAGGCGGGCCATCGACCCGGTGCCCGGCTGGGGCGCGGCCACACGGCGGCGCGGGTTACCCGCGCTTCGCTGACCGCCGGTTCCCGGCGCGTGACCATCAAGACTCGGCTGGTCAATCTCGCCAAGGCCGGCCCGCGTTCAACGGCTACGCACCTGCGCTATATCGAGCGCGAAGGCGTGGGGCGTGATGGAGAGCCGGGTAACGCCTACGACTCCGCGACCGATGATGCCGACTTGGCTGCCTTTGAAGAGCATGGCCGCGAGGACCGGCACCAATTCCGCCTTATCGTCTCGCCCGAGGATGCCGAACAGCTTGATGACCTGCGCACCTATACCCGCTATCTGATGGCGCGCATGGAAGCTGATCTGGGTACCCGACTGAAGTGGGTGGCGGTGGATCACTGGAACACCGACAATCCGCATACCCATGTCGTGCTGCGCGGCAAGGACGACGGTGGCCGCGACCTCATCATTTCCCGCGACTACATCGGCCAGGGCATGCGCGAGAGGGCCTCGGAATTGGCGACTGAATGGCTGGGGCCACGCACCGAACTGGAGATCCAGCGCAGCATGACCCTCGAAGTCGATCAGGAGCGATGGACGGGACTGGATCGCACCTTGCAGCGCGAGGCGGTGGATGGCTTGGTGCGCACGGCGCGGCTGGAGGCGGAACCCCGACTGCAACGCCAGCGCCTGCTGCTGGTGGGACGTCTGCAACGCTTACAGCGCATGGGCTTGGCAAGTGAAATGCAGACGGGCGTTTGGGCTGTCCATGCTGATGCCGAACCGACCCTGCGGGCGATGGGCGAACGCGGCGATATCATCCGCACGATGCAGCGCGCCATGAGCGGCAAGCCGCGTGAATTGGCCGTGTTTCAGCCCGGCGAAGATGGCCGCACCGTTGTCGGTCGCGTGGCCGGCAAGGGGCTAGCCGACGAGCTGTACGACAAAGGTTACCTGATCGTCGATAGCACCGATGGCAAGACGCACTATGTTGCGCTGCCGTCTAGGACGGAACTGGAGCAATACCCGACCGGGGCGGTGGTGGAGGTGAAGGGATCGACTGCCGTGCGCGTGGCGGACAAGACCATCGCCGCGTTGGCCGTCGATGGCATCTACCGCACCGATCATCATCTAGCGGTTGCCAAGACCCCGCCGCACCCAGACCGAAATTCGCACGAAGTGGTCGAGGCCCATGTGCGAAGGCTGGAAGCCCTGCGCCGAGCCGGCTTGGTGGAACGGCAGAGCGAAGGCGTCTGGCAAGTGCCGCAAGATTTACCCGAGAGAGGCCGCCAGTACGACTTGCAGCGCCTGGGCGGCGTGGCCGTGGAGCTGAAATCGCACCTGCCCATCGAGCGACAGGCCTGCGTGATCGGCGCCACTTGGCTGGATCAGCAGTTGATCGGTGGTGGCAAGGGGCTGGGTGATATGGGCTTTGGTGACGAGGTCAAGCAAGCCATGCAGCAGCGCGCCGATTTCCTGGCCGAACAGGGGCTGGCCGAGCGGCGCGGGCAGCGTGTGATCCTGGCGCGCGATTTGCTGGCAACCCTCCGCAATCGGGAATTGGCACAGGCTGTAAAGGACATTGCCAATGAAACAGGGCTGGAGCATCGTGCCGTCACAGACGGGCAACGCGTGGCCGGAATCTACCGGCGCTCCATCATGCTCGCCAGCGGTCGCTACGCCTTGCTCGACAACAGCATGGAATTCAGTCTGGTGCCATGGAAGCCGATGATCGAGCAGCGGCTGGGGCAGCAGGTTGTCGCAAGGGTAAGCCGGGGCACTACGTCTTGGGATATCGGTCAGACACGCGGGCCATCTGTTGGATAGTGCAGTTTGCCTCTCGGTAGACTCAGCGTGGTTCGCACTCGTCTTTTTTCCGAATCCGGCGTGCCGCCGTCAACTCCGCTGAACCTCTCTGACGTAAGCGGAGAACATATAGGCCACCGTACTTGCGTAAAATCTTGACCTATTTTGCATCCACTGTGAATCCACGGCGAGAGCAGCTTGGATCTAATCCATAAAGTTGGCTGAATGCGAGAGAAAAATTGCTCCTGCTGGATAACCTGGGCCGTTTAGCAACTTCAGCGACTGGGAGTGTAGTGCCGATCAATAGCTCACTCGCACGACGCAGTTACACTAGCTTGACTAAACTCATCAGCGATTGGCCAAAAGCGCGCCGAAATGTGGCGGCAAATGTTGAGCGGCTCATGCCGGCGATCATCGCAAAACTGTCCACTGTAAGTGCGGTGGTAGGCTGCTCGAAAATTGCGCGCAGTGCGCGACTTAACCGCGTATCAGCTACACCAGCCAACCACGGTAATGGCGAGGCATTAAGTTCGATCCAGCGCCGTAACGCTAATACCAGAGATTGCTTGAGCAATGCCTCAGTCAGGATACGTGAGCCCAATCCCGGCCGGGCCGACTCAGCCAGCAACATTACAAACTGGTCTCGCAATCCGTGGGTTCCGCCAAAGCGCATCACCAATGGTTCGCCTATTTGGCGCCGCTTGACGCGCTCGCCTAGTGCCGAGGAGGAAGCAGCGCCAAGTTAAGTCATACGCGTTGGGGTGTTCAAGTTGCAACTAGTACGCGCGTGACGGAATATTGTGCGCCGTTTGCCCGAACAGTAGCTTCTTGCCTTCCTCGGTGACCGTAGGCTGGTTCGAGAAGGGGTCGCCCTTCTCGTAGGCTCGGATGGTGGAAGGGCGCGCTCGCACTTGACTGAACCATCGTTGCAGGTTGGGAAAGGCTTGAAGATCATGCTGCTGGCGCTTCCATGGCACTACCCATGGGTAAGAGGCCATATCGGCGATTGTGTACTGCTCGTCGGCAACAAAGGTGCGACCTTCGAGCGGCTGTACGCGATCCGCGAAGGTGGTTTCGATGTAATGATGGAGCGCCCTGCAGTATAGGGTTCGCTTGTCACCGAAAGCGTTATACAGGCTTGCGCCAGTCAATCCCATCTTGTCGGCCAGCTCTCTGATCGAGCGCGCTTCGTACCCGCGTTCCCAGAAGCAGTCGATCGCCGCAACGAGGACTTCGGTTTCATCGAATTCTCTTGGTCTACCCATATAACGATTATCCAAGGCTTAGCGTTCTGTTGCATAACAAGAGTTGATCTAATGCTTGACTATTTTAGATCAATTGATTTAAAAAGGTTGTTTTAGATCATTCGAAATAAAAAGCGAGCCTGGTGATCGACGGCTTTTCTTCTTTCGAATATGTGCTTATTTGAAACTCAGCGGATGTTTTGGCAATTGTGAACGTGTCTTCCAACGTGGTATCACCCGTACGACGGATCCATGGCTTGGCCGTTTCTGCGCCCTCGGTCCTGATATTCTCAGGATGGTTCGTGGTCACGCGATTCACAATCACACATCAACTGCGCATCTGGGATGTCGCAGCGCTACGCTTTGCAGTAGGGGCGGTTTACTCGGTACGCTTTCGGACCATCCGACTGTCGGCTCTCCAGTCGTCATCGCACTTGGTGCAATGATTGCTGCCAGGCGCCCGTTACCCGTTGTCATTTTTGAAACTTCCAAGTAGGAGCCTTTACCAATGATTTGTTTTTATTATCATCCGACTCCTAATCCGGCAAAAATCTCACTCTTTCTCGAGGAAGCGGGGTTGGAGTATGAGCTTGTGCCGGTGGATACCAGCA
>ERZ1106983.2048-NODE-2048-length-14885-cov-2.816251_pt1 | contig 14885 bp, 9 predicted proteins | sample MGYA00403693_ERZ1106983 | MGnify/ENA primary metagenome ERZ1106983 (study PRJEB35170, sample SAMEA104062420) | human gut metagenome | biome: human gut; feature: human-associated habitat; material: faeces | place: Denmark | collected 2012-07-13 ...
GCGGCCCTTTCTGGAGCTGGATCTCGCCTTGGGAGCCAATACGCTTTCCGTGATCCTGCTGTTCTTCGGAGTGGCGAACGTCCTCGGCACCTTCATTGCGGGCGCGCTCCTCGGGAATCACTTCCGGTCAACCATGATTCTGGTCCATCTGGCCTTCACAGCCGCCGCGCTCGCCTTGCTTCTCTCCCAAGGGCACGCGGACATCGGCATCGCGCTGGCTGTTTTCTGGGGATTCGCGTTCGGCTTTACCCCGGTAGGCTGGTCCACATGGATCGCCCGCACCCTCTCCGACAAGGCGGAGCTTGCCGGAGGGCTCACCGTCGCGGCGACGCAATTCGCCATTGGCCTTGCCGCCGCCGTGGGCGGGTTCACCTATGACAACCTCGGCATCAATGGCATCTTTCTGGCGGCGGCGGGCATCAGCGTCATGGCGGCCCTGCTGATCGCGGTCTGTTTTTCCCTCTTCGCCAGAGACACGGGACACAAGGCCTGAGCCCATTTCGGTGGCCGCAATCCGCGTCACCTCCATATGGAGGGCGGAACGCCCCAACCGTCCACAATGAACATAGAAGGAGAACGATTTCCATGAAGAAAAACATCCTGATCCTTTCGACCAGCCCCCGCAAGAACGGCAACTCCGAAATGCTGGCCCGTGAATTTGCCAGAGGCGCGGAGGAAGCCGGACATAACGTGGAACTGCTCAGCCTGCACGACAAAACCATCGGCTTTTGCAAAGGCTGTCTGGCCTGCCAGAAAACGCAGCGATGCGTCATCCATGACGATGCCGACGCCATCGTCCGAAAAATGAAGGACGCCGAGGTAATCGCATTCGCCACCCCCATCTATTTTTATGAGATGTGCGGCCAGATGAAGACCCTGCTCGATCGCTCCAATCCTTTGTTCCCGTCGGACTATGCGTTCAGGGACATTTATCTGCTGGCAACGGCGGCGGACAGCGCGGAGAGTTCAATGGACGGGGCCGTCAAAGGCTTGGAGGGCTGGATCGCCTGTTTTGAAAAGGCCGCGCTGAGGGGCGTTGTGCGGGGTACGGGTGCCGACGGAGCCGGGACGATCCTGCAGGTTCCCGCCGCCCTGAAGTCCGCCTTTGAGCTGGGCAACAAGGCGTAAGCCCATGAACGCGAAACAAACCATGCGGCAAGGCCGCCGGCTGCCCCTGAAGCACTGCCTGTTGCCTATGGCGGCCCTCCTCCTGACGGCACTGGCGGCACTTCTCCCCCATTCCGCTCCGGCAGGTGAACCCATGCGCATACGCTTGATCGTTGACGGGGAAACCCTTCCCGCCGTACTGGAAGACAATCCCGCAGGCCGTGATTTCTTGAGTATGCTCCCGCTCACCCTGACGGTGAAGGACTACAACGGGACGGAAAAAATCGGCAACCCGCCGCGCGTGATTTCCACGGAAGATATGCCGGACAGCATTGAGCCTTCGGCGGGAGATCTGACGTTCTATGCCCCGTGGGGCAACATCGCCATCTTTTACCGGGAGTTTCGCCTGTCCAGAGGACTGGTCCGTTTTGGGCGCATCACTTCGGGCATAGAAAAGCTGGCTGCCATGCACGGCGACTTTTCGATTGCCTTCGAGCGGGCGGAATAAAAAACCTCACATGGCTGCTCAAAACACACACGGAGATAACATGGAAGTTTGCCGCCCTCCCTACATCTCAAGAGGAATACCCATGCAGACCACGATATTGCGTAATGGAATCGAAATGCCGCTGGAAGGTTTCGGCGTCTTTCAGGTGCCGGATGCCACCCTGTGAGAACAAGCCGTCTCGGAGGCTCTGGCGGCAGGTTATCGGCTTATCGATATGGTTTTGGTCTATCGGAATGAGGGAGCCGTCGTCCGCGAGAGCGGAATCCCCCGCAAGGAATTGTTCATCATCACCACCAAAGTATGGATTCAAGAGGCTGGCTATGAGAAAACGAAGAAAGCCTTTGAAGCGTCCTTGAGCCGTCTGGGGCTCGACACTCCGGATTTATACCTGATCCACATGCCTTTGGGGGACTATTACGGTTCATGGAGAGCGATGGGGGAACTCTACGAAAACGGCAAGATCCGAGCCATCGGCGTATGCAACTTCCTCCTTGGCCCGCTGATGGATCTGTGCGTAATGCAAGCATCCCTCCCATGGTCAATCAGGTGGAAATGCACCCGCTCTGCCCGCAAAAGGAGTCATGCGGGAATGCGGCGTTCAGCCGCAGGCATGGGCACCTTTTGCCGAGGGAGAAAAATCTTGGGGAAAAGGGGGCACCCCATATTTCTCCTTTCTCCAAAAGTGCCAGCACGGTTGGCACTCCCCTCCCTTTCTCTTCAAAGGCTTTTACGCTTATCGCATCCCTGTCCGCAACGTCCCATAAATGAAGCCTATTTGAAGGGCCACCCATAAAGGTTCCTCTCATATCGGAACGCACTCCCTCCGCGCGGCCTCCCCACCAGTCGAAAGCCTTTGGAAAATGGGGTTCGGGGGAGAAACTTTTCTAGAGAAAAGTTTCTCCCCCGGATGCCAGCCCCTCTCTTCATTCATCCTTCACCGCCGCGGCAGCTTTCCACATCGATCCCCAGCCGCCTCAGCTTGACGTACAGGCCGCCCCTCGACACCCCGAGCAGTGCGGCCGCCGCCCGGATGTTGCCTCCGGTCTGCCGGAGCGTCTCAAGGATGGTCTCGGCCTCTTTGCTGTGCAAGAGGCCTTGCGGGCTGGCGGGCTGGCGAACCGTCACCATCTGAGGCGGCAGATCCTCCTCGGAAACGAGAGGATGCCGTACGATATTGGCGAGCCGTTCCATCACGTTTTCAAGCTCACGGATGTTGCCGGGCCACGGGTAACCGAGGAGCACATCCATAGCCCGATCCGTAACCCGCAAGGGGCCGCGCCCGAGGGAGGCGACGAAGTGATCGAGGAAATGGTTGATCAGAAGCGCGATGTCCGAACTGCGTTCGCGCAGGGGAGGCACGTTGAGAGTGAAGACGTTCAAGCGATAGTAGAGATCCTCGCGGAAGGCGTTCTGACGGATGGCGTTTTCAAGATTGCGGTTCGTGGCGGCGAGCACCCGCACGTTGACGAGGCGGGTGTGTTTGCCTCCCACGCGGGTCACTTCGCCGTTCTGGAGCAGACGGAGCAGGCTGACCTGCGCTTCAAGGGGCATCTCCCCGATTTCATCAAGAAAAATGGTCCCGTTGTCCGCCAGCTCGAATTTGCCGGGCTTCCCAAGGCGGCTCGCGCCCGTAAAAGAGCCTTCATCATAGCCGAAAAGCTCGCTCTGCACGAGGTTGCGCGGCAGTGCCCCGCAGTTCACCACGACGAAAGGCGCGTTGGCCCTCCTGCCCCCGTTGTGGATAGACTGCGCGAAAAGCTCCTTGCCCGTGCCGCTTTCCCCGAGGATGAGGGTGGTCACATCGCTCTGGGCCGCCATGCGGGCCATGCGTACGACCTCCTGCGTGGCGGGCGCGTTGCCGACAATGTGATCGAAAGTATAGACGGCCTTGGCCCCGGTGACGCGCACGGCGGATTCCTTGATCCTTTTGGTCTCGCGCAGGGTCAGCACCCGGCCTTTCCCCGATTCCAAGCGGGTGAGCGAAAGCATGCAGTTGAGCGAACCGCCCTTGAGCTGGAGGAACGCTTCCTGATCGCTGAATTGGCCGCTTTCCGAGAGGATCGCCCGGATGATGTCGCTGGAAAAGATGATGTCCTGAATATTGCCGTGCACAGCGTCCGGCGGCAGGTCGAGCATGGCTTGCGCCTTGTTGTTCAGCGTCCGTATCGTGCCGTCGCCTTCCAGCACGACCACCCCTTCATCCAACATTTCAATGATGGCCTTCTGTTCCTGAAGGAGCAGCCGCAGGCGGAGCTGTTCCGCGATGGCGTGGGCCGCCGCTTCCATCATCCCCCGGGTATGGTGATGGTACAGGGCGCTCGGGAGTGTCACATTGAGCACGCCGACGATGGCGTTCCGGCTGTCCCTGATGGGGGCCGCCGAGCAGAACCAGCCGTGGAACGAGCGGCAGTAATGTTCCGAAGCCAGCGTCTCCACAGGCGTATGTTCCACGAGGCACGTCCCGATGGCATTGGTCCCCGAGGCGCTTTCCGCCGCGAGGTTGCCCGGCGCGAGGTGCGGGATAGGGTAGCTGCCGGTATTGTCCCAGAGCGCGTGCAGGACAATCCCCTGCGCGTCGGACAGGGAAATGAAGCTGCGCGAAGTGCTGATGGGGTTATACAGCTTTTCCATGATGCTTTTGGCCACCGCTACAAGATCCGCGTTCCGATCGAGCAGCTTTTCCAGCGCGGCGGGGCTGAGGGACACTTTTGAGGCGTTGTCCGGCCTGACCCCCTGAAGGCGGCAGCGCTTCCATGAACGCAGGATCAGGGGCCGGACGGCGGATTCGTCCACGGGCTCTTGCCTGTGGAAGCGCTCCCACTGTTCAAGGACCCTTTTGTTCCGCTCGATATGCTCTTCCATGTTCCTCTCCGCACAAAGCGTGTTTACGTATGTCTATTATAAATCATATTCTATGAACATGTCTACAAATACATGCCCACATTTTGCACACCGGGCACACTCTCTGGACGGGGAAGCGAAGATACGGGAACACCGGGGATATTCAGAGCCGCCCACTGTATCGGAATGAATTCCGGGGGTCAGGAAAAAGGCGGAAACGGCCCAGCGCGGCACGCCTCATCCGCCGGAAAGATGGCACATGGCTTGCATTGCCGTAGGCAAGATGTCTTTCTCATCTGGAGGTTCCATGAACACATCTTGTTGCACCAATCCAATCCGCATCAACACGCTGTTGATCAAAAACCGGATTGTCTTCCCCGCCATGTGTACGAAATACGCCGCGCCGGACGGCGGCGTCACGGAGCGTATGCTCCGCTACTACGAAGAGCGTGCCAAGGGCGGGGCCGGGCTTGTCACCATTGAGGCCACATCCGTCGATCCCACCGGCAACTCCTTCTCCCGTGGCCTGAGCATCGCGGACGACGCGCGCCTGCCCGGCCTCACCGATCTGGCCCGCCGCGTGAAACGGCACGGGGCGCGCATCTCCATCCAGCTCCAGCACGGCGGGCGCGCCGCGCTCCCCCAATTTTCGGGCCATGCCGTGCCTCTCGTATCCGCCATCCCCGGCGTGACCCCCTACGACAACAGCGTGATCCTTAGCGAAGAGGAAATCGCCCGCCTCGTGGAATGCTGGGGCAAGGCCGCCATCCGTGCCCGCGAAGCCGGGTTTGACGCCGTGGAAATCCACGGGGCGCACGGCTATCTCATCAGCCAGTTCCTTTCCCCCTATACCAACCGGCGCACCGACGGATACGGCGGTTCGCTGGAAAACCGTATGCGCTTCGCCCTTGAGGTCTGCCGCAAAGTCCGCGAGTCCGTGGGGCCGGATTTCCCGGTCACCTACCGCATGAGCGCCGTTGAAGGGCTTCCCGGCGGCACCACGCTGGAGGATTCCGTCGCTCTCGCCAAGCGGCTGGTAGCCGACGGCATCGACGCTTTGCACGTTTCCGTGGGGCTGCGCGAGACAAATTTCATGGTTTCCCCGCCCGCCTGCGTGGAGAAGGGCTGGAACGCGCCCCTTTCCCGCGCCGTGCGCGACGGCATTGAGGCCGCCGTGCCCGTCATCGTGGCGGGCCGCGTAGCCGACGAGCAGACGGCTCAGGGCATCATCGATCGCGGGGATGCGGACATGGTGGCGATGGGCCGTGCGCTCATTGCCGATCCGTTCCTGCCCGCCAAGGTCGCGGCGGGCGAGGCCGGAGACATCATCCGGTGCGTGGGCTGCAACGAGGGCTGCGTAGCCGGATCCGCGCGCGGAACGGGCGTCGGGTGCGCCCTGAACCCGTTGTCCGGTGCGGAAGGCAAGTATGATCTCGATCCCGTGGCGTCCCCCAAGAAAGTCGCGGTCATCGGCGGCGGCCCCGCCGGGATGCAGGCCGCCCTTGCCGCCCGGTTCCGGGGGCATACGGTGGATCTGTATGAAAAATCGGATCGCCTCGGCGGTCTGCTCAACGTGGCTTGCAAGCCCCCGCACAAGGAAGATCTGGGCCATGTCACGGGCTGGTTCGAGCGACAGTTGAAGCGGGCGGGCGTCGGGCTGCTCCTCGGGGCCGCCCTCACGCCCGAAGCGGTACGGGATCTCGGCGCGGACGCCGTGATCGCCGCCACGGGCAGCTCCCCGGTATTCCCCGGCTTTTGCCGCAAGGCCCGGAACGCGGTGGTAGCCCAGAGCATCCTCTCCGGTGAAGCCAAAGCCGGGAAAAAGGCGCTCGTCATCGGCGGCGGGCTTATCGGCTGTGAAACCGCCGAGTTCCTCGCCGCGCAGGGTTCGGATGTGACCATCCTCGAACTTCAGCCCGAATTGGCGAAGGATATGGAATCACGTACCCGCCGTTATCTGATGCAGCGCCTCAGGGAGTACGGCACGCGCTTCCTTACCAGTACGCAGGTGCTTGAAGTCACCGAAGAAGGCAAGGTGAAAGCCAAATTCCCTTCCGGCTCGGAACGCTGGCTTGACGACTTTGACACGCTCGTGATCGCCGTGGGCTACCGGGCCGAAAACGCCCTTGCCGCCGAGCTTGAAGAGATGGGTTGCCCCTGCGTCCGCGTGGGGGATTGCGCCTCCGTCGGCAAAATCCTGACCGCCATCGAGTCCGGTTTTCAGGCCGGGTGTTCCATCAAGTAAGCGCCCGCTGCGGACGCACCGCCCCAACAGGCCCGCAAGGGCCGGGAGAAATATCATGATCATTGATTTCAGGCTCCGTCCCGCCACGCGCGGTTTTCTGAATATGCACATCTTCCGCAATCAGGAACGCATCGCCAGCTGGAGCGGCAAGCTCGGCATGGTTCCCCCGCCGTCCGCCAAACAGGGCGACATGGAGCTGATGCTCAAGGAAATGGAGGAAGGCGGCGTGACGCTGGGTGTCGTGCCGGGCCGTCAGGCCAACGCCTTCATGGGTAACGTGCCCAACGAGGACATCGCCGCCATCGTCGCGGATTACCCGGGAAAATTCATCGGCGTCGCCGGGATCGATCCGACGAACCGCGCCAAGGCGCTGGAGGAGATCGAGCGTTTCGTGGTGAACGGGCCGCTCAAGGCCGTGGGCATGGAGCCCGGCGTGCTGGCCAGCCCCATGTATGCCGATGACCGCCGCATCTACCCCATATACGAATACTGCGCCGAGCACGGCATCCCGGTGCTGCTCATGGGCGGCGGGGGCAACGGCCCGGATCTCAGCCACAGCAACCCGATCATCATCGACCGGGTGTGCGGCGACTTCCCCGAAATGACCGTGATCAACACGCACGGCGGCTACCCGTGGGTTACGGAAATCCTGTTCGTGGCCTTCAAGCGCCCCAACCTGTACCTCTGCCCTGACATGTACATGTACAATATGCCCGGCGTGAGCGATTACGTCATGGCCGCCAATACCTTCCTCTCCGAGCGTTTCCTGTTCGGCACGGCCTATCCGTTCATCGGCTTCCGCGAAGGCGTGGAGCAGTTCAAGGCGCTGCCCTTCAAGCCTGAAGTCTTGCCCAACCTGCTGTACCGCAACGCGATCAAGGCGCTCAAGCTCGATATCCCGTGCGGGGAATAATCCCCCGGCGGGACGCTTTCAGCCCCTGTTGAGGGCGTCCCGCCGGACGCACGTCCCCCCTTATTCCCGAAAAAGCCGACGACGGAAAGCATTTCCGCCGGAAGGCTTTGCTACGCCCTCCCGTCCGGCGGGCGCGGCTTTCACGGAGGCCCTATGTCCCCCCATTCATCCAAAGCCATGACCCGACATGCATGGTTTATTTTTTCCATTTTGACCATCTGCTATGCGCTCGTCAGTTTCTTTCGGACATCCACGAGCACCCTCGCCGTGGACATCATGCGCGAATTCGCCGTCGGCGGCGGGCTCATGTCGGTCATGAGCTCCGCCTATTTTTACCCGTACGGGTTCATGCAGATCCCGGCGGGCATCCTTTCGGACCGATGGGGTTCGCGCAACACCATCGCCTCGTTCCTCCTCATCGGGGCGGCGGGGTCGCTCCTGTTCGCCCTTTCCGGCTCGGTAACGGCGGCGACGGTCGGCCGCGTACTCATCGGCGTCGGCATGGGCATGGTCTTCGTGCCCGCCTTGCGGGTGATTCTGTACTGGTTCCCTCCGGCACGGCACGCCCTCGGCACGGGCTTGATCCTTTCCCTCGGCACGGGCGGTATGCTCCTCGCCACCTATCCGCTCATGCTGCTCTCGCAGGCCGTGGGCTGGCGCGGCAGTATGTTCGCGGCTACGGCGGCGACCGTGCTTGTGGCCGGCGCCACATGGCTGTGGGTACGCAACCGCCCCGAAGAGGCCGGGTACGCCCCGGCATGGGTTTCCATCGCTCCCCGCAAACACCCCGCCCCGCCCTTGCGTGAAACCATGCTCCGCATCGTCCGCAGCCGCACCTATTGGAGCGTATCCACGTGGTTCTTCTGCATGTACGGGTCGTTCTACGCCATGACCGGACTCTGGGCCGGGCCGTATTTCATTCAAGGCTACGGCCTCGACAAGGGCACGGCGGGCGGCATCCTTTTCTGCATGGCCCTCGGCGCGGTGGTCGGCCCGTCGCTGGTGGGGGTCGTCGTGACGTGGGTCCGGTGGTCCAAGGGTGTCTTGCTCCTCGCCGCCAGCGGCGTCACCATCCTGCTCGCCGCGCCGCTGCTTGCGGATCATCCCGTGCTCCCCGCCTCCCTGCTCCCGGTCTGGAGCCTCGCCTTCGGCATCTTCTGCGGCGGGTTCGGCGGCATCGCCCTCACCAAGGTACAAGAGGACTTCCCACCCGAAATCGTGGGCACGGCCACCGGGATGATCAACATCTACTCCTATATAGGGACGGCCCTGCTTCAGCTCGCCAGCGGGTGGATCATGGAAGCGCAGGCCCCCGGTCAGGCCGCCTACGGCATCGGACAATACGCCTCCATGTTCATCCTGTTCATGGCCATGTTCGTGACCGCCTTTTCCGCAACCCTGCTCGGCCTCGGCAAGAGCCGGGGCAATGCGACGGATGTCTTTTCCCCAATGGGCGAAGGCGAAACCAAGAGCGCCTGAGTTTCCAGCCACCTTGGACGGCACCGGAGGGAGGACCCCCTTTAATGTGAGAGCCCACACGGGGTATGCCTCCTCCGGCCCCTCCACTTCCCTACTAGGCTTCGCTGATGGGAAAACGGCGCGCGGGGAATTCATTCAGGTTTGCGCGGAATGCCTTTCCCCATGTTTTCCCATAGGCGAAATGCCGCCCACGATGCCTTTCATTTACCCCCACCACGTTTTCCGTTGAGCGGCAATGCCGCCGAGGGAAATACGCATAAGCGCAAAGCACAACCCGCGTGCCAGCGGAAATTCACCCGCTCCCACTTGTGCCGACTCCGGCGCGCCCGCACTGACGGGGGAACCTCTTGCAGGGTCAGGGGGGCAAAGCCTCCCAGTAAAGCACGAAGCGGAGCCCCAGCGGGACTCGCGCATTTTCCGTTTGCCCGGCGGAGGCTTTTCCGGTATCACTTTCTAGTATGTAAAAGGCGATAATCTGTTTTTTTCGCAGTGTTCAGGCTAGTAGGTTTTTCTCCGGATGGTCACTCCATGCCCGCACTCATGATTCAGGCGCCGGATCAGGCGTCCCCAGCCCTGCACGCAGCCTTGTATGCGGAATGGCAAAAATTCCGCGACGGGACCGCCCCCGTGGATCCCGAATATATCCCCCCGTTCATCCTCGCCTCCTGGGAGCGCTGCCGGGAATCCGGCATTACCACGGAAGCCAACAGCATTGTACGCGTGGACGCGCTGCTCCTTGAGCAGGCCCAGCGCCTCAACAACGATCTGCTGTGCAGCGCCCGTTCCATCATGGACAAACTGTTTTCCGTGGTGCGCGCCACGCGGTGCAGCATTTCGCTGACAGACGGCTCAGGGCTCGTACTGCACACCCTGCGGAGTGAGGGCGACGGGCCCGACGTGCTTCCCGGCCAGATCGCCACGGAAGCCGTATCCGGCACCAACGGCATCGGGACTTGCCTTGTCGAACGGAAGACCGTGACCATCATCGGCGCACAGCACTATTGCGCCCGGCATCATGTCTGGAGCTGCACCGCATCCCCCATCCGCTACGAAGACGGCACGCTTGCAGGCGTCCTCAATGTTTCCATCGCCCGGGAATCCTATCATCTGCATACGCGGGGCATGGTGGAGGCTTCGGCCCACGCCATCGCGGAACAGCTCCACCTGCGGGCCGCTCTCGGCAGGCAGCGTGCGATCATGGAAGTGTTGGACGAGGGCATCCTTGAAGTCGGCGCCTCGGGTGAAATCCATTCCGCCAATGGGCGCGGGCTATCCATGCTCGGGCTGGAGGCGTTGCCGCCCCATCTCCACTTGCGGGACGCGGTGCTTTCCGAGGCAGTGCGCCGCGACATCCTTGACGAACACAATGCCTTTCAGGATCGGGAAGCCCTGCTGCATACCGCGAACGGCACGCTCCCGTGCGTGCTCTCCTTCGCGCCGCTCGGTATGGGCAAGGGCGGCGTGTTGGCCCTGCGCGAATCGCGCCGCCTGTGCGGGTTCGCGGCCCGCACCATCGGGGCCGGGGCGGTCTACGCGCTTGACGATATTCCGGGCGATTCCCCCGCCATTGCCCAGGCACGGGAGGCGCTCCGCCGCGCCGCGCGGCATGACGCTCCGGTCCTGCTCACGGGTGAGGAAGGGACGGAGCGGCACGGCTTCGCTCAGGCCATCCACAACGCGGGACGCCGCCGGGAGGCCCCCTTCGTCGCCGTGCACTGCGGAGGCATCCCGCGCAGCCTTATGCGCAGCGAACTGTTTGGATTCGATGGGGAAGGCGGCAGGCCCGGCAAATGCGAGCTGGCGGATGGCGGCACGCTGTTCCTCGACGGCGTGGAAGCCCTCCCCCTGACGGCACAGATGGGGATCGTGCGCCTGCTGCGCGGCGGAGAAACCGCCCGCGTCGGCGGAGGGCAAGGCCGCACAGTGAACGTCCGCCTTATCGCCGGGGCAGGCTCGGGGCTTTCCGAAGCCGTGCGCGAAGGGCTTTTTCTTAAAGAACTGCATGAACTTTTACGGGAATACACCATAACGGTTCCACCGCTGCGTGAAAGGCGTTCGGACATTGAGGCTCTTGCCGCCCGTTGCGCTTCCCGGTTCGCGCAGGCCCTCGGCAAACAGCCGAAGCCCATCGCCCCCGAAGCTATGGAGGCTCTGCTCAGGTATTCGTGGCCCGGCAATGTCCGGGAGCTGGAAACCGTTCTGGAGCGGGCCGTGGCCCTTGCCGAAGGCGACGTCATCGGGCTTTCCGATCTTCACGCCCGGATCTCCGCAGCCGAGGTTTCCGCACCCACAGGAAAACCGCTGCCCGGCCACGAAGCGAAACGCCTGCTCGCCGCGCTCGAACGGACGGCGGGCAATGTCCGCGAAGCCGCCAAACTCCTCGGCATCTCACGCGGCGGCTTCTACGTGAAGCTCAAAAAACTCGGCCTCAACCCCGACGAATACCGCTAGCCATAACGCCTGACGCCTCCGGATGTGACCGGAAGTATGCTCTCTGCGATCCTTCCGGCTCATGGCGGCCATGCCGGTATCGCGTTCTTCATCCATAATCCCTTCCCCCTGACCTTCCAGGTCGTCCCTTGCGGCCATTTCTCCCATAAATGGCCTCCTCAAGCTGTGTCCATAAAAAAGACATGTTCATATACACATGGTTTCAATATGAACAGCATTGAAGACACTTTTCACGATATGCCTTTCTAATGTTGCAAAATGATTCTTCTTTTCCGTACATCCGTGTAACATGCTGATATTGGCCCACTCTTTGCTGTTCTCATAGGCAGGATACCGTTACAGGGGCAATCCGGTCCCCATCCTGGAGAGAAACGGCTTTCCGTGGGGGATCAGATTCTTTTCAATCTTTCGCTGTGGTTGCGTCGTGGGACAGTCCGCGTGGCGGGCAGCAGCCCCTCCGATTGAGCGAAAAGACACAAACGGTTGCACCAATCCAAAACGCTTGAGGAGAAACTGAGGAGAATCCCATGAAGAAAGTGATTACCCTGCTGCTTGCCGCCGGTCTGGTCATCGGCGCCGCATCCGCCGCCAACGCCGTGGACATCAAAGCCAAGGGCCTATGGCACAATGCCATGTCCTTCGCGGACCGTAATTTTGAAAAACACAACGGCTCCGACAAGATGCAGAATGCCACCCGTATCCGTACGCAGATCGACGTCATCGCGTCGGAAAGCCTCAAGGGTGTCGTCTATTTTGAAATCGGGCCCCAGAACTGGGGCAAGGGCGCGGACGGCGCGTCCCTCGGCACTGACGGCAAGGTGGTCAAGGTCCGCTACAACTATGTTGACTGGGTCATCCCCCAGACGGACGCCAAGGTCCGTATGGGCCTCCAGAACTTCAGCCTGCCCGGATTCGCCCTTCCGAACGTCATCCTCGGCGGCGGCGGCGCGGACGGCGCGGGCATCACCCTGTCCACCCAGTTCACCAAGAACATCGGAGCCACCCTCTTCTGGCTGCGCGCCGAAAACGACAACACCGACAGCGCCACCGACTACGGCAAGCAATACCACTACAGCGACGCCATGGACTTCACGGGCATCACCCTGCCCCTCAAGTTCGACGGCGTGAAGGTGACCCCGTGGGCCATGTATGGTTTTGTGGGCCGCGACAGCTTTGAAAACGCCGGGGCCTCCGGTGACCAGAAGAAACTGTTGCAGGGCCTGCTGCCTCTCGGCGTGAGCAACAAGACCCTGACGGGCAACAGCCTGACCGATCGCCACGGCGACGCGTGGTGGGCCGGGTTCACGACAGAACTGAAGGTGCTTGATCCCTTCCGCTTCGCCCTCGACGCCACCTATGGCCGTGTCGATCTCGGCGAAGGCCTCAGCACCAAAGGCAAGAAGATCGACGTCAAACGCGAAGGCTGGATCGTGTCCGCCCTTGCCGAATACAAGATGGAATCCGTCACGCCCGGCCTCACGGCATGGTATTCCTCCGGCGACGACGCCAACGTCAACAACGGTTCCGAGCGCCTGCCCACCATCAACCCCGACGTGAAGGTGACTTCCTACGGCTTCGACGGCACGAACTTCTGCCGCGCCCAGCAGGTCCTCGGCACCAGCGTCGACGGCACGTTCGGCATCGTGGGCCACTTGAAGGACATTTCTTTCTTTGAAGACCTCAGCCACACCCTCCGCGTGGCCTTCTATCGGGGTACCAACAATACCGAAAATGTCCGCCAGAAGATGATCACGAAGCCCTCCGAAACGGTTTCCTCCATGTACTACATGACCACCGCCGACAAGGCGTGGGAAGTAAACGTCGATTCGGAATACAAGATTTACAAAAACCTCAGCCTGTTCCTCGAACTCGGCTACATCCGTATGGATCTCGATTCCAACGTCTGGAAAGACTACGAAGAACAACTTCAAGGGCGCGGTCTGCGTTCTCTACTCCTTCTAGCGGATTCCCGTCATCCCCACGGCTCCGGCGGCCCTTCCTCCGCCGGAGCCCTCACTTTGCCCGAAATCCCGCCCAACGCGGGTCAACCATACATTCTACACACGCAAGGAGACGGCATGAGCACCGGACAATTCCATAAGCTCCTGTCACCGCTTTCGCTCGGAAGCGGCCTCACCCTGAAAAACAGGATGATCAAGGCCCCCCAGTCAAGCTGGTTTTTTGAGGACGACGGCTCGGCCGGGGACAGGGTCATTGACTTTTACGAAGCCATCGCCGCCGGCGGGGTCGGGCTTGTGATCGTATCCGCCATCACATGGCGTTCCGACCATCCCGCCGGGGCTTACGGGGCGCTCCACGACGACCGGTTCCTCCCCGGCATGAAGCGCCTCGTGGAACGCTGCCACGCGCACGGCTGCCCCGTGTTCTGCCAGCTCCACCACTCCGGGGCCTCGGCCATGACCGGACACGGCGGCGGCCTACCCATCGGCCCCTCCGATCTCGGGCCGGATGAAATCCCCTGTCCCCCGCCGGTGGGCAAGCCCACGCGAGGCCTCACCGCCGAAGAAATCGCGGAGGACAAGGAACTCTATTTCAAGGCCGCCGAACGCGCCAAAGCCGCCGGGTTTGACGGCATCGAAGTCCACTGCGCGCACGGCTACTATCTGGAAAGCTTCGTGAGCCGGGTCTGGAACCGCCGCGACGACCAGTATGGCCCCCAGAGCCTCGAAAACCGTACCCGCCTGCCTCTCGAAATCATCGCCGGGCTGCGCGAGCGTCTCGGCGCGGACTATCCCCTCGGCCTGCGCATGAACGGTCAGGAGTGGGGTGCCGACAAGGGGCTGACCATCGCGGAAACCGTGCCCATCGCCAAGATTTTCGAGGGCGCGGGCGTGCGGTACATCAGCGTGTCCGGCTACGGCTTCGGGCCGCTGCCGTTCCGCTATCTGCCCGACTACTGGCCCTATCCCGAGCCGGAAGAACACATGAAGCCCTACTTGAAGGATTTCATGGGCGACGGCCTGCTCATCCCCGCCGCTGCCGCCATCAAGCAGGCTGTGAACATTCCGGTCATCGCCGTAGGCCGTCTTGACGAGGCCAAGGCCGAAAAGATCCTTGAAGAAGGCAAGGCGGATCTCGTGGCCTTCGGGCGTGTTCTCTGGGCCGACCCGGAATTCCCCCGCAAGGTCGCGGAAGGCCGCATTGAGGATATCGTGCGCTGCACGCGCTGCGGAACCTGCGAAGATCCGCCGGTGGGCCGCCCGCGCCGCTGCCGGGTCAACCCCGCCATGGGCCGGGAAAGCCTTTTCGCCATCCGGCCCGCCGAAAAGAAAAAGAAGGTTGTGGTCATCGGCGGCGGCCCCGCCGGAATGGAGACGGCC
>ERZ1106983.2049-NODE-2049-length-14884-cov-2.620541_pt1 | contig 14884 bp, 18 predicted proteins | sample MGYA00403693_ERZ1106983 | MGnify/ENA primary metagenome ERZ1106983 (study PRJEB35170, sample SAMEA104062420) | human gut metagenome | biome: human gut; feature: human-associated habitat; material: faeces | place: Denmark | collected 2012-07-13 ...
GGTTGCTCATATCGGCGTAAAGCTCGTAGTTAGAGCTGAAGCAAACCACGCCCTGCTGCCGGAAGTAGTCTTTACACTTGAAGTACGGATCGCCCATTTTAATGCCGAGCTTTTTTGCTTCAGCTGAGCGGGCGATCACGCAGCCGTCGTTGTTGGATAGCACAACAACAGGCTTTCCCCATAGATCCGGCCTGAATACCGTCTCGCAGCTCGCATAAAACGAGTTCACATCTACCAGGGCAAACATAGGCTCACATCACCGGATTGTCGTCGACCCATACCGGGCTAATGGTATGCGTGACCACGCCAACAAGACGAACATCATCAAGAGCCTCGCCTTCTATGGCCTCGCCATCATCAGTGATCAGTGCATCACCAGCCAAATACGCGTGCTGCTGGCGTCCGCAAAACCAGATGAGCAATGTATCTCCGCGCTTAAACAGCGTTGAGTCATCAACGACATCATAGCCTTCCTGAGTTTCAACAATAGTGGCAGAAGGAGGAATGAATGGTTCAGTGACCGCAACAAAGGCGGCGTGCGTGTCTGCTGTGCGTGGCATAATCACCTCACAAATAACTGTATACCTATACAGTATTATCATTCATGGAAAGAGATCAAGCAAGGCGAGTGAGCTGATTTGTAAGTGGATGGAGAGGATGGAAATTTAGTTGAGCTAAGCCCACCGAAGTGGGCTATAAAGCAGACTAATTTACACCGATTCCGTTAAGCTTTCGGTATGTTATTGGAAGAACTGCCTTTGCTACCATAAGTACAACAATTGATGAAATAAAGCTGATTATTAATTTAAGCATGGAATTATTAGCAATATACTGACCTACATCATGCGTGAGAATGTACAGTATTAATGGGTGCAAGAGATAAACGCCTAGCGAATAATCCCTTCCAAATTTTGAGAAGATATTATCATCAATTCTTGTATTCACGCATAGACTTAGCAGTGCAACACACACCGGAGTCGCGAAAAGCGGGAACTGTCTTTCCAGCATGTCAGCGTTATATGCTGCGCCAAGCACATATACCTCACCTACCATCAATATAATACCAAAAATGATGACAGACACTGCAATGCCGTTTGAAATGCGATTTAGGATGCCGCTTTTCGCAAAGTAATATCCAAGATAGACAAGTGAAAAGGCTATCAATGTCCTCAATGCGTAGAAAATATAAATGTCATAATGGAGTGACTTTACAAGGTCTCCATACCAGCATGCTAGCAAAATAGAAACTGACACTAACAATGAACATTTAACTCTAACATTTTTTATAAAATAATTTGTCAATATAACGCCAAGAATTAATGCATTCAAAAACCACAAGTGGAAGAATGTTCCGCCATGAAGAGTGTCGTTAGATACAACTTTACCAATAATCCGCCATATATCACCCTGCATCATTCTATACAAAATAGGAATGTATAACATGGATGACCAGAAAAGAATGCTAACCAACTTATTAAGCTTTTTACCAATGTCATCATGCGCAGAGGTTCCCATCAGTAACCAGAGGCAAGAAAGAAGAAAGGTAGCGCCCATCTTGAAGATGCACGGAACAGTTCACCAAAGGGCTGTGGTAACTCTGGGTAGTTACCCACGTGAACGACTATGATGAAGAAACAGGCTAGAAGTTTTGCTACGTCCAACGCATTATTGCGCATTTCTTGAACACCGGATTATTGATAGTGTATGAATGTTACGAACCTTTTCATTTCAAAGCAAACACTAGTCATATCTACGTGATCTTTGAAGTGATTAACGATTTTTCATCCACCGCGCTAAGTCACAAAAACCGAGTGAACTGTCGCTTTGATTCATTCTTGATGTTAATCTACAAGTCAATGATGATACTGCGAGATGCCATGTGATTAACCTAACTTCTATAAACAAGTTCCAGATAGGATTTCTGGTTTTAATTGCATTTGTTTTTTTATATCGCTCAAACACTGTTCATGACAAATTCGAAGATGAAATACCAAGCAATGTCAGTCAGTGCGTAGACCAAAAATTAGGCCAGCTTTTATCATCTCCACAAACAGATTTTCAGGTGGTGGATTTAGCTCTTAAGAAATGCGATTCTGAAGTAACTGAATGGCTTAAAAGCTATACAGGCAATGAAGATGAGTATGGAATGACATATTCATATCTACGCGATTATTATATTTCACAAATAAAATACAGCCGCCAGCCAGAGGCCAGCGGCAAAAATCATTCATAAAGTGCTTTAGTATACCCTTTTATTAATGCTGAATGACAGGTAAGACGCTGGTTCGTTTGTCCATAGACAGCAGGATACCCACGATTAACGGTTATTCCTGTCTTGGTTACTTTTAATACACCATCAACATAGACATTGCATGTTGTTCCCACAATCTCCATTTCTATTTCACCTGTCCATGATCCTGTTGCGGGGAAAACTCCGCTCGCGGGCGTATCAGATCCGACAACACCATTAATAATCTCTCTAATGCCAAGTATGGCCCCGGAACGAATTGCCATAATCACATTATTACCAAAGGTATTTGGTGCGACCTGAAAATCATTCATTAAAGCGATCCCACCTATGGCTTCCGTTCCGAGCGTTAACCTTGCGCAGAACTGACAGTCAGCGGTTAGCATTCTGGATACATCAGTTGCCACCCAGCCGTTTGAAGCATTCGAAACCCTTGCAGGTTGATGCACCCCACTCAACGCGTCTGATTTTGCAAAAAAACCAATTGTCATTGCAGGCTGGGATAAACCCTGAAACTCAATAGCCTCAATGTAAGCAGGAACTGTGCCGTTATTGAGAATATAAAGAGTCCTGTATCCCTTGCTAAGCTTTTGAGCGGTTAGTTTCTGTCTGTAAGCAAGTGAGCTTACATGAGCGAGCCCGGCAGTTTTCACGCCAGAGGTCGCAGATGGTGCACCAGCGTAATACGCGCTCATTGCTGAGCTTGTACCTTGCGAGTTTACACTGTGGATAACGGGCAAAACATCTTCACTACAGTAAACGCCAATTGCGTAGATCTGACCAACCCCTAAATTTATCAGGAAGTTATTCCCTTTAGCGCCAGAAACAACCTGGAATGATGTACCTCCGCCATAGCCAATGTGATCGGTTGGATGAAATAACTGCCCGGCACACACACTCTGGATAGCACCTTCCCTGTTTGAGAACAGAGCCGCAATGTGCCAACCCATTTCATTGTAGGCAAATGATGACAGATGAACATTATCCGTCCACTGCTTGGTCATTGTCTCAATTTGCTGAGCGGCATCAATGTAAGTAAGAGAATATGCATCAGCAAGATATTCCATTTGTGCCCGGTAAGGAGCTATCTTTGCATTCGCGAGTCGCTCGGCAACGTTAGGCGGAGACATGAGTATTACAACTGCTCCTTTTGCCCTTTCCCTCTCTATCATCGAGGAAATGTTTTTCCTGAAATCATCGACGATTACAAGACCAGTCCCCCCATAGTTCATAGCATCATTTGTGCCGTACATGATAATGGCTACATCAGTGGCGCTTGATGATGCCCACCTCGTTAACCCGTCCGCAGAAGAGTCTCCAGGATAACCCCTATTAATCACGGTTGCGGAAAATCCGATGGTCGTAAGACTTGTTGCCAGCGATTCAGGATATGGATTTGGGCTTCTGCTTTGAGTAGCGCCGTTGATGGGAGATCCTGTACCAGTCGCGCTTGTATCCTGCCCATACGTCAGTGAATCGCCATAGCATGCGATAGTGATGGCCGTACCATCGTTAGCCTTTTTCAATACAGAGGCAAGGGTTTTAACGGCATATGGAAGCTTATTCTCAAGGGATGCAATATCTTCAGATTGCAGCTTTAACTCAGCTCCGACAGTATTTGCTGGATAGGATTGGCTATCATTAAAACCAATAAGCCCAGCGCCGCTTAGTGCAGCGAGCGCAGCACGCAACGAAGAATCACCAACCCCAATCCACGCCCCAGGCGCAATGCCACCAGTGCTGGCTGGGGTTGAGTTGGCCGGAACAACTTTCGGGCCGGATGCAAACGAACCAGTCCATTTGTAATATTCGCCGTCGGCGGTGTTCAGCAGCACCTCGTTCGGATTATTGATAGTCGCGCCGGTGGTGAAAGTTTTCCCTGTAAGAATTACGTAACCGTAGGCGGCCATTGCCTGCTGGGAAAGATAGTTGATGCCCTCAATGGTGTAGTGCTTCTGACCAAAGCGATCGGTATAGGTCCACCCCATCGATGTGACGAATTCGTCAATTTTCCCCGCGTTAAATTTCAAGTCGCGAGGTGATTCACTTGGTACTGCATCTTGAGTTGGTTGCGTAGCCATATTGATTCCATAAAAAAACCCGGCGCGATGGCCGAGTTCGGTTGGTCGGGGACGGTTCTTATTGGTAGATAGCGTCGCTGTATTCCGCGACGGTCAGAGATACCGTGTTATCTGTGTTTGGTTTGATGCTGTTGACCGTCCATAGTTGACTGTCCAGCTCCTCCACTGTCGCAATGAGATAGCGCGACGGGAGCTGCACAGTGTCTCCGTTCCATATGTTGAGCTGAATGTTGGGTATTGCCGCGGTGAATCCGTATTTCGTGTCGCTGCGGGCCGTCGCCGGATAGCGCAGAGTCGGATTACCCAGGCTGTCGGTAACCAGCACATACATCGAGCCGGCAAACGTGATCGGCTCGCTGGTATCGAAGTTATTCCCCGCGCGGCCTGTGATGTAACCTTGCTGTTGGTTGCTGTCGTAGATATCAGGCATCTGAATGACGCTGCCAACCTGGATAATGCCGTCTTCGAACACTTTGGCGTTCATCTTCACCCGGGAGTAGATAAGGCGCTTCGTTTCGCGCAGTGCGCGTTCCCGCGCCTGATACTCGTTACGGAAGCCTACTATCTCAAGCTTGTTCGGGTTCTCCGCTTCCTGCTCAACGATAGCGCCGTTCAGAACGCGGTAGTTGATGTACGTCTTGTTGTTTGTGGTCGGGTGAACGTAGGACACCTGCACGCCGTCGTAGCCGCCTGGAAGAGTGGCTTCGTACGTCATTTTGTACTCGTCCGTCTTCATGTTGGCCCGGTTGAATACGGCAGCCGGGTAATCGACCTTCTGATCACGGGTAAACGTCAGCACGCCATCGTCCCAGTACGCAATTACAGACGCTGCATTGCAGATCGCCTGCACACGGTCACCGAGAGAGTCGTTCTCGTCGTCGAACGTGTAGTCGAAGTAACCCAGTCGCTCATCAGGCAGACTTTCAGCGATCGAATACAGTCCGTACAGGTCAATGCTGCTTACCGGCTGTTCACCCATAATCAACCAAGTATGCGCCACCGCATCAGCGAACGAGCGCGACGGCCGCAGAGTGTAATCCACCTCCTGCGTGTCGAGGTTGTACGTAATGGTATGGCGCGTCACCAGCGCGTTATATTTGCGCTCTCGGCTGCCCAGCGCGTTCTCAGTAGCACGGACTTTTACGCGCACCAGCGTATCGGTCGGGCGAACGACATTCGTCCTGATGTTGATGCTGTGGATCTCTTCGACCTTCAGCAGGGAAGCATCGCCGGAGTTATCCGTGCGCTGGAAGCTGACCGCGTATTTCCCGAAGCCGCCTGTAGGCGTTATTTTGTCGGTGCGGTAGAAAACCTCACTGGTCGACTGGTGCGGAGTCGTCTGCCTGTACGTGAAGGTCTGCTGCGTACCCGGAACCTGGTTGTAGTCGTCGTCGATTTTCCAGATGACAACTTTCCAGTTCGTCTCTTTCTTCCCGCCCAAGCTGGATTGCGTGTGCAGCCACAACTGAGTGGACTCGACCGGGGAGAAGAACGGCCCGACCACCAGCGCCTCGTTATCGTTGAGGATGAATTTCGTGGTGTTGATCGTGGCATTAGCCGGGATGTCCTGCGGTCCCTCAAGCTGGTTCATCGTGAACGTGTACCAGCGCACCGGGTTAACCACAGCGCCGTCGTTTGTTTCAACGGCGGAGATCAGCGTCCCGGAGAATGTCGCGTCAGTGGTTACGCTGCCTGATGCTGTGTTGTACGTAACGTTGATGGTGAAGGTAACCGCATGCGGCAGCACCAGCCCCATAAAGTAGTCAAACTCGGCCTGTTTCACGATTTTCATCGCTATCTGGCCGCCGGAATACGTTCCGCTGACCACAGTGGTTGCGGTCGCGCTCTCTACCGGGAAATCGCTGGCTTCGTTCTGCCCGGGAACCTCCTGACCGTCAACGTCATCGAACCCGTAGCCCTCTACAATCTGAGGGATTACCTCTCCAGGTTGGAAGAACTGGAATTCAGCACCGGCCAAAGAACCGAGGCTCGATTCTGAGTAGCGAACAGACTCGTAATCGTATTTGCCGATCCCGATGCACATCCACTCAGTGACGTACTTCAGGCCGCCATCGGTAGACGTCTGGTGAACGTATTCGAATACAGATTCCTGAATCAGATCCGGGAACGAACGAATCTGGCCGTAAATGTCCGGTTTGGCCTTGTATACGCGCGCGGTGTTTGTCTGACCGGTCAGGCTATTGTTCGGCGAGTCGACAGAATTTCCGCCGGTGTTTGCAATGGCGGGTTTCGGTGCCAGGAACGAAAATACCTGCCCCACCACCTTAAAGATCGGGCTGAGGATGTCGCCGACAATACCTTTCGGCTGGTCGAATATCTGGATGTGGTCCAGCTCGCTCAGTTCAAATGCCAGCTCGTCATCGTCTCCCAGCTTCACGCCATTGCGGACGATCAGCAGATCACGGTGGAAAGTAGCGTCATTGGCCGCCAGCCAGTCATAAAAAAGGGTGCCGTTTGGCACCCTGCAACGCAGCTTAGGCGTTCCTGGAAAATTCGATATCTCAACCAGCGCCATATTCGAAAAACTCCACTTTAGTGAATGCCCGCTGAATGACCAGCAACGAGTCCATGCGCACGCTTCCATTCTCGCCGCGCGAGTGCAGCGCCTGCCGGTTCAGTACCAGACCAACATGCGCCGGTTGCGTGCCGCGGTACCCGACGAATATCCCGCCGTCGACCGGCTTATCGACCTTGCGCCAGAAAACAACATCACCCTGGTAGCAGGTAAAGAAGTCCTTGCCGGCTTCGTAGTCCGGCGTCTGGTGCAGCTCAATGCCGAGAACGTGCCGGTAATACAGCACGCATAATCCCCAGCAATCCACCTTCTCGAACGAACAGGCCCGGTTAGCCCACGGCACGCCGATCACCTTCCGAACAAAATCAGAGGTACTGAAGTCCCGTGTACTCGACTGGATCATAAAGGCGACCAATATTGTTGTTCAGAGGGTTGGTGACGGAGAGAGTGACCGATGCGGCATCAGCATCGATATCCACCGTCTTGACGTAAAGCTGCCAGGACTTTATCGGCACAGACACGTCGGCGCTGTCGAAGATCTGCCGCGTGGCCGTGATGGCTGTCAGCCGGGCCGCGCCCTTCCACTGCTTCATCAGCGCTTTGATGTACGACGAAAGCCGCCCTAACTTCACCGTCGCGTCGATCACCGGCGTGCCGCTCTGCTGACTCTCCTCGATTTCAAAGCGCGCGGGAGTGTACCTCTGGCCGCCAAGCGTCTTCGGGAAGAACTGCTTATCGACCAGGCGGACATAGCCAAATGATGGGTGATAGAAGGTGATTGTGTCGTACAGCCCGCGCGTCGGGCGCTGCTGCTTATAAGCTCTGAATGTAGGCATTACGGCACTCTCGGAAGCGATTCTGGGTCGCGACCGTCCGGATAACCCGTGACAACGATATCCAGCCACGAATCCCACGGCGGCGGCAGCTCAACAATGATGTCGTCGAATTCGTCGTCGGCGTTGTAGAGGTGGTTCGCAATAACGGTCCCCGTCCAGGTCACCACCCCGCCGTCGATACTGGTTTGCACCGGCATCTGCGTAAAATGAAGCTCCTGCAATTGCAGGCCACTACCACCCAGGTTGATATTCATCCGGAACCAGTTCAGGCCCCGGTTGAGATAGTTCGGGCTGCGCAGCCACTGCTGGAATGCGCGCTCCTGCGCCAGCGTGAATATCCACGTAAGTGACCAGGTCACCTTCAGGTCGTCGGTTTGATTCTCGAAGATAGCCGGGCCGACCGCTGGCTGATCGGTCTGGAACCCGGTATCGAGAGTCATATTTTTGCTGGCCTTCTGCGCCAGCGGCAGCCAGTCGGGATAGTCGATAATTGGCATCAGCCCTGCCCTCTTGGCGTGCGTTTAACGTTCATGTTGCTGGTTATGGCGTTACTGATTGGCCCGCCGTTGTTCAGGTCAGCGACAATTACATCCACCGTCACTCCACCATTAGCATCCGTACCAGCCTGCGCATCGACGGACGAAGATGTGTAGTTCTGGATGTTGATTACCACCCCGCCACCGCCTCCGGCTGTCATATCCTTGTTGCTGATTACCTTGCCGTTGTCGCCTGGTATCATGTACTGCTTACCGGTACTGGCCTGGTAAATCTCCGGCATGCCGCCTTCGCCGACCTGGTACATTCCGCCCGCCGTCACCGGCCCGCCGTTCTTACGCTTGCCAGATAGCGCCAGGATGCCCGCCATCGCGCCAAGGCCAATAGCAACAGCGCCACCGAACGAAGCCACTGAGGACATAATGGCCGCCGGAGTCCATGCTGCAGTGGTGGCCGCTGCCGCTGCGGTAGAAGTGGCTGTCGTGGTGGCAATTCCTGCCGCTTGTGCCGTGGTTGATGCTGCAACCGCAGCCGTGGTGGCCGTCTGTCCCATGATGGCCGACTTCACCCACTCAACGCCCATCTGGACGAATGAGTTGATTACACTGTTCAGTACAGTCATACCAATACTGCGCATTGCATCGCTGGCAGACATGCTACCAGTGACAATGCCCGTCAGCGCGTTACTGGCTACAGAACCGAGAGAGTCGAAAGCTGCCGCTGCTGCCTGAGTGGCCGCGTTTTGCTGCGCCCATTCTTCCCACATCGCCGCGTTGCGCTGATCCCGATATTGCTGCTCGATAGCAGCGCGCGCGGCCTCAGCCTCGCCGATCTTTTGCGGATAAAGTTGGGCGTATTGTTGGATATCAGCGATGTCTTTCTGGAACTGGCTATCCAGACCGGCTGTTTTGCTGGTTTTACCCTGGATGGTGCTGAACTTATTGGCAGCATCAGTACGTTCCTTTTCTGCCTTGGCCTGGGCGCGCAATGCGTTGGCGTTATCCCAGGCTTTAGCCGCGTATTGCCCGGCCAGAATGACCTGTTCCTGTGTCGCATCATTACCGAGAGACTGCTGTGCATTAAGGACGGCCTGCGCTCGCGATAACTCACCTACACTCCCGGCTGACAGCTCTGCCTTCTGCCTCAGCTCGTCCAGTTTCTGGTTAACGGTTTCCTGCGCTTTAGCGTACTGCTCCGCCTCTTTCTGTGCCGCAGACTTTCCGCCCTTCGCTTTAGAACCACCTGAAGTGGCGGTGGCTTTTATTTCGATAGGCTTAGTAGCTGCTGCTGTTTTCTGAACCGCATCCCAACCGGCGCGAGAGGCCTTCTCCCACGCTTCAGCTGTAAGTTGCGCGGATTTCTCCTCGTTCTCTTTCTGCCAGTCACCAAAGCCAAGCCAACTCCATGTTCTCGCTCGCTTGGCGTACATTTCGGCTTCAGAGCGCAGATCTGCTATTTGCTGACTGGCGGTAGCGGCCTGCCCGGTAAGCCTGCCAATGGCAACAGCAAGAGAATCGATAACCAGAACCATCCCGTTGCTAGCCCCTGTAGCCTGGTTAATATTATCAACCATGGTCAGGAAAGAGTTGGTGAGAGCGGTATTGGCCTGCGACAGTGTGCGCGGGAGTTTCTCGAACTCTGCATTAACTGAGCCGGTTTGCTTCTGAATGGCGTTCAGAGCATCTTCTGCCGTCAGTTTCCCGTCCAGCATGAGCTGACGAAGCTCTCCAATGCTTACACCCATCCCGGCGGCAATCTGGCGCGCCAGTTCCGGCATTTGCTCAAGGATGGAGTTGAACTCCTCCGCCCGAACCGTACCGGAGGAAATTGACTGCCCGAACTGGCGCAGCGCATTCGCCATTTCTTCTGCCGAGGATCCGCCAATGCGACCTATTTTCTGAAGTGTTTCGGTGAGCTGGATGACCTGGCCGTTCGTCGCACCGGTATCGCGCAACGCCGTGCTGAGAGTCTCCCACAGCTTTGCTGTATCCTGTAGCGAACCACCCGTTGCCGAACTGATGCGCATCAGACTCTGCATAGTCTGCGAGGCTGTCGCTGCGCTACCAGTAAGTCTCTCTATACGGGCGTTGAGCTGGCTCATGTTGTCAGCAGCAACGAGGAATGCACGCCCCCAGTCAACAACTATCGATGCAGCTATGGCCCCGGCAACTTTGTTTATGCTGGTCTGGAGTTGGTCAAACTTACTGGCCGCTTTTGACGCTCCGCCACTCATCTTCTCAAGGCGCTCATTTACTTTGCGCTGGGCCTCAATCAGATTCGCAACATCCATCTGCACCTGATAGACGATATTGCCTACTTGTTCCTCACCAGCCATTGATCTTTCTCCTGTGGATTATCCCACGCAATAGCCGGGAGTTATTTCTTCGCTGCGGCCCTTCTTGCCGCCTGCTTAGCCAGAAAATCATCAGCAACTGCGCTGTATTCTTCTTTTGTTAGCCCTTTTTGGTCTGGATATTTCTCTGACAGCAACGCCTGAAATTCAGTCATGGTCAAACAACGCGCTTCATCCAGGCTTATGCTGAAGTGGATCCTTGCTGCGTTGATGTATTCAATGGCGTTAAATTCTGTAGTACCGCCTGATGATTCATGGCGCTGGAGTTTTCGCGTCTTCGCTTTCCCTGTTACGCCATGCTGTAAAAGATGCTGAGCAAAGATGACAATATCTGACTGAGGCATGAGGCCTGACGAATAAGAAAGCTTTCCTTCAACCTCATCCCATTGGCCTACAATCGGCGTTAAATCTTCATCTGAGCACGCCTGTAAAACATCCATGGCTTTTGCTAGCAGGCGATCTGAAACCCTGCGCATCGCTGGCCCCATCCAGTCAGGTAAACCGCCAAAAGCATCTGCACAGATAGAGATTAATTTTTCCGCCTCGCGACCATGAACATCAGCGTATATCTCAACAATTTCATGCGGCTCGCCGATCCTTGTCATTGCCTCGAAAGACGGTCGTAACAAGTAATCTTTTCCGCCTTCACGGCTGTCACTTATGCCTATCTCGCCAATTTCTCTCAAAGCAGTCATGGTGTTTCCTGATCAACGTTCATTATCAAGGCTGCCAGTCGACAGCCTTTGTAATGCTCGCTATGCGGTAACAGTGAGAACACAGGTAGTTGAGGTGATTTTATTTCCGTCGCTATCCGTGACCTCACAGCGATAGCTACCACTTGATGCGGTTGTTACACCAAGCAGCAAGAGCGTGGCTGTTGCCGCCGTAGGGTTTGCAGTTGAATCGATCTGAGTGCTGCCAAGGAACCATTTGTAGCTGTATGTAGGGCGACCGCCTGTTACGTCAACATCAAGAACGACGTCGTTGTCTGCATCGGCAGATTTAGTCGCTGGCAAATCTTTGGAGAATGCCAAAGGCGTTGAAGGTGTAGCGTCCGTATTAACAACCTGAACAGTAGTGCCATCAGATACTTTGAACTCAACGGTAAACGTGATGATGTCGTTACTTCCGCCATCTGCTGGCGTAAGGTTAGAAATCACCATATAGCCCGAGAACTCGATTGGACCGATAGCGATACGCGCCCACAGCGTCGGCTGGCGCTTGGCATTGATCTCATCAGTAAAGTACTTCACCAGATTGCCATAGCCGAACTGGTCCAGTTTGTCGTGCTTACGCACTTCACCATCAAAACTGATTGTCGCGTCTGCGTTCGTGATGATGTTTTCTACCCATCCCGCAGTATCGTCTGCATCAGAGGTGACCGAGTTTGGAGCAAAATCCAGACCCTTACTGGTTCCCGCACCGAGAGCCTTCCAGTCGTCTTCTGTAGGCCGGGCATCTGGGCATCCATAGGCCAGCTCCAGCACTGTTGCCGAGCCGAATACCCTTTCGTTGGAGTTTTGGCAATTAGCCATCTTTGACCTCTTTTATGTATAAAAAAAGGCCGCCAGATGGCGACCTTGTGTTGATGATTTTTCTTCAGTCCCCGAAAGTGCAGGCAAACTGTAATCTCAGGACAATTCTTCCCTCCTCCGTCGTCACTGGAGTTGGATAAGCGCCCATGTTTTCGATCTTACCCACGCATTCGTCTGCGTGAGGATTTGCCTGAACGTAATCAAGGATTGACTGAGCTGCCGTTGCTGCCGCCTGGTTTTTGTCCTTTGCGCCAATCACATCGACCAGGACATAGTTATCGTTCCCGAGGTCATTTCTGATGGGAGTTCCGCCATTTGGTCTGAACACCATAATCGCTTTCGAAAGATCATTCGGGTCATTGAAACTAAGAAGCTGAACCAGGAAACCGGTAGTAAGACCGGCATCGCCAAACATGTTCCTGACTCGCTGATACATAGGAGGATTCATAGAGACATTTCCTTGGCGATCACAGCATCAATCTGTCGCTGCGTGTCTTCAAACCCTTTGGTTAAAAACTCCTTCCGGGCAGTTGCCCGGCGGAAGTTCTGAGGTACGCTTGGGTCATGGACATATGCAGCATAGTTAGCTGAATAACCCACCCGACCCGTCACGCGATTGCCATTTACAGTGATCTCGCGGAACTGGCTATTTATGAGGGTTGATGTATCGATCGGGGTATAGAGCGCCGCCTGAGATCCGCCGATAATCAAAGCTGATTGCATGGCTCTGACGACCTTTCTCCCCTGAATATCACCAACCAGAGCATTAAGGTTTTTCTTCGCCTGGCTAATACCCTTCACTTTGATGCCCATGGCTTTCTCCAGGCAATAAAAAAGGCCGCCTAAGCGACCTTGTCTGAGTGATGAATGCTTATTTTAATGCGATGAACTCACCATCGACCTTCAAAAACTCGAGGTTATCTTCATCAATGAATTCAGGTCTCTTAGCCGTAATGGATGGTTCCCCATGACCACCAGGCGAGGTTGAATTCCTCATGATGACGATGAGGTTTTTATCATTGAATGTCGCTCGGAAACCATCAGGAACCGCAACAACTTCCCCTGACTCGTCTTTCCACTCACCGTATGGATAGTAGACGTTAACCCATCGTATTTTCATGCAAACCTCAATTAGAAGTTATATGTCTGGCTCTCTGTATAAGAATAGGGAGTTCAATTTTAGCAATCTGCTCCAGCTTATCCACGTTCTCAATGAGCTTTCTCACCTCGGGTGGAAGCTGATCGGGATGCGTGCGCTTAATCTGTTTGGACTTCTTCTCAGGAACCGGCGCAGCGGCGTAAACAGAAATATCCACCGCCAGCACTGAGATAGACATTGTGAGCGAATCGATATCCATAAAGCCTCCGTAGTTAGATGCCTGTCAGTATCGCATAATCATCCACCACGCGCTCGAACGTGTCGGCATCGCGGATAACCTGCCGCACTTCGTCGGCACCAGCGACAACTGGGTCAGCTTCGGTCGATACGCCAATCAGCAGATAATCACCGGCGGCCGCCAGCGCGAACTCCGTCCAGACGGTATTCTTCACGACGATTTCAGCGCCCAGGCTGGCTAACTTCTTGCTGAGTCCGCCCTCGTAATCGCAGAGGATTTGCTCAGGATCGGCATATCCCAGCGGGTCGCCGTATTCGTCATTGCCTTCCAGCTTTCTCCAGATGGTCGCAGTGGCTGTGTATGACCAGTTCGCTACCGATGACATCAGCCCTCCTTCCAGCGCAGCACCTTTGCGCCTGTCGCCCGAATGCGCGGGCAGTTGATGAACCACTCGCCATCCGACTTAACGTAGCCGGTAGTCTCCCGCCCCGTGTCGGTCATCACCCAGACGCGGGTGAATGAGCGCGGTAGCCCGTGCTTAACTGATTTGTACGTCATCACTTATCCCCGCACATACAGCCGCCTTTGCCGATCCAGATGCCAGCGAATGCCGGGGCGGCAGTAGGGTCGGCAGGAATTAGCGAGGTGGCGCAGCCGTACTTATCCAGCCCGCGCAACAGATTAACCGAGGCCTTCCAGCGATCGGTGAACGATTGGTAGCGGAACGAGCGTGACGCACCACTCGGCGCTGTCTGGCTGGAGATGTACTTATCCCCCTGCCCGAGCCCCATAAGCGCCAGCAGATAGAGCTGAATCAGCAGCGCGGTCGATGCCGGATAATGCGCATCGAGACACTCCTGAATGCTGTTGGCCTGGTCGACGAGAGCCTGAAGAACAAAATCGGGAATGGTAATTCCCTGGCTCTCCAGATACTCCTTCGCCTGTTCGAGAGTTACCATTATCGACTCCGTGAAATACCCCGCCGGAGCGGGGCATAAAAAAACCGCCTTAGCGGCGGCTGTTATTCAGCAGGGAAAAGCTTTTCGCGTTCACCGTCAGGCAACAGCTCACTTAGCTTTTCAGCGCCAAGAGTGCCTTTAAACTCGATACCCAGTTCAGTCAGACGAGCCTGGATAACCTCTTTGCGGGATTTATCACCGGTACCGGCATCAGGCGTCGACGGGGTAAGTTCTCCGCCAGCCTCACCATTCATGAGACGGACGTTAGACTTCAGCGCCGGGTGCAGTTCTTTCAACTCCACCACCTGCCCTACCTTTACGCCGAACCACGCGCGCACAACTTCGTATTTAGCCATGCTGTTTCCTTACGCCAGGTTAGCGCCGTAGACAACACCAGACAGGCCCTGATCGTCTGCGGTGATTTGCAGACCCTCAGCAGACATGATCTGGAAGTTGTAGTTAACGTTAGGGAGTTGACGCGGCAGTGGCACAACGCCGACAGCC
>ERZ1106983.2052-NODE-2052-length-14879-cov-3.351592_pt1 | contig 14879 bp, 13 predicted proteins | sample MGYA00403693_ERZ1106983 | MGnify/ENA primary metagenome ERZ1106983 (study PRJEB35170, sample SAMEA104062420) | human gut metagenome | biome: human gut; feature: human-associated habitat; material: faeces | place: Denmark | collected 2012-07-13 ...
ACAGCGCAGACGTCCCGAGTTACCGGTGTGGTAACCGCCGAGGAAGATGGCCTGCCTGTTGTAGGTGCTTCGGTATTAGTGAATGGCACTACTCTTGGTACTATCACGGATATTGATGGTAAGTTTACAATCACGAATGTACCAAGTTCTTCTAAGACTTATTGATATTTTAAAGCCTCTCTTTTTCCTCCTTTTTTTATTCTATCTTGTTGTAAATCAGAATATAAGTGCTTCTTTCCGCAACTTGGCTTCCCGGCTCACTTACTATAATCGCAACCTTTTCCCTTTCTTTTTCGATCTCAGTCATCTTTTTCGGGCAGGTACTTGGCTTGTTTTCAGGGGGCGGATGCTTAGGTTCTACCTTTATTTGAGGCTTTCTATGAGCGATAGGGGCAGACCGGTCTTTTCGGCAATGAGTTGATTGTCAATTCCTTGCTTTTTCATGTCGATGGCTGTCTGAAAGATGTTCAAGGCTTCTTCGCGACCTTTCTTCAGGCCTTTCTTCAGGCCTTCCTCAAGTCCTTTCTTTAGCCCTTCTTTCATTCCTTCTTTCAGCCCTTCTTCCATCCCTTTCTTTATTCCTTCCTTTTCCGCTGCATCCATTGTCACCAAATAATCTCGGTACACTTTGACGCTATTGTCGTATAGCTCTCTCTCCTTTGGAGACATAGAAGCCACATCAGCGATCTCTTCGAGTTTTTCGAAGACGGCTTTTCGTGCCTTGAATGGCAGGCGTTTTAAAGTTTCCATATTATTTAATATATAAATCCAACGTTCAAAATTCGTTTCACATTCCTCTTCGCTTTTTTTGAAGAGGGGGAGGGCGATGAATATTTGCCGGAACTTCTCCGAGAAGAGTTCACCTGTCTCCTTGTCTGCAAGAATAACGTCTGTCCGGAGTTTTATGTTCTTGTCCATGATGAAATTCATCAGAAAGACTCCGTAAACAGCTTTTATTTCAAATTTCCAGTCGTGCCCCGTCCGGCCCTGGTTGACGATGGCACGGGAGAGATAGAAGATGGAGCGTTCTTTAAAATTGCTCTGCATGCGGTTTTGCATTTCGACAATTATCTTTTCGCCCGTGTCCGTGGTGCAGTAGACATCGTAGATGATGCCTCGTCCTTCCGGGTAGTCCGGCAGCTGTTCGTTGTTCAAAAACGTTAAGTCGGTTATCACTCGTTCACCTTCGAGCAGGTCGTTCAGAAATTCGATTAGTAAATTCTTGGAGACTTCTCTGCCGAATATTAGTTTGAATCCGTAGTCGGTGAACGGATTGATAAATTTGCTCATTGTTTTGGTTGTTTCTCTTTTATGTTGTAAAGAGATGTTTCTCTTCGCATGTATAGTGAAGAGGCTTTTCTTTATTCTACAAAGATAGGATAAATTATTGTTTTATGATGCGTTTGGCGGGAGAAATAAATGACGTGGGTGCTCAAAAATGTTCATCTCCCTCTTAAAAATGTTCATCTTCCCCTAACTCGCTTTTTGAGGATGCCGTTGTAGGTGTCTTCAAATTCTGCCGAGTGGTTGAGTGCCCAGAGGATGTAGTCGCCCGGCTCGTTCTTTTTGAGCAGGGTGGAGCGGTATTCGGAGCTGAGGACTTTCCATAAGGTGCCGCAGGGACCACCCAGCTTTCTGCGTCGGGCGAGGGCGAGGATGGCTTTCACGGTTGGTTCGTTCCGGATGCCGATGGCGTCCATGTTGAGGCGTAGCAGGGATTCGGAGAATCCTCCGGAAGCAGTGCTTTCGTTCGGGGCTTCTTCTTGCTGACTTCTTTCGTACTGAGTTCCGTTGTGCTTGGCTTCTTCCTGCTGGTTTCTTTCGTATTGAGTTCCGTTGTACTTGGCTTCTTCCTGCTGACTTCTTTCGTATTGAGTTCCGTTGTGCTTGGCTTCTTCCTGCTGGTTTCTTTCGTATTGGGTTCCGTTGTGCTTGGCTTCTTCTAGCTGGTTTCTTTCGTATTGAATTCCGTTATATCTAGTTTCTCCCTTCTGATCTATTCCTTCATTTCTTCTTTCTTCCTTATTTTCCTCCCCTCTTTTTCCGGACGAGATTTCTAAAGACAAACCTTTGACAGCAACAGGCGCAGCCTGAAAAACGCCGTTTGACGGAACGGGCGGCTGCTCTCTATCCTTCTCCCATTCATTTTCGGTTTTGCTTTGTCTTTCCCTTTCTTTGTCTCTTTCTCTTTCTCTTTCCGGTTTGCTTTTAATCTCAGTATCTGTTTCCGATTTACTTTCGATTTCTGTATCCGTTTCCTGTTTTGTTTGTGGGATTGTTGCTGCAATTTCTCGGTTTTTTGCAGCATTAATTTTCATAGCTGATTCGTCGGTCACTGTTTTTGTAGCATTGATTCCTGTGCCTGCTGCATGGATATTTGTGCCTGTCGTGTCGATTCCTGTCTTTGTTTTAGTAACTTCTGTAGCTGTGATATTGATTCCTGTTTTTATTGCGTTGACTTCTGCGCCTACTATATGGCTTTCCGCTTCATCCACTTCTGTACCTTTTGAATTTATATTATTTCTTATTTCTGCGGAATTATTTTCCGTTCCATCCTCTCCTTCCTTGATGAGCCAAAACTGTTCCAGCGGAAGTTTGTATTTCCTTCGGCTGTCGGTAATGATTTTGTGGTATTGCTCTTGGATGGCTTGCGAAGTCAGAATCCCGTACTCCTTATATATATAGGTGTCGAACAGTCCGACGGACAGGCAGTCGTCGATGATGGCCTGCATCTCCTCCTCCTCGCAACACACTTCCTGCGAAATGTCGAACAAGGTATCTTGATTCCATGCGATGTAAAATCCCTTTTCTTTGTAGATGAGGCAGAGCAGGGAAGTGAGTGCGGCAATTCCTGCTGCATGATGACGGTTGGAAATGCGGCGTACCTTCCTGTCTTGGAAGAAGTTGACATCGAGCGGGAAATAATCTAATCCGGGTTTGGAAATACGGGCCATCTTTTTGAATATTTAGAGTGATATTGAATGATAAATAATGAATAAGGCGAATCGGTAATTTTAATTTAGCTCATTTCAGTATGGTGATAAGCTACTTGATAGTCAGTTCTGTCTCTCAACTGAGGGTAACTAAAAAGTCGATTCTATCTCAATTGGGGGTGACTAGAAAGTCGATTCTATCTCTATTCTCCTCCTTCCCGAAGGAGGAGAATAGAGTTACTATTGCGTACAACTACTCCCTAGAACTCCTTTTTCACATCGAAGCAGGGACAGGCTTTCATGTATTCATTGGGTGAGATGATGCCGTCTCCGTTGAGGTCGGGGCTTGTGTCCCGGTGTCCGATGACCTGTTTCACGTTGGGGAAGGCCAGTTGCAGAGATTTCACCAGTCGGATGAGGGCAGTGCGTTGTGCATCTGTCCGTGTGTCGGCGGGGCGGCCTTCCTTGACCAGTCCGCCGACGTAGCAGATGCCGATGGAACGCTGGTTCCAGCCCATACAATGCGCCCCGTCGAGGGTGACGTCTCGTCCCGGTTCGATGGTGCCGTCGAGGCGGATGACGTAATGATAGCCGATGGACCAGAAGCCACGGGCACGGTGCCAGCAGTCGATATCGGCAGCGGTGATGTTCTGTCCCGCACGGGTGGCGGAACAGTGGATGATGATGGTGTCTTTCATTGCAGAAACTCCTTTCTTTGTTCTCTTTCTCTGGGCAATATATAAGTGTTGAAACCAAAAATGGCGGATTCTTCGGGAGACAGGCGGCGGTAATAGTGTTGCGTCATTGAATGGTGTGCGGGAACAAAGAGAGAAATAAGAGGAAGAGGCGATGAAACAAGGGGAGAAGAAACTGACTGCACACATACATTGCCTGCTTCGGACTTCCCGATTGAATTACTCGATCTGCCTGTTCCGAGCAGATTGCCTGCTTCGGACTCTCCGACTGAATTGCTCGATCTGCCTGTTCCGAGCAGATTGCCTGCTTCGGACTTCCCGACTGAATTGCTCGATCTGCCTGTTCCGAGCAGATTGCCTGCTTCGGACTCTCCGACTGAATTACTCGATCTGCCTGTTCCGAGCAGATTGCCTGCTTCGAACTCCCCGATTGAATCAGCTTTGACAGTCAGCACAGGTATTTCGGGTGCTATCAGAAAGCATTCTTCCGAACCGCTTCTTTCGGCTCTTGGCTTTTTCTTCATGGCCGATTGCTTCAGTCTTTCGGGGTGTAATAAATGCAGCACCAGCCAATTACGTTGTTTAGGGTTCATTTGTTCCCCTTTTACCAGTGCGTTCATGGATGGATAGGCTTGCAGGATATTTCCTGCCTCGTCCGTTGTGGCACAGGGGACGGGGGAGAGGGCGGGTGACGACGGACGCAGACCGGTCCGGATGGCGTGCATGACATTGTCGTAGGCATCGCACCATTCGAGGTTGGCGACGTGGTTGTTGAGCTTGTTTCCGTCGAGGTGGTTCACTTGGGGGAGACGCTTCGGGTTGGGGATAAAAGCTGTTGCCACTAAGCGGTGTACAGAGTAGCCGACGTATATCCCCTTTTGGCGGATGGCCACGTACTCATAACCTTTTGCGGTAATGCTGCTGCTGATTATCAACTTCGATTTGCCTTTGAAACTCAATATCCGCCCGTGGTCTGAAACCATATAATCGGAATTTGCTTCGATAAATCTCCAATTTTCCATACTTTATTCTTTATATTGTTAATAAAATTATACTTCGTTAAAAAGAAATCCCTTTTCCGAAACCACCGGGGATAAACGGCGCAGCCTGCATGGTAGAAACGGCGCAGCCTGCATGGTAGAAACGGCGTAGCCTGCAAGGTAGAAACGGCATAAACAAGGACTGTTAAACGGCGTAGCCTCCTCGCTGACATGAGGCGGTTCCGCCCGCTTACTCCGGTCTTTGACCTTTCTCATTCCTCCTCTGCACGGGGTTCGAGCCGTTCGGCACAGCGAACGAGAAACTCCAGCTCCTCCCGACACCCTTGAATGGCTTCATACAAAGAGTCCACATGATACATTCTGCAAAGCGTTTCCCATTCTTTTCGTTCTTCTGAAGTCATTTGTTCTCCGAAATTCATTTGCTGTCCAAAACTTATCTGCTGCCCGAAACTCATTTCAAAACTTATCTGCTGCCCGAAACTCATTTGCTCTCCGAATCTCATCTGCTCTTCGAAACTCATTCGACGCAAAGGAAATTTTCGGCATGAAACGTGCGCCACCCTTTGGCTTCGAGATCGTAGTAGACTACAAACGTATTTTCCGGTCGTGGCATATAGGGGCGGTGAAAACTGTGTTGATATCCGGTGAGCGTGCCGACAGCGTGGCGCACGGTTCCGTCCTGCTTGGTGTAGCAGAATTTCACGTTCTCCCTGTGCATTTTCCGTATCAGTCCACCGATTCGGTGGGCGATGATGAGCGCATCACGCCGGTTCATGTCATTGTTGCGACGGATGACGGCGGCCCGCCTCATGAGCCGTACCCGTGGGAGGGAATGTTGTTTTTTCATTTCAGTCATATGATTCAATTGTTTTTTATTGATTTCGGGGCAAAAGTAGACTGTGGGTAGAATAAAAACCGTTCACGCTTGACTAAAATGAAAAAATATGTAGAAAGAGTCACGCGTGACCCAAAATGTTAAAGGTAAATCCCGAATTTTGTCGGATTAATTTAAATATAATTAGTAATGAACAAAAAAGAAAACTGCCAGAACAGTAGTGAAAGAGAACAACACATTGAAGTAAAAAGGACTGTAAATCAGAAAAGTACAAGTCAGAAAAAAGTAAATCAGAAAAGTACAAGTCAGAAAAAAGTAAATCAGAAAAGCATGAGTCAGAAAAAAGCAAATCAGAGTGGCGAAAAGTCCGTGTATGACGAGAACAGGGATGCCCTTCAGGAAAGAGTCGAAGAGAAGCAATGGAAGAAAAAGCAATGTAATGGCTTGCAGCACAGTGATGACGAAGAAAAACAGAAAGTCATCGATTCGATTATGAAAGTCAGCCGGGATAACGGCTTTGACGACGCTTATCTTCAGCAGCATTCGGACTGTTCGGCATCGTCGATCAAGCGCTTCCACTCGGCCTGGATGGGAAAGAGAATGTCCAATTGGACGACGATTTTTAATTTAGCGCACTGCGTGTCCGTCAATTGTGTCTTTGCCGAAAATCTGGTCGGGATGCTGGTTGTCATTATTATGTTCTTGATTAGAGATGCCGGAATTGTGAGTTACCATATCGACTCGCCCAAGAAAGTGGTGATAGAAATAAATTTCGGTAAAGATAAATTATTGCGCATGAAAGACGAGGAAAAGAACGAAAAAGGAAAAGAAGGTAAAGACGACGAACACCTTTGAGCGACGACAATGATCGGGACAAAGGAAAGAACAACTGACGGAATGAGGTAAGTCCTGTAAGAACTTGGTAGTCTGTATTCGTAAAAAAACGATTCGATATCAGCGATGGACTTCCATTTTATTCCCTTGTTATAATGTCACCACAAATGTAATCATATTATTGAGAAAACCATGCAGAAACGCTTTTATTCTGAAAAATAAGTTTTATTGTTCACTCAGATTTCATATTCGATGTTGACATCCTACGTTTTCTCTTTTAGATATTTATTTGTTTTCCTTTGTCGGTTTCTACCGTATTGCACGTTCGTCATTATTTACAAATTCTAATTATTGCATTCTCAGTTCGGGTAAAACGAATCCGTTTTCCGAGCTGAGAATGCAGATGACGGCTTTTAATAAGTCTGTTTGTTTTTATTTCTTTAGTAATATATTATAAACTGGCAGATAAGTCGCTCTACCAAGTTCTTACAGAACTTACCTTTTTGTATAGTAATATTTAAAGATTTAATAGCAATATTTTAAGATATTCAGTGATCGGTTCCGCAAACAATCAAAACAATCACTATTTATGGAAGCGCGGATAACTCGAAAAACAGCGGCACTTGCAATCTTTCTGATCAGTGCATTTCAGACTTACATTTATGCCGGCCGCCCCTCTTCTTGTCAACTATTAATCATCAATTCTTATACCGAAAACTGTCTGTGGAGCGATGACTTTATGGCCCCTGTCTATAAAGAGTTTCGCGTCCAGAACAGCCCGGTTGACATATGTGCCGAGCACATGGAACTGATGGCGACCGTTGTCCCGGATATGCGCAAACAGGTCTTCATGTCCGACAGGCGCTGGATCAGTGCGCAATGCAGGAAAGAAGCGGAGGAAGTGATGCCTTTCCTGTTGATCGGCGGCTATTTCTGGACAGACAGTGAAATAAAGAAACATCTGCTCCCGGTGATCAAAAGCCGCCTGGACGGAGCGTCGCATCCGCACAGAGTGGAAACGACAGCGATGGGGACGCCCCCATCCGTCATCAATTATGCCGACTACGTAGAGAGCGGACTGTTGCTCGGCCTGTGTCCCGACGACACTGTTTTTGGTATGAAGCCCCCCACTTTTTTCGAGCGGAACAAATATTATCTGGCCCTGTTTTTCTCTTTGATGGCACTGGCCGTCATCTATGTGATATGGCTCCGGAGGGCGCTGCATGAGAGGAGCAGGCGGCTGGAGATCATGAGGAGCTATAGCAGTCTGGTCGAAAACATGCCCGTTCTCTATGCCCGTGTCGAGCTCATATTCGACCCCGGTGCCCGGATTATCGACTATGTCTACCGGGAAGTGAATCCCACTTTCGAGAAATACATCCTGCCCAAAGAAAAAATACTGGGAAAGAAATACAGCGAACTCAATCCGGATTATTCGCCGGAACTGCCCGACAGGTACAGCGAACTGAATGACAACAGGCAAATAACCTTTCAGTATTATCTGGAGAAGACGAAAACTCATCTGACCGTCATCTCCATACATTCCAAAACGAAAGGCTGCGTCGATGTCTTTGGTGTGGACAATACCGAACTGGTGCTGACGCAGCAAATGCTGAAATCCACCAACCATAAGTTGTCCGCAGCCCTCGACGCTGCCGACATGACCCCTTGGAAATGGGATTTGCAGACCGGCCTCCTCTCGTGCAACGTCAGCCACGACTTGTACGTCACCGAAGAGGAGGTGACGCATGACGGCAACCTGATTATCGTGCCCACCTCCGCCTGTTTCGCGAAAATCTGCGATGAAGACCGCGAACGCGTGCGGGACGCCTTCGAGCGCCTCGCCAATGGCGAAACGCAGAAAATGCGCGAGGAATATCGGGTAGGCAGACAGTGGCTTCCCTCCCCGCAACAGAATGAATGGGTAGAAGTGCGCGCAGCCGTGGACGAGCGCGACGCGAACGGAAAACCGCTGAGCCTTATCGGCACTTCGATGACTGTCACCCAACGAAAGGAAATGGAGGAAGCGCTCGTACAGGCAAAGGTGAAAGCCGAGGAGGCGAACACGCTCAAATCTTCTTTCCTCGCCAACATCAGCCACGAAATACGCACTCCCCTCAACGCCATTGTCGGCTTTTCCTCGCTGCTGGTGTCGGCGGAAAGGGGGATTTCGGAAGAGAAACAGGAATATATCAACATCATTGAAAACAACAACACACTCCTGTTGCAGCTTATCAGCGATGTGCTCGACCTTTCGAAGATCGAAGCCGGAACGATGGAGTTCGACTACGCCCCGGTAGATGTGCACGGCCTGTTTATCGAACTCGAAGATACGTTCCGGTTGAGGAATAAAAAGTCCGGCATCTGTATCTGCTATCACCGCCGGACGACCGAATGTGTCGTAAAGGCGGACCGTAACCGTCTGGTACAGGTGATGATGAATCTGATGAATAATGCCGTGAAGTTTACCGGGGAAGGCAGCATTGAGTTCGGGTTTGATGTGCGCGAAGACGGTTTCCTGCATTTCTATGTCACCGACACCGGTTGCGGGATACCGGAGGAACGGTTGGAAGAAATCTTCGGGAATTTTGTCAAACTCAACAGCTTTGTGCAGGGCACGGGACTCGGACTCACCATTTGCCGGGCAATCGTCGAAAGGATGGGAGGAAAGATCGGTGCTGTCTCACGGCTGGGGCATGGGAGTACTTTTTGGTTCACGCTGCCTTATACGGCCAACGAAGAGAAGGTTTGAAAGGGACGTGGCGTGACGGAAATATACTTGCTTCCCGAAGAATGGGACTTTTTAGTCAGCCCCTTCCCGAAGGGAGGGGAAGCCATGCGGATAGTCAGCTCGAATCAAGGCTCCCCCAAGAAACGGAAGATGAGCCTTACTTGTGCCGGAGTGAGCAGGATGGCTTTGTCGGAATATAGTGCCGTGTTCTTGGCGATCCAGCTGCGGAGAGTGCGGCGTGCGGAGGCGGGCTGTATGTGGGGCAGGTAGAGAGTGGCCAGTTGGCTTTTGCTGTATGCCTGTATGCGGGGCAGGGTTGCATTTTCTTCGGAAGTTGGTTTCATGATTTTTGCTTTCATTGTCTTTTGATACTGCTTTTACTATCTTTTCTATATTTCTTTCTTTCATTTTCGTTGCCAATGTAAAGGTACGCTTTTTTTAGTCGTTTGGTGTTGCTTTGTACAGAAGTCCTTGGAGGCAGTATTTGTGCGAGGCCGTGCCGACTGGTGCTCTTCCGTTACAAGTCGTTACATCGTGTATCCGGACTTTTTTGCCATCGCCTACTTTTGTCACCGTAATCGATTGCACATAGAAAACTTACATCAACCATTAAAAAAAGAAAGGAAAACAACCTTATGCCATTAATTTACAAACCTTACCAGGCGAATATCGCCAACAAAGCGGGACAGAAACTGTATTACCCCCGCCTCGTGAAATTCTCGAAAATGGTCAACACGCAGAAGATGGCGGAGCTGATCGCCGAGAAGGCTTCTCTGACACCGGGTGATGTCCACAACGTGATTCGAAACTTGATGTCCGTGATGCGTGAACAGTTGCTCAACAGCCGCACAGTACGTCTCGAAGGCTTGGGCACATTTACGATGATCGCCAAAGCCGGAGGAAAGGGAGTCGTGTTGGAAAGTAAAGTCAGCAGTTCGCAGATCGTTTCGCTGCGCTGTCAGTTTACTCCCGAATATACCCGTTCTGCCGATGGCGTCACTACCCGTGCACTGACTTCCGGAGTAGAATTTGTCCACGTCAAGGACGTAGCGGGCGGCTTTGTGGACGACGATGATAAAAATCATTCGGGAGGCGGAGACAACCCCGGCGGAGGAAGCACTCCCGGAGGCGACGACGATGAGGCTCCGGACCCAACCGTTTAATGAGGCTGAATCGCTGACTCACTAATGCATGATCGGTTCCCTTATTAAATTGCTCCATTCACTCTGTTTTTTAACTCTAAAGAAGGAAGCTATGAAATTATTTTTAGAAAAGTTATTGGATATTTTGGAAGCACTCTTGCGCTTCCGTCGTCGGAAAGCTAAAAAGACGGGAGATTCATAAACCGACCTCCTCTCTTAAAAACTAGAGAATCCCCTTTTATTTAAAACCGTATCTGTCTATGATATGGGGTTGAATAAAGGGGATTTTTGTATGGGAAAGTAATAGGTAATTGTATAGTAATAGGTAGTGGAATTTAATTCATTTCATTTCTTGTGCGAAATGATTCATACCTGCTCTGAGATGTAGGATTTATGGAAAAGTGTAGTATAAAAGGGATTTTTATATAGGAAAAGTGTATTATCAAAAAATGGAGTCACCTATACCCCTGTTTGCTACATTATGTTTTTTGAGCCCGATAATGCGGTAGTTGGAGAATTTTGACATCTATAAAAGAATATCCCGGCAGATTGGATAACAGTCAACCGCCCAACCATAAAAAGGGCTGCCCCAATTCTACTTGGGAGCAGCCCTTCTTGCTTTTTCCGGTTTATCTCTAATGCATTTTATTTAATCAGATAGACTTTTTGAAGATAAACCCTTTTGTTGTGTGCTTTTGGGGGATGAGCCACCTTACGGCATTTCTGTTTCCATCTGGAATTTCCGGCTTACCTTCATCAGGTTAATGATGTAAGTCACTACATTTTGAGCTTCCTGCACCATGGTCAGATAAACCATACTTACCCGGATACTGCCCGACTGGCTTTGGATACGCTGCAACTCTTTGCGTTTCAGTTGCGATAGCTGTCCGTTGAGGTCGTTGGCACGGCGGATTTCCTCTTCCATATTCTGATAATCGTTGTTTTCCAACTTCTTGCGGCATTGCTGAATCAGATAAGTGATGTCCTCGGTCACGTCGCTGAATTCACCTTTCTGAATGGCGTCGAGCGGGTTGAAGTTGTTGTCGATGTGTTCAAGACACGGTTCGCAGAGGCGCGAGATGCTGTACACCAGTTCGCTGGCGAAGTCGTTGCCTTGATAGTAGTAGAGTCCTTTTTCGAGCACGGTGTTGTTGTCGAGGCGGCACATGGCAACGGTTCCGGTGCGTTTCATCTGCTTGATGAGTTGCTTTTCGAATTTCGTGGAACCCATGGCACGACGCAGTCCGCGCAGGTTTTCGTGTATAAAGGAGGTGACGGTCAGTTCGAAATTCGTTTCGGCGTACTCCAGCACTTTGGCGAGTTCTTCGCGGGTATGTTTACGCATCAGTTGCAGCGCTTCTTCGCTGTCGGCGGTCTGCATGAGTTGTTTCAGCGTTTCGTTGCCTTTCTCTTTCGCCTTGCGTTTCTTATACATCACCTGGCTGCGGATGAGGATGAAAATCGCTATTCCGATCAGTGCGATGATGGAGATGTTGCCGCCGTAGTGCAGCACGAGGGCTACGAAGAAGCAGATGGTGAAGGCGGCTCCGGCAGTGATGAACCAGCCGCCGATGACGCTCAGAACGCCTGTGATGCGGTAAACGGCGGAGTCACGTCCCCATGCACGGTCGGCGAGCGACGTACCCATTGCTACCATGAAGGTGACGTAGGTGGTAGAGAGCGGCAGTTTCAGCGACGTTCCCAAGGCGATGAGCAGCCCGGCGAGGACGAGGTTGACAGAGGCGCGGACGAGGTCGAAAGCGGCTCCGTCGGCTATGATGGCTTCGTTTTTGCGGAAACGGGAGTTGATCCACTGCTTCGTGCTTTCGGGCATGATGCGGGAGGTGCCGTTGGCAAGTGTCATGCTGAAACGTACCAGTGTGCGTGCCATCGGGGTACTTCCGAAGTTCTCTTCTCCTTCATCCTGACGGGAGAGGTCTACCGAGGTTTTGATGACGGCGTGCGCCTTTTTGGAGGTGCAGAGGGCGTAGACCATGATGGCGCCGGCACCGATAAGGAAGTACCACGGTGTCTTGGCGGGGCCTAGCAGCGAGGTCATCAGGAAGCTGTCCGGACTTGCTCCGGCTCCGTTGGTGGTGTAGTCTATGAAGGAGGAGTAGCCTGCGAGGGGGACTCCGATGAAGTTGACGAGGTCGTTGCCGGCGAAGGCGAGGGCGAGAGCAAAGGTGCCCATCAGCACCACTACTTTGAAAACGTTGACTTTGAGCCAGTGCAGCACTTGCATCAGTGCCGTGAAGAAGACGAAGAAGCTGGCGATGAGCAGCAGCGTGTTGTCCTGTATCCATTGTTTGTTTTCGGGGGTCATGAAGGAGCTGTCTTTCAACCCTTTGATCAGCATGAAGTAGATGATGGAGGTGGCGGCGATCCCACCGAAAAGGCCGATGCTGTATTTGATGTTTTTCGTGTAATTGAACGTGAAAACGATGCGGGCGAGCCACTGTACTAACATACCGAAGAAGAAGGCGATGGCCACGGACACGAAAATGGCCATGATCACGGAAAGCGCTTTGTCGGTGTTGATCAGATCGCCCAACGCAAGGGTGGCGTCATTGTTTACTTTGATCAGGGAGAGGGCGAAAGTTCCTCCGAGCAGCTCGAAGACCAGTGAGACGGTCGTGGAGGTGGGCATGCCCATAGAGTTGAAGACGTCCAGAAGGACTACGTCGGTCAGCATGACGGCGAGCAGTATACACATGATTTCGGCAAAGTAGAAATGCTCGGGCTGATAGATTCCGTGACGGGCTATATCCATCATGCCATTGGACAGGGATGCGCCAATGAAAATACCGATCCCGGCTATGAAAAGAATGGTTTTGAACGAAGCGGCCTTGGCGCCTACCGCCGAATTCAGAAAGTTGACTGCATCATTACTGACTCCGACGATGAGATCGAACACGGCCAGCACGAACAGGAAAATGATAATGCATAAATAAATTGTCTCCATAAAGAAAGTTGTGTATGTTTATTTATGGAGGCAAAGAACGGAGTTTAACGTTGCGGAAAAATGTCATACGTGTTACATTTCTGTTACAATGTCTTTTTTGAGCCATTCATAAAAATCGTATTGGGCACGGACAGCAGGGGTGCCGGATGCTCTTTTTTTGAATACGTTTTGCAGTTTGTCGTCTACCCAACAGGCTTTTTGGTTGTCAGCGAGCTGGATATGGAGCATTTCGATCAGACTGGCGCGCAGGTCAGGGTCGAGGATGGGGGTGACGGCTTCGATACGGCGGTAGAGGTTGCGGCGCATCCAGTCGGGCGAGCCCATGTATACTTTGGGGTGGCCTTCGTTGCCGAAATACCAGATGCGGGCGTGCTCCAGAAAACTGTCGACAATACGGGTGACACGGATGTTACGGCTGTATGACTGCTCCGGTATGAGGCAGCAGATGCCGCGGACGATGAGGTCGATCTGCACGCCGTGTTCGGAGGCCTCGTAGAGTCGGTCGATCATTGCGGGGTCTTGGAGGGCGTTCATTTTGAGGATGATACGTCCGCCTTTGCCTTGGTCGGCAAGGGATATTTCACGGTCGATGAGGCGGTTCAGTTCCGGTATGAGGTTGAAGCGGGCGACGAGGAGAGTGGTGAATTTCGGATCTTCCTTGCCTTGCAGGGTGCGGAAGAGGTTGTAAAGGTCGTTCACTATTTCCTTGCGGCAGGTGAAAAGTCCACAGTCGGCGTATAGGGTGGCGGTCTTTTCGTTGAAGTTGCCGGTGCTGATGTAGGCGTAGCTGGGGATTTTCTCTCCATTCAGTCCGCGGCGACGGACGAGGGCCACTTTGGCGTGTACTTTTAGTCCGGGGATGCTGTAAATGATTTTGATGCCGGCGGCTTGCATCATTTCGGCGGTGGCGAGGTTGTTCTCTTCGTCGAAACGGGCTTTGAGCTCGACAAATACGGTGACTTTCTTGCCGTTCTGCGCGGCGGCTATCAAGGTGTTGATGACGGCCGAGTTTTCGGCTACACGGTATTGGGTGACCATGATTTCGCGCGTCTCCGGATTGTGCACTGCTTCGTAGAGGAAGTGGGTGAAGTGCTCGAAGGAGTGGTACGGGTAATACAGCAGCAGATCCTTTTGGGCGACGTAGTTGAAGATCGATTCTTTTTCGTCGAGGATGTTCAGCTTCATCGGTTGCGGCTTTTCGATGCGGCGTAGAGACTTGTTCGGGTTGGGCAGGTGGCGCAGGTCTTCGAGGTTCAGGTGCTTGTCGCCGGGGACGAGTTCGTCACGGTGGATGCGGAAGGCGTCGACCAGAAAGTCGAGGAAGTCTTGCGGCATGGCACGGTCGTAGACAAAGCGGCAGACGTCGCCTATCTTGCGTTTTTTTACCTTCTTTTTCAGTTGGGCTACGAGGTCGGCGCTGCTGGCGGTGTCATCTATCAGAATGTCGGCGTCACGGGATATTTTGATGCAGTAGCTCGAATCGACGTCGTAGCCGGGGAAAATAAGGTTGAGGTTCGCTTTGATGATGTCCTCGGTGAACATGATGTAATAGTTGTTTCCACGGGGCGGAAGTTCGATGAAACGGGGCACTTTGGCGTACGGCTGCTTCATGACGAAATAGAAAGGCTGCCGGTTGGCGGGGTTCCTGTTTTCCTTCGGATAGAGGCGGATGGCGAGGTAGAGCCGGTTGTCTCGCAGAAAAGAGACGATTTTGTCTTTCGATACGGGCACGGGTTGCAGGTA
>ERZ1106983.2072-NODE-2072-length-14708-cov-23.648195_pt1 | contig 14708 bp, 10 predicted proteins | sample MGYA00403693_ERZ1106983 | MGnify/ENA primary metagenome ERZ1106983 (study PRJEB35170, sample SAMEA104062420) | human gut metagenome | biome: human gut; feature: human-associated habitat; material: faeces | place: Denmark | collected 2012-07-13 ...
AGGTAGGGAGGGGGGAGTCGGAACACCCCTCCCTGCCTCTGGCCCAGCGGAGCGTCCCTGCGCGCTGACGGCAGGTAGAAAGTTACCATAGCAGCAACGCTGCAACTGCTGTTTTCCGTTACGACCCCTTCCCCCAAAATACAATGCCGGACAGCCCGCAGACTGTCCGGCATTGCGTTTTTTATCGGTAAAATTACAGCAGCAGGTTCGTAATACCTGCCAGCACCAGCAGGTGCACCGGGTAGAACCAGTAAAAGGCCTTCTTTTGCAGCGGACTGCACGCGCCGCGCTGCCCGTTGTAGAACCAGACCAGTACAAAGGCCAGCGGTGCGGTGAGCTCGAACATAAACAGCAGCGCGCCTGCAAGGCACTGCCGCTTGCGGTCTGCGCGGGTGAGGTACAGCGCGCAGATGATGATCACGCCGATGGCGTTGTAGTCGGTATTGGCAGCCAGCGCCAGTGCGGCGCACCCGCCCGCCCACACAAGCCCCTGCCAACCGGGCAGGCCGTTTTCCTTTTCAAAGCGCTTGAGCCCTGCCATAGCCAGCACGCCCAGCGCCAGCGTCCAGTAAACGTTCTGCGCACTGGGGTCAAAGGGGGTGCGGAAGAACGCAAGGTCAAAGGGTACCTCGCTCAGAAGGCCGAACAGCACCAGCCGCCCCAAATAGCCTTTGACGTTGTGGGTGTGCACAAAGCCCTCCACCAGCAAAAAGCAGAACAGGGGAAAGGCCAGCCGTCCGGTGAAGCGCAGCACCGTGTCCAGCCGGTACAGCGGGTAGGCAGAAAGGGTGTCCTGCGAGAGGGTGCCGGCGTCCAGCCCGGGCGTAAGGATACCTGCCTCGATGCAGGACGCGCCGATGTGGTCCACCAGCATGGTGATGCAGGCAATGGTTTTCAGAGCGGTGCCGCTGAAGGTGCGGTGCGGGGAAAGTGCGGTCATAAAAACACCTCGGTCAGTTTGTAAAAAATCGTTATAAAAACTATAACGGAAGAAAGGCGGCATTTCCTGCAAAAATCGCGGCAAAATCTGCACAGAGCGTGCAAAAATCGGGGCAAAAATGCTTGACAGAAAAGGCGCGGGATAGTACAATCAAGAAGATAATTGAACTGACTCAAACGAAAGATGAAAAAGATTCACAGAGAATCGGGCGTCTCCGAACCAGTAAAGACGGAAGGAGGCTTTGGGCATGACGCTTTTTTCCTACGAAATTTTTGATGCCGTGGCCCGGCAGGGCAGCTTTAACAAGGCGGCACAGCAGCTGCACCTGACCCCCTCGGCCATCAGTCACGCCATTGCCGTAATGGAGGAGGAGCTGGGTTTTGCTCTGTTCAACCGCGGCAAAAACGGCGTGTCCATGACCAGCTACGGCGCTTCCCTGTATCCCTCTATCCGCGATGTGCTGAACAGTGACGAGGCGCTGAAGCAGAGCATCGCCCGCCTGAACGGCTTGGAAAAGGGCAAGGTGAAGCTGGGCGTGTTCAACTCGGTGTGTGCATCGCTGCTGCCCGGGCTGCTGAAAAGCTTTGCAGCGCATTATCCGCAGATCGAGATCGAAGTATATCAGGGCACCTACGACGATGTCAAGGAATGGCTGCGCACCGGTCAGGTGGACATCGCCTTCCTGTCCTCCACCTGCCGGGAGGAGTTCAACCTCACTGAGCTGTTCCGGGAGCCGCTGCTGTGCATCGTGCCGCAGGACTGGCCGGAGCCGCAGGACGGCGTAATGACCCCGGCGCTGATGAACGGCCAGAGCTTTGTAGTGCAGTGCGACGCCACCGACGCCGAGATGCGCCAGTTCCTCAAGAAATACAAGATCGGCACCGAGCGCCGCTGCCATGTCATCGACGACCAGTCCAACATTGCCATGGTGGAAGCCGGGCTTGGCATCTCCATCATGCCGCAGATGCTGCTGCGGGACTGCAAGGCCGCCGTCAAGGTGTACCCCATCGAGCCGGAGGAGTACCGCGTGGTGGGCTTGGCCGTGCAGCGCCCAGCGTCTATGGCTCCCGCCGTGGAGCAGATGTTCCACCACATCGTGGAGTACTGCCACGAGCTGGATCTTTCGCTGTAAATAATTATAATGTCGGAAAACCGGAGCGTTTGCGGACGCTCCGGTTTTCCGTTTTTATAGGAACTTGTTCTCCGACAGCGTCCTCGCCCTCTCAGGCGCTAACGCGCCAGCTCTCCCAAAGGGAGAGCCTCTGGCGAAACCGTATACTTCGCAATTTAACCGGCAACTTTGCCGCCATGCCAAGGCCTCTCCCTTTGGGAGAGGTGGCTGCGAACGCAGTGAGCAGACGGAGAGGGCGAGGACGCTAACCGCAAGTGCCGCCCAAGGCACGATGCGGATGCTGAGTGCCGCAACCCGATAGCGGAGGGCATTCCAAATCGTCCCATCTGCCGCCGCAAGTAAAAATTGCATCCGGCGGTAAAAAGGATTATACTATAAAAAATGTCTGCGGTGCACAGGCCGCAGGGGCAGAGGAGATGAAGCATGAAACGACGGGACTTTTGTAAGGGTCTTGCGGTGACCCTTGCGGCGGGGGCATTGGCTCCCGGTGCGGCGCTGCCGCAGGCCGGGGCGGCTACGGCGCTGGTCGGCCGCGCCGTGCCGGACGACTACTATACCCTGTGGTACCGCAGCGACCGCTGCAGCGCTGACCTGCGGCACGATTACTATTACAGCGACAGCCTGTTCGACCACGCCGCCACAGAGTACGACGATAAGCTGGCACTGGCCACCTTGGGCATGGCTGCGGCTGCGGACAGCTCGTGGGAGAGCGACCAGCGCTATTGGATGACGGGCGAGGTCGGCCGTGCCGACCATATCCGGGATGCCTTTGCAAAGCTGGGCTTTGCCGAGGTGCAGCTGTTCAACTATACCCACAGCCTGAACGATGCCCCGGACACGGTGGCCTGTGCCGTTGCCCGCAAAACACTGGTGCGCGGCGGCAGACAGGTGACCATCATCGGGGCGTTCGTGCGCGGCTCCGGTTATGGAGCCGAGTGGTCCGGCAACCTTCATACAGGCTCCGGCAGCGCCCACACGGGTTTTGTAGCAGCGGCGCGGCAGCTGACTGAAAAAATACGCGGATATGTTCAGGCATCGGCCAAGCGCCAGCCGCTGGGTACCCTGAAGCTCTGGATGGGCGGCTACAGCCGTGCCGGCGGCGTAACGAATTTAGTGGCGGCGCGTCTGCCCGCCGTGCTGCCGCAGCTGGAAAAGAAAAACACCTTCATCTATACCTTTGCCGCCCCGGCTGCGCTGGCGGCGGCAGACTGCCCCGAGCTGCAGCAGGACTTTGACAACAACCATACGGCAAGCGGCAGTCTGAAAAAGAACTGGGGCGCCAGCAACATCTTCAACATCATCTCCAGCGGAGATGTGGTCCCCCGGGTGCTGCCCGCAGAGTGGGGCTTCTACCGCAACGGCAACGACCGTTTTCTGCCCGCTACAGTTGTCCCGGAGGAACTGCAGGCGCTGAACGACCGCAGCGCAGGGATGGAGGGCGCACCGCTGGATTTCGGGCGGCTGGCCGTCACCGAGGAGACCGATGCCGTGCTGCAGTCCATGATGACCCTGTTCGGCAGCCGTCAGACCTATCACGAGGACTACGAGGATGCCATGCGCTGTATACTGCAATGCGTGACCACCCGCTCGGAAGCAGAGGTGACCCGGGGCGTCATTCTGGACGATGCTGCCGTGGTGGCGCAGCTGCGCAGCATGGAGCCCATGCAGCAGTTCCCGCAGGAAAAGGTGGAGCGCTGTGTGCAGGCGGCCTCTGCCCTGAGCCGCCCGCTGCTGGAAAAGCTGGGCAATGCAGTGCCGCTGCAGGCACAGCAGATCGTGATCCCCATGCTGGCAGTCGGTCTGTGCTTTGAATTGGACCCGGAGACGCTGCAGCTGGTGTCAGACTTTGTATTGTCCACCATCACGGTAAAGGGGCAGCTGAGCGGCATCCTGAAAACAGTGCTGTGTCACTTTTTGGAAACCTACATTACCCTGCTGGAATACTATGACCCTGCCGACCACGGCATGGAGCCCTATACCCGGCAGGAAGAGCTATAAGCAAAAGGCCGCTGCGCAGATATCGCGCAGCGGCCTTGGCTTTTTACAGATAAGATCAGAACTTGAACAGGTTCAGCCCGGTAACGGGGTCGTACTGGCGGTCTACTGTGCCGTCCAGAACATCCACCACCATCTCACAGGTGGCGCTGACCACCGCCCGGTTCAGATGTCCGCCGAACACCTCGCCCTTGTCGTTGCCGGCGCTCATGTGCAGGTGGGTGTAGAATGCGCCGTTCATGGTGTTGATGGTGCCGGTCAGGGACACGATCTCAAAACTGCCGCTGAAGGTGTTGGCGTAGTATTTCTTCTCCGCTACATTGTATACGCCCACCGTAAAGCTGTTGGTGGCGCCCAGCGCCTGCACGGCGGCAAGGCGGATGTTTTCCTTCAGGGCAAGCTCTTTGACCTGTTCAAGGATCTCTTCGTCCTTGTCGATGCGTACAATGATCTTATTGCCAAAACGTTTGTATTCCATGGAAAAGCATCTCCTTTATGTGGCTTTTTTGTGCGCTGCCCTTTGCCGGGAGCGCGTGCGGATTTATTGATCTTCTGAACCCGATCCAAGTTCTTCCAGCTCTTTTTCGTTTTGGAGATCTTCATTGGTTTTCTCTCCGGTGATAGCACGGTAAGCTTCTTTGATGCCGTTTTTCACGGCCCATTTGATAACGTAATACAGCGCGATCAAAATAAGGATGGCGGTCCCTCCGCTGATGCCTAATTCGTTCCACATGATTCGAGCCTCCAAATTTCAATTTGTTGAACTAAATCGAGTATACCACACCCGCCAAGGAAAGAACACCCCGATAGCGTAAAATTTGCAGGCTGAAACTTGTCGGGGCAGGGGACTTGGCAAACCCAACGTGATTGCGCTATAATAGAGCCATAACAGTTCCACAAAGGTGTGGTAAGGGAGGTGCGGTCATGATCCGGGTGGCAGTCGTAGAGGATGACGCGGAGGTGCAGGGGGTATTGCAGGAGTACATCCGGCGGTATACCCGGCAGTACGGGACAGAATTTGAAGTATCGGTCTTTGCGGACGGGATGGACATTCTGGACAATTACCGCGCGGTCTACGATGTTATTTTTCTGGATGTGGAGATGAAGCATCTGGACGGCATGATCACGGCAGAGCGCATCCGGCAGATGGATGCAGACGTCATCCTGATCTTCATCACCAATATGGCGCAGTATGCCATCCGGGGCTACTCGGTGGGAGCGCTGGACTATGTGCTGAAGCCGGTGCCGTATTTTGCATTTTCCGAGCAGCTGAAAAAGGCCGAGAAAAATTTGGCCCGCCGCGCCAGCCACTATCTCATGGTCCCGGTGGAGAGCGGCCTGCGGCGGCTGGACAGCTCCCGGCTGTATTATCTGGAAAGCGAAGGCCACCGGGTGCATTACTACACCGAGGACGGCGATTTTTCGGCACCGGGCACCCTCAAGGCAGTGGAGGAAAAGTTGGCGGGCCGCCCCTTTGCCCGCTGCAACAGCGGCTATCTGGTAAATCTGGCGCAGGTGCAGGCGGTGCAGCAGAACACGGTGCAGGTGGGACCCTATGAGCTGCAGATCAGCCGCCCCAAGCGCAAGGCCTTTCTTGCCGCACTGACCGACTACATCGGAGGTGAGGGCTCATGACCATGCTGCCGAGCATCCCCCGCCTGTACACGGCGCTGGCAGAGGTGTTGGCGGTGCTGCTCTACGCCCGCAGCCTGCCGCAGCGGTTCCACCGGCAGACCGCGGTCACGGTGGTGTGGGCACTGGTGCTGGGAATCTTTTTGCACAAGACCGGCTATGTGCCGCTGGCGTGGTGGGTGCCCTGTATGCTTTGCGCGGTGCTGCTGCTCTACGGGTATCTGTGGGGCAGCAGGGCGGTCAACTGGCTGGAGGCACTGTACATCACCGCCCGGGCGTTTCTGCTGGCAGAGTTTGCTGCCAGCGCAGAATGGCAGCTGCACTGCTGGCTGTTCCCGTACCGGAGCGGCTTTGACCCGCTGGCGCTGGCGCTGCTGGCGGCGGTCTACGGCGCGGTCTACGGCCTGATGTTCTGGCTGGAGCGCAGCCGTCCGCTGCCCGAAAAGCATCTGGACATCAGCAACAAGGCTGCGCTGGCGGCATTTGTCATGGCGGGCACGGTGTTCGTGGTCAGCAACCTTCTGTTTCTGGGGGAGAGCCCGGCGACCATGAACGTGTTCTGCATCCGCACGCTGGTGGATTTCTGCGGGGTGCTGATCCTGACGCTGCAGCACGAGCAACTGCGGGAGAGCGCGCTGCATCAGGAGCTTTCTGCCATGGACAATGTGCTGCACCGGCAGTACGAACAGTACAAGCGCAGCAAGGAGGGCATCGAGCTCATCAACAGCCGCTACCATGAATTGAAGGTCCAGATCGCTGATATCCGTGCCCAGCGGGACCGCGCCAAGCAGGACGCGGCGCTGGCAAAGATGGAGAACAGCATTCTGCAGTATGAGGCGGAGAACAAGACCGGAAACCCGGTGCTGGACATCCTGCTTACCGCCAAGAGCATGGAATGTCAGGAAAAGCAGATCCGCATGACCAGCGTGGCAGACGGGCATCTGCTGGACCATCTGTCCACCCGGGAGATCTGCACGCTGGTGGGCACCGCGCTGGACAACGCCATTGAAAGCTGTGCCGCCGAGCAGGACCCGGAAAAGCGGCTGATCCGCACGGCGGTGTATGCCCAGAACGGCTTTGTGCTGTTCCGGGTGGAGAACTACTGCAAAAAGCCGGTGGAGCTGGGTGCAGACGGTCTGCCGCTGCGCAGTGCCCACGGCGGTTACGACCTGCGCAGCCTGCAGGCGGCTGCGCAGCAGCACAGCGGCAGCATGACCGTGCACTGGGAGGACGGCTGGTTCACCCTGCGGGTGCTTCTGCCGCAGGCGGGGATTCAACAGACCGAGGGCGGGGAGTGATCCCCGCCCTTTTTGCAATATGCACAAAATCAGGGGCAGTGGAATTGTGAATAAGCACAATAAAAAATGAAACCAATTTGAAACTTTTTTCAAATTATGCATCCAAAACGACAGATTGTGAACAAATTGAAAATCCTCCGGCAAGTTCTGCTATCATAAAGCCGAGCTGGCAGGGGCGTCCCCTGCCTTTGTCCGATTCGACAAAACAAGGAGGAGAAAACTATGTTGTCCATCAATATGGATGACGTCATCAAGGTCCTCAACTCGATCAAATCGCAGTTGATCGGCTTTGGTGTCGTAGCAGTTCTGCTGATCGCAGTCATGATCGCCTGCCGTAAGCAGAGCAAGTCCAAAAAGTATCTGATCCGCTGGCAGGCGGGTCTGGGCATGGTGCTGGCGCTGGCTATCACCGTGAACCTAATCCTGACCGGCCCCATGTACTCCATGGTCACCCTTGCCACCGGCGGCGGCAAGGTCAGCGAGGAGAACGTGGCATCCGCTACCCAGCTGTGCGAGAACATTGCCGATGAAGGCATCGTTCTGCTGGATAACGATGGCACCCTGCCCATGGCCAAGAACAGCAAGCTGAACGTCTTTGGCTGGGCTTCCACTAACCCCTGCTACGGCGGCACCGGTTCCGGTGCGCTGTCCGATGCTTACCCCACCGTCACCCTGCTGGAGGGTCTGACCAACGCGGGCTTTGAGCTGAACACCGAACTGAGCGACTTCTACACCTCCTACCGTGCAGACCGCCCGGTGGTGGGTATGTTCTCTCAGGACTGGACCCTGCCGGAGCCGGAGGCTGCACAGTACACCGACGAGATGATGAACAACGCCAAGGCTTTCTCTGATACCGCCATGGTAGTCATCACCCGCGTGGGCGGCGAAGGCGCTGACCTGCCCACCGATGTGTCTCAGGTCACCTACGACGCAGGCCACAGCTACAACGACTTTGAGCCCGGCGACCACTACCTGCAGCTGTCCAAGACCGAGAAGGACATGATCGATCTGGTCTGCAAGAACTTTGATAAGGTCGTTGTGGTCTACAACGGTGCCAACGCTATGGAGCTGGGCTGGGTCAAGGATTACAGCCAGATCAAGAGCGTTGTCTGGTGCGCAGGCACCGGTCAGAGCGGCTTCAACGCACTGGGCTCCATCCTCTGCGGTGATGTGAACCCCTCCGGCCGTACCATCGATACCTTTGTGTACGACCTGACCCAGACCCCCACCGCGAACAACTTTGGCAACTTCAACTACACCAACATGGACGAGTTCAAGGCCAATTCCTTTGGTGCTGATACCATTCCCGCCTTTGTCAACTATGTTGAGGGCATCTATGTCGGCTACAAGTTCTACGAAACTGCTGCCGCAGAGGGTCTCATCGACTACGACAAGACTGTGGTCTATCCCTTCGGCCGCGGCCTGAGCTACACCACCTTCACCCAGACCCTGAACAGCGTTACCGAGACTGACGGCACCATCACCGTGGATGTCACCGTCACCAACACCGGTTCTGCTTCCGGCAAGGAGGTCGTGGAGGTCTACTACAATCCCCCGTACACCAACGGCGGCATCGAGAAGGCTTCTGCAAACCTGATCGGCTTTGCAAAGACCTCTGAGCTGGCTCCCGGCGCTTCCGAGAACGTCACCGTTACCTTCAAGGCCGAGGACATGGCTTCCTACGACACCTACGGCAAGGGCTGCTATGTGCTGGAAAAGGGCGATTACGTCATCAGCATCAACGCCGACTCCCACACCGTTCTGGACTCCAAGGTCTATAATGTGGCTTCCGACATCGTCTACGACGCTTCCAACAAGCGTGAGAGCGATGTGGAAGTTGCCGACAACAAGTTTGACTTTGCCGAGGGCAACGTGACCTACCTGTCCCGCGCAAACGGCTTTGCCAACTACGCCGAGGCTACCGCTGCTCCCGCAGACTTTGAGCTGCCGGCAGAGGCTAAGGCTACCTTCTACAACAACTCCAACTGGAACCCCGAGGACTTCAACAACGCCGACGATGTAGCACCCACCACTGGTGCCAAGAACGGCCTGAAGCTGAAGGACATGGTGGGCGTGGATTACAACGATGCCCAGTGGGATACCTTCCTCGACCAGCTGACCGTGTCCGATATGGACAGCCTGATCGCTCTGGGCGGCTACCAGTCCGTGGCAGTGGATTCCATCGGCAAGGTGCAGGCTGTTGACTGCGACGGCCCCGCCTCCATCAACAACAACTTTACTAAGCAGGGCTCCATCGGTTTCCCCTCCGCTGTGATGATCGCAGCTACCTGGAACACCGATCTGGCACACGACTTCGGCACCTCCATCGGTAAGATGGCTGACGACATGGACGTTTCCGGCTGGTACGCACCGGCTATGAACATCCACCGCTCCGCTTTCGCAGGCCGTAACTTCGAGTACTACTCTGAGGACGGCGTGCTGTCCGGCGCAATGGCTGCCAATGCCATCATGGGCTCTCAGGAGCAGGGCGTCTACGCCTTCATGAAGCACTTTGCTCTGAACGATCAGGAGACCAACCGCTGCGGTATGCTCTGCACCTGGTCCAGCGAGCAGGCCATCCGCGAGATCTACCTCAAGCCCTTCGAGCAGTGCGTCAAGGCAGCTGACTGCCATGCCGTCATGTCCTCCTTCAACTACATCGGCAACACCTACGCCGGCAACTGCTCTGCCCTGCTGAACGATGTTCTGCGCGGCGAGTGGGGCTTCGTGGGCATGGTGCTGACCGACTACTACGGTGTGTACGGCTATCAGGATTCTGACCGCCTGATCCGCAACGGCGGCGACTTCTGCCTGGTGAACTACGACACCGAGACCAACCACCTGACCGATACCACCAGCGCTACCGCTCTGGTGTCCGCACGTCAGGCCTGCAAGAACATCCTGTACACTGTGGCAAACTCCCGTGCTTACTACCCCGAGAACCTGAACCCCGGTATGCCCGGTTGGGAAAAGGTGATGATCGGTGTGGACGTTGTACTGGCAGCCGCTCTGATCGCACTGGAAGTTCTGGTGGTCAAAAAGGGCTATGCAAAGCGCAAGGAAGAGGAAGTCAACGCCTGATTCTAGGCAAGACGCTCTGAACGGACGCAGCACCTGAACTGAAACCAGACCAAAGGCCCGCTGCGTAAAACAGCGGGCCTTTTCTGGATTTGAAAAGGCAAAGAGGAAAATGCCATGAAACACACAGATATCATCAACAGCCTGGATCTGGAACAAAAATGCGCCCTGCTGAGCGGCGGCACGGTGTTCACCACCCGGGCGCTGCCGGGCAAGGGCATCCCGGCCATTACCCTGTCGGACGGCCCCAACGGCGTGCGCAAGCAGGCGGGCGCGGCTGACCATCTGGGCCTGAACCCCAGTGTGCCTGCCACCTGCTTCCCCACCTCGGCTACCGTTGCCAACAGCTGGGACCCCGCGCTTGGCGAGGCTGTGGGCGCAGCCATGGGCGAAGAAGCAGCGGCACAGGGCGTGTCGGTGCTGCTGGGCCCCGGCCTGAACATCAAGCGCAGCCCCCTGTGCGGCCGCAACTTCGAGTATTTCTCGGAGGACCCCTACCTTGCCGGTAAGATGGCTGCGGCCTACGTCCGCGGCATCCAGAAAAACGGCATTGCCGCCTGTCCCAAGCACTTTGCGGTGAACAGTCAGGAGCTGCGCCGCATGGCCTCGGATTCCATCGTGGACGAACGCACCCTGCGGGAAATTTACCTGACCGGCTTCGAGATGGTGGTCAAGGAAGCGCAGCCTAAGACCATCATGTCCGCCTATAACCTTGTCAACGGCACCTACGCCAACGAGAACACCCACCTGCTCATGGATATCCTGCGCGGGGACTGGGGCTTTGACGGCGCAGTGGTCACCGACTGGGGCGGCAGCAACGACCACGCCTTGGGCGTAAAGAACGGCTCTACACTGGAAATGCCTGCCCCCGGCGGGGACGCCATCCGGGAACTGATGAAGGCGGTGCAGACCGGCAAGATCACCGAAGCGGACGTGGACGCCCGGCTGGAGGAGCTGCTGGAGCTGGTATTCACCACCAAGGCGGCGGTGGACGCCGCACCCGGCAAGTTCGATGCCGACGCCCACCACGCACTGGCACGCCGGGCTGCTGCCCAGAGCATCGTGCTGCTGAAGAACGAAAACGGCCTGCTGCCCCTTGCAAAGGGGGAGAAGGTGGCGGTCATCGGCGACTTTGCTCAGACACCCCGTTATCAGGGTGCAGGCTCCAGTGCCGTCAACTCCATCAAGGTGGATTCCTTTCTGGAATGCCTTGCCGAGAGCGGCCTGAACAGCGTCGGCTACGCCAAGGGCTTTGACCGGCAGGGCAAGCCCGACGAGGCGCTGAAGGCCGAAGCGGTGCAGCTGGCAAAGAACGCCAATGTGGTGCTGCTGTGCATGGGTCTGGACGAGATCAAAGAGAGCGAGGGCATCGACCGCGCCGACATGAAGCTGGCAGAGAACCAGCTGGAACTGCTGGCGGCTGTGGCGGCGGCAAACCCCAACGTGGTGGTGCTGCTGAGTGCAGGCTCCTCGCTGGAAAGCGGTTGGGCCAAGGACTGCAAGGCGCTGGTCTACGGCTGCCTGGGCGGTCAGGCCGGTGCGGGCGCACTGGTCGAGGTGCTGACCGGTGCGCAGAACCCCTGCGGCAAGCTGGCGGAGACTTGGGCACGCAGCTACGCCGACACCCCCGCAAAGGCGCATTTCGGCGGCGACGGTCCCACTGTGGAGTACCGCGAGGGGCTGTATGTGGGCTACCGCTACTACGACACCGCCGGTGTGCCCACCGCCTTCCCCTTCGGCTACGGCCTGAGCTACACCAGCTTTGCGTACAGTGACCTGAAAGCAGACGAAAAGGGCGTGACCCTGACCGTCACCAACACCGGCAGCTGTGCAGGTGCCGAGGTGGTGCAGCTGTATGTGGCAAAGCCGGATGCAACGATTTTCCGCCCCGCCAAGGAGCTGAAGGGCTTTACCAAGGTGCAGCTGGAAGCCGGAGAGAGCAAGACCGTCACCATCCCGCTGGATGATAAGGCGTTCCGCTACTGGAACGTCAAGACCGACCGCTGGGAGGTGGAGGGCGGCAGCTATCAGCTGCTGGTGGGCGCTTCCAGCGCCGATATCCGTCTGACTGCCGCCGTCACGGTGGCGGGCACCGGCGCACCCGACCCCTACGCGGGCAAAGACCTTGCCCATTACCGCACCGCGCAGGTGCAGAACGTGCCGGACGCGGAATTTGAGGCGCTGCTGGGCCGTCCCATCCCGGAGAACAAGGTGCACATCGACCGCAACATGACGCTGGGCGAGATGGGACACGGACGCAGCCCCATCGGCTGGCTGGCGGCTGCCGTGCTGGGCACCCTGCTGCGCCGCAGCATCAAAAAGGGCAAGCCCGACCTGAACATCCTGTTCCAGTACAATATGCCTTTGCGTGCGCTGGCCAAAATGACCAACGGCGCTATCAGCATGGGCATGGTGGACGGCATCGTGATGGAGCTGCAGGGCTTCTGGATCATCGGCCTTGTGCGGGTGATCGTGGAGGCCGTGAAGAACCTCGTGCTGAACAGCCGCATGGAAGAGCGCTTGAAAAACAGCTGAAAGGAAGCAGGCTATGAATTTCTGGAATAACTTCGCGGCAAAGCACCCCGCCGCTGCCAAGTGGGTGCGCGAGGGCGGCCTGTTCGTCATCGTGTCCAACCTCATCACCGTGTTCAAGTACCTGCTGCTGCAATTTCTGCCCAAGGCCTTTGCAAGCCTGCCGGTGGTGGATTTCGGCTGGCCGGGCATTGATATCACCCTGTTCGGCGAGACCTTCAAGTGGAACATCCTCGGCTACGATGCCGCCCACGGTGGTCTGCCCTACTTCTGCGCCTACATGATCGCCATGGTCATCGGCGAGTGCATCAATTTCCCCATCCAGCGTAATTTTGTGTTCCGCAGCAAGGGCAATCTGGCAAAGCAGATCGGCTGGTATGTGCTGGCGTTCTGCGTCATAACCTGCATCGTCAACTCCATCAACTGCATCTGGGTGGCGGTGGCAGGTCTGCTGGTGCCGGACTTCATCTACAACATCGGCACTACGGTGCTGAACGGCGGCATCTCCATGGTCATCTTCTTCTTCGTGAATAAGATCATCTTCCCGGAGGGCGAAAAAGCCGCCAAATAACAAGTCATCTCCTTCATTTTCTTCTTTTCATCACAAAGGCTCTCGCCCGCTCTGTGCATACGACAGAACAGGTGGGAGCCTTTGGCTTATGATCATCCTATCGCACAAAAGGCAGGATACCATCGTAATGATGATACCCTGCCTTTGCTCGTTCCGGTCCTCGTCCTGTGACCTCCGCCACAAAAAATCCCCAGACCGAATGGTCTGGCGGCATCTTTCTTGGTAGACATTCCTACGCGTTGGGAACCGCGCACTAATCAAAGCCCTGCTAGGGCTTTGATTGCCCCGCCTGCGGCGCGGCCGTGCTGTTCGAGCCCTGTACCGTCCTGCTCTGACGCAGGTTAGTGGATGACACAACAAAAAAGCCCCTGACCGAATGGTCTGGCGGCATCTTTCTTGGTAGACATTCCTACGCGTTGGGAACCGCGCACTAATCAAAGCCCTGCTAGGGCTTTGATTGCCTTCGCTGCGCTCGGCACGTGCTGTTCTCGTCCTGTACCGCCCACCACAAAAAATCCCCAGACCGAATGGTCTGGGGATGTGGTGGAGCATTCTCCACAGCACTCGAACCCAACACCTCTTCACGGGAGATTGTTTTGGAATCATCCGTGAAGTTGAAATTGAGCACGACCCGGTCATCAAAGACGTAAACCGAGTTGACAAAGGTATCAATGATCTGCCGCTGGTGTTCCGTGCTGCCCACGTCACCCTTGCGGAATTTTTCAAGCCAGAACCGAATCCACTCACGGGTCAGGACTGGCTTTTTCAGCTCTTCTTCCAGAATGCTGGTGTTCAGGGCTTCTTTCCGGGCTTCCAGCTCGTCCAGCCGCTGCTTTGTGGTCGGGGTCAAGATGCCCTGTTCAATGGCTTCCAGAAGATTTGCCAGCCGATTCTCCGTATCCCGGAGCTGGTCTTTCAGGACAGGCAGGCGAGTATTCTCCTGCTGCTGGGCTTCCATAATCAAATCTATCAGCCGTTCGATGATTTCATCGCTGAAAATCACCTTAATAGCAGTTTCCACCACGAACCGTTCCAGAGGCTCTTTGCGGATGGCTTTCAGGTCGCAGTGCGCCTTGCCGTGGCGTTTGGCGTTGCCGCACTTGTAGTAATAGTAGGTGCTTCCCATGTGGCTGGTGCCGCTCTCACCGCCCATCAGGGTGCCGCACTTGCCGCAGAACAGCTTGGTGGTCAGCAGATAACTCACATCCTCTTTTGCGGGGCGACCGTGGGCAATCTTGTTCTGCTCGAAACGCTGCTGCACCCGGTCGAACAAGTCCTCGTCCACAATGGCAGGAATGCCGCCCGGTGTCACGATGTCCTTATAGCGGTATTCGCCGATGTAACGGCGGTTCCTGAAAATCTGGAAGAAGCTGTTCTTGACAAAGGGCTTGCCAGTACGGGTGCGCAGACCGCGCTCGTTCAGGGATGCGGCAATCTTCTCAGCCGGTTCGCCGTCGGCGTACCGGGTGAAGATCTCCTGCACGATGGGAGCCGTCTCCGGGTCGATATGGTACAGCCTGTCCTCCTTGC
>ERZ1106983.2078-NODE-2078-length-14658-cov-4.297610_pt1 | contig 14658 bp, 9 predicted proteins | sample MGYA00403693_ERZ1106983 | MGnify/ENA primary metagenome ERZ1106983 (study PRJEB35170, sample SAMEA104062420) | human gut metagenome | biome: human gut; feature: human-associated habitat; material: faeces | place: Denmark | collected 2012-07-13 ...
CTGTGACGCAGTAATTCACGCTCTGCGGTGCTGAATTTTTTGCATTATTTTCGGGGATTGCTATAAAAAGAACAAGGCGTACCGGTACAGGAAAACTGGCCGATACGCCTTGTTCTGTGTTTATCAAAAGATCTGTCGCGGCGCACTCTTTTGGTAAGCATAAAAAAAGAACCCAGCCACATGACGGTATGACTAAGTTCTCTTTGGTTTATATCTTTATTATGCGATTGAGTTTACAGCTTTGCTCAGATTGGATACTTTTCTGGCAGCGTTGTTTTTATGATAAACGCCTTTAGAAGCAGCCTTGTCGATGGTAGAGATCGCATTTACTAATGCAGCAGCAGCAGCCTCTTTATCGTTTGCAGCAACAGCAGCATCTACTTTTTTCATAGAAGTCTTAACTGCAGAACGGATTGCTTTGTTGCGGTCTGCCTTTGTCTGATTTACCAGGATTCTTTTCTTTGCGGATTTAATGTTAGCCAAACTGTACACCTCCAATATTTTTAAAATTAATGTGATTTAAGGGATGTTATTCAATGGAACAGACACGGGCGCTCCACTGAAACATGCTTTATTATCCTATAATATTTCGCATGGTTTGTCAATACATATTTTTGAAAAAATTGCAGAAACTACAACAAAAATACAGGAGAAGGAGAAAAGTATGATAGGAAAGTATAGGATGCGGACAGACCTGGCGATGGAGAATCAGGAAAAATTTGAGAGGGACCATGTGGAGATCTCCGGGGTCGAGATTGAGAAGAAGAAAAGAAAGGCGGAAATTCAGACAACCATTGTGAAAATCACATCGGAGCAGGGTGCAAAAATGATGGGAAAGCCGAAAGGGACGTATGTGACGATCGAAGCGCCGCTGCTTTTGACGGCAGACGAGGAGGAGAGCCGGAAAGCGGCGGAGGAGTTTTCCCACTGTCTGATGGAAATGGTGCCGGAAGCGTGCGGATCCGTTCTTGTGGCCGGCCTCGGCAACCGCGGCATCACGCCGGATGCGCTCGGGCCGGAGACGGTGGAGCAGCTTAACGTTACGCGCCATCTGGTGCGCACCTACGGAAAGAAGGGCCGGGAAGTGAGTGCCCTTGCTCCCGGCGTTATGGCACAGACGGGCATGGAGGCAGTGGAAATCCTGCGCGGAACGGCAGAACAGACCCATCCAGATGTGATTCTCGCCGTGGATGCCCTTGCCGCATGCAGTATTCACCGGCTGAACTGTACGATCCAGCTTGCCGACACCGGAATCTGGCCGGGCTCGGGCGTCGGAAACCACCGCAATGCCTTAAATCAGGAGACGCTCGGCGTGCCGGTCATCGGAATCGGTGTGCCGACCGTTGTAGGGGCAGGAACGATCGTCCACGATGCCGTCGCAGGCGTTCTGGAATCGCTGGAGGAGTCCGAGATGGATGAATTTCTGGGAGAAGTCATTTCACCGGCGCTCGAAAGCCTTTACGTGACGACAAAAGAGATCGACGAGATGGTCCGCCGCCTGGCCGGGGTTCTTGCGGCAGGTATGAATCAGGCATTTTCCGGGGAACTGTAACATATCATGAATATGGTGATAATATGTGGAATGCCAGGCGAAATGGACGATGGTTCGGATGGGGATGTCTTTTCCTGTCCTGCAGTATACTGCTGTTCCGCAGTGCAGCGGTTCTCCGGAAAAATCATTTCTCAGAGGGGAAAGTTCTGCTGCAGCGGGCGGCAGCACAGGCGGAGCAGTTATCCGTGGATGTGATGATGCCGCTTCTTTTTTATGACGGAAAAGAGGACGGAAGGGGATGGATGGAAAATCTCCTCGCGGCAGTGCGGGATCAGATACCGGCGCTTCGGGAGGGAAGCACGGCAGAGAATACGCTGTCTGCCGGGACAGAAGCAGCGGAAACGGATACGGCGAAGCAGGATTCGAATCCGGGACCGGGAGCAGAAAGAGGGCAGACAGAATCGAAGGAGCAGGGAACTGAGGAAGATCAAAAGGATGGAACTCAAAAAGATGAAACTCAAAAAGATGGAATGGAAATCACGGAGCCGGAGCAGACGGAAACAGGAATCACAGAACCGGCAGCCGGAGAGTCGGCATCAACGGCAGAACCCGAAGCGCCGCAGTCTGTCCCGGAGGAGACCATCGAAACCGGCGGCGCACCGCGTGAGATTCTCTACCCGGAGGCCGACACGATTCAGGAGACAATTTCCCCTGACCTTCTTGCTGACCAGCAGGCGCTCCTGAACCGCTTCTTCGTTGTCGATCCCAACACTTCGGTCCTGTCGGGCGAGATCGACGGCAGCACCCTGCTCGGAAAAGACCTGACCCTGCCGGAAAATGCCGAAGGCCCGCAGATTCTGATCTATCATACCCATTCGCAGGAAACCTTCGCCGATTCCCGGCCGGGAGAAAGAGCGGACACGGTAATCGGCCTCGGTGATGATCTGCAGGAGCTTCTGGAAAAGCAGTACGGATACGAAGTGCTTCATATTACAGAGGCATTTGACATGAAAGAAGGCTGTCTCGAGCGGAGCCGCGCCTACAACTACGCGGAGCCGGTCATCGCAGCGGCGCTGGAAGAACACCCGTCCATTCAGGTCGTGATCGACCTGCACCGGGACGGGGTCAATGGTTCAAAACGTCTTGTGACAGAAATCAACGGAAAGCCGACCGCGCAGATCATGTTTTTCAACGGCCTTTCCCGCACGAAAGAAAGCGGCGAACTGACAAGCCTGCCCAATCCGTATCAGGCGGAAAACCTTGCATTTTCCTTTCAGATGGAGTATGAGGCAGAACAGTATTATCCCGGCTTTTCACGCTGTATCTATTTAAAAGGCTACCGCTACAACCTCCATCTCCGCCCGAGATCTGTTCTTCTCGAGGTTGGTGCGCAGACGAATACGGTCGAGGAGGTGAAAAATGCAATGGGGCCGTTTTCGGATATCCTGCATAAAGTTCTGTCGGGCAAAAGTCCGGCATCAGGCGGATAAATTTATCTTGCTTTTTTGAGTGGAATTTCGTATCATACAAAATAGACAGATTGCGGGAGTACGAAATATGGAGCAATCTGGTATCGTAGGGAAAAAGCAGGAGGAAAAAACTTGTCAGGAATAGATCAGAGTAAAATTCGTAATTTTTGTATTATTGCCCATATCGACCATGGAAAATCAACCCTTGCGGACCGTATTATTCAGAAAACAGGCCTTTTGACCGAGCGTGAGATGCAGGATCAGGTGCTGGACAATATGGATCTGGAGCGTGAGCGCGGCATCACGATCAAGGCACAGGCAGTCCGTACCGTATACAAAGCGGCCGACGGCGAGGAGTACATTTTAAACATGATTGACACCCCGGGCCATGTTGACTTCAACTATGAGGTTTCCCGAAGCCTTGCCGCATGCGACGGCGCGCTGCTCGTTGTCGATGCATCGCAGGGTATCGAGGCGCAGACCCTTGCCAACGTCTACCTCGCCCTTGACCATGACCTGGATGTGTTCCCGGTCATCAACAAAGTAGACCTTCCAAGCGCCGAGCCGGACCGTGTAATTGCAGAGATCGAGGATGTCATCGGACTGGAAGCGCAGGATGCTCCGCGGATTTCCGCAAAAACCGGCCTGAACGTGGACGAGGTGCTCGAACAGATCGTACAGAAAATTCCGGCACCGGAAGGTGATCCGACGGAACCGTTAAAAGCACTGATTTTCGACTCCGTCTACGATGCATACCGCGGCGTCATCATTTCCTGCCGTGTGATGGAAGGAAGCGTGAAAAAAGGAACGAGAATCCGCATGATGGCGACAGGCGCTGTCGAGGAAGTTGTCGAGGTCGGCTACTTCGGCGCAGGCCGTCTGATCCCGTGCGACGAGCTCTCCGCCGGAATGGTAGGCTATATCACCGCCAGCATCAAAAACGTGCGCGACACCCGCGTGGGTGATACCGTAACCGATGCCGACCGTCCGTGTGCAGAAGCACTGCCGGGCTACAAAAAAGTCAACCCGATGGTATACTGCGGCATGTACCCGGCCGACGGCGCACAGTACGGCGATCTGCGCGACGCGCTGGAAAAACTGCAGTTAAACGATGCATCCCTCTTCTACGAGCCGGAGACATCGGCAGCACTCGGCTTTGGCTTCCGCTGCGGTTTCCTTGGACTGCTTCACCTGGAAATTATTCAGGAGCGCCTGGAGCGTGAGTACAATCTGGATCTCGTGACGACCGCACCGAGCGTTATCTATAAGGTTCACAAAACCGACGGAACCGTCATTGACCTGACCAACCCGTCGAATCTGCCGGATCCGTCCGAGATTGATTATATGGAAGAGCCGCTGGTAAAAGCAGAGATTATGGTGACGACCGACTACATCGGACCGATCATGGAGCTCTGCCAGCAGAGACGAGGCCAGTATCAGGGAATGGAATACATGGAGACGACGCGTGCGATGCTTCATTACCATCTCCCGCTGAATGAGATTATCTACGATTTCTTTGATGCCTTAAAATCCCGCTCCAAAGGTTACGCGTCATTCGACTACGAGCTGCTCGGCTATGAGAGAAGCGAGCTTGTAAAACTCGATATCCTCGTCAATAAAGAAGAAGTGGATGCGCTGTCCTTCATCGTATTCGAGGGATCTGCCTACGAGCGCGGAAGAAAGATGTGCGAGAAGCTCAAAGAAGAGATTCCGCGGCAGCTCTTCGAAATCCCGATCCAGGCGGCTGTCGGATCGAAGATTATCGCCAGAGAAACCGTCCGCGCGATGCGCAAAGACGTCCTCGCCAAGTGCTACGGCGGCGATATTTCCCGAAAGAAGAAGCTGCTGGAGAAGCAGAAGGAAGGTAAGAAGCGGATGCGCCAGGTAGGAAACGTGGAGATTCCGCAGAAAGCCTTTATGAGCGTGCTGAAACTGGATGAAAATTAAGAGATAAAAATGAGACCGGCCTGTCGGCGCCGCCTGCTGTTGCGGGAGCGCAGGGGCCGGTCTTTCGATCGTACGGAGGAAAAGCAGAATGAATAAAAAAAGAAAACCACTGGAACTCTATGTGCATATCCCGTTCTGCATCCGGAAATGTGCCTACTGTGATTTTGTCTCGGGACCGGGCACGAAAGCAATGCAGAAGGAGTATGAAGAGGCTCTGCTGGCAGAAATCGATGCAGCGGAAGAGACGGCAGAAAGGGAAGTGATTTCCGTCTTTTTCGGCGGCGGAACACCATCCGCAGTGGATGCCGGAATGCTCGCCCGTGTGATGGAAAAACTGCGGAGCAAGTACGTTTTTTCAGAGGATGCTGAGATTACGCTGGAGGCCAATCCGGGAACGCTGGATGCGGAAAAACTGAAATGTTACAGGAAGAGCGGCTTCAACCGGATCAGTATCGGCTGTCAGTCGGTTCACGATGAGGAGCTGAAACGGCTGGGAAGAATCCACACGTTTGCGGAATTTCAGGAGAGTTTTGTGCTGGCACGGGATGCCGGGTTTGCGAATATCAACGTGGATCTGATGTCAGGTCTGCCGGAGCAGAGTGAAGAGAAATGGGAAGAGAGTCTTCGGACGATCGCGGAGCTTTCTCCGGAGCACATTTCCGCCTACAGCCTGATCGTGGAGCCGGGAACCCCGTTTGCGGAGCAGAAACTGGATCTGCCGGATGAGGACACAGAACGCGAAATGTATGCCAGAACGGCGGAAATCCTCGCAGAATACGGCTTTTTCCAGTATGAGATTTCCAATTATGCAAAGCCGGGCTTCGCATGCCGCCACAATATCGGCTACTGGAAAAGGACGGATTATCTGGGGTTCGGGCCTTCCGCGGCATCGTTATTCGGAAACCGCCGGTGGACGAACACGGCAGATCGATCTTTGTATCTGAAAGCGTGCGGAGCACTGGAAAAGATCCGTGAGGATGAGGAAATTCTTTCCCGGCAGGATGCCATGGAAGAATTTATGTTTCTCGGCCTTCGAATGACACAAGGGATCTCGACGGCGGAGTTTGAGGAGAAGTTTGGAAAGGAGATCCATGCCGTATACGGCGGGGTTCTGAAGAAATACGAAGCGATGCATCTTTTACAGGAACACAGCGGGCGCCTGGTTCTGACACGCGATGGGATTTCCGTCAGCAATGTGATTCTGGCAGATTTTCTGCTGTAAAAAGATGATAAAGAAATAGAACAAATGTTTGCATAACGCACGGCGGTGTGCTATAATGGGAGAAAACGAGACAAGATTCCTGTCCCTGTCCGGACAGGGATTCCAATTAATAAGAGGAACAGTTATGGCAGAGAAAAAAGAGTTTATCAGAATACGGGGAGCCAGGGAGAACAACCTGAAAGCACTGAATGTCGATATCCCCAGAAACCAGTTTGTTGTATTTACGGGCCTCAGCGGTTCAGGAAAGAGTTCGCTTGCGTTTGACACGATCTATGCGGAGGGCCAGCGGCGGTACATGGAGAGCCTTTCCTCCTACGCGCGCCAGTTCTTAGGACAGATGGAAAAACCGAATGTGGACAGCATCGAAGGTCTGCCGCCTGCTATTTCGATCGATCAGAAATCGACGAACCGGAACCCGCGTTCCACCGTCGGAACCGTGACGGAGATTTACGATTACTTCCGTCTTCTGTACGCGAGAATCGGTATTCCGCACTGCCCGAAGTGCGGAAAAGTCATCAGCCGCCAGTCGGTGGACCAGATGGTCGATCAGATCATGGCACTCCCGGAGCGGACGAAAATCCAGCTTCTCGCGCCGGTTGTGCGCGGCCGCAAGGGAAGACACGAAAAGGTGCTCGAACAGGCAAAACGCAGCGGCTATGTCCGCGTGATGATCGACGGCAGCCAGTATGAGCTGTCCGAGGAGATTACGCTGGATAAGAACCTGAAACACAACATTTCCATTATTGTGGACCGTCTTGTAGTCAAACCGGACATTGAGAAACGTCTGACGGATTCCGTCGAGAATGTACTGGATCTGGCGGACGGCCTTCTGGTAGTCGACACGATGGACGGAAATCAGCTCAACTTCAGCCAGAGCTTTTCCTGCCCGGACTGCGGCATCAGCATGGAGGAGATTGAGCCGAGAAGCTTTTCCTTCAACAACCCGTTCGGCGCCTGCCCGAGCTGTGCCGGCCTTGGCTACAAGATGGAATTCGACGAGGATCTGATGATTCCGGATAAGACCGTATCCATCGCAGACGGAGCCATCACCGTGCTCGGCTGGCAGTCCTGCACGGACAAATCGAGCTATACGAGAGCCGTTCTCGATGCGCTGGCGGAGGAGTACGATTTTTCACTTTCCACTCCGTTCTGTGAATATCCGAAAAAAATCCACGATATCCTGATTTACGGAACGAACGGAAAATCCGTCAAGGTGCATTACCGCGGTCAGCGCGGCGTCGGTGTGTACGATGTGGCTTTTGAGGGGCTGATCAAAAATGTAGAGCGCCGCTACCGTGAGACCGGATCGGATTCTACAAAACAGGAATACGAAACCTTCATGCGTGTGACCCCGTGCCAGGCGTGCCATGGCCAGCGTCTGAAACCGACGTCGCTTGGTGTGACGGTCGGAGATAAAAATATTTTTGAAGTAACATCCCTTTCCATCGACAATCTGCAGAAGTTTATGCAGAACCTCGAACTCTCCGAACAGCAGCTGCTGATCGGAAAGCAGATTTTAAAAGAGATCCGTGCGCGTGTGAGCTTCCTTGCGGATGTCGGATTAAACTATCTGACCCTGGCGCGCGGAACGGCATCGCTGTCCGGCGGTGAGGCGCAGAGAATCCGTCTGGCAACGCAGATCGGCTCCGGCCTTGTCGGTGTCGCCTATATTCTCGACGAGCCGAGCATCGGTCTTCACCAGAGAGACAACGACAAACTTCTCGCGACGCTGAAACATCTGCGTGACCTCGGAAACAGCCTGATCGTCGTGGAGCACGACGAGGATACGATGCGCGCCGCTGACTGCGTTGTCGATATCGGCCCTGGAGCCGGTGAGCACGGCGGAGAGCTGGTGGCGATCGGAACAGCGGAAGATCTGATGAAAAATCCGAATTCCATCACCGGAAAATACTTAAGCGGAGAACTGAAAATTCCGGTTCCGTCCGAGCGCAGAAAGCCGACGGGATGGCTGAAGGTAGTCGGAGCAAAAGAGCACAATCTGAAAAATATCAACGTGAATTTCCCGCTCGGTGTCATGACCTGCGTGACCGGAGTCTCCGGATCGGGAAAGAGTTCTCTTGTCAATGAAATTCTGTACAAACGGCTGGCAAGAGATCTGAACCGTGCGCGGACGATTCCGGGTGCACACAAAGACATCATCGGTATGGAACAGCTCGATAAGGTCATCGACATCGACCAGTCCCCGATCGGAAGAACACCGCGTTCCAATCCGGCAACGTACACAGGTCTGTTCGATCAGATCCGCGACCTGTTTGCGGCAACGCAGGATGCCAAGGCGCGCGGCTACAAGAAGGGAAGATTCAGCTTTAATGTGAAGGGCGGCCGATGCGAGGCCTGCGGCGGCGACGGTATCCTGAAGATCGAAATGCACTTCCTGCCGGATGTCTATGTGCCATGTGAGGTCTGCCATGGAAAACGGTACAACCGTGAGACACTGGAAGTCAAATACAAAGGAAAGAGCATCTACGATGTGCTGAATATGACGGTCGAGGAGGCACTGGAATTCTTCAGGCCGGTACCGTCGATTTTCCGGAAATTACAGACCCTGTACGATGTCGGCCTTTCCTACATCCGCCTCGGCCAGCCGTCCACCACGCTGTCCGGCGGAGAAGCGCAGCGTATCAAGCTCGCAGCAGAGCTGAGCCGCCGCGGCACGGGAAAAACAATCTACATTCTCGACGAGCCGACGACGGGACTTCATTTTGCGGATGTCCACAAACTGGTGGAGATTCTGCACCGCCTGTCCGAGGGCGGAAATACCGTCGTTGTTATCGAACACAATCTGGATGTCATCAAGACGGCGGACTATATTATTGATATCGGACCGGAGGGCGGAGACGGCGGCGGAACCGTGATTGCGTGCGGAACGCCGGAGGAAGTGGCCAAGAGCCCGGTATCCTACACCGGAAAATATGTCGAAAAATATCTCTAAAAAATCCTTTCCATTTTAAAAGGGATTGTATATAATAAGAAGCGGGTTGGGTTCAGAACACATTCGATCCTTTTGTGTTTCGGGTGTTTTGAACCCGAACTTATTCTATACAAATTTCAAACAGATTAAAATAAAGAAAAATAAAAGAGAACAGGAAAGGGGATTACTATGGCTGCAACGACCGATATCGGAATTGATCTGGGGACGTCCAGCATCCTGGTCTATGCCAAGGGAAAAGGCATTGTATTAAAGGAGCCGTCCGTAGTTGCGTATGATAAAGATGCAGATAAAGTACGGGCAATTGGAGAAGAAGCGCGTCAGATGATTGGACGGACACCGGGCAATATTATGGCGGTCCGGCCCATGCGGCAGGGCGTGATCACGGACTTTCTGATCACCGAGCGCATGCTGCGCTACTTTATCCAGAAGGCAATGGGAAGAAGAGCATTCCGGAAACCGAGAATCAGCATCTGTGTGCCGTCCGGTGTGACGGAAGTAGAGCGGAAGGCTGTGGAGGAGGCAACGTACCAGGCGGGAGCCCGGGAAGTGCTGATCGTGCCGGAGCCGGTGGCAGCGGCAATCGGATCCGGAATTGACATTACGAAACCATGCGGAAATATGATCGTGGACATCGGCGGAGGCACGACGGATATCGCTGTGATCTCGCTTGCGGGAACCGTTGTTTCCAATTCGGTCAAGATTTCCAGTGAGACATTTGACCAGGATATCATCCGCTATGTACGGAAAACATACAACGTATTTATCGGAGAACAGACCGCAGAGGCAGTGAAAATCCGGATTGGTTCCGCTTATCCGCGGGCCGAGGAGAAAACGATGGAGATCAAGGGAAGAAACGTCATCACCGGACTTCCGGCGACGATTACGGTTTCCTCCGACGAAATCCGAGGTGCCCTTGCCCAGACGACAAACCAGATTGCGGACGCGATCTGTGCCGTGCTGGAAAAAACGCCGCCGGAACTGGCATCCGATGTTTCCGACCGCGGCATTATCCTGACCGGAGGCGGCAGTCTCCTTGACGGAATGGACGAGCTGATCCAGGAGCGGACCGGCATCAATACCGTGACAGCAGAAAATCCGGCGAGCGTCGTTGCGCTTGGAACCGGCCAGTACCGCGAAGTGATGAATGAATTTGAAAGCCAATTTTGATAAAAGATGAGTGAAAAAGAAAAAGTAGAAGGCTACGTAGAACACATTATTTTCCGAAATGAGGAGAACGGCTATACCGTCCTGAATCTGAGCATGAAGGGGCGCGAGCTGACATGCGTCGGCACGCTTCCGATGATCGGAGAGGGCGAGCTGATCGAGGCTTCCGGAGATTATATTGAACATGCTGCCTATGGAAAGCAGTTCCGCATTGAATCCTATGAGACGAAAGTTCCACAGGATTCTGTTGCATTGGAGCGGTATCTCGGTTCCGGTGCGATCAAAGGAGTCGGTGCGGCGCTGGCGGCAAGAATTGTGCGCCGCTTTGGTGACGATACGCTTCGGATCATCGAGGAAGAGCCGGAGCGCCTCGCGGAGGTAAAGGGAATCAGCGAGCGGAAAGCGCGTGAAATTGCACAGCAGGTGGCAGAAAAAGCCGAAATGCAGAATGCGATGATTTTCCTCTCGGGATATGGCATTGCGCTGAATCTCGGTGCAAAGATTTATCAGCAGTACGGGGACAATGTGTACCGGATTTTAAAGGAAAACCCGTATAAAATGGCGGAAGATATCGCAGGCGTGGGATTTCGGACGGCGGATGAGATTGCCGGAAAAATCGGGATTGCCGTGGACAGCGAATTCCGCATCAAGAGCGGTCTTTCGTATGTGCTGAATCAGGCGACGGCAGAAGGCCATGTCTATCTGCCGGAACCGGTGCTGCTTCGGAGAGGGCAGGAACTTCTCGGCGTAGAACCGGAGCGGATGCAGAAATCTCTGCAGGATATGGCAATCGACAAAAAAGCGGTCATCCGCGAGCTCCCGGCCGAACGGGAAGGGGATGAGCCGCTGCGGATTGTGTACGCCAGCCAGTATTATTATCTGGAACTGAGTACGGCGCGCATGCTGCATGAGCTGAATATTACATGCGAGGAAGACCGTGAGGCAATCGAAAAGCGGATCGGAAAGATCGAGAAAAAATATCAGATCGAGCTGGATGAGATGCAGAAGACGGCAGTCGTTGAGGCGGCATACAGCGGTCTTATGATCCTGACCGGAGGTCCCGGAACCGGAAAAACGACGACCATCAATGCGATGATCCATTATTTTGAGGCAGAAGGCCTCGACATTTTCCTGGCAGCGCCGACCGGAAGAGCGGCGAAACGAATGACAGAGGCAACTGGCTGTGAGGCTTGCACGATCCATCGTCTTCTGGAACTGACGGGAAATGTGGATGACTCCTCGGCAAATGTGCATTTTGAGCGGAACGCAGATAATCCGCTCGACGCGGATGTCATCATCATTGATGAGATGTCGATGGTTGATATCCACCTGATGCATGCCCTTCTTTCCGCGATTGTGCCGGGAACAAGGCTGATCCTGGTGGGAGACCAGAACCAGCTTCCAAGTGTCGGCCCGGGCAGTGTCCTCCGGGATCTGATCCGTTCGGAATGCTTTCCGATTGTCTGCCTGACGCACATTTTCCGGCAGGCATCCCAGAGCGATATTGTTGTCAATGCACATAAGATCCATAATGGGGAAGAGGTTATACTGGACAATAAGAGCAAAGATTTCTTCTTTTTGAAACGGTACGATGTCAACGTGATCTGGAAAGTGCTGGTGACGCTGGTGTCCCAGAAACTGCCGCGTTATGTGGATGCCCGCCCGCAGGATATCCAGATTCTGACTCCGATGCGGAAAGGTGCACTCGGCGTGGAAAATCTGAATCAGATTCTGCAGAAATACCTGAACCCGCCCGCACCGGACAAAGCCGAGCGGGAAAATGGAGGTAATATCCTCCGCGAGGGCGACAAGGTCATGCAGATCCGCAACAATTACCAGATGGAGTGGGAAATCCGCGGCATCAACGGAATCGTGGCGGAGCGCGGTATGGGTGTATTCAACGGAGACCTCGGCATGATCCGGAGCATCAACCCGTATACCGAGGTGATCACCGTGGAGTTTGAGGAAGGAAAATTCGCAGACTATACGTTCAAACAGGCGGACGAGCTGGAGCTCGCCTACGCCACAACGATACATAAAGCGCAGGGAAGCGAGTACCCGGCGGTTGTGATTCCGCTGCTCGGCGGCCCGCGCATGCTGATGACGCGGAATCTTCTGTATACGGCCGTGACGAGAGCCAGAAAGTGCGTCACCATCGTCGGAAGTGATGTGACATTCCAGGCAATGATCGGAAATCATATCGAGGCGAACCGGTATACAACGCTCGCCAGAAGAATCCGGGAAATGCAGGAAGAAAACGCATAAACACGTTTTTCCGGGGCATGGATGCGGCTGCATCCGGCAGAGTGGATAAGGGAAAGCGCAGGTTACATGAAAGAAAAAAATAAAACAGGAAACTGGCTTTTAAACGCAGTTTATCCGAGACGATGTCCCATCTGTGACGGACTGCTGTCACGTGAGGAGCTGTATCTATGCCGGAATTGTGTGGAAAAGATCCATCCGATTCTGGGCGCGCGGTGCAAAAAATGCGGGAAACCCGTGGGCAGTGAGGAAGAGTTCCTGCAACGGTTCCGAAGTGTTACGCAGGCGATCAAGAATCTGCCTTATGTATGTGGTTATTGTTATACCCAGGTCAGCAATGTACAGCAGGAAGTAAACGGCCTTATGGATATCCGGCGCAACTATAAAACAGATCCCGCAAAAATAAAAGAAGTGAATGATGCGGGACGGAATTTGGGGCTTGCACCGGATGGCGAAATCAGCTAAAATAATGGCAGGTAGTTGTACTGTAGAAGGGAGACCGCATGATAACCAGCCAGATTATACAGACAAGCATTGATGAATTAAAAGCAATTACGAAAGTAGACCTCGGAGTCTATGATCTGAACGGATCTGTCGTGGCATCTACCATGGAGAGAGACGACATCACGACGGACCTGATCAGCGGATTCGCAGCATCTCCTGCGGACAGTCAGGTGATCGGAGTGCATCATCTTCTGAAGATCCGTGATGAGGCAGAACTGTTATATGTGCTGGTTGCCCGTGGGATGACAGATGACGTATATATGGTAGGCAAGATTGCAGTCAGCCAGATTCAGAACCTGGTCATTGCCTATAAGGAACGTTTTGATCGGAACAATTTCTTCCAGAATCTGTTGTTGGACAATTTATTGTTGGTAGATATTTACAACAGAGCGAAGAAGCTTCATGTGGAAGTCAGCTGCCCGAGAGCGGTATACCTCATTGAGACCAAGGATGAGAAGGATGGTATTGTATCGGAAGTGCTTAAGAGCATGTTCTCTCCTCAGGCGGGAGATTATGTGACTGCGGTAGACGAATCCAGCCTGATCCTGATCAAGTCGGTAGAGAATACTACAACGCCGCAGGCATTGCACGAACTGGCAGAGACTATCGTAGCAATGATGAATGCGGAAGCGCTGCTGGATGTTAAGGTGGCTTACGGTACTGTGGTACAGGAACTGAAGGATGTCTCCAAGTCCTACAAGGAAGCTAAGATGGCACTGGATGTAGGCAAGATCTTCTATGCAGAGAAGAAAGTAATTGCGTACAGCACGCTGGGCATCGGACGTCTGATCTATCAGCTACCGGTGAATCTGTGCAAGATCTTCATCGAAGAGATCTTCGGTGACAATGTACCTTACGATCTGGACGAAGAGACATTGAATACATTGAACAAGTTCTTTGAGAACAATCTGAATGTGTCGGAGACTTCCAGACAGCTGTTCGTACACCGCAATACACTGGTGTATCGTATTGAGAAGATTCAGAAGAGCACCGGACTGGACCTGCGCAGCTTTGATGATGCATTGACCTTCAAGATCGCATTGATGGTCGTTAATTACATGAAATATCTGGATAACCAGGAATATTAAGGACAACCCCCTGCATAAAGATAGTTAGAATACTATATGCGGGGGGATTTTTATGCCATATCGGAAACAGATCAGCTATTTGGAATTACAGGAAAACGGGCAGCGGATCAAAACAGCGGGATTTGCAAGGCTGGAAAGTCTGGAAAAAGAGGATGTTTTGACGGTGGCGCTGAATGGACAGGATATCCTGTCCGGTAAGGAGGTAACACTCTATCTGCAGCGGGAAAGCGGAGAACAGCCACTTGGTGAAATGAAATCAGATCGGGGAGAAGTTTCCGGTGAAATGCGGATTCCGGGGAAAAAGGAGCGGGAGCCGATATTGGGAGTACGTATTCCACTGGAAGAAAATATTGAGATCATAGGACAGTTTGTGAAAGGGGGTGTCACGAAAAAAGCTTCCACACCGGAGACGGACAGACAACCCTGGGAACAGACCAAAAAAGCGGCAGAAACCGTAGTGGCAAACGGGGAAACGGACTGTGTACCGGGAGTGCAGAAACTCAGTGAATTTCGAAATAGCAGAGATATTGAAAAGCCCGACAGTCTTGTTCCATCGC
>ERZ1106983.2091-NODE-2091-length-14594-cov-2.780590_pt1 | contig 14594 bp, 14 predicted proteins | sample MGYA00403693_ERZ1106983 | MGnify/ENA primary metagenome ERZ1106983 (study PRJEB35170, sample SAMEA104062420) | human gut metagenome | biome: human gut; feature: human-associated habitat; material: faeces | place: Denmark | collected 2012-07-13 ...
AATCGCATTGCCCGCGCCAACCGAGCCGCGCGTTTCAACTTTCACCCACCAGCCGCGTTTTTTCGCTTCGGTTTCAATGGCTTCAGCCGCCATAAAGGTGTGCGCCACGCCTGTCGGACAGGCCGTCACCGCGACAACGCGTTTCGGACCGGAAGCCGCAGCCGGGGCCGCCGCCACAGGCGCACTGTACACAGTGGCGTGACCTTTCGCTTCGCTCAGGAACAGCTCAGGATGTGCCACCGCGCGATTAATATCGCCCAGCCACACTTTTTTGCCGTTCAGCGCGCTGTCTGCGGGGATTTTATCACCCAGGACAATCGCCAGTTCGGCATCGCCCGGGTTATCAATGATGTCCAGGTGTGCTTTTTGTGCCGCCGCGCCCAGCAGGGTCTTCGCCATGTAGGCGCGAGCCTGTCCGAGACCGGAGTCAATGATCAGCAGCGTTTTCATTATTCCTCTCCTGCTGTTAGTTAAAAGGTTTTAAGTCAACGCGCGCCATCATCGCGGCTAACTGGGTACGATCGGTAATACCGACATTGCTCTGGCTCACGGCCAGGGCAGCAACGGCGGTGGCAAGACGTAACGTATGTTCACTGGATTCACGCATCAGCAGACCGTAGATCAGGCCACCAACCATGGAATCCCCCGCGCCAACGGTGCTGACAACTTCCATTGACGGCGGTTTGGCAATCCATTCACCTGAAGCGTTAACCCACAACGCCCCTTCTGCACCCAGCGAAATCACCACGTGAGCGATACCCTGCTCGCGCAGCGCATGGGCAGCTTCAATCACATCCTTTAATTCTGGCAGCTTACGGCCTGCCCAGATCTCCAGTTCGCGACGATTTGGTTTCACCAGCCACGGAGAGGCTTTCAGACCCGCCACCAGCGCATCGCGGCTGCTGTCAAAAATAATGCACGGGCACTGGCTGCGCAGGCGCGTCATCCAGTCGGTGAAGGCTTCCGGGCTCACGCCGGACGGCAGGCTGCCGCTGACGCACACCATGTCGAACTGGCCAAGCCAGGTCAGGGAGTCAGTGACAAAGCGTTCCCAGTCAGCAGGCGTCACTTCGAAGCCAGAGAAATTGAGATCGGTGACTTCGCCGTCTTTCTCCGTCAGCTTAACGTTGATGCGGGTACGGCCCTGAACGACCTGGAAACGGTTGGCAATGCCCAGCTCGCTGAACAGCTGCTGGAAACCGTCCTGGTTATCTTTTCCAAGGAAGCCGCCGACGGTGACGTCGATACCGAGGTCTTTCAGCACCTTCGCGACGTTAATCCCTTTACCCGCCGCATGCAGGCCAGTGGTACGCACGAGGTTCACTTCGCCGCGTTCAATTTCCGGGCAAAAGCCCACCAGGTCGTAAGCCGGGTTCAGCGTAATAGTCGCAACACGTCTGCTCATTATGCGCCCTCCCCCAGACCTGCCGCGATGGCATCGCCAATCGCTTTCAGCGCCTGTTCAGCATCGGCGCCCTGTGCGGTGAAGCGCAGACGGTGGCCTTTCTTCACGCCCAGCGCGACAACTTTCATCAGGCTACGGCCATTCGCCGGTTTGCCTGAGCCATCCAGGTTGGTCACGGTAATCTCGCTTTCAAATTGTTTAATGGTGTTCACCAGCATGGTGCCCGGACGAGCGTGCAGGCCGTGTTCATTACGCACCACGAACTCTGCGTTCAGCACGTCCTCGGTCAGCGCATCGTCGCTGGTCAGCAGCGCAAGCACGGTGGCTGCATCAGCGTTCAGCAGTTTTTCAGCTTTGTTGTTCAGCAACAGATCGCTCAGGCGCTTCAGTGCCGCAACCGGCTGGTCATCGACCATTGCTACGGTGACCAGCATCGCGGCGCGCTCGCCGTCTACGTCAAACGCAGTAGCGGCGCGGCTGACAGCAACTGCGCTACGCAGGTTGCCTTCAGCACTGTCGTTCAGCCAGACACCCTGGCCCAGATTCAGCGGCTTATCATTGATAGCGCGCGTAACGAATGTCGCATCGGCCGCACCGGCTTCCTTCAGGCGACCCGCGTTCAGCGCTTGCAGGGTCACCAGGTCAGAGGCTGCAACATCCAGCGTCAGGGTTTCATTATCCAGTTTCAGCGCTTCGCTCTGTTTTTCACCCATCAGCAAGGCGCGCAGCTCTTCAGCCGTGGTCACAGACTTCAGCTGTTCCGCCACCGAGTCATCGCTCAGCACGTGCGTCAGCTGGCGCAGCAGGCCCAGGTGTTCGTCGCTGCTGGCGGCGATACCGATAGCCACATAAGCCACCTGACCGTCACCCCAGAGCACGCCCTGCGGGAACTGATAAACCTGCACGCCCGTTTTCAGCACCTGGTCGCGGGTGTCGGTGGTGCCGTGTGGAATAGCGATGCCATTGCCGAGGAACGTTGAGGTCTGCTGCTCGCGGGCCAGCATGCCGTTAACGTAACCCTCTGCCACGTTACCTGCCTGCACGAGGGCAGCGGCAACCTGGCGAATAGCCTCTTCTTTCGTCCCGGCCTGTGCGCCCGGGTGAATATCCTGAACAGATAACTGGAACATGGTTCTCCTCTCCTGCTGAACTTGAATCGTTTCAGCCTTAATGAGAAAAAATGCGCTAACCTGCTCCGTCAGTTAAAACAAGATAGCGCTGAAACGTTTCAAAAAGTCTTGCTCTTTCTGTATAGCGTTGCAAGGAAAGTTACATTTGGCTGTTCAGAATTTAGAGTTACAGCACATTTCTCCTTTCTTCAGCTGAATAGTGCTGACGTTCAGCCCATCAGTTTCAGCTAAGTTCAGCAACCATTTTCAAATTGAAATGCCATTTTGATTTTTTGTAGCAAAAGTGACCGCACCCTCTGTTTATTTTATGACTGGCGGCGTAAACTCCGCGTCTTTCTGACCCACGCTGATCCTGATACCAAAACATGCATAACACCCCCGCTGCCGCCTCACCAAAGCCCCTTGATTTGACGTCAACGGCGTTCTTGATCGTTGCTTTCCTTACCGGGATCGCCGGGGCCTTACAAACGCCCACGCTGAGTTTATTTCTGACCAATGAAGTCCACGTCCGTCCGGCGATGGTCGGCTTCTTCTTTACCGGCAGCGCCATCATCGGCATCCTGGTCAGCCAGTTTCTGGCAGGACGTTCCGACAGAAAGGGCGATCGCAAAAGCCTGATTGTCTTTTGTTGCCTGCTGGGGGTATTCGCCTGCGTGCTGTTTGCCTGGAACCGTAACTATTTCATTTTGCTTTTTGTTGGGGTATTTCTGAGCAGTTTTGGCTCTACCGCCAACCCGCAGATGTTTGCCCTTGCCCGTGAGCATGCCGACCAGACCGGACGCGAGGCGGTGATGTTCAGTTCAATCCTGCGCGCTCAGGTATCGCTGGCATGGGTTATTGGTCCGCCGCTGGCATACGCGCTGGCGATGGGCTTTGGCTTTACGGTGATGTACCTGAGTGCGGCGGTGGCCTTTGTCGTGTGCGGCACAATGGTGTGGTTCTTCCTGCCCTCAATGCGTAAAGAGCCGAAACTGGCGACAGGCACGCTGGAAGCACCGCGTCGTAACCGCCGCGATGCCCTGCTCCTCTTCATCATCTGTACACTGATGTGGGGCACTAACAGCCTTTATATCATCAACATGCCGCTGTTTATTATTGATGAACTGCACCTGCCGGAGAAGCTGGCAGGCATCATGATGGGGACGGCCGCTGGCCTTGAGATCCCGACCATGCTGATTGCTGGCTATTACGCAAAGCGCTTTGGGAAACGTTTTTTGATGCGCATCGCGGCGGTCGCCGGGCTGCTGTTCTATGTCGGGATGCTGACGGTGCATACGCCCGCGCTGCTGCTGGCTTTACAGCTGCTGAACGCCATCTATATCGGCATTCTCGCCGGGATTGGCATGCTCTACTTCCAGGATTTAATGCCGGGTCAGGCAGGCTCTGCCACCACCCTTTATACTAATACCACCCGCGTGGGCTGGATTATTGCGGGCTCGATGGCCGGTGTCGTGGCGGAGATCTGGAACTACCACACGGTATTCTGGATTGCCCTGGTAATGTGTGTCCTGACGATAACCTGTCTGACGCGGATCAAAGACGTTTAGGGCGCGGTGAGCGCTTCCAGCTCAAGCAGGTACGTCATCGCCTGCGCTCGCGTACTGCCGCACATGTCCGCGGAAGGCTGAAGCCCGGAGCACACATTCGGGCGCAGGGGCGACCCAAAGATCATACAGAGATTAGCGTCAGAAAGCTGAACGCAGCGGGTATTGGCAGGCTTGCCCTCCGGCATTCCTGGAATGGGGCTTGAAATGGACGGTGCAGTACAGCACGCGCCACAATCTGAACGACAATCCATAAATGCTCTCAGTCAGTGATGAACGCCCGCGCAGTCGGGCATTGGGCGCACAGTAACACCTTTTTTGTATTGATAGCAAAAGCCGCGAATTCCGCTTGCCTGAAAGGCCGCGCGCGAGTAATTTGGCGCGATATTTTTTACCTCCCGTAAACAGGATTACTGCAATGCCAAGAGCGAACGAAATTAAGAAAGGTATGGTGCTGAATTACAACGGCAAACTGCTGATTGTGAAAGATATCGACATTCAGGCACCTAGCGCCCGTGGTGCAGCGACGCTGTATAAAATGCGTTTCGCCGATGTGCGTACCGGCCTCAAAGTGGAAGAACGCTTTAAAGGTGACGATATCGTCGATACCGTGACCCTGACCCGTCGCTATGTTGATTTCTCCTACATCGACGGCAACGAATACGTGTTCATGGACAAAGAAGATTACACCCCGTACATCTTCACTAAAGATCAGATCGAAGAAGAGCTGCTGTTTATCCCTGAAGGCGGTATGCCGGATATGCAGGTGCTGACCTGGGACGGCGTGCTGCTGGCGCTGGAGCTGCCTCAGACCGTGGATCTGGAAATCGTGGAAACCGCACCGGGCATCAAAGGCGCGTCAGCCAGTGCGCGTAACAAACCGGCTACCCTGACCACCGGGCTGGTTGTGCAGGTGCCAGAATACCTGTCTGCTGGCGAGAAGATCCGCATCCATATTGAAGAGAAACGCTATATGGGTCGCGCTGACTGATTGCGGCGTTTGTCAGGTGGCGGCTTCGCCTTACCCGACCAAAAAAACACAAAAACCGGCTCTCAGGCCGGTTTTTTTGTAGGCCCGGTAAGCGCAGCGCCACCGGGCAACAGAGCTTACAGAAGCTCCGGATACTTCGTCATCTTCAGCGCCAGCTCAACGCCGCGCACTTCTGCCATCCCTTTCAGGCGACCAATCGCCGAATAGCCTGGGTTGGTTTTCTTACGCAGATCGTCCAGCATCTGGTGTCCGTGATCCGGACGGAACGGAATGGGACGCACATCGCCCGCGTGCTTACGGCGCACTTCTTCCGCCAGAATGGCATCCACCACCGCCACCATATTCACGTCACCGTTCAGGTGCGCGGCTTCGTGGAAGGTTTTCGGGTTCTCTTCGCGGCAGGTTGCACGCAAATGCGTGAAGTGAATACGATCGCCAAAGGTTTCAATCATCCGTACCAGGTCGTTATCCGCACGCACGCCGTAAGAACCGGTACACATCGTAAAGCCGTTATAGATACTGTCTACCGTCTCTTTCAGCCACTGCATATCTTCAATTGTCGACACGATACGCGGCAGGCCGAGGATAGGACGCGGAGGATCGTCCGGGTGAACAGCAAGACGCACGCCGGACTCTTCTGCCACAGGTACTATCGCGCGCAGGAAGTACGCCATGTTTTCGCGCAGCTGGTTTTTATCGATATCACCGTATTCCGCCAGACGCGCGCGGAACTGGTCCAGCGTGTAGCCTTCTTCAGCACCCGGCAGCCCGGCAATGATGTTGCGGGTCAGCTTTTCAATATCCGCTTCACTTGCCGCGTGGAACCACGCGAGCGCCTGCTGCTGCTCTTCTGCGGTGTAATCCGCTTCAGCACCCAGACGCTTCAGAATGTGCAGTTCAAACGCCGCAAACGCGATCTGGTCGAAACGCAGCGCTTTTGAACCATCCGCCATCTGGTATTCAAGATCGGTACGCGTCCAGTCCAGGATAGGCATAAAGTTATAGCAGACCGTATCAATGCCGCAGGCCGCCAGATTACGGATACTCTGCTGATAGTTGGCAATCCAGGTCTGGTATTCACCCGAATGGGTTTTGATATCCTCGTGGACCGGAATACTTTCCACGACTGACCAGGTTAACCCCTTCTCCGCCAGCAACGCCTGACGCTTTTGAATTTCCTCAACCGGCCACACTTGCCCGTTAGGAATATGATGCAGTGCCGTGACAACACCTGTCGCGCCAGCCTGACGCACATCATCAAGAGAAACCGGATCGTTCGGCCCGTACCAACGCCAGGTTTGTTCCATTGCCTCACCCTCTCAAGTTGTTATACCAATATGGTTTACTGCAATGACGACTACCATACATGTTTACCGCAAAGGGTCAACACAGCGCCACACATTGATTGATCAAACTCACAGAACGGGGATATTTACGGCTTACCAATTCAATTTGTTGTCATATAACTTTACACTGCCATTGTTAATTAATGGTTAATCAGGTGTGTATTTCATGAAGACAATTGCTTCCACCTCGCTTCCTGCCCGCGTTCAGCAGCCTCGCTACGATCGCCAGCAATTACGCTCGCGCATTGTCCATTTTGGCTTCGGCGCATTTCACCGCGCGCATCAGGCGTTGTTAACAAACCGGGTGCTGAATGAGAAAGGAGGCGACTGGGGTATTTGTGAAATTAGCCTCTTCAGCGGTGATGTGCTGATGAGCCAGCTGCGCGCGCAGGATCATCTCTTTACCGTGCTGGAGAAAGGTGCGGAGGGAAACCAGGCTATTGTTGTCGGCGCGGTACATGAATGTCTGAATGCCAAACTCGATTCGCTGGCGGCCATTATTGAGAAATTTTGCGAACCGCAGGTTGCGATTGTCTCCCTCACCATCACGGAAAAAGGCTATTGCATCGATCCGGCGACCGGCAAGCTGGATATGCACAATACCCGCATCCTGCACGATCTGGAAAACCCGACCGAGCCGCATTCCGCGCCGGGGATCCTGGTCGAAGCCCTTCACCGCCGTCGCGAACGCGGCCTGCCGCCGTTTACCGTTCTCTCCTGCGACAATATCCCGGACAACGGCCACGTCGTAAAAAACGCCGTGCTCGGGATGGCGCAAAAACGTTCCGCTGAGCTGGCCGGGTGGATTGATGCTCACGTGAGTTTCCCGGGCACGATGGTCGACAGAATTGTCCCCGCCGCAACGGAGACCTCGCTTGCGGAAATCACGCAGGAACTTGGCGTTGAAGATCCCTGCGCCATCAGCTGCGAGCCGTTTATCCAGTGGGTGGTCGAAGATAACTTTGTCGCCGGACGCCCTGAGTGGGAAGCTGCGGGCGTGCAGATGGTGAAGGATGTTCTACCGTGGGAACAAATGAAGTTGCGGATGCTTAACGGTAGCCACTCTTTTCTGGCTTATCTGGGATACCTCGCCGGATACGCGCATATCAATGAATGCATGGAGGACGCGAGCTTCCGCGAAGCCGCCCGCCGCGTAATGCTGAACGAGCAGGCTCCCACTTTGCGCATCACAGACGTGGATCTCACGGCCTATGCCGACAGCCTGATCGACCGTTTTGCCAATCCCGCATTGCAGCATCGAACCTGGCAAATCGCGATGGACGGCAGCCAGAAGCTACCTCAGCGCATGCTGGATGGGATCCGTGTCCATCTCGAACGTAACAGCGCGTGGCCGCTGCTGGCGCTGGGGGTTGCAGGCTGGATCCGCTACGTCAGCGGCACGGATGAGCGCGGAGACGCGATTGATGTTCGCGACCCGCTTAGTGATAAAATCCAGTCGCTCGTCAAGGCCAGCAGTGAAGCGGAGCGCGTGAATGCCCTGCTGACGCTGAGCGAAGTCTTTGGACAGGATCTGCCTCATAACAGCGTCTTTGTAGATGCGGTAAACGAAGCCTATCAGCGCCTCACCCGCTACGGTGCGCGTCAGGCTGTTATTGAAACGTTAAAAATTTAACCATTCTTGCCCTTAAGGCGAACGGAAAACCTCTCCGTTCGCCTTTCCCTCTTCTCATGACGCTTTTTTTTCGCCAGGATGATGGCTAATTGTTATAGCATCACAGTCAGTCATGGGAGCGCATGTGACCAAAACCAACCTCATCACCGGTTTTCTCGGCAGCGGAAAAACCACCTCAATTTTGCACCTGCTCGCGAATAAAGACCCGGCAGAAAAGTGGGCCGTACTGGTCAACGAATTCGGCGAAGTGGGCATCGATGGCGCATTGCTGTCTGACAGCGGGGCAATGATCAAAGAGATCCCGGGCGGCTGTATGTGTTGCGTGAATGGTTTACCCATGCAGGTCGGGCTGAACACGTTGCTGCGCCAGGGTAAACCAGACCGTCTGCTGATAGAGCCGACCGGGCTGGGCCACCCTAAGCAGATCCTCGATTTGCTGACCGCACCGGTTTACGAGCCGTGGATCGACCTGCGCGCCACGCTGTGTCTTCTGGATCCGCGTCTGCTTCTGGACGAGAAGGCCGTGGCCAATGAAAACTTCCGCGATCAACTCGCCGCGGCAGATATCATCGTGGCGAATAAAGAAGATCGTGCAACGGCTGAAAGCCAGGCCGCGTTCGATGCATGGTGGCAACATTTCGGCGGCGATCGTCAACGGGTTCACACCACTCAGGGCAAAATTGACAATGCCCTGCTCGATCTCCCTCGTCTAAACCTGGCGGTACTGCCCGTCAGCGCGGAACACGCGCATAGCCACGCGGTGAAGCAGGGTCTGGCTGCCCTGAGCCTGCCGGAACATCAGCGCTGGCGTCGTAATCTCAACAGCGGTCAGGGCTACCAGGCTTGCGGATGGATCTTCGATGCCGATACGGTTTTCGACACCATCGGGATTCTGGAATGGGCCAGACTTGCTCCGGTCGATCGCGTCAAAGGCATTATGCGAACCCCGGACGGGCTGGTACGCATCAATCGCCAGGGCGCAGATTTCTTTATCGAAACGCAAAATGTTGCCCCCCCGGACAGCCGGATAGAGTTAATTAGTGCGGTTAACGCCGACTGGAACACGCTGCAGACCAACCTGTTGAAGCTTCGTTTAAGTTCCGACGGCTAACGTTGCCCCAGATTTCAAACGATGCTGAACGTTATGACGACTCGATTTCCCTTAATACTGCTGCTGAATGCTGCCGGTCTGGCACTCTTTTTATCCTGGTATCTGCCGGTGAACCATGGTTTCTGGTTCCCGCTGGATTCCGGTATTTTCCACTTCTTCAACCAGGCGCTGGTGAAGAGTGAAACCTTCCTGTGGCTGGTCGCGATTACCAACAATCGCGCCTTCGACGGCTGTTCACTGCTGGCCATGGGCTGCCTGATGCTCTCTTTCTGGCTGAAAGAAGATAAAACAGGACGTCGCCGCATTGTGATCACAGGCCTGGTCATGCTGCTGACTGCGGTAGTGATTAACCAGCTGGCGCAACATTTGATGCCGGTAAAACGCGCAAGTCCTTCGCTCTATTTCCCGGATATTCACCGCGTCAGCGAATTACTGCATATCCCGACTAAAGATGCGTCAAAGGACAGTTTCCCCGGCGATCACGGTATGATGCTGCTTATTTTTTCAGCATTCATGCTGCGCTATTTTGGCAAAAAAGCCTTTGCGACGGCGCTGGTAATTGTGGTGGTGTTTGCTTTCCCGCGCGTCATGATCGGCGCTCACTGGCTGACGGATATTGTTGTGGGTTCGCTCTCTGCGGTGCTGATTGGTTTGCCATGGGTGCTGATGACGCCGTTAAGCGATCGATTAATAGCCATTTTTAATCGTTACCTGCCTGGCGATAAGTAACAAGTTCTAAACAAATAACCCATCGTAATTAACGCAAACTATCGGGGATCATTTCGTTCCCTGATAGTCCCCTCTCTTCAATTGCCCCGCGCCGTCATATTCTTGTCATCTCATTCATGTTGAAAATGAAGCAATTGCCTGAGCTGGAGCCGCTTCTGACGGCATTTTGGGGCATTTACGTTTTTTTACTCTCGGTATCACAATTTCTTATAAAAAATCGGACTTTTTTGCTCGCAATGCCCCTTGCAATCGGTTAATCTCGAACTCGTTTTGCCCCACTGAGATAATTATTATCATGGTGAATAAATTTGTGCACTGCGCCACAAATCTGACCAGAAAGAATTGTCTCAATGTGAACAGCTAATTAGTCTCGTCACGTTTGGCATTTTTATAACGATATTTATCGTTAAGGACTTCAAGGGAAAATAAACAAAATGGTCAAATCTCAACCGATTTTGAGATATTTCATGCGGGGGATCCCGGCGATAGCAGTAGCGGTTCTGCTTTCGGCATGTAGTACATCGAACACCGCTAAGAATATGCATCCTGAGACGCGTGTTGTGGGAACAGAAGATTCCTCGTCACTGCAAGCCTCTCAGGATGAATTTGAGAATATGGTGCGTAATCTGGACGTGAAGTCCCGTATTATGGACCAGTATGCTGACTGGAAAGGCGTGCGTTATCGTCTTGGCGGCAGCACGAAAAAAGGCATTGATTGTTCCAGTTTCGTACAACGAACCTTCCGTGAACAATTTGGGTTAGATCTTCCGCGTTCAACCTATGAACAGCAGGAGACGGGCAAGTCGATTTCACGTTCCAAACTGCGTACCGGTGATTTAGTTCTGTTCCGTGCGGGTTCTACGGGTCGACATGTTGGTATTTACATTGGCAACGACCAGTTCGTTCATGCTTCCACCAGCAGCGGTGTGACCATTTCCAGCATGAATGAACCGTACTGGAAGAAGCGCTACAACGAAGCGCGCCGTGTATTGACCCGCAGTTAATATGATGATTGTATCGTTGGTTATCCCTTGGCTGGCGATACAATAAAAAAAAGCACTGCTTCGGCGGTGTTTTTTTTTGCCCGTTACACTGAATACATTCAGCGGCTACTCAGGAATCACGATCTCTATGTTCACCCGCTACTTTTCCAGTCATCGCAAGATACTGTTTCTCAGTATTGTCACAGGGCTGTTTGTCGCCCTGCTCCTGGGCTCATTGCAGTTTTTCTGGAGTTACCACAAGCGGGAAGTCAGATTCGATACCCTGATTGAAGATGTGAGCATCTACATGGAGAGCTACTTCGGGGAGCTAAAAGAGTCTATCGATCTCCTCCAGCCGCTTACGCTGAACAATTGCCATGAGGTTAACGCTGAACTGACTTCACGCGCTGCCTTCAGTATTAATGTGCGCGCCTTCCTGCTGGCCAGAGACAAAATAGCGTTCTGCTCTTCCGCCACAGGGCCAATGAATTCCCCGATGGAAGCGCTTATACCCGAGCTGCACATCAACAAACCGATCGATATTTCCCTGCTGTCCGGCACGCCCATGCTGCCGAATAAACCGGCCATTGCCATCTGGTACCGTAATCCGTTGGTTAAGGACGGCGGCGTCTTTACCTCGGTGAATCTCAATCTGACACCGTACCTGCTCTATGCCGCGCGTCAGGACGAGTTCGCGGGTATTGCCATCATCATTGGCGACAACGCGTTGTCGACAATGTCCAGCACGCTGGTTAAGGCGGAAGATCTCCATGAACACGCCGCCCGCACCGCCACGCTGAAAGACATTCCGCTGACCATCAAGATCTATGCCGAAGCCTGGACCAGCGAGGAAATCCTCTTCGCCCTCTTCTTCGGGCTGGTGTGCGGCATAGCCGCCGGAACGCTCAATTTTTATATCCTGACCATACGTCTGAATCCGGGTAAAGAAATTTTAACCGCGATTAAGCACAATCAGTTCTATGTGGTGTATCAGCCCGTGGTCGATGCTAAAGAGCTGAAAATGCGCGGTGTGGAAGTGCTGATGCGCTGGAAGCACCCGACGATGGGCGAAATCCCACCGGATGCGTTTATTAACTTTGCTGAAGCGCAAAAGCTGATTGTTCCTCTGACGCTGCATCTTTTTGATCTCATTATTCGTGACGCACCGGTATTACAAAGCGTATTGCCTGCGGGAGCCAAACTGGGGATAAACATTGCGCCAGGGCATTTGCATGCGGAGAGTTTTAAAGAAGATATGCAAAGCTTCAACGCCTCGCTGCCGCCCGATCATTTCCAGACGGTACTGGAAATCACCGAGCGCGACATGATTAATCAGCGCGAGGCCAACCAGCTTTTTGAATGGCTGCACAATGAAGGCTTTGAAATCGCGATTGATGATTTCGGGACCGGCCACAGTGCCCTGATTTATCTCGAGCATTTCACAATGGACTACATCAAAATCGACCGGGGTTTTGTCAATGCCATTGGAACCGAAACCGTTACATCGCCCGTACTTGATGCCGTATTGACCCTCGCAAGGCGACTGAACATGTCCACCGTCGCCGAAGGGGTGGAAACGCCCGAGCAGGCGGCCTGGCTGCGCGAGCATGGCGTTAACTTCCTGCAGGGATACTGGATCAGCCGCCCTATGCCGCTGGCGCAGTTTCGCACATGGCAACCCGATATGATGTCCGGTGAATAATTTCACAATGGCGGCGACGTCACTTATTATTCAGTTTTAATGTGAACGAAGGATCCGCCACGAGATGTTTATGCGCGTCGTAGTGATGTTAATGGCGGTGGTGAGCCTGTCCAGCCAGGCGCAAACCATCAAAGAGAGCACGGCATTCGCGGTGATTGGCGAACCTAAATACGCGGTTAATTTTACGCACTACGATTACGTCAACCCCGCCGCGCCTAAAGGCGGAAACGAGACGCTCTCGGCCACGGGCACCTTCGATAACTTTAACCGCTTTGCCCTGCGCGGCGTGGCGGCGGCGCGTACGGAGTCCCTCTATGACACGCTGTTTGTGACGTCAGACGATGAGCCGGGCAGCTACTACCCGCTGGTGGCGGAAAACGTACGTTACGCGGATAACTTCGCGTGGGCCGAAATTTCACTTAACCCGCAGGCGCGTTTTCATGATGGCACGCCGGTTAGCGCCCGCGACGTGGCCTTCACGTTTCACAAGTTTATGACAGAAGGGGTCCCGCAGTTCCGTCTGGTGTACAAAGGCACCACCGTGAAAGCTATCGCCCCGCTGACCGTGCGTATCGAACTGAGCGAACCAAACAAAGAGAATATGCTGAGCCTGTTCTCCTTGCCCGTCATGCCTGTCCTTCTGGAAAAACCACAAGCTGAGCGACCCGCTCTCCACGCCGCCGCTGGCGGGTGGCCCGTATCGCATTACCGACTGGCGTATGGGGCAGTATGTGGTCTATTCCCGCGTCAAAGATTACTGGGCTGCAAATCTTCCGGTAAACCGTGGCCGCTGGAACTTTGACACCCTTCGCTATGATTATTACCTTGACGATAACGTGGCGTTTGAGGCGTTCAAGGCGGGTGCGTTTGATTTGCGCGTGGAGAGCAGCGCTAAAAACTGGGCTACGCGCTATATCGGGAAAAACTTTGCCAACGGTTACATCGTTAAAGACGAGCATAAAAATGAATCTGCCCAGGATACCCGCTGGCTGGCGTTTAACATCCAGCGCCCGGTATTCAGCGACCGTCGGGTGCGCGAGGCAATTACCCTGGCGTTCGATTTCGAGTGGATGAACAAGGCGCTGTTTTACGGCGCCTACAGCCGCGCTAACAGCTATTTCCAGAACACTGAATATGCCGCTCGTGACTATCCTGATGCCGATGAGCTGGTCTTGCTGGCTCCGCTGAAGGCGGAACTCCCGCCAGAGGTCTTTACGAGCGTGTTTGAACCGCCTAAATCCGACGGTAAGGGCTTTGACCGTGACAACCTTCTGAAAGCCAGCGCGCTGCTGGATGAGGCGGGATGGCACCTGAAAAATCAAAAACGGGTGAACGTGCAAACGGGCAAACCGCTGAGTTTCGAGCTCCTGCTCGCTTCAGGGGCAAATGACCAGTGGGTACTGCCGTTTAAGCAGAATCTCGCCCGGCTGGGAATTACTCTGAATATCCGCCAGGTGGATATCGCTCAGCTCACCAACCGCAAGCGCAGCCGGGATTACGATATGATGCAGAGCCTGTGGGCCGCGCAGCCGTGGCCCAGCGGCGATTTGCAAATTTCATGGGCCTCCAGCTATATCAACTCCTCCTACAATGCCCCCGGCGTTAAGAGCCCGGCGATCGACGCGCTGATTGAGAAAATCGTGGCCGCGCAGGGCGATAAAGAAAAATTGCGCTCGACAGGGTGTTAACCTGGAACTACTACATGCTGCCAATGTGGTACATGGGCGAAGATCGCCTTGCCCGTTGGGACAAATTCTCGCTGCCCTCTGTACGCCCTGTCTATACGCTGGGTTTCGATACCTGGTGGTATGACGTGAACAAAGCCGCCAAACTGCCCGCAGAGCGGCGTTAAGGAATAACAATGGGTGCTTATCTGATCCGCCGCTTGCTGCTGGTTATCCCGACGCTGTGGGCCATCATCACGATTAACTTTTTCATCGTCCAGATTGGTTGCACTTCCATGTCCCGGAAATACTTTGTAGTATCCTTCCAGCTGTCCCAGACGCTTTAAGGAAGCAAA
>ERZ1106983.2110-NODE-2110-length-14390-cov-34.579491_pt1 | contig 14390 bp, 13 predicted proteins | sample MGYA00403693_ERZ1106983 | MGnify/ENA primary metagenome ERZ1106983 (study PRJEB35170, sample SAMEA104062420) | human gut metagenome | biome: human gut; feature: human-associated habitat; material: faeces | place: Denmark | collected 2012-07-13 ...
TTGATGATATACGTAGTCTCGACTACAAAGACCAAGCCAAGGTATGCAAGGCATTCCATCAATACTTGGCAAAGAATCCACTTGTTATCACCTTCTTCACACGTCGTTTCGAGGAAACCTACTCTCATATCAATATGAGAAACCTGGATGCCACCATCGAGTGGATTCGTTATACTGTCAATGATATGGATAACGCCATTTCAGAGATAGACAATGACGATCCTATGCTCTTCTTTGAGATTGCTAATACCTTGGGCAAAGTTATCGGTAAGCAGTCACTTTAGGCCGTATTTTAGACTTCGATAAAAAGACATACCTTTGCCAGCTAGCCTGACTACCATCCTTACACTGTAAGATCTCAAACCATTAGACGTAAACGACGCTATTTGTGTCTCGCCATTATTCATTGAGTATGCAAAGAAAGATGAAGAGACTCATATAGAAGCTCACCACCTGCGGGTCTAGAGTGTGGTCTTTAATTAATGCAGGTGTATGGTTGTATAATAGTATAATTGCAACAAAGTGGATATGAAATACTTTGGTTGAAATATACCAATGGTGTCAACCATACCTTGAAACAATGTTGAATTATATCTAAGCAACTGGGTGGGTTGGAGGGATTTTTAAAATTTTAATATTATGGCAGATTTTAGTAAAACAATAGACTTTATCAAGTCGGTTTATGGCAACCAGGAGTTTACTCCGTTGGCAGTTCCTGTTTTTGCAGGTAATGAAAAGAAATATCTCAATAAGTGTATCGACACAACCTTCGTTTCATCTGTCGGTAAGTTTGTGGATCGCTTCGAGGAAGATATGGCAAAATACACAGGTGCAAAGAAGGCTGTTGTGTGTGTGAGTGGTACAAATGCTCTTCACATGATGAGGAGTTGTGTGCATATGCAAAGCATATCACCACCCAGGCGAAGATTTCACGCCGTTGGGAGTTGCGTCACGACCATATTGGCTTCAACTATCGTATGCCAAACATCAATGCTGCAATGGGATGCGCACAGTTGGAGAATATTGACAAGTATGTAGCAAGCAAGCGTAAGGTTGATGCTGAATATGAGGAGTACTTCAAGAATGTATCAGATATCGAGTTCTTCGTAGATTTTCCAAATACAATTTCCAACTATTGGCTCAATGCTGTTATCTTGAAAGATAAGGAGGCACAAATTGATTTTCTTACCCAAACTAATGATAATGGTGTAATGACTCGCCCAATCTGGGAGTTGATGAATCGCTTGCCGATGTTTGAGAATTGTGAGAACGATGGCTTGGAGAATACTATCTGGTTTGCAGATAGAGTAGTGAATATTCCAAGTTCTGTTCGTTGCAAAGATTTATAAAAATGAATGCTTTATTAAGATTTACAATTGAAAACTTCCGTTCTTTTGCTGAGCGGAAATCTCTAGTTTTAAGCCATACGTCATTGGACGAGAGTTGCTCCTCGCAACCTTTTTTGAGGGTTTGTGCTTTGTATGGTGCTAATTCTAGTGGTAAAAGTAATTTAGTTAATGCCTTAGCAAGAATGAGGTATATCATTCTGAATTCTGTCAAGGTTAATGATGGTGATGAATTGGAATATGAACCATTTTTGTTAAGTGATAAGAAAAATGAGCCAACACTTTATGAATTAGAATTTGTTTTGTCAGACAAACATTATAGATATGGTTTTTCGAACGATTCTAAAAAGATAGTTCAAGAATGGCTCTATTGCGTTAGTCCTAACAATTCGGAAATCCCTCTTTTTATTCGTGACCACGAAGGTATTGGTGTTAGTGAGAAGGATTTTCCTGAAGGAGTAGATATGGAAGAAAGAACAAATGATAATCGTCTTTTCTTGTCTTTAGTTGCTCAGTTAGGTGGTTCTTTATCTAAAAAAATAATTGTTTTTTTCTCTAAGTCTATCAATATCCTTTCTGGACTTGATACTGATGGTTACCTGACGTTTTCTGCTCGAATGATTAAGGAGGAAAAAATCGTTGCAACATTGATGAAAAAATTCTTTAATAGAGTGCAATTGGGCTTTTCTGATGTAACAACACGTACGCAAGATTTTGACGCTCAATCTCTTCCTGATGATTTGCCTGAAGAATTAAAGAAAATACTTGTTTCTAATTTAACAGGAAAGAAAAGTGTTTCTATATTTTCTGTTCATGGGTGTTATGATTCTGAAGGAAAACTTTTAGAAAATCAATCTTTCCCTTTCGATGAGATGGAGTCTGAAGGTACCAAAAAACTGTTTGAAATTTCAGGTCCAATCTTTGATACATTATTAGAGGGGAATATTCTGTTTGTTGATGAACTTGATGCAAAAATGCATCCTCTCTTGTCTCGGGAATTAGTAAGATTGTTTACCGATGAATCTACAAATTCTAAGGGGGCTCAATTGATATTTACTACTCATGATACAAATCTTCTTTCATCTAATCTTTTAAATAGTAATGAAGTTTGGTTTACCGAAAAAGACCAACAAGAACGTTCTGATCTTTATTGCTTAAATGATATTAGGTACTTGGATGGTAGCAAGATGGAAGAAACAGATTTGATGGAACATAATTATATTCAGGGTCGTTATGGTGCAATACCATATTTGTAGAAAAAATGTGTTATGGCGAAAAAAAAGAAAATAACAGAAATGAAAAAACTTTCTGTTTTCAGCCAAGATGAAGATCAAATAAATGCCCATATAATAAAGTGTCGAGTGCTCATAGTTTGTGAAGGAGCAAAAACTGAACCAAATTATTTTAAATCGTTTCATATGATGAAAAATTGTGGTGGTTTGGTTTTTGAGATAACAAATGATGGTGGTGGAATCAATACAACACAAGTAGTGGAAAAAGCTATAGAATTGCGTAATAAAGCTATTTCCAATAATAAACCATATGATGTAACATGGGCCGTTTTTGATAAAGACAGTTTTGATCCTGCAAAATTTGACAATGCCATTAATATGGCAAAGTCTAATAATATACGTTGTGCATGGAGTAATGAAGCTTTTGAGTTGTGGTATATTTATTATTTTGAGAATAGAACTACTTCAATGTCTCGAACTGAATATCAGAAAAAAATAACCACTCTAGTTCGACAAAAACTCAAAGAAAAAAAATCAAAGAATACCAATTTTGTTTATACGAAAAATAATCCTAAAATGCGTGCAATTTTGATTGAATGTGGTTGTGATGAGAAATTAGCAATACGTATGGCTAATAAGCAAAATGAAGCTTTTGAAGACAAATCTTATCACTTGCATAATCCTTGTACAAAGGTATATGAACTAGTTAAACTTTTACGTGGAGAAGATACAGATTTTAATGAAGAAATTAAAATGAAAATGAATAGTAAGAAATAATGAATATTCCAAGCAATGTTCGTTTGTAAATTTTAAATTAGATCTTGATTGTCATTGATTCTATATCTGTCCTGTTATTTGGTTTTACAGCTTGTACTTATACGCAATTTATGCTTGGCATAGTTGCAATTTATAACTTTCTTGAAAATTTAAATAATATGGAAAAAATTAGTTTCTGCGATTTGGAAAGGTGGGTTGGTTCATCGGCTGGGCTGTTCGCGGCCAAATCGGGATTAGATATGATGAAAATGGTATGAATGGATAGTCCGATAACCAAAGGGTGCGAGTCCCTTGCAGCCCACTTGAATTAAAAAAATGATAGACTATATGAATAAGTTGTTTTTTGTTCCAGTTCAGACAAGAATCTTTAATGACTTTTATCACCTGCATTGCGATGAGAATAATGTAAAATGGTCTGGACATATTACCCCCCCCAAAAAAATAATAGATAATCTTTACAAGTATGTAGAGAGGTGTAAGACTTCTGAAAAGTAAGCACTCAAATTAGGGCTTAATTTTGAAAGATGTAACTTTGCTGCCAAATTTTAAACATTGATTTATGTACAGCAGCGAAGATTTGGAACATTTTCGATAAACTATGAGCATAGCAAGCTTGCTTGATCTTTGTCATAATGAGAAAATGTATGTAGTATACCAGCCTTCTGGGTCTTTACAGAAATGGATTGCTTCTGCAAAGTATTAACGACCGATTAATGTTCGATTAACAGCGATTAATGTGAACCCCCTTGGCAGCTTGCCTGCCAACCATACCCTCAACGTCTCTCAGCCTGGTGCCGAGACTCCATATTAAACGTATAAACGTATAACCTCTATAAACATAAACAGAAAACATGGTAAAGTATAACATAAATCTCGAGGGCAAAACCGTCCTCGTGACAGGCGCTGCCGGCTTTATCGGTAGCAACCTCGTCAAGCGACTTTTCCACGATGTCAAGAACATCAAGGTTATCGGTATCGATTCCATCACCGACTACTACGATGTCAACATCAAGTATGAGCGTCTGAAAGAAATAGAGGCTTTGCATGGTGACTGGACTTTTGTCCATGCCTCTATCGCTGACAAAGACGCAGTAGAGAAAATCTTCACGGAAAACAAGATTGCCGTTGTCGTGAACCTTGCTGCCCAGGCAGGAGTCCGCTACAGCATCACCAATCCCGATGCTTACATTCAGAGCAATCTTATCGGTTTCTATAATATCCTGGAGGCTTGCCGTCACCATGAGGTCGAGCATTTGGTCTATGCCTCATCCTCCTCGGTCTATGGCAGCAACAAGAAGGTTCCGTACTCCACCGATGACAAGGTGGACAATCCTGTATCCCTCTATGCAGCTACGAAGAAGAGCAACGAGTTGATGGCGCACGCCTATAGCAAACTCTATAACATCCCGTCAACGGGCCTCCGCTTCTTCACTGTCTATGGTCCTGCAGGTCGTCCCGACATGGCCTACTTTGGTTTCACCAACAAACTGGTCAAGGGCGAGACCATCAAGATTTTTAACTACGGCAACTGCAAGCGCGATTTTACTTATGTCGATGACATTGTGGAAGGAGTGGTCCGCATTATGCAGCATGCCCCCGAGAAGCAAAATGGCAAGGACGGTCTTCCCATTCCGCCTTACAAGGTGTATAACATCGGCAACAATTCTCCCGAGAATCTCCTCGACTTCGTCACTATTCTTCAGGAAGAATTGGTGCGCGCTGGCGTGCTACCCAAAGACTACGACTTTGAGGCCCATAAGGAGCTCGTTCCGATGCAGCCTGGAGACGTCCCCGTGACTTATGCTGATACTACTCCTTTGGAGCAGGACTTTGGCTTTAAGCCGAACACAAGTTTGCGGGAAGGATTGAGACGCTTTGCAGAGTGGTATAAAACATATCGAATAAAATCAAACATAAGCACTTGCTAAACAGCTTAAGCAAGGGAGTCAGGATATAGAGAGTTCTTGTTTCAAATGGAGTGTGTACTATTCTGTTGCGCATAGATATATAAATGTCAAGTAAATCACTAAATACGAAGGTGGCGACAGCCACCAAATGGTCTGGCTTAACGGAGATTGCTGCAAAACTTGTAGCACCAATTACTACAATGGTTCTTGCGCGCCTACTTACGCCTGACGCTTTTGGAGTAATGGTGACTGCTCAGATGGTTATTTCTTTTGCAGAAATTTTTACTGATGCAGGTTTCCAAAAATATATTGTTCAACATGAATTCAAAGATGACGATGAGAAGTTCAAATCTACCGCGGTAGCATTTTGGTCAAACCTCATAATGTCGTTGGTTATCTGGGCAGGCATCAGTATTTTTGCCAACCCTATAGCTCGACTTGTTGGGTGTGACGGTGAAGGGATAGTTATTGCCGTGTCTTGTATATGTATACCTGTTGAGGCTTTCTCGAGTATTCAGATGGCTTTGTTTAGGAGAGATTTGGATTTTAAAACTCTCTTTTGGGTCAGAATTATAGGTATTCTCATTCCTTTGATAGTGACGGTGCCATTGGCTTTTGCTACCAGAAGTTACTGGTCTCTTATTATAGGAATGATAGCTTTGAATTTTACCAATGCTTTAATATTGACCATCAAGTCTAAATGGAAACCTCGTTGGTATTATAACATCCAGTTGTTTAAGGAAATGTTTTCATTTACAATGTGGTCAATGCTTGAAGCCATCAGTATATGGCTGACATCGTACGTGGATATTTTTATCGTCGGTACCATGTTAAGTCAGCACTGCCTTGGATTGTATAGAACGTCTATGAGTACGGTAGGGCAGATAACCTCAATTATAACCGCCGCGACTACCCCTGTTCTGTTTTCTTCTCTCTCAAGATTGCAAAATGACAGAGAACAGTTTAATGAAATGTTCTTTAAATTTCAGAAACTTGTTGGTATTCTAATCATTCCAATAGGTATTGGTATATTCCTTTTTAGCGATCTTATAACCCAAATACTTCTTGGTAGTCAATGGATGGAAGCTTCTTCGTTCATAGGCTTATGGGGCTTGACGAGTGCGATATCTATTGTTCTTGCTCATTATTCAAGTGAAGTGTACCGTTCTATAGGTAAGCCAAAACTGTCTGTATTAGCTCAATGGCTTCACATAATAGTTCTTTGGCCCGTGCTATTGTTTTTTGTGAAAGAGGGCTTTGAAGCATTATATGTAGCAAGATCTTTCGTGCGTTTGGAGCTTGTGCTTGTCCAGTTGATAATAATGGCAGTAGTTGTCAAGATGAACGTTCTTAAGATGATTACTAATATACTTCCGTCTGTAATAGCAGCATCTTTAATGCTTCTGATATTATTGTTTCCTTCATCCGAGAGCATCTTCATCCAGTTATTATATGTGGTAATTTGTGTTTGCATTTACTTTGCTGTTATTCTGCTATTCCCAGAAGAAAGGAGTATATGCTTTAATTTAAAGAAAATGTTGAAAAGAAAATGAAAGTACTTGTAGCAGGAGATTTTGCCCCACAGGCAAGACTCGCGAAGCAGATAGAGAGAAAGCGGTATTCGGATGTTTTCCCAGAGAATCTTCGTGAAGTGATAAAATCTGTGGATTTCTCATTTGTCAACTTTGAGAGTCCTATTGTAGAAGATACCTATAAGCCGATTCCTAAATGTGGACCAAATCTTCATTGTACTCCCGAGGCTGCTGAGGCGATTAAATTTGCAGGCTTCACAGGTGTAACCATGGCAAATAACCATATCCTTGATTTTGGGACCAATGGACTTCATAAATCTGTAGCGTGTTGCAAAAACCAAGGACTTGATGTTGTCGGGGTTGGAAATAGCTTGAAGGACGCAGAGGAAATACTTTATATAAAAAAGAGCGGAAAAACCCTTGCTGTCATCAACTGTTGTGAACATGAGTTTTCTATTGCAACAGAAACATCAGCAGGTGCCAACCCTCTTAATCCCGTACGTCAGTATTATGCTATTCAGAAAGCTAAGGATAAGGCTGACCATGTGCTTGTAATAGTACATGGTGGACACGAAATGTTCCAGTTGCCTTCTCCTCGAATGGTTGAAATTTATCGCTTCTTTATCGATGCTGGAGCAGATGCCGTTGTCAACCACCATCAGCATTGTTATTCTGGGTATGAGATATATAATGAAAAGCCAATCTTTTATGGATTAGGTAATTTTGGCTTTGATCTTGATAAAACGGTATCCAAACGTCCGTGGAACTATGGTTATATGGTGAAAATAGAATTTGGCCAATCGGTTCATTGTAGCATTATCCCTTATTATCAGTATGCTGAAGAACCTCAGATCAAGTTGTTGGATAGTATAGCTTTTGATGACGAGATAAAAAAAATTAACGCAGTAATCAGTAGTAAAGAAAAATTGCAAGAAGAGATTAATGCTTACTATAAAAAGGTAGCTTCTTATGAGCTTTCTCTTTTAGAACCATATAGGGGGCGAATTCTAGGAAAGGTGTATAGCATGGGGCTATTGCCCAAAATGATTAAGGGTAAAAAAAAGTATAGTATTCTAAATCATATTATGTGTGAGGCACATTATGATAAGCTTCTTTTCGCTTTAACGCAAAATAATAAATTATGATATCGATAATAAGAGGTATTAATTACCTGTTATCCAATAGAACGCAGTTTTGTGATTCTATAGTGAATAATTTTTTTGGATTTCTTCCGGACAAGCAGTATCTGTCACTTAGGTACAGAATATTGATGGGAAAGTGGATTAACTGGAGGAAGCCCAAATTGTATCAAGAAAAATTGCAGTGGCTAAAGGTATATAATCGCCAGAAACGTTATACGGAAATGGTTGATAAGATTACTGCCAAAGACTATGCGGCAAGGATTATAGGTGAAAAATACATTATACCAACCTTGGGAGTTTGGGATAATTTTGATGAGATTGATTTTGAGAAATTACCGAATCAATTTGTGCTAAAAACCAATAATGGAGGTGGCAGCATGGGAGTAGTCGTTTGTACAAATAAATCTGTTTTAGATAAGAAAAGTGCAAAAAAACAATTAGAACTCTCCCTAAAAGGAAGTATATATAAATGTTATAGGGAATGGCCTTACAAGGATGTTAAGCCAAAAATTTTTGCAGAAGCCTTTATGGAGGACGATAGTGAGTTTAACAAGGGTGGACTGGCTGACTATAAATTTACATGTTTTAATGGGAAAGCCGATAATGTGATGGTCTGTTGCGAGCGTCAAACAGGTGAAACCAAGTTTTATTTCTTTGATCAAGCGTGGAATTTACTCCCTCTCAATAAGCGTGGAAAGGAAACTAATCCAAATTTCAAACTACCTAAGCCTGATTGTATGGATGAGATGTTTGAAATTGCAGGAAAATTATCAGAGGGAATTCCTTTTCTACGCGTAGATCTTTATTACATTAATGGCCGTCCATATTTCGGGGAAACCACATTCTTCCCCGCAAGTGGTTTTGATTCAAATATTCTGCCAGAAACTGAAATCTTGTTTGGAGATAAAATTCAGTTACCGAACGAATGAAGAGTCAAAAATAATGCTGTTGTGAAAAAATAGATACGGAAATGATTCCAATACTTAATGAAGTTACAAAGCATTCTTTGCTCAATAGGTGGATGCTCCATTGGAGCAGATTATCTATCCGTGACAGAAGTCAGTATTCGATCATTAGGACGAATGATATAATCGGTATGTTTGTTAGGTCGTTTAGCAAATTTAGTGCGCATACCGTCTAGCGATATCTTAATTGTATAATTACTAAGCCTGTAAGCAGAATCAAGTATGCACTAAATTATTCCGCAGCAGGGCAAAAAATCCATTAAAATGAAAACAGTCGGTTTAGTTGTATCACGTAAAGAGAATGAAAAGCGTCGTGCTTTAGTGCCTGAGCACATTGCTCGTATAAAGCACCCCGAGGTTATAACCATAGAAAAGGGGTACGGAGATGTTTTGGACTTTAAGGATGAAGATTACACTTCGAGAGGTTGTAAAGTAGCTTCTCGCGAAGAAGTATTGAAATGTGATGTGATTTGTGATCCCAAAGTTGGTGATGCAGAGTATCTTGAATTATTGCAGAACCAAACAATATTCGGTTGGGTACATGCTGTTCAGAATCGCGATATTACGGATAAAATAATCAAGCATCAACTAACGTCTTATGCCTGGGAAGATATGTATGAATGCGGTCGACATTCATTTTGGCGGAACAATGAAATTGCTGGCGAGGCGGCTGTCCTTCATGCGTATATGTGTCATGGGACTTCTCCTTTCCGCACAAAAGCAGCAGTTTTGGGTAGAGGTAATATAGCCCGCGGCGCAATAAAAATGTTGAATTATATGGGGGCTGAAGTAATCCAATATGATAGAAAGACAGAGCAGTTGTTTCAAAAGGAGTTGGGTGAATTTGACGTAATTGTAAATGCTATCCTTTGGGATACCTCGCGAAAGGATCATATTGTATACCGAGACGATCTTAAACGAATGAAGAGTGGTGCTTTGATCATTGATGTTTCGTGTGACAGAAATGGAGGAATAGAGACTAGTATCCCTACAACAATAGAAGAGCCTATTTATGTTGTAGATGGAATTATGCATTATGTTGTTGATCACACGCCAACTCTTTTTTGGAAAACAACTAGTGAGACTTTGAGCGATGAATTTTGTAAGTATATTGACTTTATCATAGAAGATAAAGCTAATTCGTGTCAGGTTTTATCTAAAGCTCATAATTTTGAAAATGGAGTAATACTTGATAATCGAATAATAGAGTTTCAAAATAGATAAGAATACATTGATAGATGAGCATAGCTCGGCAATATGCTCATCTATCAATTACGTTTATTGAATTCCAAGAGTGTTGATTTGTTTGATAAATAAATTGTTGTTTTCTGTCGAAATGATTTGCAGGAGATTGCGTTAATGAGTAGTTGGATATAACCATGGGAGTAGTTTTTAGACCGGAAAATATATATACGACAGTATGGTGTCTCTATTATATGCAGGGGACATTATATCCAGAGGGAAGTGTAATATCACGAGGTTTAATGGGAGTGTTTCTTTTAATGTCGATATACTACTTTTTGAAAGTCCTTTCCTTTAAACGGAACCACCCAGTGATTAAAGCTTTTCAATACTTGGCGATAATGTTTGGAGTTTATGGTTTGTTACGATTGGTCGATGCTACACAAGAGTGGAAACGGGTAAATGATGCGACAACATATTTTAAACTGTACGAAATGTCTATCCTACCAATTTTTGCATATTACTATTTTGCAAAAACAGGTAGAATCAATAGTCGTTGGTTCTACAGAATATCATTTTTGTTTTTAGTTACCGCCATTGTAGCTTTTAACTATTCTCAAGCGATTGCCATGAAAACTTATGGGTTAGATGAAATAACAAATAATGCAGGATATATTGTGCTTTCATTATTGCCAATTGTTGTTTTTTTAAAGAAAAGACCTTGGGTTCAATATGCGTTTTTAGTTGTTATTTTTGTGTTAGTCGTGTCAGGCATGAAGCGAGGAGCAATACTAGCTTTGTTGGTAGGAACTAGCTACTTCGTGTGGGAAAGTTTTAAAAAGGCTAAGGGAAATAAAAAACTTTTGTACATCTTCTTGGGTGTCCTTGTTGTAGCTGGAGGCGTTATGTATTTTCAGTACAAACTAGCAACAAGTGAGTATATGCAATATAGGTTGGGGAAGACAATAGAAGGGGATATGAGTGCACGTGAGGAGATGTATCCTGAATTTCTTGAGTTTTATTTCCAGAATGCAACAGTTACTGAATATCTATTAGGATATGGAGCTGACGGAACGCTAAAAAATGTGGGAGATTTTGCACATCAAGATTGGATTGAAACTTTAATGAATCAAGGTTTCTTAGGTGTGTTTCTTTTATTGAATTATTGGTGGGCTCTCTTTATGACAGCTTATAGAAGTTATGTTAAACGCTATGTAAATATAACCAATATTATAGCTCTGTTTTTGATTATCTATTTTACAAAAACGATGGTTTCCATGTCTATTAATGATATGACTATATTTTCAACCTCTGCTTTGGCCTATGCTTTAGCAGCGATGGACGATGCGCTTATTCGGAAGGATATAAACGATTAGCACTTTAAGCCATTTGCGACATGCAAGTGTAATGGGTATTGACTACATGAATATTGAAATAAAAGCAGTCTTATACGCAAAATGAAGAAAATAGTTTTATTTACGGACTGTCTCGGTGCTGGCGGCGCACAGCGACAACTGGTAGGTTTGGCGATAATGCTCAAAGCTAAAGGGTATGACATGACGGTGGCCACATATCACAATATAGATTTTTACAAGAACCAATTAGACGATGCGGGCGTTCGTAATCTTGTAATACCGAATGCAAGTAATACGAAGAAGCGTATTTGGGCCGTGCGTACATTCCTAAAAAAAGAAAGACCTGATTGGGTGGTAGCTTATCTTGAGACTCCCTCTTTGCTTGCTTGTATAGCTAAGGTTACTGGCTGTAAGTTTCGTTTGATAGTGAGCGAACGAAATACGACGCAAACTGTTGGAATGAACGAACGTGTGCGCTTCTTCCTTTATCGTTGGGCAGACGCAATCGTTCCCAACAGTTATGCGCAAGAGAATTATCTAACAAGCCATTATCCATGGATGCAAAAGAAGCTAAAAACAATAACCAACTTTGTGGATCTTGATTTTTTCTCCTTTATAGAGCGTAAAAAGCGCGAAGTTCCCGAGATTGTTATTGCTGCTTCAATATGGAAATCTAAGAATACGCTCGGCTTTATTGAAGCGGTCAAAATACTGGTAGAAAGGAACTGTAGGTTTCATGTGTCTTGGTATGGGAAAAGTGAAACTAATATAGATTACTACAACGATTGTCTGCAAAAAATAAAGGACTATGGTATTCAAGACTATATAGAGTTGAAAGATAAAACCAAGCAGATAAAAAATGTGTATCATAGTGCTGACGTGTTTTGTCTTCCTTCCTTTTACGAGGGTACGCCTAATGTGATTTGTGAGGCAATCTCTACAGGACTGCCAGTTGCTTGCAGTGATGTTTGTGATAATCATATTTATGTGATGACTGGACAAAATGGCGTCCTTTTTGATCCCAATAATCCGAATGATATGGCAAATAAAATATCACACCTCTTGAATTTGTATGATGTTGATTTCCAGGAATATCAGAGAAACAGTCGAAATATTGCAGTTGGTAAGCTATCTAAGGATAGTTTTGTTGATGCCTATATTAAAATAATCGAATCATGAGTATCCTTTATAAGCTAAAGCGAAACCTTATGGTTAGAGGAGCGGCTTCGCTTTTTTGCCGTTATTTTGTTAGAAAATCTGAGTTTGGCAAGTTCGGAAGCGATGCGCGTATAACGCCACCTTGTACGTTGAGCGGGGCTCATAATATCTTTTTTGATGAGGGATGCGTTATTGGTGCCAATGCTTTGTTATATGCTACTAATGCCAGAATAGTCTTTAAACGGCATGTGGTTGCTGCTCAGGGGTTACATATCGTGACGGGAGCGCATGAACGTCGTATAGGACGGTTTTGCGCTACCATTACAGAGGCAGAAAAAGACCATTCAAAAAAGCTTGATGCAGATGTCGTTGTCGAGGAGGATGTATGGTTCGGCCTTGATGTGCACGTTATGCCAGGGGTGACCATTGGTCGAGGTGCGACTATTGGTGCGGGAGCGGTAGTGACAAAAGATATTCCTCCTTATTGTGTTGCAGTAGGAGTTCCTGCGAAGCCGATAGAGTTCTATTGGACCGTTGAGCAGATTCTCGAACATGAAGCACAGTTGTATCCTGAGGATGAAAGATATACTAGAGAACAACTAGAAAAAATAATGAAAAAATGACTAATGTTTTACTTTGTACTCCCTATTTGCAGTCTCCAGAAGTGGTTTCTGGAGGAATTGGGATATGGGCGAATAATATCTTAAGCTATCACAGCAAGATAGACTCTTCCATCGCTATAACACCCGTTTCCTTCGACCGTAAATATCGTGTAAGAGAAACCGACAGTGCGATTAAACGCCTGTGTTTGGGTCTCAAGGACTATTGGGGATCAATCAGAAATACTTTTGCTCGCATTGATGCGGGCGGTATAGATGTACTTCACTTGTGTACGAGCGCAGAGTTGAGCCTTTACAAGGACTTGTATATCCTAAAAAGGGCCAAACGTAAAGGGGTGAAGACAGTTGTGCATTTCCATTTCGGACGAATCCCAAAGGTCGTCAAGGCAAACAATTGGGAAGGTAAGATGGTCTTGAAGGTATGCAGGAGTGCAGATTCTGTCATTGTGATGGACAAGTCTTCCTATTTATGTCTTGAGGCTAAAGGGCTTACGAATATTCATTATGTACCAAATCCACTCTCGGAGTCTATAATAGAAGAGGTTGCTGAGTATGAAAAGATAATAGAGCGTGTTGATAAAAAAGTGCTCTTTGTGGGGCATGTAATTGTTACCAAAGGTGTCTATGAGTTGGTAAAAGCTTGCTTGAATGTACCTGGAATCGAACTGCATATTGTAGGTACAGTGGACGAGTCAATCAAGACTGATCTGCAAGCGATAGCTCAGCAGCGTGATAATGGATCTTGGTTAAAAATGCGCGGTTCAATGTCCCATACTGATGTTGTAAAGGAAATGTTGTCGGCTCGATATTTTGTTTTACCATCTTATACTGAGGGCTTCCCTAATGTTATTCTTGAGAGCATGGCTTCTTCTTGTACTATTTTGGCAACTAGGGTGGGGGCTATACCTGAAATGCTTGACTTTGATAGTTATCATCCGTGTGGCGTGGAGTTAGCACCGCAAAACGTAGTGTCTATATCAGATGGCTTGTCAACTCTTCTTCCTGATAAAGAAAAAAGCTGCAAGCTAGGACAAATGGCTAAAGAAAAAGTGCTAAGTACTTATTCTATTCCTATTGTTTGGAAACAGCTTTCGGAAATATGGAGTAAAAAAATATAATTCCTTAATTCCGCAAGACGATTACAAATAAAATCTTTTAAGTACCTGAGCAACAA